>JAEPEX010000131.1_pt1 | contig 8913 bp, 14 predicted proteins | sample 9130951 | NCBI WGS metagenome assembly JAEPEX01 (sample SAMN17228542, study PRJNA684324) | microbial mat metagenome | biome: saline marsh[ENVO:00000054]; feature: microbial feature [ENVO:01000007], biofilm[ENVO:00002034], sulphate-reducing...; material: estuarine water [ENVO:01000301]|estuarine... | reverse complement strand
CCATCAGCAACCACCGCATCCTCAATCTTGCCGACGGCAAAGTCACCTTCACCTGGAAAGACTATAAAGACGGCGCCAAGACCAAAGTGATGACGCTGGACGCCAACGAATTCATCCGGCGGTTCACGCTGCACATTCTGCCGCCGCGCTTCACCCGCATCCGCCACTACGGACTGCTCGCCTGCGGACACCGCGCGACCAAGCTCAATCGTGCCAAAGCGCTGCTTGGCCTAGCGCCGGTGACGACGACCAAAGTGCGCGAGCCCTACGACGTCTTGCTGCAACGCCTGACCGGCAAAGACATCCACGTCTGCCCGAGCTGCGGGGACGGCTACGACGTCAGCGCGACCTTGCGCCCACCATTGGACCCGCTCGCGGCCAAGACCCGCCGCTTGCGTGCGAGGCGGCCTGATGAACATCTCCTCCACTCGATCCGCATCGGCTCGGGACAGTGCTGCTATGTTGCGACGCGACCGCGGTGAGCGAAAAACCGTTGTGCTCCATGCGAAATCGCTGCGCCCGCGGGGACGAGCGCGCGCAACGGAGCCTTGCTCGTGCAACTGCGCCAACATCAGCGGGAGTTTCCAGGCCCCACCCAGGGCTTGACTGTTGTAGAATCCACATAGCGGTTCGCTGAGACGGACACTGAAGCGAACCAAAAAAATGTTGGCTCATATGGGACACAAGGTGAAACAGATAATAGTCCCGTTGGAAATCAACGTGCTGTATCACGTCCTCACCTCAGAGCCCACATGAGCGAAAATGTTTTAATCTAACAGGGCGTTGAACCTGCCGAGCCCGCGCCGGTCGGGCACCGCGGCGCTTCGCGCTCGCGGCCCGACCGGCGCGGGCTCGGCAGGTTAACTAAACGTTGGGCTTCACTACGGTGCTGAGATCTCTCCTTATCTGTACACGCACAAGGACCAAGAAATGCTAGAGCCACAAGTTAAAGGCTGCACTGATCACAAGCTTCTTCATCCTCGTAGGCTTCGGCGTAAACGCGTGGCTCAATTGGAAGCACCAGGAATATCGGTCGCAGTTACGCAGCTCGTCAAAGACTTTTATCACGACCTGCCGTATGTTGAGTTGCGAATTCGATCGCTCCGGCTGATAGCGAACCTCCCAAAAGAGGAATGCAACTGGAAGCGGCTCATGGCCCGAATTTCGCATCCGGATACTGATCCGGAACAAAGGGAAATGCTCGTCGCAGTAAACCGAACTGCCGCATTTTATCTTGTCGTACGAGGGCTTATCGGAAAAGCACGAGGTCAACAAAACCATGCTTCGAAGCCTTTTCGGATACAACTATACGGTCTACTGGAACTGCGTCCGAATGAAGATCTGCGACGAATCCAACGATGTTGAGGACAAGAATCTTTTCAAGAAAATCGACGAACTTTTGATCCCTGGTGCGAACCATGTGACTTATCCGCTTTCATGGATCAAGATATGAAACCAGCTCTTAACTCACAGAAAGCCCAACAATAGCGTCACCCCGACCCAAAAATGCGCGCCGAACTCAACGCAATAGATCAAGCCAATCATGGCGCATTTTTGGTCCGGGTACGCGAAACAATTGGGCTTTACATCCTCCGGGAAGCCCTTTTATCGTAGGATTTCTGAATGCCCCTGAATGAACCAGAAGAGATCGATGTATTAGGGAAATGGTGGGTTCCCGGAAGAGATCAGCCTCATCATCCCGGCGTACTACGTTGCAACAACGAAGAAAGACCATGTCTCAACTTATTCGACAATCTCGGCTTTCTCACAAAACCCGTAGATGGCGTCTATACAGATCGTAGTTTTTTTGAGTTCTTTCCAATTGTGTGTGGGAGAACCGAGCTCGGTCCCGCAACTCTTATTAACTTTCCGGCAAAACCAAGCAGATTTCCTAATATTTGGTGTACTGTTCGAGTCCGAGAACGAAGCACGCTTCCGGCGAATCCAGCTGCAGTTCCAGCATTTTTCCGAGTGGATAAGACAAACTATCGTTGATCGCACTTTCACATTTTGGAAGGATGATAAGGGGCAGCCTATTGGCAACGAACTTGTTACAGGTATCGCTCGCTCCCCGAAGAAGTCTTTGTTGCCAATGAGTTTAGAATTTAGGATAATATTTGGTTTCAATACTAAGGGTGGGCCTTGTTCATAAGCTCGGCCAAGGCTTGGGGTTAGCCTCGAACGCCCCAGTATTTTAACTTTATAACCAACGTCTTACGGAAACGCCACAAGCACCCGCTCGTCAGTTGGTCGAAGTTATGAACAAGGCCCTAAGGGTGGAACTCTAACGCCCGTTACATTAGCACCGATGGCGTATCTAGATATTACCTCGGATGCTCCGAAATCTGTAACTGAATGGTGGTTTGAAGTTATCCGACCGATGCGTGATTTTTTCTCTCTTGCCGATGGATATGCCCATTGATGTTTCCCGCTTTAGCGTTTTCGATGAACGAGAAACGGAAAAAACAAAAGAATGTAAAGTACATTTCAAAAAGCGAAAAACAAAGAAAATCAACAAAGAATGATGGTTGAGGATATGCTGTTCGCAAAAACAGACATTGAGCAGGGTAATATTGGGTCGCTTGTGGACAAGTGGTTCACACTATCAACGATATACCCATGGTTTGCAGTTTATACTCCTCCGTGAAAAGCATTAGGGAACAGTATCTAGAAGAGGAATTTTTAAGCGTAGCGCAAGCGGCTGAACTTTATCATAGGTCGCGGTTTAATAGTGTCATCCTGCCACGAGAAGAGTGGAGAGAGAAAACTAGGCTCATCATTGATGCTGTTCCTGCTAGTGAAAAGGAATGGCTCCGTGCAAAACTAGAGTGGTCTAATTCTCCTACACTCCAAAACCGTCTTGAGGAGCTTCTTGATGCGTTAGAAACCTACAACATCTTTATTTGTTGCTGATAAATTAGAGTTTGCAAGGACAGTAAAGAATACAAGAAACTACTTCACCCACTGGGATAGCCGGAATAAGAAAAAGGCAGCTCACGCGCGAACCTCTATTTCGTCAGCGAAACGCTCATGTATCTGCTTGCTGCGTGCTTATTGGTAGAAATCGGCTTCACTTCACAAAAAGTAGCCGAGCTTTTCTCAAGGAACCACCGCATCCATAATTTTCGTTGGAATTCGGACAATCCAGTGAGCTCCAAACCAGGGCAAGTCGGTGAGTCCTCGTATTTTTCGATACGTGTCGGAACAGATGCGGAGCAGAAAGAATAAGTCTATTGTGCCAGATACCGAAACAAAACCGGGAAACAAAACCGGGGACAGACCACGAAACAAAACCGGGGACAAAACAAAACGGGGACAGACCACGATTATTTCGCCAGGCAAACAAATCGCCGAACTTACGCCCTGAGTAGGTCTGTCAAGGATTCCAGGCAGTAAAATCCACAGGAGGAAGAACGGAAGAACGGGGTCAACGGAAGAACGGGGTCAAACGGAAGAACGGGGTCAGGTCTTGCCTTTTGCCTTACATGATAACGGAAGCGGAAGAACGGGGTCAGGTTTTGCCTTTTGCCTTACATGATTGAAAATGCCCAACAAACCGCCAAGCCCGACGCCAAACTGCGGCGGGCGCTTCGCGCGTCGCCGCAGTTTGGCGCGGGCTGCGGTTGACGTTAGCTCCCGAAAGCTCGTGCCTGACATAATCGGATGTTCGGAATTTGCGTTATATGTATAACGTGCATATACTGGCTGTATGTCTACTGCGTTCGATCCAAGAAAGAATCAGATCAATCTCCGCAAGCATGGGGTATCGCTCTCCGAGGGAGATGGCGTCTTGAACGATCCGCTCGCTGTCACCGTGGAAGATATCTCCACCGAAGGTGAACAACGCTTTGCGACCATCGGCATGAAACACCTTTGGATCCTTGATGGTAGTTGTATGGACATATCGCGGAGACATTACTCGAACAATTTCAGTTCGCAAAAGCCGAACCTAAAGAAAGGCGAGCCTATGAGAAAGGAATATGATTTTTCCAAAGGTAAACGAGGGCGGTTATCCCAACTACGGGCAAAACACGCATCACCATCTACTTGGATGACGACATTGTCCAACAATTCAAGGCGAGATCGGAGGAAACCGGTAAAGGTTACCAAAACCCTGATCAACGAAGCACTGAATGTTTATCTGGGGACCGTGGAGCAACCCATCACCCCTGAACTAATCCGAACGATTGTGCGAGAGGAACTTGCTTCTCACGAGTGAAGAAGCTAACACAGGGCTCCAGCGGACGCTCGTAAACTCGCGCCACTGAGCCTCGGCGTTAGCCAGTATAGAGGGGAATATTGTGTGGGGTTACAACTTCTTGCAGGCAAGATCAGTCAATCTCCGCTGCGGGTCAGCACGGTGCAGCGCTAGAGGCTCGTTATCGACTTCATCGCACAGGAGGAGGACAGGTGGCTACCTCAGTGATAGTTGGTGAACGTATAAAAGTGTTGGTTGACACTCATAGCGTTGCTGGCCAGTTTCGCAGGCGGACCGAATAACGCGAGAAACGGCTTATTCAATGATATATATCGTCTAGTCAGTAATAGCCCGTTGCCACGTAGTTTTTAGATTCGAAGTTGAGCAAACTTATACAGCGAATAACAGCCAGTGGATGGAAAGAATAAGGTAGTCTATACACCTTCCTCTGTCTTGCTGTACATATGGGAGAATAACAGGTGGAGACTACGTGGCGTGGTAGTGGGCGACCCTAACGCCTGATATGAAATTACGCAAACCATGGAGGTACCGGTCGCTCACCGACCCCAACCCTCCTTTTCGCCTGCCCCACGTCGTGTATCCACCCCCCCCCATCCACCCACGATCCCGATCGCTCCCTCGGTTGGATGGTAGTTCGTAACGACATCTCACCTGCGCCAGGCGACGCTCGGCAGCAGCATTTTGTTAGCCGTGTACCTTCCATGGTTTGCGTAATTTCATATCAGGCGTTAGGGTCGCCACTACCACGGCCACGTAGTCTCCACCTGTTATTCTCCCATATGTACAGCAAGACAGAGGAAGGTGTATAGACTACCTTATTCTTTCCATCCACTGGCTGGTTATTCGCTGTATAAGTTTGCTCAACTTCGATCTAAAACTACGTGGCAACGGGCTATTACTGACTAGACGATATATATCATTGAATAAGCCGTTTCTCGCGTTATTCGGTCCGCTGCGAAACTGGCCAGCAACGCTATGAGTGTCAACCAACACTTTTATACGTTCACCAACTATCACTGAGGTAGCCACCTGTCCTCCTCCTGTGCGATGAAGTCGATAACGAGCCTCTAGCGCTGCACCGTGCTGACCCGCAGCGAGATTGACTGATCTTGCCTGCAAGAAGTTGTAACCCCACACAATATTCCCCTCTATACTGGCTAACGCCGAGGCTCAGTGGCGCGAGTTTACGAGCGTCCGCTGGAGCCCTGTGTTAGCTTCTTCACTCGTGAGAAGCAAGTTCCTCTCGCACAATCGTTCGGATTAGTTCAGGGGTGATGGGTTGCTCCACGGTCCCCAGATAAACATTCAGTGCTTCGTTGATCAGGGTTTGGTAACCTTTACCGGTTTCCTCCGATCTCGCCTTGAATTGTTGGACAATGTCGTCATCCAAGTAGATGGTGATGCGTGTTTTGCCCGTAGTTGGGATAACCGCCCCTCGTTTACCTTTGGAAAAATCATATTCCTTTCTCATAGGCTCGCCTTTCTTTAGGTTCGGCTTTGCGAACTGAAATTGTTCGAGTAATGTCTCCGCGATATGTCCATACAACTACCATCAAGGATCCAAAGGTGTTCATGCCGATGGTCGCAAAGCGTTGTTCACCTTCGGTGGAGATATCTTCCACCGGTGACAGCGAGCGGATCGTTCAAGACGCCATCTCCCTCGGAGAGCGATACCCCATGCTTGCGGAGATTGATCTGATTCTTTCTTGGATCGAACGCAGTAGACATACAGCCAGTATATGCACGTTATACATATAACGCAAATTCCGAACATCCGATTATGTCAGGCACGAGCTTTCGGGAGCTAACGTCAACCGCAGCCCGCGCCAAACTGCGGCGACGCGCGAAGCGCCCGCCGCAGTTTGGCGTCGGGCTTGCGGGTTTGTTGGGCATTTTCAATCATGTAAGGCAAAAGGCAAAACCTGACCCCGTTCTTCCGCTTCCGTTATCATGTAAGGCAAAAGGCAAGACCTGACCCCGTTCTTCCGTTTGACCCCGTTCTTCCGTTGACCCCGTTCTTCCGTTCTTCCTCCTGTGGATTTTACTGCCTGGAATCCTTGACAGACCTACTCAGGGCGTAAGTTCGGCGATTTGTTTGCCTGGCGAAATAATCGTGGTCTGTCCCCGGTTTTGTTTTGTCCCCGGTTTTGTTTCGTGGTCTGTCCCCGGTTTTGTTTCCCGGTTTTGTTTCGGTATCTGGCACAATAGACTTATTCTTTCTGCTCCGCATCTGTTCCGACACGTATCGAAAAATACGAGGACTCACCGACTTGCCCTGGTTTGGAGCTCACTGGATTGTCCGAATTCCAACGAAAATTATGGATGCGGTGGTTCCTTGAGAAAAGCTCGGCTACTTTTTGTGAAGTGAAGCCGATTTCTACCAATAAGCACGCAGCAAGCAGATACATGAGCGTTTCGCTGACGAAATAGAGGTTCGCGCGTGAGGCTGCCTTTTTCTTATTCCGGCTATCCCAGTGGGTGAAGTAGTTTCTTGTATTCTTTACTGTCCTTGCAAACTCTAATTTATCAGCAACAAATAAAGATGTTGTAGGTTCTAACGCATCAAGAAGCTCCTCAAGACGGTTTTGGAGTGTAGGAGAATTAGACCACTCTAGTTTTGCACGGAGCCATTCCTTTTCACTAGCAGGAACAGCATCAATGATGAGCCTAGTTTTCTCTCTCCACTCTTCTCGTGGCAGGATGACACTATTAAACCGCGACCTATGATAAAGTTCAGCCGCTTGCGCTACGCTTAAAAATTCCTCTTCTAGATACTGTTCCCTAATGCTTTTCACGGAGGAGTATAAACTGCAAACCATGGGTATATCGTTGATAGTGTGAAACCACTTGTCCACAAGCGACCCAATATTACCCTGCTCAATGTCTGTTTTTGCGAACAGCATATCCTCAACCATCAATTCTTTGTTGATTTTCTTTGTTTTTCGCTTTTTGAAATGTACTTTACATTCTTTTGTTTTTTCCGTTTCTCGTTCATCGAAAACGCTAAAGCGGGAAACATCAATGGGCATATCCATCGCAAGAGAGAAAAAATCACGCATCGGTCGGATAACTTCAAACCACCATTCAGTTACAGATTTCGGAGCATCCGAGGTAATATCTAGATACGCCATCGGTGCTAATGTAACGGGCGTTAGAGTTCCACCCTTAGGGCCTTGTTCATAACTTCGACCAACTGACGAGCGGGTGCTTGTGGCGTTTCCGTAAGACGTTGGTTATAAAGTTAAAATACTGGGGCGTTCGAGGCTAACCCCAAGCCTTGGCCGAGCTTATGAACAAGGCCCACCCTTAGTATTGAAACCAAATATTATCCTAAATTCTAACTCATTGGCAACAAAGACTTCTTCGGGGAGCGAGCGATACCTGTAAACAAGTTCGTTGCCAATAGGCTGCCCCTTATCATCCTTCCAAAATGTGAAAGTGCGATCAACGATAGTTTGTCTTATCCACTCGGAAAAATGCTGGAACTGCAGCTGGATTCGCCGGAAGCGTGCTTCGTTCTCGGACTCGAACAGTACACCAAATATTAGGAAATCTGCTTGGTTTTGCCCGAAAGTTAATAAGAGTTGCGGGACCGAGCTCGGTTCTCCCACACACAATTGGAAAGAACTCAAAAAAACTACGATCTGTATAGACGCCATCTACGGGTTTTGTGAGAAAGCCGAGATTGTCGAATAAGTTGAGACATGGTCTTCTTCGTTGTTGCAACGTAGTACGCCGGGATGATGAGGCTGATCTCTTCCGGGAACCCACCATTTCCCTAATACATCGATCTCTTCTGGTTCATTCAGGGGCATTCAGAAATCCTACGATAAAAGGGCTTCCGGAGGATGTAAAGCCCAATTGTTTCGCGTACCCGGACCAAAAATGCGCCATGATTGGCTTGATCTATTGCGTTGAGTTTCGGCGCGCATTTTTGGGTCGGGGTGACGCTATTGTTGGGCTTTCTGTGAGTTAAGAGCTGGTTCATATCTTGATCCTATGAAAGCGGATAAGTCACATGGTTTCGCACCAGGGATCAAAAGTTCGTCGATTTTCTTGAAAAGATTCTTGTCCTCAACATCGTTGGATTCGTCGCAGATCTTCATTCGGACGCCAGTTCCAGTAGACCGTATAGTTGTATCCGAAAAGGCTTCGAAGCATGGTTTTGTTGACCTCGTGCTTTTCGATAAGCCCTCGTACGACAAGATAAAATGCGGCAGTTCGGTTTACTGCGACGAGCATTTCCCTTTGTTCCGGATCAGTATCCGGATGCGAAATTCGGGCCATGAGCCGCTTCCAGTTGCATTCCTCTTTTGGGAGGTTCGCTATCAGCCGGAGCGATCGAATTCGCAACTCAACATACGGCAGGTCGTGATAAAAGTCTTTGACGAGCTGCGTAACTGCGACGATATTCCTGTGCTTCCAATTGAGCCACGCGTTTACGCCGAAGCCTACGAGGATGAAGAAGCTTGTGATCAGTGCAGCCTTTACTTGTGGCTCTAGCATTTCTTGGTCCTTGTGCGTGTACAGATAAGGAGAGATCTCAGCACCGTAGTGAAGCCCAACGTTTAGTTAACCTGCCGAGCCCGCGCCCGGTCGGCCGCGAGCGCGAAGCGCCGCGGTGCCGACCGGCGCGGGCTCGGCAGGTTCAACGCCCCTGTTAGATTAAAACATTTTCGCTCATGTGGGCTCTG
>JAEPEX010000017.1_pt1 | contig 9078 bp, 11 predicted proteins | sample 9130951 | NCBI WGS metagenome assembly JAEPEX01 (sample SAMN17228542, study PRJNA684324) | microbial mat metagenome | biome: saline marsh[ENVO:00000054]; feature: microbial feature [ENVO:01000007], biofilm[ENVO:00002034], sulphate-reducing...; material: estuarine water [ENVO:01000301]|estuarine... | reverse complement strand
ACACGCGTTGGTTCAGGTCGAGCGAAGCCCGGTTCAGTTTTAGGCATCTTCCATGGCGCTGTCGATTTCCACGTCGAACCAGCTGTCGATGCCGCGCAGCAGAAAGCCCAGCGAGTAGTAATAAACCACCCCCAGCGGCAGCAGTGCGATCAGCGCAAACAACAGCACCACCCGTGCCGTGAGTCGCGAGCCGACTGTTTGATGCCGATAGTTCAAGACCAGCCGGATCACATTTACGCCCACCATCAGCGCCAACGCAAATAGGCCAAACAATACCACCGTCAGCAGCGGAACAAAGGCGCGGCTCAGGAACTCCGAGTTCTGTACTGCATTGCTCATCAGGTGCAATGCAACCATCAGGGCAATCAGCAGTAGTCCAACGCCGATGGCGCCGGGATGGGCGAGCCAGCGGCGTAATGGTTTCAGGGGATGAGCGGCCATTTAGTCCATGCGCTGGATTGTTTCCAGGACGGGTAGAGATAAGCCATGGGCCGCAGAGGCAGTGGTAATTCCTCGATGTCAAGGGCTGCTCGGATATGAATCTGGTAGACCCGATCGGGATCGAGGCGCGGCCACTTGATAATCTGTAAGTCTTTAATTTCGCTTAGCGCCTCAATCGCCGCCTCGCGCGTAACATAGGTGCGTCCGCTCTCGCCGGGCAAACGCGAAACGAGATAGCGCTCGGACAGTGGTTTATAGCGAATCCGGTAACGCAGGCGCTGATCCACCAGACTGGCTTCCCAAAGCCAGGCGTCTTCTGGACGTACTTGTATATGCACCTCGAGCGTCAGCGGCACGCCGTTATCAAGGGCCTCGAGGGCGCGCTCGCTGAATTCGTAGTCGATCTGGGCGTCCATCAGAAAAGCGTCGTCCACCAGGCGGGTACTGACGTCGATAACGTCGAATTCCTTTGCGGCAAACGCGACCAGGGTGCAGAGCAACAGGCTGATGGCCACGATCGCTCGCCAGGTTCGATGTGCATCTGGGGAAATCATGACGATTTCTCCAGCACGGCATAGTAGAAACCGTCGCCGCTGCCGGATTCAGGCAGTAATTGCCAGCCCGGATTCCGCGCTAGCCCCCGGGCAGCGACGATCGGACGTTCGCTAGCATCCGCATGGCGTTGCAGAAAACCGCGCACCTGAACGTCATTTTCTTCCGGTAATAGGGAGCAGGTCGCATAGACCAGCCGCCCGCCTGTCGCCAACAATGGCCAAAGGGCATCGAGCATTGCGCGCTGCGTCGAGACCAATACGGCGATGTCGGCGTCGCGTCTGAGCCATTTGATATCCGGATGTCGCCGGATGACACCGGTAGCCGAGCAGGGCGCATCCAGCAGAATGCGTTGGTAAGGCGCCCCGCGCCAATCCGCGTTTGCCCTGGATGCATCGGCGACCTGCACGCGTGCGCTCAAGCCAAGCCGATCGAGATTCTGCTGCAAGGTCTTTAAGCGCTCGGGGTCGATGTCGATGGCGGTGACATTGATCCCAGCCGCACCGCGTTCGAGAAGGTGGGCGGTTTTGCCGCCAGGCGCCGCGCAGGCGTCAAGAACCTGGTCTCCGACACGGGCATCCAGCAAAGCCGCGGCCCATTGGGCGGATGCATCCTGCACCGACACGAGTCCGTCCATATACCCCGGCAATGCATGCGTCGGCAACGCCTGATCAAGGATCAGCGCATGCTCCAATTCTAACTCCGGGGCCAGCATGAACGTCGGCATTGTGCCGCGCTCATCAAGCCTCCCCGGTTCAGGTTTCGCCACTGCAACGGCCGTGCGGACAAGCCCTGGGCTGCAAGCAGAGCGGCATATTCGCGACGGCTGGTGCGGAGTCGATTGACACGCAATGCCATCGGCGCCTGCTTATTGCAGGCGTCGACAATGGTCTGCCAAGAGTCGGGCCAGGCGGCCTGCAAGCGTGTCAGCAGCCAGTGCGGGAACAGCCAGCGCGCATCAGGGTCATCCGCAATACATGCCAGCAGTGCCGGGCGCTCGCGTTGAAAGCGACGTAAGGTGGCATTCACCAACCCGGTCGCTCGCGCTTTGCCCAAAGTACGGCTTGCGGCGACTGTGCTCGCTACAACCGCATGTTCCGGTATGCGCATGCTGGTTAATTGGTACAAGCCCACGGCGATTAATCCTTCAGGATGAGGTCGCCGGGCTGCAGGGAACGGCTCAGCAAGAGCGCTGTGAGCGCATCAAGACGCGGCAGCAGGCGCAGGGTTCCAAAGCAGAGCGCTTGGTAAAGCGCGGCATCGCGTTGGTCGAATTCCGCCGCGTTTTGGGCGATCAGGTCTGTTAGGGAGCGCCCCTCAGCGCGCACTGCATGCACCGAGCGGGCAGCCGCGGCGCGCACCTGAACACCGGCCGGACTGATCTTGGGTGGTCGCTTTGCGTCAGCCAAGCAAGACACCGTCCAGGTCATGGGCATTGACAAAGTCGAACGCCGATATCGGCCGTTTGCCCGCGGCCTGCAGCCGGGTGATACGCAGCAATCCTGCTCCGGTGACCACATCGATCCCGTCTCGGCCCGTAGCAAACACTTGGCCAGGCCGGCCAGGCGCGGTCTGTTCCAGGGCTCGAGCTGCCCATAGACGCAGCAAATCGCCGTTCAGCCTGGTCTCTGCGACCGGCCATGGGTTGAATGCGCGCACCTGGCGTTCGATCTCGATGGCTGTGTTGCTCCAGTCGATCCGGGCTTCCTGCTTGCTGAGTTTTGTTGCATAAGTGCTCAGCGTCTCGTTCTGCGGCTTCGGCATCAGACTCCCGTCTAGGATGCCTGGCAGCGCGCTTATCAGTGCTTCGGCACCGAGCAATGCGAGGCGGTCATGCAGGCTCCCACCGGTCTCGTCATCGGCGATCATCAGGGCTGTCGAGGTGTACACTGGGCCGGTATCCAGGCCGGCTTCCATCTGCATGATGCAAATGCCGGTTTGCGTATCTCCCGCGAGAATGGCGCGCTGGATTGGCGCTGCACCGCGCCAACGCGGCAGTAATGAGGCATGGATGTTGATACATCCGAGACGCGTGGCATCGAGTGCTGCTGGTGGCAGCAACAAACCGTAGGCTGCAACCACCATTAGGTCGGCATTCAATGCCCGCATTCTTGCCAATTCCTGCGGTTCGTTCAACGAGGTTGGCTGCCTAACGGTAATTCCAGCCTGCATTGCCATCTGCTTGACCGGCGAGGGCATCAGCTTGCGCCCACGTCCGGCAGGCCGATCCGGCTGAGTATAAATATCGACGATATTGTACTCCGCGGCAATCAGCGCTTGCAGCGGAGGGACCGCAAACTCAGGCGTGCCAGCATAGATGATGCGGGGTTTGGTCGTGTGCATGGCAGTTTGCAGAGCGCAGGCGGCGAAAAGACTTCGGAGGATTGCATCGGCGCATCCATTGTCGTCGCCGATGCGTTAAGCCAACACTGTGGGGTAAAGAATTGCGATCTCGGTAGGTTCGGATGATCAAATCGCTCTTCTGCGCCCTCCGGAGATTCTATCCGGCTGCGTCTGACGCTGGTCTTTTTCCAGCTTTTTGCGAATGCGTTGACGTTTTAACGATGATATATGATCAACAAACAAGCGACCATCGAGATGATCGATCTCGTGCTGTATGCAGACCGCAAGCAGGCCATCGGTTTCAAGCTCGATAGAATTGCCCTCGCGATCGAGCGCGTGCACCATGACTCGCTCGGCTCGGGTCACGCTCTCGAAGAATCCGGGCACCGACAGGCAGCCCTCATCTGTTTGCTCTTCGCCACTGCTGGTCAGAATGCGCGGGTTGATCAGGCAAAGCGGCTGGTCTCTGCTCTGCGAGATATCGATGACGACGGCGCGCTTATCGACATTGACCTGGGTCGCGGCGAGGCCGATACCGGGGGCCGCGTACATGGTTTCGAATAGATCGTCTACTAATTGTCGTATGCTGTTGTCCACCTGCTCGATCGGTCTGGCGTTTTGTCGTAGGCGTGGGTCGGGAAAGGTGAGGATGTCTCGAATGGCCATGGGAATGCACAGAATTCAGGTAACGAAGATCGCGCTGGATCTGGCTCGTCTTAAGAATCGAAGCTGCTTGCTCGTCTTAAGAATTGAAGCTGCTTTATCGTCTGATGCCGGCGCTTTGCGTTAATATCGTGATGATACACTATCACGCAAGGCCGCTCCGAAGTTACGCGCCCGGGTTGATCCATGCGGCGGCACCAGTTGTTTGCGCTCGAGGACCTGCAGATTACCCGGGCCAAACTCCAGCTCGCATAATGAGGAGTAATGAATAGCAATCATGATGATCTATCCCGATAGCCGCGCGAGCGGCCTGCGCAGAACTTCGACCAGGCTTCGGATTGTATTGTACAACCTAGTGCAGCGGTGCCGATGTTCCGCTACGGTTTTTGCTGTTTGTCGTTGTCGTCATCATTTTCGTATCCTGATCACTATCCTGGTTATCGATAACGACCACGATTACGCCCAACACGCCGGTCGCGTCCCAGAGCACTGGCTACAGCGACGGCCCTGTTGGCGATTCGTGGTCGTATCCGTAATCGGGACGTTACTCCACACGCCAGATGATGATCAGGATACAAAATGATGACGACAACGACAAACAGCAAAAACCGTAGCGGAACATCGGCACGCTGCACTAGGTTGTACAATACAATCCGAAGCCTGGTCGAAGTTCTGCGCAGGCCGCTCGCGCGGCTATCGGGATAGATCATCATGATTGCTATTCATTACTCCTCATTATGCGAGCTGGAGTTTGGCCCGGGTAATCTGCAGGTCCTCGAGCGCAAACAACTGGTGCCGCCGCATGGATCAACCCGGGCGCGTAACTTCGGAGCGGCCTTGCGTGATAGTGTATCATCACGATATTAACGCAAAGCGCCGGCATCAGACGATAAAGCAGCTTCAATTCTTAAGACGAGCAAGCAGCTTCGATTCTTAAGACGAGCCAGATCCAGCGCGATCTTCGTTACCTGAATTCTGTGCATTCCCATGGCCATTCGAGACATCCTCACCTTTCCCGACCCACGCCTACGACAAAACGCCAGACCGATCGAGGCAGGTGGACAACAGCATACGACAATTAGTAGACGATCTATTCGAAACCATGTACGCGGCCCCCGGTATCGGCCTCGCCGCGACCCAGGTCAATGTCGATAAGCGCGCCGTCGTCATCGATATCTCGCAGAGCAGAGACCAGCCGCTTTGCCTGATCAACCCGCGCATTCTGACCAGCAGTGGCGAAGAGCAAACAGATGAGGGCTGCCTGTCGGTGCCCGGATTCTTCGAGAGCGTGACCCGAGCCGAGCGAGTCATGGTGCACGCGCTCGATCGCGAGGGCAATTCTATCGAGCTTGAAACCGATGGCCTGCTTGCGGTCTGCATACAGCACGAGATCGATCAATCTCGATGGTCGCTTGTTTGTTGATCATATATCATCGTTAAAACGTCAACGCATTCGCAAAAAGCTGGAAAAAGACCAGCGTCAGACGCAGCCGGATAGAATCTCCGGAGGGCGCAGAAGAGCGATTTGATCATCCGACCTACCGAGATCGCAATTCTTTACCCCACAGTGTTGGCTTAACGCATCGGCGACGACAATGGATGCGCCGATGCAATCCTCCGAAGTCTTTTCGCCGCCTGCGCTCTGCAAACTGCCATGCACACGACCAAACCCCGCATCATCTATGCTGGCACGCCTGAGTTTGCGGTCCCTCCGCTGCAAGCGCTGATTGCCGCGGAGTACAATATCGTCGATATTTATACTCAGCCGGATCGGCCTGCCGGACGTGGGCGCAAGCTGATGCCCTCGCCGGTCAAGCAGATGGCAATGCAGGCTGGAATTACCGTTAGGCAGCCAACCTCGTTGAACGAACCGCAGGAATTGGCAAGAATGCGGGCATTGAATGCCGACCTAATGGTGGTTGCAGCCTACGGTTTGTTGCTGCCACCAGCAGCACTCGATGCCACGCGTCTCGGATGTATCAACATCCATGCCTCATTACTGCCGCGTTGGCGCGGTGCAGCGCCAATCCAGCGCGCCATTCTCGCGGGAGATACGCAAACCGGCATTTGCATCATGCAGATGGAAGCCGGCCTGGATACCGGCCCAGTGTACACCTCGACAGCCCTGATGATCGCCGATGACGAGACCGGTGGGAGCCTGCATGACCGCCTCGCATTGCTCGGTGCCGAAGCACTGATAAGCGCGCTGCCAGGCATCCTAGACGGGAGTCTGATGCCGAAGCCGCAGAACGAGACGCTGAGCACTTATGCAACAAAACTCAGCAAGCAGGAAGCCCGGATCGACTGGAGCAACACAGCCATCGAGATCGAACGCCAGGTGCGCGCATTCAACCCATGGCCGGTCGCAGAGACCAGGCTGAACGGCGATTTGCTGCGTCTATGGGCAGCTCGAGCCCTGGAACAGACCGCGCCTGGCCGGCCTGGCCAAGTGTTTGCTACGGGCCGAGACGGGATCGATGTGGTCACCGGAGCAGGATTGCTGCGTATCACCCGGCTGCAGGCCGCGGGCAAACGGCCGATATCGGCGTTCGACTTTGTCAATGCCATGACCTGGACGGTGTCTTGCTTGGCTGACGCAAAGCGACCACCCAAGATCAGTCCGGCCGGTGTTCAGGTGCGCGCCGCGGCTGCCCGCTCGGTGCATGCAGTGCGCGCTGAGGGGCGCTCCCTAACAGACCTGATCGCCCAAAACGCGGCGGAATTCGACCAACGCGATGCCGCGCTTTACCAAGCGCTCTGCTTTGGAACCCTGCGCCTGCTGCCGCGTCTTGATGCGCTCACAGCGCTCTTGCTGAGCCGTTCCCTGCAGCCCGGCGACCTCATCCTGAAGGATTTAATCGCCGTGGGCTTGTACCAATTAACCAGCATGCGCATACCGGAACATGCGGTTGTAGCGAGCACAGTCGCCGCAAGCCGTACTTTGGGCAAAGCGCGAGCGACCGGGTTGGTGAATGCCACCTTACGTCGCTTTCAACGCGAGCGCCCGGCACTGCTGGCATGTATTGCGGATGACCCTGATGCGCGCTGGCTGTTCCCGCACTGGCTGCTGACACGCTTGCAGGCCGCCTGGCCCGACTCTTGGCAGACCATTGTCGACGCCTGCAATAAGCAGGCGCCGATGGCATTGCGTGTCAATCGACTCCGCACCAGCCGTCGCGAATATGCCGCTCTGCTTGCAGCCCAGGGCTTGTCCGCACGGCCGTTGCCAGTGGCGAAACCTGAACCGGGGAGGCTTGATGAGCGCGGCACAATGCCGACGTTCATGCTGGCCCCGGAGTTAGAATTGGAGCATGCGCTGATCCTTGATCAGGCGTTGCCGACGCATGCATTGCCGGGGTATATGGACGGACTCGTGTCGGTGCAGGATGCATCCGCCCAATGGGCCGCGGCTTTGCTGGATGCCCGTGTCGGAGACCAGGTTCTTGACGCCTGCGCGGCGCCTGGCGGCAAAACGCCCACCTTCTCGAACGCGGTGCGGCTGGGATCAATGTCACCGCCATCGACATCGACCCCGAGCGCTTAAAGACCTTGCAGCAGAATCTCGATCGGCTTGGCTTGAGCGCACGCGTGCAGGTCGCCGATGCATCCAGGGCAAACGCGGATTGGCGCGGGGCGCCTTACCAACGCATTCTGCTGGATGCGCCCTGCTCGGCTACCGGTGTCATCCGGCGACATCCGGATATCAAATGGCTCAGACGCGACGCCGACATCGCCGTATTGGTCTCGACGCAGCGCGCAATGCTCGATGCCCTTTGGCCATTGTTGGCGACAGGCGGGCGGCTGGTCTATGCGACCTGCTCCTATTACCGGAAGAAAATGACGTTCAGGTGCGCGGTTTTCTGCAACGCCATGCGGATGCTAGCGAACGTCCGATCGTCGCTGCCCGGGGGCTAGCGCGGAATCCGGGCTGGCAATTACTGCCTGAATCCGGCAGCGGCGACGGTTTCTACTATGCCGTGCTGGAGAAATCGTCATGATTTCCCCAGATGCACATCGAACCTGGCGAGCGATCGTGGCCATCAGCCTGTTGCTCTGCACCCTGGTCGCGTTTTGCCGCAAAGGAATTCGACGTTATCGACGTCAGTACCCGCCTGGTGGACGACGCTTTTCTGATGGACGCCCAGATCGACTACGAATTCAGCCGAGCGCGCCCTCGAGGCCCTTGATAACGGCGTGCCGCTGACGCTCGAGGTGCATATACAAGTACGTCCAGAAGACGCCTGGCTTTGGGAAGCCAGTCTGGTGGATCAGCGCCTGCGTTACCGGATTCGCTATAAACCACTGTCCGAGCGCTATCTCGTTTCGCGTTTGCCCGGCGAGAGCGGACGCACCTATGTTACGCGCGAGGCGGCGATTGAGGCGCTAAGCGAAATTAAAGACTTACAGATTATCAAGTGGCCGCGCCTCGATCCCGATCGGGTCTACCAGATTCATATCCGAGCAGCCCTTGACATCGAGGAATTACCACTGCCTCTGCGGCCCATGGCTTATCTCTACCCGTCCTGGAAACAATCCAGCGCATGGACTAAATGGCCGCTCATCCCCTGAAACCATTACGCCGCTGGCTCGCCCATCCCGGCGCCATCGGCGTTGGACTACTGCTGATTGCCCTGATGGTTGCATTGCACCTGATGAGCAATGCAGTACAGAACTCGGAGTTCCTGAGCCGCGCCTTTGTTCCGCTGCTGACGGTGGTATTGTTTGGCCTATTTGCGTTGGCGCTGATGGTGGGCGTAAATGTGATCCGGCTGGTCTTGAACTATCGGCATCAAAACAGTCGGCTCGCGACTCACGGCACGGGTGGTGCTGTTGTTTGCGCTGATCGCACTGCTGCCGCTGGGGTGGTTTATTACTACTCGCTGGGCTTTCTGCTGCGCGGCATCGACAGCTGGTTCGACGTGGAAATCGACAGCGCCATGGAAGATGCCCTAAAACTGAACCGGGCTTCGCTCGACCTGAACCAACGCGTGTTGATGAAATACAGTGCGCAGCTGCTGGCTGGCGTTTGAGGATCGCTCCGCCACCGCGCTGACACTGGCCCTCGACGACTTACGCCGC
>JAEPEX010000142.1_pt1 | contig 9209 bp, 12 predicted proteins | sample 9130951 | NCBI WGS metagenome assembly JAEPEX01 (sample SAMN17228542, study PRJNA684324) | microbial mat metagenome | biome: saline marsh[ENVO:00000054]; feature: microbial feature [ENVO:01000007], biofilm[ENVO:00002034], sulphate-reducing...; material: estuarine water [ENVO:01000301]|estuarine... | reverse complement strand
GGCGGTGGTAACCGAATGGCCGTCCCGATAGCAGAGTTGCAGGAGCAGGCGCTCCTCACCGCTGAGTTGAAGCCCGCTCAGCGCGTCAGCGGCCAATCGGAAATCAGTTTTCGTCTTTTCGTCCGCCGCGCCGACCAGCTCAACGAAAAGGGCCTGGAGCATATCTTCGCGTTGCCGTTTTTCCGCCTGCTCATTCGGACATGCACCGGTAGCGGCCATCGCCTCCATTTCCTCTGAATCAACACTGATTTCTTCCTGATGGGATCCACAATGGACAACCTCGGCCAGGATATGCTCAGCCATGCGCTCCAGGGCTTCTGTTCCACCCGCGGCCTACGGGTTGCGGCCAGGGCGATGGCCTCGGGGAAGGAAAAGCGCTCCCAGCACAGCAGTCGAAACAGGGTCAGCCATGCTCCGCCCAGTCGCGCCAGCCATCCTGGGACTTGCCTGCGGCCAAAGCGGCGCCGGCGAAATCTTCCAACAGCCGATACACCACGCGCGAAAATAGCCCGGCAATGAGGCTTGCCCCCGGTACTCGCGCAACCGCCGCCAATCTTCAGCGGCCAACTGGTCAAGGACATACAGGGCCGCCTCTTCGGCCAGAGATTCACGGCCAAAGCGGCGCCGGCAAGCTGATTGATGGTCTGCCACTGCCCCATCACCCAGCTGCGCGGGTCTTTTGCGAGCTCTTTGTCGTTGTTGTGGGTCAGCCATGGATAACCATCTGCCGCTCACCTGTTACGCTTTTCTTGCAGGTGTAGAAAGAGGCAGCCGCCATAAAAAAATGTAACGCCCCCGACACCTTCAGCACGCCGTGCCGTCTTCAGAGATAACACCAGATGGCTGGTATTCTACCCGAATGTAAACAAGAACCAAAAGGTGATGATGATGAAAAAATACCATTTGTTGGCGGCCGTTATACCACTGTTACTGATTGGCGTCTGCTCGGAGCAACCACCGGTTGGAACAAAACAGCAGGATCCATCGACGCAGCACGTCGATACATCCACCACCGTTGGCTCTGGAGAAGCTACCCCCTCCATTTCGCCCATCCCGGTTGACCGGGACAGCGGAGAAAATCTGCCTGAACCAATACAAAGAGATATAGAGAACCAACATGAGAAATCAAGTCGACTTATCGTGACCCAACCGTCCTCGACGATAAGAGAAGAAATGGTAATGACCGATACGCTTTCGGGCGCTCCACGTCACATGAGCAAACAAGAACTGGATAGACACTCACTATCCATGGCACCTGCCCCTGCCGGCACAGGTGCATCGCGTGTCGCCTTGCCTGCCATTGATAAAGAGCAGCGCACGGCCCGCCCCCCCCAATACAATCGTGAATCCTACAATAGTCTGGAAAACCGTTTCATCACCGTCGCCAATGACCCGCTCTCTACCTTCTCCATCGATGTCGACACCGCCTCGTACGCCACCATGCGGCGCTTCATCAACGGCGGCAGCCTGCCGCCGGTCGGCTCCATCCGCTCCGAGGAGATGATCAATTATTTTACCTACGACTATCCCACGCCAACGGGTAACGATCCATTCACCATCGCCGCCGAAGTGGGGCCAAGTCCGTTCCACCCCGATTACCGGCTGCTGCGCATCGGACTGGCCACCAGAGCGCTTGACATGGTGCAGGCGCCACCCTCGAATCTGGTATTTTTGATCGACGTCTCGGGCTCCATGAGCGATGCAAACAAACTGCCCCTGCTCAAGCAGTCCCTCACACTGCTCACCAAACAGCTCCGTCCGGTTGACCGGGTCGCCATGGTGGTCTATGCCGGTTCCGACCGGGTTGTCCTGCGTCCAACCACTGGCGCTGAGCAAGACGTCATCGCAGCCGCCATCGACAATCTTGAAAGCGGCGGTTCCACCCACGGTTCCAGCGGCATTGTCACCGCCTATGAACTTGCCGGGCAAAGCTTTATGCCGGGCGGCAACAACCGGGTCATCCTGGCTTCCGACGGTGACTTCAACGTGGTGTCACCAGCCGCGGCGAGCTGCAAAAACTCATTGAGGAAAAACGTGATTCCGGAGTCTATCTGAGCGTGCTTGGGTTTGGCATGGGCAACTATCACGACGACACCATGGAAGTTCTGGCCAATTCGGGCAATGGCAACTACGCCTATATCGACTCATTGCTCGAAGCCAAAAAAGTGCTGGTCAAGGAGATCGGCGGCACCCTGTTCACGGTGGCCAGGGACGTGAAAATTCAAGTGGAGTTTAATCCCGCCACGGTCGGTGCCTATCGCCTGATCGGCTATGAAAACCGGGCCCTGGCCGACGAGGATTTCCGCGATGACGCCAAAGACGGCGGAGGTGGGAGCAGCCAGGTAACCGCGCTCTATGAATTGATTCCGGCCAGCCATAAGGCGATTCCGGCTGTGGATGAGCTGACCTATCAGCGTGTTGCTCCAGCCGAAGATGCTCACGGCGGCGAGCTGGCGACCGTCAAGATGCGCTACAAGCCGCGGGGACAGGCACGGTCAACGCAGATGAGCGTGGCCGTGGCCGATCGCCCTTTTGAACCTGGTGACACCAGTGATGATTTTCGTTTCGCCGTCGCCGTGCCGGTTTCGCGGCGCTGCTTCGAGAGTCCTCCCAGGGGGGCGACTTTGACTGGAACGCCTGCCTGAGCCTGGCTAAAGGAGCAAAAGGCGTGGATGAACAGGGCTACCGGGCGGAATTTATCCGGCTGGTGGAAATGGCGGAGCTGCTCGCTAACCAGTAGCGCCAGCGTTACACGTTCAGATCTTTGTTGCCGGGGCGCATGGCCGTCCCGGCATTGCGGTTATCCCTGAAATATAAAAAACTTGCGCATGGCGTAATTGATCAGCACGGCCGCTACGATATTGGCGCCGAAGGCATAGGTGGTGAGCATGCCGAACCGTTTGATCAAGAGCCCCATAAACCCCGTACCCAGCGCCACACTGATACCGGATACCGCATAAAAAAGGGCGATTTCCACGATAATATGATGGCGCCCGGGGGTGAACACCCATAATACGTTGCTGATATACGCCACCATGTTGGCAAAAACAAAGGGCGATGAGGTTGCTGATCATCGAATGCGGGCCCGCTCATCCTCGCTGACCGGCCGCGGCGAAAGGTGACAGAGGCGAACCAGGTGGTCGTCCGCCTGCAGGGGGGAAACAACCGCCATGCACAAAGGTGGAAGATGAGGATGTGGGTGAGCGTCGCCACCCCGCCGGCGATACCGTATTTGATAAACTGAATCAGATTTTCACCACTGCTCATCGGCGTCCGTTCTTTGGTAAACGTTGAAGTCAGATGGTACCACCCAACCACCTTATCCGTCAGGTGAAACCTGCTCCGGTATTGTGTAGAAATTGCTGTCCCTGCTCATCTTTTAATCAGTCAAAACAATGGTGATTTAGCTTTACAAAACCACCGTCTCTCGATAGTCTGCGAGATTGTGAAAGATGTATGACGGTACCGCCACGCTTACCATGTCGACCCGTTTTTCACCATAGTGAAGATGTCGGCGCCGTCACGCAACGAGACTATAACAGGCAAGAACCAGGGAGGGTTCATCATGGCGTCAAAATATTGATCCGCAGAAAGGGAGTGGACAAGAACATCATCGAACTCACTAAACTGCTCAAAAGGCTGCGCAGCCTGACCCTGAATCAGCCGGGCTATATCTATGGCGAGACCCTGCGCCGCATCGATGAGCCCGATGAGAGTATGGTGATTTCCACCTGGCGTTCGGTGGAGGACTGGGAGAACTGGCTGAGCAATGAGCAACGCAAGTCCATCCAGAGCGAGATCGACCTGCTTCTCGGCAGCGAGACCGAATACGCCGTGTACGAGGAATAAGACTGAGCGGGGAATGGGACCATGATCGTTGAAGGAATCAAACTGATGGTTGTCGGCATGACAACCGTTCTGCTCTTTCTCATCCTTATGATTCTTCTTATCCAGCTGATCGCCCATCTGACCCGGCACGTTACCGCCCGGGAAATGCAGGCCATCAGTGATGAGAAAAGTGCCCGCCGGCGCCGTGAGAAATTACAGCGGGAGCAGGCGCTTGCCGGTGACGACGCGGATATTGTGGTGATTGCCGCGGCGGTGGCGGCATTTGAGGCGGACATGACTGCCGCACGGCGTTAGCCGGGGGTGAGTTTTGAGCGTCACAGAGATAGGGATCCTGAAAAATGAGAATGTTGATTCAAAATCAAGGCGCGAGGAACATGTTACCATAGGCATATGACTGATATTTAGAGGATAGAATTTTTGAAGCAACGATGAGGTTGAGCCAACAGGCCACTTTGCAAGGTTCCCATATGATTACGTGCTACCTGAACTACCTTATCGACCCTTATAAAGTCGAGGAATTTGAAACCTACGCCAGGTTGTGGATACCGCTGGTTACTAAATTTGGCGGCACCCATCATGGGTATTTTCTGCCTCATGAAGTGCCAACAACAGAGCATATGCGCTTTTCAGTTTTCCAAGTTTAGCCGAATATGAGACTTACCGGAACAAAATTAAAACCGACGGGAGACTGTATAGCGGCGTGGGAACATGCTGAAAAGACAAGCTGTATCGTTAGTTTTGAAAGAAGCTTTATGAGACCTGTTTTTGAATAACAAAAAAGACGAGGGGAGAAAAGTGGGGTAAAAAGGTCATCAAATTCATGGATACATCCTTTCGGGATGGGTTTCAGTCCGTCTTCGGCGCACGCGTGCTCACGGACGATTTCCTCCCGCCCTGCAGGCATCTGTTGATGCCGGCATCACGCACATGGAGGCCGGCGGCGGCGCCCGTTTTCAGAGCCTCTTCTTCTATTGCGGTGAATCGGCCTTCGACATGATGGATCGGTTCCGGGCGGAGGTGGGTCCTGATGCCAATCTGCAGACCCTGGCCCGCGGCATCAACGTGGTGGCCTTAAGCCAACAGCCCCGCGACATTATCGATCTGCATGCTAAGATGTTCAAGAAGCACGGCATCACCACCATCCGCAACTTCGATGCCTTAAACGATATACGCAACCTGGAATATTCCGGCGAGCGCATCGCCCATCACGGCCTGCATCACCAGATCGTTGTTACCGTAATGGATCTGCCGCCCGGCTGCAGCGGATCACATACCGCCGAATTCTATCTGGATCGGCTGCAAAAGATTCTTGATTCGGACATTCCTTTTCATTCCATCTGCTTCAAGGACGCCACCGGCACCGCCAACCCGCGCAAGATTTACGATACCCTGAAAGGCGCCCGGACGATGGTCCCTGAAAACACCACCCTGTGGTTTCATACCATGACACCGCCGGCATCGCTATCTCGCAGAACCTCGCCGCCATCGAGGGCGGCGCCGACGGCATCGATCTAGCCAAGAGCCCGGTCTGCGGTGGCACCTGTCAGCCCGACATCTTATCGATGATGCATGTGCTCAAAGGCACCGACTTCACCCTGGATCTCGATTACGAAAAGATCCTGGCCGCCGAAGAGGCCTTCGAGGAGGCCATGAGCGATTACTTCTTCCCGCCCGAGGCCAAGATGGTGTCTCCCACCATCACCCTCTCACCCATGCCCGGCGGGGCGCTCACCGCCAACACGATGATGATGCGCGACACTAACACCCTGCATTTCTATCCGGAGGTCATCAAAGAGATGGCCGAGGTGGTGCGGCTGGGCGGTTTCGGCTCCTCGGTTACCCCGGTATCACAATTCTACTTTCAACAGGCGTATCTCAACGTCACCCAGGGCAAGTGGAAGGTGATCAATCCAAATTATGGCAACATGGTGCTGGGTTATTTCGGCCGCACCCCGGTGCCGCCCGATCCGGAGATTGTCAAACTCGCCTCCGAACAGCTGGAAAAGCCGGTATTTACCGACGATCCGCTGGATATCCTGGAGCCCGGCATTCCCAAGGCCACCAAGGTACTCGAGGAAAACAATCTGCCGGTCAACGATGAAAATATCTTCATCATCGCCAGCTGCGAACAAAAAGGGCTGGACTATCTGCTGGGCAACGCCAAGGTAAATGTCCGCAAGAAATCTGATGAAGTAGAAAAACCGGCCCCGGCCCCGGCCAAGACGGCGGCAGCCCCGGCCCCGGCCCCGGCCGGACCGCGCTCCTACTCCATCACCGTGAATAACCGGATTTACGACGTTACCGTAAACGAAGGCGGCGCCATTGCCGCCGCTCCCGCCACGGCGCCGGCTGCCGCGACCCCGCCGCCGGCGACCGGGGGCACCGAGGTGGAGGCGCCCACCCCGGGCAACGTGGTAAAAATCCTGGTTCAGAACGGAGATGAGGTGAAAAAGGATGAGCCGCTGCTGGTTCTCGAGGCCATGAAGATGGAGTCGGAGGTGAAATCACCATGCGACGGCACGGTCTCGGCGGTGCATGTCACCGCCGGCGACACCGTGCAGACCGGTGACCAGCTCTTTACCATCGCCTAATTTATCGAGGTGCTAATCGTGCCCACCTTACCACATAGCCCGGTCTTTTCAGAACGCCGAAACCTGTCGGTGCTGGCAGCCCTGGCAACCTTCTGTCTGCTCTTTTTGCTTGGCGCTAAAGGCGCCGTGGCGACGGAGGAAGTTTCCATTACCGCGCCGATGGACGGCAAAATCGTCCGCCTCGATGTCGGCGCCGGCGACACCGTCTTCAGCGGCGACATCCTCGCCATCCTCAAGAGTAAGAGCGGGGTCACCGTCGAGCTTAAGGCGGGGGTCGCGGGAGAGGTACAGAGCATCGAGGTCGTGCCATATGAACCGATTGCACGGGATCAGGTGATCGGCGTTATCATACCGGCCACCATCATCGCCGAACAGCCCGCCGCACTGACCAGTCGCGAACTGCCAAGTATCGGGCAACTGGTGAAAAATCTTTTCCAGACCACCGGCCTGTACGGAGTGATCGACGGCCAGTTCAACAAGGACTGGACGGTGGGCATCGGCCGGGTGCTGATGATCTGCGTCGGCCTCGGCCTGCTCTATCTGGGCATTTTTAAAAAGTTTGAACCGCTGCTGCTGATTCCCATCGGCTACGGCGCGATTCTCGCCAACATCCCGCTGGCCGGTATCGCCGAGCCGGGCGGCATTCTCTTTTACATCTATGAGGTGGGCATCCTCACCGGCATTTTTCCACTGCTGATCTTCATGGGAGTGGGCGCCTTAACCGATTTCGGCCCGATGATCGCCAACCCCAAGACCATTCTGCTGGGCGGCGCCGCCCAGATCGGCATTTTCGTCACCCTTCTGGGAGCGCTGATTCTCTCCGATCTCGTTCCCGGTATCGGTTTTTCCCTGCGTGATGCCGCCTCCATCGGTATTATCGGCGGCGCCGACGGGCCCACCGCCATCTTTTTATCCAGCCAGCTCTCACCGCGGCTGCTGGGATCCATTGCCATCGCCGCCTATTCCTACATGGCGCTGGTACCGATCATTCAACCGCCGATCATGAAACTGCTCACCACCCCCGAGGAACGGAAAATCGCCATGGTGCAGCTCAGACACGTGTCCCGGCTGGAAAAGATGATTCTACCGCTTTTGGTGCTTGGCATCTGCGCCTTTTCTGCTGCCCACCGCGGCGCCCTTGATCGGGATGTTCATGCTGGGCAACCTGGCCAAGGAGTGCGGGGTGATTGATCGGCTTTCCGAAAACATCAAAGGCGCCCTGATGTATACGGTGACCATCTTTCTCGGACTAGGGGTGGGCTCCAAGCTCTCGGCCGACAAGTTCCTCAACATGGAAACCATCGGTATCCTGGTTCTGGGCATGGTGGCGTTCGCCATCGGCACCGCCGGCGGGGTATTGATGGCAAAACTGATGAACAAGCTTTCCAAGACCCCGGTCAATCCGCTCATCGGCGCGGCCGGGGTCTCCGCGGTACCGATGGCGGCCCGGGTGGTGAACAAGGTTGGCCTGGAGGCCAATCCGCAAAATCATTTGATCATGCACGCCCATGGGCGCCAATGTGTCGGGCGTAATCGGCTCGGCGGTGGCGGCCGGCGTCTTGCTGGCACTGCTGTAACTCAGATGGAAAGCTATGATGATACAAGCCCGGAGACGTCGCTGGTATGACCGACACTGACCACAAAGACCAGCGCCTGGTGGTTGGCGACGCGGCCCGCCCGCATCTAACCGACATGGTGCGCGCCCAGCGTGAAAGGGGTTCAGCGGTACGCGTGGCGGTAATGGGCCGGCACCGCCGGTGGGCCCGGGTATTGGTCTGATCGTCGATGACCCCGGTGAACAGGACCTGGTTTTCACCATCGGCGAAATAGACCTGGTTATCGACCCTTCGCTGCTCAGCTACTGCGGGAAAATAACGATTGACTTTCAGGAAGGGGCCGCTCAGGCCTGTCAGGGCGCACCTCGCGGATTTGTGATCACCGCCGACGTACCACTCACTATCTGATGACTCCAGTGAAAAATTTCGCTGTTGTACAGGCCGGCTTTTTTTTCACCATCCAGAACACCTGGAAGTTACCTGGCTGCCGCTATCATACAAACGACGGCATTGGTGATTTCAGGATTTTTACCGTGTTTAAAGAGTCGGTGGCACCCCCCCCTCACCGTCCGCTTTTCTTCTGTGAGGTGACCCCTGTTTCAGCTGGAAACCGCGTTTTTCTCTTCGCCGCCACCACCGCGTAGCTGGGTGAGAAGATCCTGATCAACGCTTCGCAGGTGCAGATCGTTTTGCGGAAAGGGGATTTCAATGCCGGCTTCGGCCAGGGCTGTATTGATGGCACGATTCAGATCGCTACGCACCCCGACGCGCTCGGACATATCTGCAATAAAGACGCGCAGTTCAAAATCAAGAGAGCTGGCGCCAAATCCTAGAAACAATGGTACCGGCTGGGGATTATCAAGAACAAGCGGATGCTCCTGTCCGCATTGTTTCAAAATATGTAGCACCTGTTCCACGTCCGAGCCATACGCCACGCCAACCGGAACCCGTACCCGAACCCGGCGGCCTGCAATGTCCAGTTGGTTACCATGCCGGTGACCAGATCACCATTGGGAATGACCATCTCGGCAAGGTCAAACGTCTGCACAACGGTTGCCCGTAACCCAAGCTCTTTCACCTCGCCGGTCTCTTCACCAACCTGGATGGTGTCGCCCACTTTGACGGGCCGCTCAAACAGCAGGATCAGCCCACTGACGAAGTTGTTGACAATGGCCTGCAGGCCAAACCCGATGCCGACCCCGAGGGCACCGCC
>JAEPEX010000022.1_pt1 | contig 9214 bp, 9 predicted proteins | sample 9130951 | NCBI WGS metagenome assembly JAEPEX01 (sample SAMN17228542, study PRJNA684324) | microbial mat metagenome | biome: saline marsh[ENVO:00000054]; feature: microbial feature [ENVO:01000007], biofilm[ENVO:00002034], sulphate-reducing...; material: estuarine water [ENVO:01000301]|estuarine... | reverse complement strand
GAATTGTATTCCAGGCAGTCAGTTTGACGATAGGTGTACTTTTTACCATGCTGTTTCTGTACCGAAGTGGAATCATTAAGGTTACCGAGAAATTTAGAATGGGGGTGTTTGCAGCTACAGGAGGCATATTCCTCATGTATATGCTTAACCTGATCCTCAGCTTCTTTGGTGCACAATTTCTGTATTTGGAGAACGCTTCGTTGTTGATGATCGGTATAAGTGTTGCTGTTGTAGTTATCGCTGCATTAAACCTGGTTCTTGACTTTGACTTTATCGACAGGGCTAGTGCAAGTGGAGCTCCTAAATACATGGAGTGGTACGGGGCATTTGGTTTAATGGTCACTTTGATTTGGCTGTACTTCGAGATACTCAGACTGCTTGCGATGCTCAATCGCAGATAATGAAACGATATTCTTTTTTTATAGTTTGTACAGGAGCTTTGTTTCTTATTCTGAGCTTACCGGCTTGTTTTGATTCGAGCAAAAAGCAGCCGGCTCCTTTTGTCAAGCTTCCGGATTATCAAAAGGTTATTGACTCTCTTAGTCGAGAGAATATTTCAATCCAGAAAAGTGTCAGGACCAGTGGAGAGGTGTCTGAGGTCATAATTGACGAACCAAATTGGAAATCTGAATTGGCTTTGTTTTTGGAGTTGGACTTCAATACTTCAGGTAATAAAGACAATTATAAGATCGAAGACAAAAAAGGAACCCTGGTAAATCTTTTTCAGCGGAGCTATACCGCATTAAAAGAAGGTCAGAAGGTGAAAAAAGCAATAGTTCTTTATCGCGATGACAAGCTTATTTGTGCTGAATATTTCATACAAAAGAACGACTATCCTTATTCGATGGAAAAGAAATTGACCTTTTATCCATCCAGAGGATTCAGAGCCAGCTGGATTCAAAAATTAGATGGGTTAATTGATGAAGAAGTTGATGTTGAAGTACGCTGGATTCAGGATACCGTATTGCAGGTCTGGAATTTTGATGCGAAGACGGAATTTACTCCTATTCGTGTGAATACATCAAAGCAAGGAAGTAATGAGATTTTGACTTTTACTCAAGGAGACGAACAAATTGCAGTTCTTGCGGAGAGTACTGCGAATGGATCGATGGTGGCCACATTGCCGGTTTTTCAGTCTACCTTGACATATATGCACGAAGGAATGCAAACGAAAGGTATTTTCCGGGATGAATATAGAGGTGAGAATTATCAGGTGTTTTTTTCTGGGTATCCTGCCAAGATCAATTTCATGGATTTATCTGCTTCAGGAATTGAGGGAAGGTGGGATGTAGAAATAATAAGGGGAGAAGAGAGGAGCCGGGCAATCGGTTTGTTCGAGCAGTTCGGAAAAAGGGTTTATGGTACATTTCTGACCAAAACTGGCGACTACCGGTTTCTTGAGGGAGAGTTAGTTGGAGACTCGTTCTACGTTAGTGGATTCGATGGACGACACCTGTATCGTTTTACAGGTATTCTGAAAGGTGATAGCATTGTACGGGGCTCCTATGCATCTGGGAATCATTTCCTGGCAGAATGGGTTGCTAAAAGAAATGATGGTGCGCAATTGGAAGATCCAACGAGTTTGACACAGCATCAGGGCCACCAAATAAGCTTTTCGCTGGAGGGAGTTGATGGTAAGACCTACACCCTTCAGGATGAACGCTTTCAAAACAAAGTGATTTTGCTGCAGATTATGGGATCATGGTGCCCCAATTGTATGGATGAGTCCATGTATTTCAGAGAAATTTATCCAGAGTTTCATGATCAGGGATTGGAAATCATAGCGCTAGGATTCGAACATAGAGCGAAGTCAGAAGCTTCTCTGAAAAAACTGAGAAAAGCATCTGATGATCTTGAATTACCTTATCCCGTGCTGTTTGCAGGTAGCACGAAAGAGGTGAAAGAGGTATTGCCTCAAATTGAGAATTTCATGTCCTTCCCTACGACCATATTTATAGATCGCAAAGGGAAAATCAGACGAATCCACACGGGGTTTAGCGGACCTTCTACGGGTAAGTTTTACGCCGAATATAAAGAAGATACCGAATCTTTTATCCGGGAGTTATTGTCTGAATAGACCTATTCGTTCAGTGCCTCTGCTCCTGAAACGATTTCAAGTATTTCTTTCGTAATGGCCGCCTGTCTTGCTTTGTTGTAGCTGAGTTTTAACTCTTTCAGCAGCGCTGTAGCGTTGTCCGTTGCCTGATGCATCGCAGTCATTCTGGCGCCCTGTTCAGCGGCATTGGAGTCTAGAAGTGCTTTAAACAGCTGGGTTTTCAAAGATTTTGGAATAAGAGCTTCCAAAATTTCCTCCTTGCTAGGTTCGAAGATATATTCAACTGATGCATCATCTTCACCCTCGGTTTGTGCGGGCTCAATAGGCAGAAACTGCTCTACTTTTATGATTTGTGTTGCAGCGTTTTTAAAGCTGTTGTAGATCAACACGATACGATCAAAAGTTCCATCTGTGTAGGCTTCCATCAGAGCTTGCGCAACCTTGTCTGCATTATCATAAGCCAAACTGTCAAACAAATGGTTAGCATTTTCTGGTAAAGAATCTGTATTTACAAATTTCATCTTCACCCTTTTTGATAGCTCCATCCCTTTCTTTCCAATAGAGAAAATAGAAATGTCTTTTCCTTGATATTCGGGCTTTTCTAATTCCCGAACCATGGCTTTGAATATTTGAGCATTAAAACCACCGCACAAACCCCGATTAGAAGTTATCGGCACGATCAAGATGTTTTGATCTTGTTTGCGAGGGCTGTACATTCCTTCAGCAGCATCAATTCCCAAACTTACATTAGCCATGACCTCGGAGAGCTTCTCTGCGAAAGGTCTCATCTGGACGATGGCATCCTGTGCCTTTTTCATCTTCGCAGCAGCCACCATCTTCATTGCAGAGGTTATCTGCCTTGTCGAGTTGACCGAGGTTATTCTATTTCGTACTTCTTTAAGACTGGGCATAATCTAACTATACTTTGCGCTCAGGTCCTTGGCTACTGTTTCGAGTACGTTGGTAACTTCATCTGTTAGCTTTCCTGAACGAAGAGTTTTCAAGACTTCTGCATGAGACCCTCTCATGATTTCTAAAAATTCAACCTCAAACTCTCTTACCTTATTTACAGGAACTTTCAGTAATAGTCCATGGACTCCGCAGTAAATAATGGCGATTTGTTCTTCAACCCGCATTGGGGAGTTTTGAGCTTGTTTTAGAATCTCCACGTTTCGAGCTCCTTTATCCAGAACGGCTTGTGTAGCTGCGTCAAGATCAGACCCGAATTTTGCGAAAGCTTCCAGCTCCCGGTATTGTGCCTGATCCAGCTTAAGTGTTCCGGCAACTTTTTTCATCGATTTAATCTGTGCGGAGCCTCCAACACGTGATACAGAGATACCCACATTAATTGCCGGGCGCACACCTGAGTTGAACAAGTTAGACTCTAGAAAAATCTGCCCATCTGTAATCGAAATTACATTTGTAGGAATGTAGGCCGATACGTCTCCAGCCTGAGTTTCTATGATGGGAAGAGCAGTAAGTGAACCACCTCCTTTTATGCGGTTTTTAAGTTCTTCGGGTAGGTCATTCATTTGAGCTGCTACGCTATCGTTATTGATGATTTTTGCAGCGCGCTCTAATAGCCTTGAGTGAAGGTAGAATACATCACCCGGATAAGCTTCGCGTCCTGGAGGACGGCGCAAAAGCAGTGATACTTCACGATAAGCCACCGCTTGTTTTGACAAATCGTCATAAACAATTAATGCTGGTCTTCCGGTATCTCTGAAGTATTCGCCAATTGCTGCACCAGCAAATGGAGCATAAACCTGCATAGGAGCAGGGTCAGAGGCGTTCGCAGCAACGACAACCGAATAGCTCATGGCTCCCGCATCGGTAAGGGTTTTTACGATTTGTGCGACGGTTGAGGCTTTTTGTCCTATGGCCACATAAATACAGTAAACCGGTTCTCCCCGATCATAGAACTCTTTTTGATTGATGATGGTGTCGATTGCAACGGTGGTTTTTCCTGTTTGACGGTCACCAATAATAAGTTCCCTTTGTCCTCGTCCAATTGGAATCATCGCATCGATGGGTTTAATCCCTGTTTGGAGAGGTTCATTTACCGGTTGTCTGAAGATTACACCGGGAGCCTTTCGCTCGAGCGGCATATCAATAGTTTCACCTTCAATTGGACCTTTACCGTCTATAGGTGTTCCTAGGGTGTTTATAACCCGACCTACCATTCCTTCACCAACTGGAATAGAGGATATTCTGTGTGTTCTTTTAGCTGTGGACCCCTCTTTTAGACCTTCTTCAGGGCCAAGCAGTACCGCACCCACATTATCTTCTTCAAGGTTCAAGGCCATTCCTATCAAGCCGTTTTGAAACTCAATGAGCTCACCAAACTGGATTTTACTCAGACCATAAATTCGGGCAATTCCGTCTCCAATTTGAAGAACGGTACCTATTTCTTCTAATTCAGCTTCCGACTTGAATCCAGCAAGTTGTTCTCTCAGTATTGCGGTAACTTCAGCTGGTTTGATATCTGCCATGTTTTTATAATTAAAGATTTACAGCAATTCCGGATTGCTTGATTTCACGTTTCAATTTCGTTAACTGATGCGCCACACTGGCGTCTATCTGTCGATCATCGCTTTTAATAATGAATCCTCCAATGAGATTTTCGTCAATTATTTCGTTTAATTCTACCTCATTGACATCACCTTTCTTGAGCAATTCAATTAGCCTTTGCTTGATGTCTTCGTCCAGCTTGTGTGCTGAAGTAATGGAGACAGGGAATATCTTCATATGCGTTTTATAAGCTTCTACAAATGAGCTACATATGAATGGTATAATCGTTGATCTTGTGATTTTTGGCCACCAAGAGGAAAAACCTAAGCGTTAGATCCGATATTTTATCGCCCAGGAGCTTTTTGTAGATCACTGCTTTCTTTTCTTCCTGAACAACCTGACTTTTTACCAAAACCCTAAAATCTCGTGATGCAGCCAGAGTTTCGGTTAACAATTCAATATCGGACTTGACTTCTTCAAGCTTGTTTTGCTCTAGAGCAAGTGCCAACAGGGCTTTTGCATATCGTTTGGATGCTTTGTTAAGGTTCATCAATTGAGGTTGATGTCGTTCACGTATTTTTCTGCAAGTCTGTGCTGTGATTCATCCGAAGTCAGATTCTCGCGAAGAATTTTTCCTGCAATATCTATTGACATTTCGGCAACTTGATTTTTCAACTCCATGATGGCTTTGCTCTTTTCGCTCTCTATGCTTTCACGGGCTTGTTTCATCAGAAAATCAGCTTCTTCCCTAGCTTTTCCTTTGGCCTCTGAAATCATCTGGTCTTTTACTTCTCGAGCCTCTTTGAGCATTCTATCACGCTCTTCACGTGCCTCTCGCAGTAGCTCTTCATTGCTGGCCTGAAGTTGCTCGAGTTCTTTCTTGGCTTCTTCAGCAGCATCCAATGCTTTAGTAATGCTTTCTTCTCTGTCATTGACGGCATTGAGAATGGGTTTCCAAGCGAATTTCTGCAGTAGCCATACCAAAACCAGAAAAACGATGGTTGTCCAAAATATCAGACCTATTCCGGGGGGTAACTAATTCCATTGTTATTAATTATTCAATAATTCAACTAAAAACCGGACCTGCAGCCAATCGCTGCAGGTTTTCCGGTTGATTCTTATCCCTGAAGGAAAGCCACAACTACAGCGAAAAGCGCAACACCCTCTACAAGTGCAGCGGCAATAATCATTGCAGTCTGTATTTTCCCATACATTTCGGGCTGACGAGCCATGGCGTCCATTGCGTGTCCACCAACTTTACCGATTCCAAGACCGGCTCCGATTACGGCAAGTCCCGCACCTATTGCGGCAATACCTGGGATTACTGTTTGTAATTCTTCCATGTTACTGAATTTATAGTTGAATTAAAGTTTATGCTGTTTCATGTTCTTCATGATGATCTTCCATCGCTATACCAATGAATAATGCCGAGAGCAGTGTGAATATAAAGGCCTGTAGCGCAGCTACGAGTAATTCCAGAATATTCATGAATACAGCAAAAGGCACTGACACTAAAGCAATGGTGGAGGTTTGAAAGATGAAGATTAGTGAGATCAGACTCAATATGATGATGTGGCCTGCCGTGATGTTCGCGAAGAGTCGAATCATCAGGGCAACGGGTTTAATAAAAATGCCTGCAACCTCAATGATGGTTAGAATGGGGCGCACCGGAACTGGAATCCCGGGCATCCAAAGAGTATGTTGCCAGTAATACTTGCTACCGTTGATGTTTGTCAAAATCATTGTAAAAGCTGCCAAGGTCATGGTAACGGCAATGTTTCCAGTTACATTAGACCCTCCCGGAAAAAAAGGAATCAACCCAAGAAGGTTGTTAATCCAGATGAAGAAAAAGACAGTGAGTAAGTAAGGCATGAACCTCTTGTATTTAGCTTCTCCAATACTTGGGATAGCAATTTCATCTTTCACATACAAGATGAGTGGTTCAGTAAATTTGGCTATGCCGCAGGAATTCTTCTTTCAGATTTTTGATAAGCTCTTGCAGAACCAACAAAAATGAGAAACATTAGTAGGCTTACCACAAGCATAGAGGCTACATTTCGGGTAATCGAAAAGTCATATACAGGATGACCAGATACTTCTTCGATGTGTCCGTGATTTAGCGTGTACTCGTTATTGCCAATTGTAACGCTGTGCTCGCCATGATGAAAGGCAGAAGAGAGAAAAACATCAAGTTGTCCGTTGGAGTACACAATTACCGGAAGAGGGATACTTACCGGGTGGCCTTGCCAGTCCCAAAGGTGCCAATCATGCGCATCAGCAATATGATGCATGATCATTTCGGTTGGAACAAATTGCTCTTCTGTTTCGCCGTGGCCATCGTGATGGTCTTGAGATGCCCGGGCAGGTTGAATTTGGAGCAGAGAAGCGACTATAAAAAGAACGGGAACGATTCGAACTATATTTCTGTGCACAGCTACAATTAAGGGTACAAAAAGCGCCTCGAAAAGCGGTCGCAAAGTTAGACACTATGCGGTAAAGACAAACAGTTTTTTGACTTTCTTGCTGTACTCCTGAAAAACTCAGTTATTCATTCGAAAAAGGCTGCGGAGAATTAGGGCAGAATCTACGGTCAAAAAGATAAAATAAATGATCACGAAATGAAGTGCATTGGATTTTGGATATGGTACTGTATCCTTTGTGAATAGTGGTAAAAGGTACAAAAGGGAAACTAATATTTTGAGGAGGGAGGCACCCAAAAAAAGTCATTCCTACCGTACGAGGATGTTTTTCCAGGAGGTAGGCCATTAGCAGCATGATAATCAGGTTAACCCCAGTAAGGAAAACATAATAATGCCCGAGCTGGGCTCCTATTTGCCATTTTGGTGCGCTAAAACCCATGATGTAAAAGTGAAGAAAGTAGAAAGCGACTCCTGTAAATAGAATAATCAATGGAAAACTCAGGGTTTTTCTCATGGTTGGATCTTCCGCACTGTTGATATTAAAATATAGATGGAAGCACCTACTCCAATTAAGGATAGAACAATGGTAAATATTTGAGAATCCGGTCCGATTTGTTGATCAATCCACTGCCCGAACCAGGCACTTAATCCAATCGTTATTCCCATTTGAATGGCCAGGAAGGAATAGCGAGCATAGGCGCTAAGCGGATTTTTCTTCTCTTTGGGATCCTGATGTTCCACTGGCTGATATGTCCTTCACTTTTCCAGCAATGCTGACTTTACCGATAATCTCTGCACCTGGATCTACAGAGAGTTTGCCGTAAACAATTTCTCCGTTCACCTTTCCGGTTTTTTGAACATCGAGCATATCGCTGACTGTGATTTGACCTTCGGCATTGCCTGAAATAGTAGCATTAGCGCAGCGAATATCTCCAGCAACTTCTCCGGTTTGGCCAATCACAAGCTTGCCTTTAGACACTACAGACCCATCCACTTTTCCATCAATTCTGATGTCTCCTTCGGTGATGATGTCTCCTTTTACGGAGGTTCCGGCGGCCAGGTGATTGCGCATTCCTGGTTCTACTTCGACGTTTCGGGCCATATTATTACTCTTTTTAAACATTGCAAGCTCTTATTTGCAAATATAGAGGGTCTTTCGTAAAACCTAACGACCTTAAAAAGAAGGTTTATAATTCCGCATATTTAATCTTCTGCCATTTCATGTAGCGATCATGATCTTTGGACTTGTAGAAAATGGCATAATTATTAAAGGATACTACAAACCCTATAGTACCCTCAGGTAGAAGCTTTTGTATTTCCGGGCTGGATTCAAAGTTGTTTTGATAATTTAATGCGCGGGCCCCGGTGCCGAAAACCTTTACGGTTAGCATCTGTAAAGAATTTGATCGATCGTAAATCACATCTGATACCCGAAGACCATCCATCCGGTAATTGACGGCATTGAATCTTGCAATAGCATTCTTTAGCTGGTTCATTTTTACATTTTGGTCGTTCAGGATGATCACATAATTGTGCTTGCTCATCGGTTCAAACTTGTAGCCAAACTGTTCGATATCCTTTGCTTTTTCTGCTTCTTTTTCAGCCTCAATTCTCTCCTTTTCTGCCTGTTCCTGAGCAGATAGTGATGCAAGCAGTTTTTGTGCTTCGAGTCCGTGTTCGTTTTCTGAATAGCGATTGGCAATGTCCTGCAAATCGGCTTTCATTGCTTCTTTGCCTTCGGTATTTCCTCTTGCGATAGCCCGCATGAGTTCAAATTTTGGCTTGAGCTTGGTTTCGCCGTAGATGAGAATTGCTTCATCACAACTCCTTACGGTTTGAACATAGTACCCACGTGAAAAATAGCTTTTGTAAATCCTTTCATATTCTGCCACCGCTCGTTTATACTCTTCGCTGTCCCGGTTAAGATAGTCAGGGTCTTTGATGAGCATGGCAAAATCTGAATTGGGATATTTGCTCAGGATCAAATTCTTGTAGAAATCCGCACTGCTTGGATCATCCATTTTACCAAAGAGTATATACAAAGCATAGTATACTTCGAGCTGTTTTTCATGCTCGGGATATCTCTTGTTAAGCTCTTCAAAGGTTTCAATGGTGCGAGGGATATCTTCCATTTTATCTCGGTATACTAATGCAAGGGCATAGTAGGCATCCTTAATCAATTGGTCAGATTTTGCCATTGCTTCGGGCGTCAAAGGGAGTTCCTTCA
>JAEPEX010000132.1_pt1 | contig 9303 bp, 8 predicted proteins | sample 9130951 | NCBI WGS metagenome assembly JAEPEX01 (sample SAMN17228542, study PRJNA684324) | microbial mat metagenome | biome: saline marsh[ENVO:00000054]; feature: microbial feature [ENVO:01000007], biofilm[ENVO:00002034], sulphate-reducing...; material: estuarine water [ENVO:01000301]|estuarine... | reverse complement strand
GCAGTCAGCACGCTTGCGGTCGTTAAGACGCCCATCTGAATTCTCCCAGTCTGTTCAGCGGTCAATCACTCCAGGATGCAAGCCATGCATAACCTTGGCTTCCCGCTCAAGACCAATCGCCCTAGCGTGGAAAAAAGTTTCCAATTGAGATTTGACGCATGACCTCCGCCTTCGCGTTCACCGCCAACTCGACCGCCGCCCTGTTTCCACGCACCTTCAAGGCGTCCGTGGCCCGTCAGTTCACACGTCCGCGGGTGAAGCAGCAAACCGATCGCGGTCGGGATTGGCTCGACAGCCTGGACAAGCAGACCTTCACCGGGCCTCAGGGCGAACAGCGGGTGTATCGCGGCGGCGACGGACCGCTGGTGTTCTTCCAGCATGGCTGGGAGGCGGACAGTGCGGATCTCTCGACGCTGGGGCAAGCGGTGATGGAAGCCGGCTATTCGGTCGCCATGATCGACGGGCCGGCGCATGGCCAGAGCGAAGGCCGTAAAGCCCATATCCTGCTCTTCGCCGAAGGCCTCGGCGCGGCTGCGGCGCAGCTGGGCCAGCCGTTCGCCATGGTGGCACACTCCATGGGCTTGCCTGCCAGCGTGCTTGCAAAGGCGCGTCACGGCCTCGCTCCGCAACGCGTGATCGGGCTGGGCGCGCCAGACGCCCTGCCCCGCAATGTGGAGTTCCAAAGCCAGGCGATGGGGCTGTCAAAGCGCGCCGTCCGCCTGATGCTGGAGTCGGTCAGCGAGCAGTTTGGCGAACCGGCGACCAATCTCGACATCACGCTGGATGCGCCGTACTTCGACACGCCCGCCCTAATCCTGCACGGCGCCAATGACCAGATCGCCCCGCCAGAAGCCGCCGAGCGCATCGCCGCCTCCTGGCCGGGCGCGCAATGGGACGTCTTTGACGGCATCGGCCATCGCGGCGTGTTGCGCGATGACCGAGTCGTAGAGAGAGTGCTGGCGTTCTTGGGCTAGAGGTGCGGCCCCCACATGATCAGCGTCGCGCCAACTCCCCCTAACGCGGTGAGTCCAGCGGCAGTAAGCGTGACTATGGAGCTGCTCCATTTCAGCGCTGCGGAACGGCTTTTCTGGGCGCGTAGATAGAACTCCAACCCCGTCAGCGGGATCACCATCACCCCGAACGACACGCAGACATCAAACCAGCCGTTCATTTGTCGTGAAACGCCCACAGGTCCGACGCTCATCAACCAGGCGCCATAAAACAGGCGCATGAACCAGACCCCATTGGCGACCATGAACAATCGCATGGCCCAGGGGCGGTGACGGGCGATATCCCGTTTCATGGCGAAATGGACCGTAAGCGCTGCGAACACCAGAATGAGCATGGTGTTCAGCGTGGACGCGATCGCCCCGATGTCATTCAGGCGCGTCCCGCGTCCCCACACCATCCACAGACCGCCAAGCGCCAGATAAACCGCCAGCACCAAAAAAACTCGGCCGCTCATCCGGTGAAGCCTTGGCGCCCAATTGCGCAAGGGCGCAGTCAGCTGCATCAGCCCCGCCAGCGTCATGATCGCAGCGAGCAGGACATGGGTGATGAACATCAGATTGCCGAAGCCGTCGCCGGCCTCATACCCCTTCATCAGACCGGTTTCGTCCCAGCGTTCGAACTGGCCGCCAATCGTCCTGGGGATATAAGCCACCAGAATATAATAGATGAACATCAACTGTCCGGCCGCGGCGGCCAGAAACCAAAGCTTGCCAGACAGGCTGTGCGCGCGCGCGGCCCATTTTCCCGAACCGGCGGCGGATTGTGAGGACGGCAGGGTTTGCGTCATCGAACCAACTCCTAACTTCGCCCGGTCTTTTCGCCGGGCCGATGAGAGCGATTTGATGAAATCTGCGCGCCAGGGTCTGGCCGATTTGCATTCCGGCCAGAAAAAGCTGCACATTGAAGACAGAAATCGTCCTACCCGACGCCAGATGGACCATCGTCATGCTCGCCTTCGGCCTAGGCTTGAAACTTTTTTGCGCGATCTGGGCGGCCGCTTGGGCAGGCTGGGTGCTGATGCGTGGCCAGCGCACCCCGCTGCATCTGAGCTGGGGCGTGTTCACCCTGTGCATGGGCGCCTTGCTGGTAGCTGAAGGTCTGGGCGACTCGCTGGGGTCGGCGCGGCTTTGGCTGCTGATGCTCAGCGGCGGAACCTGCTCAGTGTTCTGGCTGTTCACCCGCGCCCTGTTTCGCAAGAGCGCCGCCATCGGCCCGTTCGAACTGATGCTGGTCGCCGGGATCATCGCCCCGTCTATGATCAAACCGGTTTTGATCGTCTCTGGCTTTAACGCGCCGATTGAGAGTCTTGTGAACGCCCAAACCATGCTTAGCTCGACGGCCTTGATGCTGTCGGTCTGGGAAGCCGCGCGCAACTGGCCGAGCGCCGAGCACCTGAATGAGCGACGCTTGCGCATTGGATATCTGACCGTCTTCGTCTCCGGGGTGTTTCTGTGCGCGATTGTTTTCAACACCGGCGCGCCGATTTCCCCTCAACTGGTCACTTTGATTCAAGCCTTGTGCGCAACCGCGATTCTCGCCGTCGGCAGCGTCGCAATTATCTACAGGCGCGCTCACCCCGCACCCGATTGGCGGCCTGCGCCAGAGGCGACCGAGACTGACACGCAACTGGGTCAGCGTCTGCTCCGCCTGATTGAGCGCGAGCAGATGTATCTCGATCCCGATCTGAGCTTGCGACATCTGGCGCGGGCTCTGGGGGAGCCGCCCAACAAGGTCAGCCGCGCCATTACCGCCGGTCTGAAGGCCGCCAATGTGAACCAGCTGATCAATGCGCGCCGGATTGCGCATGCCCAAAGCTTGCTGCGGGATCCGGATCGGGATTCGCTGACCATTCTTCAGATTGCGCTTGAAAGCGGCTTCAATTCGATCGGCCCGTTCAACCGGGCCTTCAAGGCGATCACCGATCAAACCCCACGCGCGTATCGGCGGGACCGGACCACAGCAGCGCAAGGATTGGCGGCTGAGTGAACGCCGCGAGCTAGCGGCTCTCCACCCCAAGGATTTCAAACGCCCGTTCCAGCGCCAGATCCTCGCCGTCCGAACCAAACCTGTCCGCGCTGTCGAGCACGATTTCGGCGCGATAGGCTTCACGTGGCGTCCCGTCCACATGATACAGCGTCTCTGTCGGCAGCTTCACCGTCCAGCCGGTTTGCGGCAGGTCATAGTCGTAAATCGCCCCCAGAAGCCCCGCCATCGGTGCGGCGATCGTCACGGCGTCCGCAACGGCGTCAAGGCCCAGGGTCAAGCCTTCGCCCATGGACCCGGTCCAACGTCCCGCCAAAACCACGACCGGAACGCCCGCCAGGCTGTCGCCGCGCGGCAGGACCTCTTCGACCCATTGCCGGGCGACGCCGGTGTCGCGCTCGATCTGGGGCAAGGCATGACGTTGATAGGGTTTGGTCTCATCCACCAGGCGCCCCATCAGGGCGCGAGCGTAGAGCGTATCGCCGCCGCTCGGAGTGTCGCGCAGATCGATAATCACCCCATCCGGGCGTGGGCCGGACAAGGCCTCATCAATGGCGGCGATCAGCCCCTCATCGCCCAGCGAGTCATTGAAGCGCAGCACGCGCACCCCGTCTCGCTCTGTGACGCTGATCAGGGGGCGTTCCGGTGTCTCGACCTGATATAGATTGGGCAAGGTCAGCGCTTGCATCTGGCCCTCAGCGTCAAGAAAGACAAACTCGCGCGCCTGATCGCGCAGTCCCGCCGCGAGCACGCGGGCGGCGAAGCCTCTTGCGGCGTCAGTCTCGAAAGGGCCGCCACAGAGGCCTGTGACCGCCTCATTGATCGGCAAACCCGCGACAGAGCTGATGCGCCATCCTGGCTCGACGCCGGCGACCTGGGCCGGAGAGCCGGCGCGCACATCGGTGACCACATAGCCGCCCTCGCGCACCTCGACCCAGAGATCATTATAGCTGGGCGTCAGCCCGTAAGAGCGCGGCGAAGAGACGCCCAGAATGGCGTGATGGTCTTGCAGCGCATTCACCGCGCATTCCGCAAAGCGCAACAGGCTGGCCGCATCGGTGACGCTGTCAGGGTCGACGCCCTGCGCGCCACGCGCCGGGTTTCGCCCGTCAAAGCGATGTGCATAGGCGTACTCAGTATCGATCAGCTCAAGCAGATGGATTGCGTCAGCGCGATAATCGGGCGTTTGCGCAGACGCGCTCGCCCCCAGAAAAAACGCGCCGCTGAGAACCAGCGACGCGTTTTGAAAGCTCAGTAGCTTCACTTGACCGGCTCTTCGGTCTTTTTCTTTTTGCGCTTGGGTTTGGCGTCGTTGAGACGGTCGCCCGGAATGATCTCGAAATCGAGCCGTTCAGGATCCGCCGCATCCACATCGACCTTCACCACGCCGCCCTTTTTGAGCTGACCAAACAGGATCTCTTCCGCCAGCGGCTTCTTGATATGATCCTGGATGACCCGGCCCAGCGGACGCGCGCCGAATTTCTCGTCATAGCCGCGCTCGCCGAGCCAGCGATTGGCGGCCTCGGTCAGCTCGAACGTGACACCGCGATCGGCCAGTTGCGCCTCAAGCTGCAGGACGAACTTCTCGACCACGCGGCCGATCACGTCGAGTTTGAGCCCCGCGAACGGAATGATGGCGTCCAGACGGTTGCGGAATTCCGGCGTGAACAGACGCTCGATGGCGGCCTGGTCCTCGCCGTCGCGCTTGCCGCGGCCAAAGCCGATGGCTTCCTTGGCGGCGTCGGCTGCGCCGGCGTTCGAGGTCATGATCAGGATGACGTTGCGGCAGTCCACGGACTTGCCGTTGGCGTCGGTCAGCTGACCATTATCCATCACCTGCAACAGGATGTTGAAGATGTCCGGGTGCGCCTTCTCGATCTCATCAAGCAGCAGCACCGAGTGCGGGTGCTGGTCGATGGCGTCCGTCAGCTGGCCGCCCTGATCATAGCCCACATAGCCCGGAGGCGCGCCCAGAAGGCGGCTCACCGTGTGACGTTCCATGTATTCGGACATGTCAAAGCGCAGCAGCTCCACGCCCAGCGTGTCCGCCAGCTGGCGGGCCACTTCGGTCTTGCCCACCCCGGTCGGGCCGGAGAACAGGTAAGAGCCGATGGGCTTGTTGGGTTCGCGCAGACCGGCGCGCGCCAGCTTGATGGCGCTCGCCAGCTTCTCGATGGCGTCGTCCTGGCCAAACACCACGCGCTTCAATGAGGTTTCAAGATCGCGCAGCACGGACTCATCGGACTTGGAGACCGACTTCGGAGGGATGCGGGCGATCTTGGCGACCACCGCCTCGATCTCTTTGACGCCGATCGTCTTCTTGCGTTTGGACTGCGGCACCAGACGCATGGAGGCGCCCGCCTCGTCGATCACGTCGATGGCTTTATCGGGCAGTTTCCGGTCGCCGATATAGCGATCTGACAACTCAACGGCGGTTTTCAGCGCCTCGGCGGTGAAGCGAATATCGTGGAAATCCTCGAAATAAGGCTTCAAACCCGCCAGAATTTTGATGGCGTCAGGAACAGACGGCTCTTTCACGTCGATCTTCTGGAAGCGACGCGCCAGGGCGCGGTCTTTCTCGAAATGCTGACGATATTCCTTGTAGGTGGTCGAGCCCATGCAGCGCAGGCCGCCTTGTTGAAGGGCCGGCTTCAAGAGATTGGACGCATCCATCGCGCCGCCAGACGTGGCGCCGGCGCCGATGACTGTGTGGATCTCGTCGATGAAGAGCACCGCATTCGGGCGCGCTTCCAGCGCCTTGACCACCTGTTTGACGCGCTCTTCAAAGTCGCCGCGATAGCGGGTGCCCGCCAGCAGAGCGCCCATGTCGAGCGAATAGATCGTGGCTTCCGCCAGAACCTCAGGCACCTGGTGCTCGACGATCTTGCGCGCCAGACCTTCAGCGATGGCGGTCTTGCCAACGCCGGGATCGCCCACCAGAAGCGGGTTGTTCTTGCGGCGACGGCACAAAACCTGGATGCAGCGCTCGACTTCATGCTCACGCCCGATCAGCGGATCGACGCCGCCCTCGCGCGCCTTTTCGTTCAGATCCACGCAATACGCTGACAGCGCGTCGTCTTTCTCTTCGGCGCCCTCGCCCAGCTCTGCGGCGTCTTCATCTGCGCCCCTGGCGGGTCGCGCTTCGGATTCGCCGGGCTTCTTGGAGATGCCGTGGGAGATGTAATTGACCGCGTCATAGCGGGTCATGTCGCGTTCAGCGAGAAAATAGGCGGCGTGGCTTTCACGCTCGGCGAAGAGCGCGACCAGCACGTTTGCGCCTGTCACTTCATCGCGACCCGAATTCTGGACGTGAATGACCGCACGCTGGATGACGCGCTGGAAGCCGGCGGTGGGCTTGGCGTCCTCGCCATCGTCCACGATGAGGCTCGCCAGTTCTTCGTCCACATACTCGTTGAGCGTGTCGCGAAGTTCGTCCACATCCACGTCGCAGGCGCGCATCACCGCGGACGCATCCACGTCTTCACACAGCGAGAGCAGCAGATGCTCCAGCGTTGCGTATTCGTGCTTGCGTTCGGTCGCGGCCGTCAGGGCGCGATGCAGGGAACGTTCGAGAGTGGGTGAGAAAGAGGGCAAGGCCTAATCCTTTTCCATCGTGCACTGTAACGGGTGCTGAGCACGGCGCGCAGCGTCCATGACCTGGGCCACCTTGGTTTCGGCGACCTCGTATGTGAAAACGCCACACACGCCGACTCCATGTTGGTGCACATGGAGCATGATGCGAGTCGCGTCTTCTTGCCCCTTGTGAAAAATACGCACCAGAACCTCGATGACGAACTCCATGGGGGTGTAGTCGTCATTGAGCAGCAAAACCTTGTACATCGACGGACGCTTGGTCCGAGCGCGCGGCTTTACTGTTACGCCGGTCTCCTGATCGGGCAGGTCTGGCTTGTTCGGCTCACTCATAGGCAGTCTGGCGTCTCGCTAGCGTTACGCCCCAGCTTGATCCGGTTTTTCAGCCGCGGCAATCAGTCTTGATATTAAATAAGCGCAGGAAGGTTACAGAGAACCCCCTCAACTGATCACAAGACAGTTCGCAGCCCAAATGTCCGTGGAAAGCGGACAAAAAAATGGTCCGGCGCGGACGCCGGACCAGTCAGGGAGGACTTGGGGCCGGGCGACGCGTCGAGGCGACGCCCGGCGATAAGGTGCGCCTAGCGCTGGGACTGCATCAGTTCCAGGGCGGCGGAGAAGCGCTCGTTGATCGGCTTGAAGGAGTCCTTGAACAGGCTCGACATCAGGTCGGAACTCTTGTTCATCTCAGCCAGCAGAGCGTCCATGGACGACTTGGTGTAGTCGGACTGGATCTCGATCAGTTCCTGAACCGATTTCGCGCCAGCCATGGATTTGGCGGCGGTCATGCCGTCTTCCATGGTTTTCTTGGCGAAGGCCAGATTGGCGGCGTTCAGTTCTTCGATGGATTTGGCGGCGGTGGTGCTCGACGCGATCACGGCGTCAACGCTGTCCTTGTGGAACGCGCTGAATTCGTTCACCGCGTTCATGGACTTTTCAAAGCCGTCTTTCAGGGCTTCGTTGGACGCGGTGGTCATGGTTTCGATCGTGTCTTTGGCGGTGTTTTTCGTTGCGGTCATCGACTTGTCTCCAGAATATTTGCGCGGGGGCGAGGGTTTTCGGGCTTTGCTTTGACCCGTCGTCTTCTTGGCGGCCCGTTTCGCCGGCGCTTTCGCGACCGGTTTTGCGGGTTGAGCCGATTGCTTGGCCGGCTCGGCAGCAGCCACAGACTTCGCTTCCGATTGAGTCGCCTCGCCGGTTTTCGCTGTCTCAGCGTCCGTTTGAAGCGTCTCTGACGCAGTAGAATTCGGAGTCGCGTTCGCCATTTTGGGCTCCATGCGTTTCCTGTTGTGTTAGCAGGTGCAGCATATATGCCTCCTGAACAGCGCCCCGTCAAGCATTTATTGTGCGCTGCACAAAACGTCGCACCCCTGCACAGACAGAGAATCCGGCACAGTTAACGCTCGAGCAAGGGGTTAGCGGCGACACTGCCCCTATGGCACGCATTTTCCTCGTCTTGCTTTGCTTCAGCGCCGTCATCGCCCTCGCCCCCCGCGCCGAGGCGAGCGAGCGTTACGCCGCTTTCGTGGCGGATATGCAGACGGGTGAGATTCTGCACGCCCGGCGGGCGGATGCGTTACGGTATCCCGCCTCGCTGACCAAGATGATGACCCTCTACATGCTGTTTGACGCGCTGGAGCGCGGCGAGCTCGCCCTGGATGACCCGATCACTGCGTCGACTGAAGCCGCCAGCCGTCCGGCCTCCCGGCTGGGCCTGCAGGCGGGGCAGACGCTGACCGTAGAAACCGCGATCCGCGCCCTGATCATCCAGAGCGCCAATGACGTGGCGGTCGCCGTGGCTGAACATCTGGAGGGCGACGAAGCCCAATTCGCCGCAGTGATGACAGCGCGCGCCCGAGAGCTGGGCATGGCGAACACCGTGTTTCGCAACGCATCGGGACTGCCCGATGCGCGACAGCAGACCACGGCGCGCGACATCGCCCGCCTGGCCTATGCGCTTCACCGTGATTTCCCTCAGTATTACGCTTACTTCAGCGAGACCCGGTTTCGCTGGAACGGCGTCACCCATCGCACCCACAATACGCTGGTGGGCGACCAACCCGGCGTGGACGGCCTGAAAACCGGCTATATCCGCGCTTCAGGCTTCAATCTGGCCGCCAGCGCCGAGCGTGACGGTCATCGCATCATCGCCGTGGTGATGGGCGGGGCCTCCGCCTCTGTGCGCGACGCCCATGCGCGCGAGCTGATCGAAGCCGCGTATTCCGCCATCAACGCCCGCTCCGAAAGCCGGATGCTGGCGGCGTTGAACATGCCGCGGCTCAATCCCGTGCGGGAGCAAGAGATTCTGACCGCCGAACTCACCACGCTACCCGCCCAGACGGCGCAGGGCTCGGCGCCTGGCGTCCCGGCGGCGCGGGTCGAGCTTGAGCCGCTCGACGGTCTGCGCACCTTCAGCGCGCCTGAAACGCCTTCAGGCTGGGCTGTGCAAGTTGGCGCCTACACGTCACAGGCCGCCGCCTCCGCCCGCCTTGAAAGCGTTGCGATGATGGGACTGCATACCTTGCTGGGCGATGCGCAAGCGCGTGTGGAGCCGATGCAGCGCAATGGCCGCCAGCTCTGGCGGGCGCGCTATGCCGGCCTTGACGGCTCTCGCGCGCAATCCATTTGCCAGCGCCTGGAAGCGAGCGGGGAATCCTGCTTCGCGGTGCCGCCGGCTGCTTAATCGCCCAACAGAACGTCGCGCGCTTGCTGGACCTT
>JAEPEX010000021.1_pt1 | contig 9318 bp, 9 predicted proteins | sample 9130951 | NCBI WGS metagenome assembly JAEPEX01 (sample SAMN17228542, study PRJNA684324) | microbial mat metagenome | biome: saline marsh[ENVO:00000054]; feature: microbial feature [ENVO:01000007], biofilm[ENVO:00002034], sulphate-reducing...; material: estuarine water [ENVO:01000301]|estuarine... | reverse complement strand
ACCGGGACAATCATCAAACGACCGAGTACACACTTGAAGCGCGAGAGCTTCGACCAGACGGAAGCGGTCGCACAAAAGGCAACGCATCTATGCGGGATTGCCATAGTGGCGCGCCTAGGGCTGTTGGGCAATTTTGATTGGGATCCGGAGAGCGAGGTCATCGACCGGCGGGATGCATATCAGCTGGACGGCAGCAGGCTGAAACGGGATTGGAAACTTACAAATAATGCTTCCTTCTGTCTCGATCTCCGCGAACGGCGCCTTGGTGGCCGATATCAATGGCGACGGTCTGGATACGATCCTGCGCCGGGACACGCGCTGGGTCTATGAGGTCGTGGACGGCCGATTCACAAGCCGGCAGTTGAATCGTGCGCCGTTTTTTTTCAGATGGTGGGGCTTCCTTTGCAATCGGCGACGTGAATGGCGACGGCGCCCAGGATGTGGTCCACCACAATCCTCGCTCGGACGATGCGGATGGCTTGTCCGTTCAGCTTTCGAAGGGCAACGGTTTCGCGAATTGGGACTCGAACTGGGGCGCGCTGCTCGACCTTCGGATCAATGCACGCGAAGCGGTGCGCCGAATGCAGATTGCCGATGTCAATGGCGACGGGTTCGGCGACCTGATCCTGAGCACAGCGCAAAGGACTTTCGGCCCTTGTAGAGGCGCCTGCCCCGGTCAGGATCTTCCTGGTCGAACGGGCGGCAATTCATTCCGATTGGCGGCGACAACAATTGGGTGCCGCATTTCCACGGTGCGGGGGATTTCGACGGCGACGGTCTGGTCGACGCGGCCTCGGGCAACCCGCTGCGCATCTACTGGAACACGGGGACGGTGGGCCCCAACCTGCTGCGCCGGATGACCGATCCGCAGGGTCTGACGACGCGGATCGACTATACGCCGATGGGGCAGCATGACATGCAGGCGCAGAACAGCGCCGATTTTCCGGGCAACCGCATGCTGGTGTCGCGCATCGAACGGGATGGCGGCGCGCCGCATACGGCGCGGCGGATCGTCGATTACAGCTACACCAGTTTCGCCTATGATCACGACTATCGCAAATCGCTGGGGTTCCGGACGGTCACGGCGACGTTTCGCGGGCTCGACAGGCCGTTGAATGTGGTCACCACCTATGAGCAGGGCCATTGGGGGCTGAAGGGCCGGGTGAGGTCCCGCACGGTGGTGGCAGGCGATCTGAGTTCCGGCACCGGCACGACCTGGCGCCAGCAGATCAACAGCTGGCAGGCGACGGCGGCGGGGGCGCTGCCGATGCGGGCCGTGCGGACCCGCGAGGTTGTCCGCGAGCGCTGGGGCTGGGGCGACGACCCGTTCGTTTCGCGGCGCACCGACTATGTGCGCGACCTTTACGGCATGCCGACGAGGATCGCCCAGTGGGGCTTTGCGGCGCTGGACGGGACGCATGAACATGACAACCGCTCGACGCTTCGCGCCTATACAAGGAACCTCGAGAAGTACATCGTCGACACCCCGAAGATCGAGATCGCCGGGTCCTGGGCCCGGCCGCCAAGTGCGTCGCCCAACGACACCCGGGGCTGGCTGTCGGCCCGGTTCTTCACCTATGATCGCGCGCTGCATGCGGGTGGGGTGGGGCGAATACTGGAAGCCGCCGAGCCGGGGCAATGTCACCGTAGTGGAATCCTGGAACGGGGTGGCCGACCGGCCCTGGCGCCGCGTCGATGCCCTCTTCAGCTATGACGGCCATGGCAATGTCACGGAGGAGCGCAACGGCCGCCGCTTTGTCATCCGCCACAGCTATGACGGCGACAGGCATCTGTTCCGGACCGAGACGATCAATGCCCTGGGCCACACCGCCCGCACCGCCTGGGACACGCGCTGCCAGGCACCGGCGCGGACGACCGATGCGAACGGGCTGATAACACGGGTCGAGTATGACGTGCACTGCCGCGAGACCCAGCGGCGCCTGCCCAACGGGCAGCGCATCCAAACATGGTATCACGATTTCGGCAATCCGGCGGCGCAGCATGTCCGCACCAAGGCCGAGACCGGGTTCGGCGGCGACGCTGCCTGGACCATCGAGCGGGCCTATTTCAACGGCTTCGGCCAGGTCTGGAAGACGACATCGGGCGGCGCGACGACGGCCGATGCGGACGACATCCTGACCGTTCGCGGCTTTGACGCCCGCGGCAATCTGGCCTGGGAGAGCATCCCGCTGACCCGCGCCGAGGGCGCGGCGGGCGACGATCCCGAACCATCTGCGGACACGGTTCGCCTATGACCGCCTCGACCGCCCGGAAAAGACGTTCTTTGCCGATGGGAACACGCGGAAGACCTGGCGTCGTGTGAGCACCTTCGCCGATCTCAACGGGATGCGGGCGCGGCGGCCGGAAGCGCATGCGTATAATGAAGATTTTATGACGCCGACGAACTGGACGGCTGTGGCCTGATCATGACGACCTACGACGCGTTCGGCAATGTCATCGCCAGCGGCACCCATGAGTACAGGGATGGCGTCGGCTATGAGGGCGGCTGGGGCCCGCTGCGGCGGACCCATTACCTGTTATGACGACCTCGACCGACTGACCGCGGTGACCGACCCGGTGGGGGCCCGCTGGGAATATCGCTATGACTCGTACGGCAACCGCACCCAAGCGACCGATCCGGCCCTGGGCCGCTGGACCATGGCGTATGACGCGAACGGCAATCTGAGACGGCAGACCGACGCCAAGGGCCAGGAAATCACCTTCCATTACGATGAGCTCGACCGGGCCGAGTGGAAGCATGCCGGCACCGGGGGGCCAGGGTCACCACCCATTACCGGTATGATGAGCCGCGCGACGGCTATCACAATATCGGCCAACTGACCCGGCAGGACGTCCGGTATCCGGCGCGGGACGGCCAGCCGGCGCGGTCGCATGTCCAGGAGTTGAACTACGGAACGGAAGGCCTGCTCCGCTGGGAGAACCACCGGATCGATGACGGGGTGCATCCGGTCCGGACGCTGGATGTCAGCCGCTGGTACAAACGGACCGGCGATATGGCCGGCTGGTGCCTGCCCGAGACGCCGGGCAGCACCTCGCGCATCTGCCGCGGCGGGTTCCATTACGACGCCGCGCGGCGCCTGGTCGCGATGGACGGTCTGATCGACCGGGTCGATTACGACGCGACCGGCTATCGCACCGGCACCGATTACAGCAACGGCGCCCGGGTGACCTGGCAGCATGACCGCCGGCGCGGCTGGCTGACGCGCCTCGATGCGTATCAGGCGGATGGACGGCGAATCAACGGCGCCATCTACAGCCGCAGCGCCAGCGGCCGGGTGACACGGCAGAACACCGCCCATGGCGAAAGCGATTACGATTTCACCTATGACCATGCCGGCCGCCTGCTGCGCGCCGACAACTGGCATGCCGATCAGGGCCATCACGACCGCGCGTTCCGCTATGATCCCGCCGGCAACATGACCTTCCACAGCCGGATCGGCGATTACCGCTACGACACCGGGCGGCAGCGGCTGACCCGGGCCGGCGACTGGGCGTTCCAATACGATGCGAACGGCAACACCACCCGCGGCCTTTATGGCAAGGCGATGACCTATGACGGCGAGAACCGGCCGCTTTCGGTCACGCTGAACGGGGTGACCACGCGCTATGTCTATGCCGCCGATGGCAGCCGGCTGTTGCGCATCGACCGGGCCGGCACGGCGCAACAGACGACCACCGCGTATTTCGGGCCGATGGAGATCCGCAATTTCGGCGAGGGGCGGAACGAGGAGGTCGTCACCTATCCCCACCCCGAGGTTCGGCGGGTCGATGGCGAGCCCGGCATCCTGGTCCATGACCAGCTGGGCAGCGTGATCACCCTGTTCAACGCCGAAGGCGAGCGGGCGATCAACAAGCATTACCGGCCCTATGGCCAGGTGTCGCAATGGGTGACCGACCCGGCCACGGCGGCCGAGGATCAGGGCTTTGTCGGCCAGCGCCACGATTGGCATGCGGGGCTCATCTATCTCAACGCCCGCTACATGGACCCCGAACTCGGCCGCTTCATCCAGCCCGATTGGTGGGACGTGCGGATCGCGGGAACCAACCGCTATGCCTACAGCTTCAACGATCCAGTGAATCTGGCGGATCCCGGCGGCAATGTTCCTTACAATCCCGGGGGTGATACGAGCACTGGGTGGTCGGATCGCGACAACGATGGTGTCGAGCACTATGATTCCCGGCGTGACCGACGGAGTTCCGACTACCTCAACCAGGATGGTGACGGGCGCCATTCAATTGGCATCGTTGGGCATGATACGGATCGGAATGACTACGGTGGCCGATCGCATATCCGGGGCGGCGTTGATTCTGATAGCTACGAGAGCTCTCGCCGAGGTCGCTATGCTGAGAACCAATGGCGGGCTCTAAATAACCAAGCATACGCGACGAGGATGAGGGCGCTAGAAATGGAACTCGCTGTTGGGTTAGCGTCGGTTGTTCCAGTGGTGCGGGGTGCTCGAGCTGGTATAATGTTTGTTGGGACCGCAGCCAGGGGGTGGTCTTTGCGTTGGGGAATGAACGTGCCTCGCGGCTGGACGAGGGCGCCCAATAGGAAAGGCTTTGGGTATCGATGGTCTGATCCGCAAAATCCTGGCAACGGGATTCGTGTGGACGCTGCAAACCCATCCAGTCCGTTTGCCAGCCAACGCGTTCCACACGTTGTTGTTCGGAGCGGGGGGGCGCATAATTGGCAGGGATGGACAACCACTACCGGGTTCACTAAGACAAAATCCGACGCAAGGTCACATACCCTTATCGGAGTACAGAGGATGGACGACATGGAACAGTCCATAGGAACCCTTCAGTATCCCAACATGCGCTTGGAACTTCTTGACTATCTTGATGGATGTTTGGAAGCCGCTCGGAAATGCAGGAAAACGCGCTCTTGCGGCGCTGAAACTTTGCCCGAACTGGATTTTCTTATCCACTTCCTATTTGACGATACGGATATTGCGTCGGACCCCGAGAAAACAATTGGCGTCTTTCTGAAAAGCAAAGAAGAAGCATTTGCCGTGTACGATCTTGCAATGCTGTTTGACGCGATTCTCAAGACTTACGGCAGGGTTTCGCAGAATGCCATCTATGTGCAAGCACAGGAATGGGATGGCATCGAAAGAGCGATACTTCAAACGATTGAGTTACTTAACGGGGTGGTATCTTATAGTCAAACATAGAACTTTAGATCGCCCGCTTTAGGCGAGACAAGCGTATTTGTGTCTCTGCCGGGCAAACGTAGGACGCTTGGTGCTCGGAGCATTTGTACTTGAATGCGTGGTATGTGGACCCCGAACTCGGCCGCGTTTGGCGGGAAAACGATTCACTGGATCGTTTTCCTATCCGCCTCACTCCAGCCCGACTGGCTCGACCCGAACCAGCCCGGGGTGGGGACGAACCGCTATGCCTACAGCTTCAACGACCCGGTGAACCTGCGCGATCCGAACGTGGAGAGCAACCGAAGGGCCGCGCGGCGCTTTCCGATCGCCTTGCACGAAGATGGGTGGAACCCTTAAGATTTCGTGAATCCGCGCCCGTAAGCCATTGATTCATATCGGTCCGGATTCTTGTCCACGCGTGGACAGACTGTCGAACGCTTTGCCCCCTATACCACCGCCAGCCGGGCCTGCAGCTGTCTTGGCCGGCCGGGGCGGACGTCCAGGCTCTGACCCAGCACCCCGCGCAGGACGTCGCGCACCAGATATTCGGGCACGCCCAGATCGACCAGCCGGGTCACCGCGCCTTCGGGCGTGGCGGTGTGCAGCGTCGACAGCACCATGCGGCCGACCAGCGCGGCGCGGCAGGCGATCTCGGCGGTCTCGCGATCCCTGATCTCGCCGACCATGATCACATTCGGGTCCTGGCGCAGGAACGACCGCAGGGCGCGGGCAAAGGTCATGCCGATCGCCTCATGCACCTGGACCTGTTCGATCCCCGGCAGGTTGTATTCGATCGGGTCCTCGACGGTGAGGATCTTGCGCCCCTCGGTATTCAGATGCGATAGCGCGGTGTAAAGCGTGGTGGTCTTGCCCGAGCCGGTCGGCCCGGTGACCAGGAACAGCCCGCTGGGGCTTTCGACCATCTCGATCAGCCGGGCGACGATGCCGGCCTCGAAGCCCAGCTTCTGCCATCCCAGGCGCAGCGCCCGCGGGTCGAGCACCCGCGCGACGATGCTCTCGCCAAAGCTGGTCGGCACCGACGAGACCCGGAAATCGACCTTGCGCCCGGCGATCACGCTGGTGATCCGCCCGTCCTGCGGTAGCCGTCGTTCGGAGACGTTCATCTTGGGCGGGACGGCCCGAAGACCGCCCCGCAGGCCGGCTGTATCGGGAGCGTCCCCGTCCGGCGCTGGCCGGATCGAGCCGGGAAGGGTTGCCGCGGCGGCAGGATGGCCGCCGCGGGCTTCCCCGGCCTTGCCCGGGTCTCCCGCAGGGTGCCGCGGGCCTGTCGAGGGCCACGTCCGATCGTCCGGTCCCGGCGCGGGCCGCTCCCGGAACAGGGTAAGGTGTTCTGGCGATCGGGTCCTGCGGCGCAGCTGCCCCTGGCTGTCACGACGGCCATATTCCGCAAGCCGAGCCCGGGGCGTCCGGCCAGGGCGGGTGTCCCGCCACGGCCTATCCGGAACACGGGCAAGGGCGCATCCTCGTGCTTCCTCTCTCTGGCGTTTTCGATCACGGACCATGGCTCGGGCCGCTCTTGCGCGACCGGGGGCAGGCCCCCTTCAAGCAGAAAACCGGCCCCTGCAGGGCCTTCGGTTTCCACGCCTGCGGCGCGGAGCCTCCGATTTTCCGCTTGATCGCATCGCGGCCCGGCCCGGCCGTTTCCTGTCGAAACGCGCAGAGAGAGGAGAGCATCATGCGTAGCTTCGCCGAATACCAGATCCTGGGCCGTGTCGGGAAACTCGCCGACGCCGGAACCGCCCTGAAGATCAGCATCGCCGCGGAATATGGCCGCCGTGACGACCGGGGCGACTTCCAGACGAACCCGTTCTGGAACACCGTCACCCTGTTCCGCGAGCAGACCATCGCCTGGGTCCGCGCGAACATCCAGCCGGGCGACCTCGTCCTGGCCCGCGGCACCCTGCGGGAGACCTCCTGGGACAAGGACGGGGAGACCCGCTATGGCGTCACCCTGGCCGCCGAGGACTTCGCCCTTCTGGCGAAGAAGCGGGCAGCGCCGGACGCCGGGGACGCTCCCGATACAGCCGGCCTGCGGGGCGGCCTTCGGGCCGCCCTAGCCCCTCGCTTTTCCCGAACGGATCGCCTATACCGTGGAGAGGAGACCACCATGGGCCTGACCTTGCACATCGACACGCTGAAATTCGCCCGCGCCCTGAAAGAGGCCGGGGCCGACGAGCGCCTGGCCGAAGCCATCGCCGGCGGCTTCGCCTCGGTCGATACCTCGGAGTTCGCCACCAAGACCGATATTGCCGAGTTGAAGAGCGAGATCGCCGAAGTGCGTGCAGCCAACAGGGCTGACATCGCCGAGCTGAAGAGCGAGATCGCCGACAGCTTCAAGGAGCTCTACCGGCACCTGTGGATCATGGGCGCCAGCATCGTCGGGCTGATCGTCGCCATCGACAAGCTGTTCCCCTGACCCGGGCAGGCCCGCCTACGGGCGGGCCATCCTCCCAAGGACTGGTCCTATGGCTGGCAATAGCCTGCGCGCGGCAGCCTCGTGCGGGCGTCGAGGCGTTCGAGCCGACGATAGCGGCCACCCGAATAGCGCGGGCAATCGAGCGCATGACCTGCCATGATTGCCAGCGCACCGATATCCATGCCGTCGAGAGAGCAGACACCGATCCGGCGATCATGGCTGCGTTCGCCGTTCAGGCTGCACCGCACCTGGCGGCCCTGCACGAGCTGGTGCATGTCGTGCGCGGCCGCGTCACCGGCCCGGGTTCCGGTCTCTGGCCCATCGACGCCGTTGAGACGCACCGGCACGCCCGCGACCTCGATGGTATCGACATCGCGCACCGCCGTGACCCGGCCGTCGAGCACGTAACCTGCAACCGGCGTCGCTGCCTCGAGCAGCACCAGGGCCAGCGCCGTGATCATGGGTCGCCCTCCCCGGACGGGGCATGCTGCGCCCATTGTGGCGGAACAGCGATCCCGGCCACGATCGACCCGATCACCGAACCGGCGCCGCCATCGCCGAGGGCCGACAGCGACCGGCCGATCTCGGACGGCGCCAGCCCGTGTTGCAGCAACAGCGAGATCAGCACGGCGGCGTCCTGCACCAGGAACGCCAGATCGGCACCCGACCGGAACCCGGCATCGTAGAACACTTCCCGCGGCCGCAAGGGGTCGTGTGCGGCATAGCCGAGCGTCACGTAGAAATGGGTCTCGCGGCCGTCTTCGCTGCGATGCCCGATCCGCCGCGTCTCGCTGAGCCGGCGATCGGGAAGCCGCCTGCGCTCTGACGCGACAATGGCTGGCGGCAGGTCCTGCGGGGCGTCATCCATTGCCGGCTCCCCGGGATGCGATGGCCGCGATCTGGCTGCGGAAGAAGGCCCGGCTGACGGTGGCCCGGTTGCCCGCAATGCCATGGAACGCCGAGCGGCCGTTGCCGAGCGGGAAGCCGGCCCAGATGCGCGCAAGGTTGTCCATGAACGCCTCGGCGCTCAGCCGCCCCGCAAGCCAGTCGCCGATCCCGGCATCGCGATAGAGGGCGGCGGCCATCCGGTCCTGGGTGGCGCGGTCGAACAGGGTGCTGTCCGCCAGGCCGAGGCGCCGCTGCAGCATCGCCAGGGTAGACGGGATGATCTGGTACCGGCCGATGGCATGATGCTGCCCGGGGGTGTCCGCGATCCATTGCCGGATGCCGCCAAGCGTCATCCGGGTCGGCCGGGCAGGGGGCAGGACCCGGGCCGAGCGGATCACCGCATCATATCCCAGATGCGGGCTCTCGGCATGGGCGACGAGCTGCCCGAGCTGCTCGGCGACTGTCCCGGGGATGAGGCGGAATGGCCGATGCGCGGATGGGGCAGGGCGGTCGAACCGGGTGATGCCCCAGCCTTCCTGCGGGGGTGCGGTCCAGCCCACGGCTACTGGCGACGGGGGTGGGGCGGCGGCACCTGCCCGGCCGAAATAGTCCGGCCGCTGCCATCCGTCGGCCGCCGCAGGGAGGCCCATGACGACCGCGACGAGCGCCGCCAGCAGACGAACCGGATGGGGCGCCTCGGCGGCGCCCCGAAGACGGCGGCGAGCGGGTTGCCCCGGCTCGCCAAGGTGGGTTTGCACCGGCTCTGCCGGTGGCTCGGCTGTTCCAGCCTCGCTGTTGTCCACACATAACGCAGCCTTG
>JAEPEX010000051.1_pt1 | contig 9387 bp, 10 predicted proteins | sample 9130951 | NCBI WGS metagenome assembly JAEPEX01 (sample SAMN17228542, study PRJNA684324) | microbial mat metagenome | biome: saline marsh[ENVO:00000054]; feature: microbial feature [ENVO:01000007], biofilm[ENVO:00002034], sulphate-reducing...; material: estuarine water [ENVO:01000301]|estuarine... | reverse complement strand
CATCGCCGAGTCGGGCCAGGCTCTGTAAGGTCGCTGATCCAGCACCGCCACCGGAACCCGCTCGGACAAGCCGGCGGCAATCTGGTCGTCGTTCTCATGCACCTGGTCGAGCACGATCAGCAGACCGCCCATGCCTCCGTCCTGTCCGTTGCCACGGCGGCGCTGGCCGAGCATGCGCTGAATGCGCTGGCCAAACTGTCGCTGCAGAGCGATCACGCAATCGCGCACCGCCTGGTCGAGATCCGGATGCAGAGGCAATGCGGTATCCGATGATGCGAGAGCGGCATCGGCTGCAAGTTCCACGGGCTCCGGCTGGGCCAGAGGATCGATTTCTGGCTCCCTGGTGCTGCTGTCTTGGTCAGTCGCGGCTCGGCCGGCAGTATCGGTCGAGCGGCAAGATCGTCCGCCAACACCTCAGCCAAGCGCTTGGACACACTGACGACATCCTCGCTTGCATCCGCATCTACGACATTGTCGAACAATTCACGCTTGCCCTGCACCAGGCCCACACGCTCTTCATAGGAGTCGGGGGCAACCATCAAAATCGCCTGCACTTTTTGCAGCTGGCCGAGCCGGTGCACCCGAGCAATGCGCTGATCCAATACGGCGGGATTCCATGGAACGTCGAGGTTAATCAGCACAGCGGCATTTTGCAGATTCAGACCCACGCCGCCAGCATCGGTGGAGATGAACACCTGCACCGCATCGTCTTGCCGGAAGCGGTCCATCAGCTTGCCTCGGTTGGCAGAGGGAACTCCGCCGTGCAGATGCACGCTGCCGAGTCCCATGCGGCGCACTCGTTGTTCCACCAATTCGGTCATGCGGGCCCACTGGGAGAAGACCACGGCCTTGAGCCCGCTCATCCGGCACAACTCGTCGAGCAAGGTTTCCAGTTCGTCCAACTTGGGCGCGCTGTCGCCGAGACTCTCGGCAATCTCAGGATCTACCAGTGCAGCCGCGTTGCAGGCCATGCGCGCTCGCTGCAGGGCCGCCATCATGCGGTTTTGCTCGCTCGGCGTCAGCGGGCGTCGTCGCATGATCTGCGCCAGTTGGGCCGCGGCAGAGACTGCATCGTTGTGAATGTCCCACTGTGGTTGGGTCATCGGCACATCGAGGCGAGTGACAATGCGCTCCGGCAGCTGATCGCGCCACTAGACTGCGGTCGCGCCGCAGCATCACCGGCGCCAATCGTCGGGCGTAATCCCGACAGGTTGCGATAGCCGAGCACCTTGCCGCGATCGTCGGTAATATGAAAGTCGACCATGTAGCGCCAGAGCGGACCGAGCACCCGCGGATCGATCACCTGCAACAGGCTGTACAGATCCTCGAGGCGATTTTCCAAGGGCGTGCCGGTCAGCACGAACGCATAGCGTGAGCCGATTTGTTTCACCGCGCTGGCAATCTTGGTGCGCCAGTTCTTGATTCGCTGAGCCTCGTCCAGGATCAGCAGGTCAGGGCGCAAATCGTGTTGATGACGCCAAGATCGCGCATCACCAATTCGTAGTTGACCACATAGAAGCCGTTGCCTTTGCGGTTATTGCACGCCGCGGGTTGCCACCGGACCCTGGATGATCTGGACTTGCGCGGCGGTGAAGCGCTGGATTTCGCGCGCCCACTGCAATTTAAGCGAGGCTGGACAGACCACCAGCACGCGCTCGACAGCGTCATGGCGATGCAGCCAATAGGCGGCGGCGATGGCCTGGAGGGTCTTACCCAGGCCCATGTCATCGGCCAATAAGGCGCGACCGCGACCCGCCAGGAATTGCGACGCCTTCGGTTTGGTAGGGATAGAGTTTGGCTTGCACTCCGGCAATCGTCCACCGCTGGCGCGGATGCGCTCGCTGATCTCCGCGGCGCGCACGGCCGTGCGCCGCGTCCTCGGCCAGTCGGCGGCATAGCCGAGCGCATCGTCGCCGACGTCAAGATCGCTGCGCTCGGCAACGCGCTCGGCGAAACGTAAAAAATCATCCGGCAAACGCAGCCGGAAACGACCGTCAGCATCGAAGTGCTCTTGCAATAATGGCTGCAGATCGGTGGCGGTCTCGGCTCCCCGGTACAATCGAATGGTCGGCGCGTTGTCTCCCTCCCAATCCAGAAACACTGTGCCACGGGGGGTGCCAGAGAGGCAATGCGCTTAAAGTCCTTGCGCTTGCGCAGACGGTACAGAACGGCCTCCACATGCTTGCAGGTGCCGAGTTCGTTGGTGGCAAAGTCTGGACAGGTGCAATGATTCGCGCGCCCTGTCAGGGAGCGAATATGTACCCGATAATCGCTGGAGAAGTGCGTTGCCGAGTGCAGCGAGCGCGCGCTCCAGAGGCCGAATCCAACCGCATCCGCAGACTCCGACAAGGGTTTCACCTGCACTTCCGCTCGCGCCCTGGCCAATCGTTCCTCTAGCGCCGTACGCTGGGCATCGGGCGATCCGCGACGGATCGCTGGAAGCTTCTTCGTTCTGCCCTTTGGCATAGGCAAACAGTGCGGCGATGGCGTGCACACAGAGCGTCCCATCATTGCTCCCGCCGCAGTCGCAGCCTGCCAGCAGCGTGCCATCCGTATCACAAGTAATCTCAACCTCGAGCTGCTCTTCGCTGTGCGCGTCTTCAACCCGGGCATAGATGCCGGTCTGCACACGCTCAACGTCGGTAACACGATGCTCGTTGCAATGGCGCAGCGCCGAGTGAATCACCGTGGGCTGCGCAAGAGACTGGATTTGTTCGCTGTCCAACAGCAGTGGATCAGCCTCGCCGCCAAGCGGCGAGGAGGAGCTTTCGCGGATGGTATCTTTAGGCATCTGAGGGTCCGGGAAGCACAAGGGTGATACTATTTTACGCTACCCGGGCAGCGGTGAGCGCTGCCCATTAGCCCGGGAATGAAGTCGAATCAGGCGAGAACCTGCAATCGGGAGAAAAACCTGGTTCGATGGTTATGGATTCAATAACAAGCGGAGCAGCTTGCCCGAAACAACTGTCTTGCGCCGGCTGCTGGATGGCGAAACATGTGCGCTTGGTTTTGCAGCCTTATTGCGAGTTCGACAGATCCAGCCCAAGCCGCGGGTAGGCGGTTCGCATTGTAATGAAGACGCTATGGCCAATCACGAGTACGATCAGTCCGGCCAGATCCAGAATCGATAGATACTGGGATAGGTCCGATAGAAAAAAACCACCGATCAGCAGCAAGGATGCGATGGCTCCATAGAGGACGTAGAAGGGTAGCATGGCGACGCCCATTGAGCCTAGAGCCGGGTCACCCAAGACCTTGCCCTTGGTCTGCATACGCTCGCGCGCGGCGATCACTCGTTTGCGATGATCAATGGCTTTATAAATCAGCCATATACCCAGCAGCAAGCAAACCACACCAAGATAATAGCGCATGCTTTAACCCCCACCACGCATTGCCGACAACATGGCATTGTTCTGCTCTTGAGAAACACGCTCGCGCTGCTCCATGGCTTCGAACAATTCAGCCACCCAGACCACCTTTTCGCCAATGCCTCGCAGGCGCCGGTCAGCGGCCTTGGCCCTGGCGGCGAGTTCTGTTGCACTGGGCACCGCGGCCACGGCATCAATCAGAAACCCATTTTCCGGCAAGGCCGGAGATTTGTAATCGCCGCCTGGAAATGGCGTCGCGGCCAGCGCCTGGCTCAGCACGGCCACCTTGCGTGCTTTTGGCACGATGGCGCGTTGGGAGACGGAATCATAGCCATTGCGAGCCACCTCGCGGCCGATCTCGGCATACAGCAGACGTGCGGCATAAATTCCCGGACGGCAACCCACCGGCAAACGCGCAATGCCGGATTCGGCACGCTGATAGAGTTCGTCGGCGATATCCAGCAGCCGCTTGACCACCGAGCCGAGTGCCTCGCTGAACACCGGCCGTGCCAAAAACGTCTGCGGTTCGATCCCGGCCTCGCACAGCCAGTCCAGCGGAAGATAAATGCGACCGTTGCGGGCGTCTTCGCCCACATCGCGGCAAATGTTGGTCAATTGCATTGCGGTGCCGAGATCACAGGCACGGGCAATCAATTCTGGCGAGCGGACGCCCATCAAAGCCGCCATCATCGCACCGACCGCGGCAGCGACGCGGGCACAATAATCATAGACGCTGGAAATGGTTGGATAGGTGCGACCCTCGGCATCCCACTCGAAGCCCTCGAGCAGGGCATCCGGCAGTTCGCGCGGTATGCCAAAGCGTTTGACGGCGCCGGCAAAAGCACGGTCTGCCGATTGCTCCAGCGGCCGGCCGGCATAGCAGCGATCGAGCCGGTTGTGCAGCCTTGCCAATGCCTCGCGACGATCGCCGCGGCAGTCATCGATGGCATCGTCGGCGACACGGCAGAATGCGTAGAGTGCGGACGCGGGTTGTCGCGTCGTCTTGGGAAGGAAAAAAGATGCGGCGAAAAACGACTTGGAACCATTGCTCAACAGTTGGTTACAAGCCGCCAAATCGGCCGGGATCGGCGCGGAAATAAGACTCAGTTCGGAAAACCAGTAGGCATCGGGAACCAGCGCTTATTCGAGGACGCGGGCTTGGTGGAAATAACGCCGACGTCACAATCAGGGCGAGGAAGTCGAATCTGTACATGGTCGGCCCGGACACCCGGGAGCGGTGTGCTGGCGTTATTTCCACAGCCCGCGTCCTCGATACGGTGGTTCCCGATGCCTCTGTTTTTCCGAACTGAGTCTTATTTCGCCGATCCGGCCGATTTGGCGGCTTGTAACCAACTGTTGAGCAATGGTTCCAAGTCGTTTTTCGCCGCATCTTTTTTTCCTTCCCAAAGACGACGCGACAACCCGCGTCCGCACTCTACGCATTCTGCCGTGTCGCCGACGATGCCATCGATGACTGCCGCGGCGATCGTCGCGAGGCATTGGCAAGGCTGCACAACCGGCTCGATCGCTGCTATGCCGGCCGGCCGCTGGAGCCAATCGGCAGACCGTGCTTTTGCCGGCGCCGTCAAACGCTTTGGCATACCGCGCGAACTGCCGGATGCCCTGCTCGAGGGCTTCGAGTGGGATGCCGAGGGTCGCACCTATCCAACCATTTCCAGCGTCTATGATTATTGTGCCCGCGTCGCTGCCGCGGTCGGTGCGATGATGGCGGCTTTGATGGGCGTCCGCTCGCCAGAATTGATTGCCCGTGCCTGTGATCTCGGCACCGCAATGCAATTGACCAACATTTGCCGCGATGTGGGCGAAGACGCCCGCAACGGTCGCATTTATCTTCCGCTGGACTGGCTGTGCGAGGCCGGGATCGAACCGGCAGACGTTTTTGGCACGGCCGGTGTTCAGCGAGGCACTCGGCTCGGTGGTCAAGCGGCTGCTGGATATCGCCGACGAACTCTATCAGCGTGCCGAATCCGGCATTGCGCGTTTGCCGGTGGGTTGCCGTCCGGGAATTTATGCCGCACGTCTGCTGTATGCCGAGATCGGCCGCGAGGTGGCTCGCAATGGCTATGATTCCGTCTCCCAACGCGCCATCGTGCCAAAAGCACGCAAGGTGGCCGTGCTGAGCCAGGCGCTGGCCGCGACGCCATTTCCAGGCGGCGATTACAAATCTCCGGCCTTGCCGGAAAATGGGTTTCTGATTGATGCCGTGGCCGCGGTGCCAGTGCAACAGAACTCGCCGCCAGGGCCAAGGCCGCTGACCGGCGCCTGCGAGGCATTGGCGAAAAGGTGGTCTGGGTGGCTGAATTGTTCGAAGCCATGGAGCAGCGCGAGCGTGTTTCTCAAGAGCAGAACAATGCCATGTTGTCGGCAATGCGTGGTGGGGGTTAAAGCATGCGCTATTATCTTGGTGTGGTTTGCTTGCTGCTGGGTATATGGCTGATTTATAAAGCCATTGATCATCGCAAACGAGTGATCGCCGCGCGCGAGCGTATGCAGACCAAGGGCAAGGTCTTGGGTGACCCGGCTCTAGGCTCAATGGGCGTCGCCATGCTACCCTTCTACGTCCTCTATGGAGCCATCGCATCCTTGCTGCTGATCGGTGGTTTTTTTCTATCGGACCTATCCCAGTATCTATCGATTCTGGATCTGGCCGGACTGATCGTACTCGTGATTGGCCATAGCGTCTTCATTACAATGCGAACCGCCTACCCGCGGCTTGGGCTGGATCTGTCGAACTCGCATAAGGCTGCAAAACCAAGCGCACATGTTTCGCCATCCAGCAGCCGGCGCAAGACAGTTGTTTCGGGCAAGCTGCTCCGCTTGTTATTGAATCCATAACCATCGAACCAGGTTTTTCTCCGATTGCAGGTTCTCGCCTGATTCGACTTCATTCCCGGGCTAATGGGCAGCGCTCACCGCTGCCCGGGTAGCGTAAAATAGTATCACCCTTGTGCTTCCCGGACCCTCAGATGCCTAAAAGATACCATCCGCGAAAGCTCCTCCTCGCCGCTTGGCGGCGAGGCTGATCCACTGCTGTTGGACAGCGAACAAATCCAGTCTCTTGCGCAGCCCACGGTGATTCACTCGGCGCTGCGCCATTGCAACGAGCATCGTGTTACCGACGTTGAGCGTGTGCAGACCGGCATCTATGCCCGGGTTGAAGACGGCACAGCGAAGAGCAGCTCGAGGTTGAGATTACTTGTGATACGGATGGCACGCTGCTGGCAGGCTGCGACTGCGGCGGGAGCAATGATGGGACGCTCTGTGTGCACGCCATCGCCGCACTGTTTGCCTATGCCAAAGGGCAGAACGAAGAAGCTTCCAGCGATCCGTCGCGGATCGCCGATGCCCAGCGTACGGCGCTAGAGGAACGATTGGCCAGGGCGCGAGCGGAAGTGCAGGTGAAACCCTTGTCGGAGTCTGCGGATGCGGTTGGATTCGGCCTCTGGAGCGCGCGCTCGCTGCACTCGGCAACGCACTTCTCCAGCGATTATCGGGTACATATTCGCTCCCTGACAGGGCGCGCGAATCATTGCACCTGTCCAGACTTTGCCACCAACGAACTCGGCACCTGCAAGCATGTGGAGGCCGTTCTGTACCGTCTGCGCAAGCGCAAGGACTTTAAGCGCATTGCCTCTCTGGCACCCCCCGTGGCACAGTGTTTCTGGATTGGAGGGAGACAACGCGCCGACCATTCGATTGTACCGGGGAGCCGAGACCGCCACCGATCTGCAGCCATTATTGCAAGAGCACTTCGATGCTGACGGTCGTTTCCGGCTGCGTTTGCCGGATGATTTTTTACGTTTCGCCGAGCGCGTTGCCGAGCGCAGCGATCTTGACGTCGGCGACGATGCGCTCGGCTATGCCCGCCGACTGGCCGAGGACGCGGCGCACGCCGTGCGCGCCGCGGAGATCAGCGAGCGCATCCGCGCCAGCGGTGGACGATTGCCGGAGGTGCAAGCCAAACTCTATCCCTACCAAAACCGAAGGCGTCGCATTCCTGGCGGTCGCGGTCGCGCCTTATTGGCCGATGACATGGGCCTGGGTAAGACCCTCCAGGCCATCGCCGCCGCCTATTGGCTGCATCGCCATGACGCTGTCGAGCGCGTGCTGGTGGTCTGTCCAGCCTCGCTTAAATTGCAGTGGGCGCGCGAAATCCAGCGCTTCACCGCCGCGCAAGTCCAGATCATCCAGGGTCCGGTGGCAACCCGCGGCGTGCAATACCGCAAAGGCAACGGCTTCTATGTGGTCAACTACGAATTGGTGATGCGCGAATCTTGGCGTCATCAACACCGATTTGCGCCCTGACCTGCTGATCCTGGACGAGGCTCAGCGAATCAAGAACTGGCGCACCAAGATTGCCAGCGCGGTTGAAACAAATCGGCTCACGCTATGCGTTCGTGCTGACCGGCACGCCCTTGGAAAATCGCCTCGAGGATCTGTACAGCCTGTTGCAGGTGATCGATCCGCGGGTGCTCGGTCCGCTCTGGCGCTACATGGTCGACTTTCATATTACCGACGATCGCGGCAAGGTGCTCGGCTATCGCAACCTGTCGGGATTACGCCGACGATTGGCGCCGGTGATGCTGCGGCGCGACCGCAGTCTAGTGCGCGATCAGCTGCCGGAGCGCATTGTCACTCGCCTCGATGTGCCGATGACCCAACCACAGTGGGACATTCACAACGATGCAGTCTCTGCCGCGGCCCAACTGGCGCAGATCATGCGACGACGCCCGCTGACGCCGAGCGAGCAAAACCGCATGATGGCGGCCCTGCAGCGAGCGCGCATGGCCTGCAACGCGGCTGCACTGGTAGATCCTGAGATTGCCGAGAGTCTCGGCGACAGCGCGCCCAAGTTGGACGAACTGGAAACCTTGCTCGACGAGTTGTGCCGGATGAGCGGGCTCAAGGCCGTGGTCTTCTCCCAGTGGCCCGCATGACCGAATTGGTGGAACAACGAGTGCGCCGCATGGGACTCGGCAGCGTGCATCTGCACGGCGGAGTTCCCTCTGCCAACCGAGGCAAGCTGATGGACCGCTTCCGGCAAGACGATGCGGTGCAGGTGTTCATCTCCACCGATGCTGGCGGCGTGGGTCTGAATCTGCAAAATGCCGCTGTGCTGATTAACCTCGACGTTCCATGGAATCCCGCCGTATTGGATCAGCGCATTGCTCGGGTGCACCGGCTCGGCCAGCTGCAAAAAGTGCAGGCGATTTTGATGGTTGCCCCCGACTCCTATGAAGAGCGTGTGCTTGGCCTGGTGCAGGGCAAGCGTGAATTGTTCGACAATGTCGTAGATGCGGATGCAAGCGAGGATGTCGTCAGTGTGTCCAAGCGCTTGGCTGAGGTGTTGGCGGACGATCTTGCCGGCTCGACCGATACTGCCGGCCGAGCCGCGACTGACCAAGACAGCAGCACCAGGGAGCCAGAAATCGATCCTCTGGCCCAGCCGGAGCCCGTGGAACTTGCAGCCGATGCCGCTCTCGCATCATCGGATACCGCATTGCCTCTGCATCCGGATCTCCGACCAGGCGGTGCGCGATTGGCGTGATCGCTCTGCAGCGACAGTTTGGCCAGCGCATTCAGCGCATGCTCGGCCAGCGCCGCCGTGGCAACGGACAGGACGGAGGCATGGGCCGGTCTGCTGATCGTGCTCGACCAGGTGCATGAGAACGACGACCAGATTGCCGCCGGCTTGTCCCGAGCGGGTTCCGGTGGCGGTGCTGGATCAGCGGACCTTACAGAGCCTGGCCCGACTCGGCGATGCTTCACCGGTCGCCGATGCCGAACCCCTGTATGCAGGGGATATGACCGGCACCGCCCCCGCTGTCGAATCGCCTTTATTGCGCAAGGCGCGCGCGAGGGTTTGACAGCCGCCCGCGTGTTGATCCAACAGAGTTGCCCTGGGCCGGCGTTGGACCTGATGCTTTCTGCTTTGCTGGCCGCTGCCGCTCTGCGCGTTGGCCGTGACGACCCGCCCAGCGCCTCCACGGCTGGCATT
>JAEPEX010000107.1_pt1 | contig 9553 bp, 6 predicted proteins | sample 9130951 | NCBI WGS metagenome assembly JAEPEX01 (sample SAMN17228542, study PRJNA684324) | microbial mat metagenome | biome: saline marsh[ENVO:00000054]; feature: microbial feature [ENVO:01000007], biofilm[ENVO:00002034], sulphate-reducing...; material: estuarine water [ENVO:01000301]|estuarine... | reverse complement strand
CAACACATCGTCCTCTGGCAGCAGGGTATCGCCGTCGAGCATGAAGGCACCATCGGGAGCATAGCCGGTGCCGGTCACCGTCAACAGCCGGCTAGCGGTGTGCACAACGGCCACCGTCATCGCGTTGCGCGTCAATGTACCGGTCTTGTCCGAGCAGATGACGCCTACGGTGCCCAGCGTCTCGACGGCCGGCAAGCGGCGGATGATCGCATTGCGCCCGGCCATGCGCTGCACGCCGATGGCCAGCGTAATGGTCATGATCGCGGCAGGCCCTCCGGAATCGCGGCCACCGCCAGGCCGACGGAGGCAAGGAACATCTCGGAGGCCGTGTAGTCGCGCACCAGCACGCCGAACGCAAAGCTGATCGCAGCCAATACCAGGATCGCCGCGGTCAGCCAGCGTCCGAATTGAGCCATCTGCCGCAGCAGCGGCGTCGTGAGTTGCTGCACGCTTGCGACCATCGCGCTGATGCGGCCGATCTCTGTCGCGGGACCGGTGGCGACGACGATGCCGGTGCTCTGCCCGTGGGTTACCAGGGTGCCGGAATAAGCCATTGAGCGGCGCTCGGCCAGCGGCGTCTCCAGGTCTGCCGGTGCGACCTGCTTCTCCACCGGCACTGACTCGCCTGTCAGCGGCGCCTCCTCGATTTGCAGCCCCTTAGCGCGCAGCAGCCGCAGGTCCGCCGGCACCTTGTCGCCAGACTGCAATTGCACCAGATCGCCGGGCACCAGATCCGCGGCATCGACGGTCACCAGCCGGCTGTCGCGCCAGACCATCGCGTGGGGCGAGAGCATGTCGCGGATCGCCCGCAGCGCATCCTCGGCCTTGCCCTCCTGAAATAAAGCCGATGGCGGCATTCACCAGCACGACGCCGAGTATGACGCCGGCGTCGAGCCAGTGCTGGAGCAGCGCGGTCACCAGGCCGGCGGCGAGCAGCACATAGATTAGAACATTATGAAATTGGGCCAGAAAGCGCAGCAGCGGGCTGCGCGGCTTGGCCTCCGGAAGCCGGTTCGGGCCATGGCTCTGGAGGCGTTGGTGCGCCTCCTCGGAACTCAGGCCTTGGTGGCCGCCGCGACCTGTTCCAGTACCTCCTCGGCGGGCAGATTGTGCCATGCAGGTTCGCCGCTGGGCTTGTCCTGCTCCACCAGGGTGCGCCTGTCGCGGCGGCTGTTGCGAGCAACAAAGCCGCCGACAAGCACGAGGAGCGCGATCGCCAGCAGCGCGATCAGCCACTCCAGCGCAATGATGTCGAAGATAAGGACGTCGCTCTTGGGCATAGAGTGCTCCTGCGGGAATAACCCTAAAAATAGATCGGATAAAACGCCGTTTGCCGTTCTGCCTGAGCGGCCCCTGCGCTGAGACTGTTTGACGGCAAGGTCGCGCTTCTTTCGTCTGTCGGTGGTTTCTCGCAGGAAGCTGGAGCTTCGGTAAGGTGTTGCGGCGCGGGATGCAACCCATCAACCGAGTGCTTCACCAGCCAAGCGCAGACCGCCAAGTGTTTCCTATGATGTTGGACAGGCATCAGTAAGCCCGACAGCTAGGGCTGAACCGGATGCTCCCGTGCACGCTCGACCAGATTGCGTAGTTCGCGCTCGGACAGCAGATGGCCGTCGGTCTGTTTGGGGACGACGAAATTGCAGCCCTCGCGCCAGCGGTTGCAGCCAAAGGCGCGGCGACCTTCAATCAAAAAACCGATATGGCACTGCGGACATTGCAGCGGATTATCGCGCAGGGATTGGGCGGTTGCTGGCGGATCGGTATTAGGCATTGGATCGCCAGGGAGCGCGTCAGGTTGCGCGGCCTTGGCTCCCGTGTTCGCGGCTTGGGCAGATCTGGATGCACGCCGCCCCGCGCCCGGGCGTGGCGCTTGCGAGGCGGAAGCCTTGGCCTCTGTTTCCGTTTTCTGTTCAAAGTCGAAGCCGACCCTACCATTGGCATCCAGCCGCAGTCTTGCCTTGAACCGGTTCCCGGACTTGGACAGAAAACCTTCGATCAGGTCGGTTTTGCCTTTATCGATCAGTTGCTTGACCTGAGTTTTGGTCAGACGCTGTCCGCATACGGTCTTCCAGATGGTGAATCCGCAGCCGTCGCGCCAATGCTCGCAGCCGTAGGCTTTCGGATTCTCGACGATCGCGCCCTGTTTGCAGATCGGGCAGATGCCGAGACCGGCAGATGCGGCCGGGTTGACGGGTTGATCGGCTGCCTCGTTGTGAGCCTGTTGCTGGTCGATGTTGCTTGCGTTGCCCGTGCCGCCGAGCTTGGAGCCACTGCTGCCCGAGCGCCTGGCGCCCTTGGACTTGCCGCGGCCAGCTCCCCGACCAGCACTGGCCGCATGCTTCGAGCTGACGGCGCGCGCGGCGGCAATCTGCTCGGCGGTCATGGCCGGCCCCTGTTCCACCTGCGGAATCAGTTCGCCGATCAGCTTGCAGATGTCGCGATAAAAGGCATCGGCATCGGCGCTGCCCTGCTCGACATCCTGCAGCCGCTGTTCCCAGGCCGCGGTGGTCTCGACGCTGCGCAATGGCGCGGCCACCATGCCGATCAACGCCTTGCCCTTGTCGGTAGCGCGCAATTGCTTGCGCTGGCGTTCGATGTAGCCGGTGCGCAGCAGTTTTTCGATAATCTCGGCGCGCGTCGCCGAGGTGCCGAGACCGCAGGATTTTATCGCCGCGGCCAGCGCGTCGTCGTCGATGTTGCGGCCAGCCTGTTTCATCGCATTCAGCAAGGTGGCATCGTCGAACGGCCGCGGTGGCTGAGTCTCCTTTTCCACCACCTCCAGACCGTCGACATGCACAATTTGGCCCTTCTGTAACGGCGGCAATGCCCGATGCTCGGCGCTTGGGTCAGGTTTGGCCGCTCCGGGGTCGGCGCCAACCCGGCCCGGGATTGGTTGCGCCTCGGCTTTGCGCCGCCGCGGATCGACCCGTTTCCAGCCCGGCTCTAACTCCACCGAGCCTCTGGCGATGAAGGTCTCGCCACCGATGTCGAGTCGCACCAGCGTCTCTTCGACCTTTTGATCCGGCAGGAACACACCGACGAAACGTTCGACCACCAGATCGTAGATCCTGCGCAGGGGCTCCGACAGATGGGCTGGCACGGTCTTGGCGGTGGGCAGAATCGCGTGGTGATCGGTAAGCTTGGTCTTGTCGACATAGGCCTTGCCCAGGCGGTGACCAGCGGCCAGCCGGGCGCTGGCCTCGGCTGCCAGCGGATGCTCGAGGTTGCTCAGGATGCGCGGCAATTGCGGCAACATGTCCTCTCCGATATGGCGGCTTTCGGTGCGCGGATAGCTGATCAGTTTGTGCGTCTCATACAGGCTCTGGGCAAGTTCCAACACCTTGGCGGCGGTCAAGCCAAAACGCCGGTTTGCGTCGCGTTGCAGATTGGTCAGGTCGTACAATGGTGGCGGGCGATTGTTGCGGATCTTTTTCTCCACCGCGGTGACCTTGCCAGTGCGATGTGGCTCGATTGCCTGAGCGATGCTGCGCTGCAACCGTTCGGCCTGTTCCTTGCGATCGATGCGGATCTCGCCTTGCAGGCTGTAACGGGCATCGAAGCCCTCCGCCAGATGGGCAACCAACTCGTAGAAATAGACCTTGGTGAAATTGGCGATCAGCGCATCGCGTTCGACGATCATCGCCAAGGTCGGGGTCTGCACCCGGCCAATGGTGCACAACAGCCGGTTGTGCACGCTGTAGGCGCGGGTCAGGTTCATTCCCACCAGCCAATCGGCCTGTGCACGGGCGCGGGCGGCGGCGGCCAGGGGATCATAGTCGCTGCCTGGGCGCAGATGTTGCAATCCGGCGCGGATTGCCTCCTCGGTCAGGCTCGAAATCCACAGCCGTTGCACCGGTTTGCGACAGCGGGCATGTTCCAAAATTAGGCGAAAGATCAGCTCGCCCTCGCGCCGGCGTCAGTGGCGCAGACCACCCGCTCGGTGTCCGCGTGCTTGAGCAATGCTTTGACGATATTGAATTGCTTGACAGTCCGTCGGTCAGTGCGCAGTTTCCAGTGCTCTGGGATCATCGGCAATTGAGCCATCGACCAGCGTCCGGCCCAGCGGGTATCGTAGTCGTCCGGCTCGGCAAAATGCACCAAATGTCCCAGCGCCCAGGTAACCTGGTAGCCATTGCCGTGCAAGAATCCTTCGGCCTTCTTGCGCGCACCGAGCACGGCGGCGATGTCCCGAGCGACACTGGGTTTTTCGGCGACGATCACGGTGGTCATGGCGCGATCTCAGCGATGCTCATTAGAGTCCTGGTACTGGTTCGAGGTTAAGGATGGGTCGAGATGTACATGCGATGTACATGCGATGTACATACTAAGGTTAGACCAGCAGACTTCCAGTTTGGCTTGCGCGCTGCGGTTTAGCCCCAATTTGTATCTGGCTAAAGTAGCCTTCAATTAGTATGGCTGAATTACTCGTGCGGCGGAACCATGATCAGTTTTTACCTCGTGCTCGCTTGACAACCTATCGGTCAAACTCAAGCGCCGCTGCACTCTTTCGAGGCCAGTACAGAATGCTGATACCGAGCGGACCAGAGCAACCTCAGCGTATCGTCTGAAGGTAGGCTCTAGTGCGGCGGTGCGGATGTCTCGCTACCGTTTCGGAGATGCGCAGACGCTCCATAGTTAATCCCGACCCAGAGCGCATTGCTCGCCCCCAGATGCCGGTAAATTCATACACGCAGGCCTGGAATATCTCCACAGCCTCAGGAGCAACCCATGTAGAGAGCTGGTAGTTCTTAATCATGAATGGTGGAAACGAACATATCGCCCAGGGCCGCCCTGCCAGGGTTGATCCTGGCGAGGGGCGGTCGGAGATATTCCACGATGGACCTCTGGGCTGAGGCGATTGAATTACCGCATCTGGGGGCGAGCAATGCGCTCTCTGGGTCGGGATTAACTATGGAGCGTCTGCGCATCTCCGAAACGGTAGCGAGACATCCGCACCGCCGCACTAGAGCCTACCTTCAGACGATACGCTGAGGTTGCTCTGGTCCGCTCGGTATCAGCATTCTGTACTGGCCTCGAAAGAGTGCAGCGGCGCTTGAGTTTGACCGATAGGTTGTCAAGCGAGCACGAGGTAAAAACTGATCATGGTTCCGCCGCACGAGTAATTCAGCCATACTAATTGAAGGCTACTTTAGCCAGATACAAATTGGGGCTAAACCGCAGCGCGCAAGCCAAACTGGAAGTCTGCTGGTCTAACCTTAGTATGTACATCGCATGTACATCGCATGTACATCTCGACCCATCCTTAACCTCGAACCAGTACCAGGACTCTAATGAGCATCGCTGAGATCGCGCCATGACCACCGTGATCGTCGCCGAAAAAACCCAGTGTCGCTCGGGACATCGCCGCCGTGCTCGGTGGCGCGCAAGAAGGCCGAAGGATTCTTGCACGGCAATGGCTACCAGGTTACCTGGGCGCTGGGACATTTGGTGCATTTTGCCGAGCCGGACGACTACGATACCCGCTGGGCCGGACGCTGGTCGATGGCTCAATTGCCGATGATCCCAGAGCACTGGAAACTGCGCACTGACCGACGGACTGTCAAGCAATTCAATATCGTCAAAGCATTGCTCAAGCACGCGGACACCGAGCGGGTGGTCTGCGCCACTGACGCCGGGCGCGAGGGCGAGCTGATCTTTCGCCTAATTTTGGAACATGCCCGCTGTCGCAAACCGGTGCAACGGCTGTGGATTTCGAGCCTGACCGAGGAGGCAATCCGCGCCGGATTGCAACATCTGCGCCCAGGCAGCGACTATGATCCCCTGGCCGCCGCCGCCCGCGCCCGTGCACAGGCCGATTGGCTGGTGGGAATGAACCTGACCCGCGCCTACAGCGTGCACAACCGGCTGTTGTGCACCATTGGCCGGGTGCAGACCCCGACCTTGGCGATGATCGTCGAACGCGATGCGCTGATCGCCAATTTCACCAAGGTCTATTTCTACGAGTTGGTTGCCCATCTGGCGGAGGGCTTCGATGCCCGTTACAGCCTGCAAGGCGAGATCCGCATCGATCGCAAGGAACAGGCCGAACGGTTGCAGCGCAGCATCGCTCAGGCAATCGAGCCACATCGCACTGGCAAGGTCACCGCGGTGGAGAAAAAGATCCGCAACAATCGCCCGCCACCATTGTACGACCTGACCAATCTGCAACGCGACGCAAACCGGCGTTTTGGCTTGACCGCCGCCAAGGTGTTGGAACTTGCCCAGAGCCTGTATGAGACGCACAAACTGATCAGCTATCCGCGCACCGAAAGCCGCCATATCGGAGAGGACATGTTGCCGCAATTGCCGCGCATCCTGAGCAACCTCGAGCATCCGCTGGCAGCCGAGGCCAGCGCCCGGCTGGCCGCTGGTCACCGCCTGGGCAAGGCCTATGTCGACAAGACCAAGCTTACCGATCACCACGCGATTCTGCCCACCGCCAAGACCGTGCCAGCCCATCTGTCGGAGCCCCTGCGCAGGATCTACGATCTGGTGGTCGAACGTTTCGTCGGTGTGTTCCTGCCGGATCAAAAGGTCGAAGAGACGCTGGTGCGACTCGACATCGGTGGCGAGACCTTCATCGCCAGAGGCTCGGTGGAGTTAGAGCCGGGCTGGAAACGGGTCGATCCGCGGCGGCGCAAAGCCGAGGCGCAACCAATCCCGGGCCGGGTTGGCGCCGACCCCGGAGCGGCCAAACCTGACCCAAGCGCCGAGCATCGGGCATTGCCGCCGTTACAGAAGGGCCAAATTGTGCATGTCGACGGTCTGGAGGTGGTGGAAAAGGAGACTCAGCCACCGCGGCCGTTCGACGATGCCACCTTGCTGAATGCGATGAAACAGGCTGGCCGCAACATCGACGACGACGCGCTGGCCGCGGCGATAAAATCCTGCGGTCTCGGCACCTCGGCGACGCGCGCCGAGATTATCGAAAAACTGCTGCGCACCGGCTACATCGAACGCCAGCGCAAGCAATTGCGCGCTACCGACAAGGGCAAGGCGTTGATCGGCATGGTGGCCGCGCCATTGCGCAGCGTCGAGACCACCGCGGCCTGGGAACAGCGGCTGCAGGATGTCGAGCAGGGCAGCGCCGATGCCGATGCCTTTTATCGCGACATCTGCAAGCTGATCGGCGAACTGATTCCGCAGGTGGAACAGGGGCCGGCCATGACCGCCGAGCAGATTGCCGCCGCGCGCGCCGTCAGCTCGAAGCATGCGGCCAGTGCTGGTCGGGGAGCTGGCCGCGGCAAGTCCAAGGGCGCCAGGCGCTCGGGCAGCAGTGGCTCCAAGCTCGGCGGCACGGGCAACGCAAGCAACATCGACCAGCAACAGGCTCACAACGAGGCAGCCGATCAACCCGTCAACCCGGCCGCATCTGCCGGTCTCGGCATCTGCCCGATCTGCAAACAGGGCGCGATCGTCGAGAATCCGAAAGCCTACGGCTGCGAGCATTGGCGCGACGGCTGCGGATTCACCATCTGGAAGACCGTATGCGGACAGCGTCTGACCAAAACTCAGGTCAAGCAACTGATCGATAAAGGCAAAACCGACCTGATCGAAGGTTTTCTGTCCAAGTCCGGGAACCGGTTCAAGGCAAGACTGCGGCTGGATGCCAATGGTAGGGTCGGCTTCGACTTTGAACAGAAAACGGAAACAGAGGCCAAGGCTTCCGCCTCGCAAGCGCCACGCCCGGGCGCGGGGCGGCGTGCATCCAGATCTGCCCAAGCCGCGAACACGGGAGCCAAGGCCGCGCAACCTGACGCGCTCCCTGGCGATCCAATGCCTAATACCGATCCGCCAGCAACCGCCCAATCCCTGCGCGATAATCCGCTGCAATGTCCGCAGTGCCATATCGGTTTTTTGATTGAAGGTCGCCGCGCCTTTGGCTGCAACCGCTGGCGCGAGGGCTGCAATTTCGTCGTCCCCAAACAGACCGACGGCCATCTGCTGTCCGAGCGCGAACTACGCAATCTGGTCGAGCGTGCACGGGAGCATCCGGTTCAGCCCTAGCTGTCGGGCTTACTGATGCCTGTCCAACATCATAGGAAACACTTGGCGGTCTGCGCTTGGCTGGTGAAGCACTCGGTTGATGGGTTGCATCCCGCGCCGCAACACCTTACCGAAGCTCCAGCTTCCTGCGAGAAACCACCGACAGACGAAAGAAGCGCGACCTTGCCGTCAAACAGTCTCAGCGCAGGGGCCGCTCAGGCAGAACGGCAAACGGCGTTTTATCCGATCTATTTTTAGGGTTATTCCCGCAGGAGCACTCTATGCCCAAGAGCGACGTCCTTATCTTCGACATCATTGCGCTGGAGTGGCTGATCGCGCTGCTGGCGATCGCGCTCCTCGTGCTTGTCGGCGGCTTTGTTGCTCGCAACAGCCGCCGCGACAGGCGCACCCTGGTGGAGCAGGACAAGCCCAGCGGCGAACCTGCATGGCACAATCTGCCCGCCGAGGAGGTACTGGAACAGGTCGGCGGCGGCCACCAAGGCCTGAGTTCCGAGGAGGCGCACCAACGCCTCCAGAGCCATGGCCCGAACCGGCTTCCGGAGGCCAAGCCGCGCAGCCCGCTGCTGCGCTTTCTGGCCCAATTTCATAATGTTCTAATCTATGTGCTGCTCGCCGCGGCCTGGTGACCGCGCTGCTCCAGCACTGGCTCGACGCCGGCGTCATACTCGGCGTCGTGCTGGTGAATGCCGCCATCGGCTTTATTCAGGAGGGCAAGGCCGAGGATGCGCTGCCGGCGATCCGCGACATGCTCTCGCCCCACGCGATGGTCTGGCGCGACAGCCGGCTGGTGACCGTCGATGCCGCGGATCTGGTGCCCGGCGATCTGGTGCATTGCAGTCTGGCGACAAGGTGCCGGCGGACCTGCGGCTGCTGCGCGCTAAGGGCTGCAAATCGAGGAGGCGCCGCTGACAGGCGAGTCAGTGCCGGTGGAGAAGCAGGTCGCACCGGCAGACCTGGAGACGCCGCTGGCCGAGCGCCGCTCAATGGCTTATTCCGGCACCCTGGTAACCCACGGGCAGAGCACCGGCATCGTCGTCGCCACCGGTCCCGCGACAGAGATCGGCCGCATCAGCGCGATGGTCGCAAGCGTGCAGCAACTCACGACGCCGCTGCTGCGGCAGATGGCTCAATTCGGACGCTGGCTGACCGCGGCGATCCTGGTATTGGCTGCGATCAGCTTTGCGTTCGGCGTGCTGGTGCGCGACTACACGGCCTCCGAGGATGTTCCTTGCCTCCGTCGGCCTGGCGGGTGGCCGCGATTCCGGAGGGCCTGCCGGCGATCATGACCATTACGCTGGCCATCGGCGTGCAGCGCATGGCCGGGCGCAATGCGATCATCCGCCGCTTGCCGGCCGTCGAGACGCTGGGCACCGTAGGCGTCATTCTGGCTCGGACAAGACCGGTACATTGACGCGCAACGCGATGACGGTGGCCGTTGTGCACACCGCTAGCCGGCTGTTGACGGTGACCGGCACCGGCTATGCTCCCGATGGTGCCTTCATGCTCGGACGGCGATACCCTGCTGCCAGAGGACGATGTGTTGCTG
>JAEPEX010000014.1_pt1 | contig 9605 bp, 8 predicted proteins | sample 9130951 | NCBI WGS metagenome assembly JAEPEX01 (sample SAMN17228542, study PRJNA684324) | microbial mat metagenome | biome: saline marsh[ENVO:00000054]; feature: microbial feature [ENVO:01000007], biofilm[ENVO:00002034], sulphate-reducing...; material: estuarine water [ENVO:01000301]|estuarine... | reverse complement strand
TGAGATTCCGCTCTTGATGCTGCGCGAGCCGCCTGTCCTGATGATACCGGGACTTTAGTAACTCGATATCCTGGGCCTGGCCCCCTAGGTGCTGACACAACAACCGCACGTCCTTCCTGTTACTACACCTGATGTGGTTTGTGCTTCACCCACGACGAGATGTGACCATTGGAGTTCTACTTCCGGTATTCACTCCTACCATATTGTGACCTGGTCTGGCCGGGCCAGGTTTGAAGGCTACACTGACCGAAGAACTACTCCCACCGCTTGCATAACCAAAACCCGCACCAATTGCAGTAGATGTTGCGGCCATAATCGCAACATTACGCGCTGTTCCACCATGTGTCTTTCCAAATATCGCATAACCAAAACTTTCTATTACAGCCATGACCCATTGACCCACTGCTTGAGCGTAATTGCCTTGTCTCCAGTGACTAGCGGCTTGCCGAAGCCCGAACGGTCGCGTATTCCAAGGCACTTGGAGATGTCACAGAGTTTGTTGGCCGGTTCGACTACGCTCAGCCTCATATTGGGTTATCAATCTTTCGACCGAAAGGTCATCATAACCTGCACGCTCTGCTGCTTCCCAAGCGGCCCTGAGTTCAGGTGACATGCCGTTAGTTCCATACTCGTCAATCAGACGAGTTGGATTACCGCGTACATAAGCATAGATATTGACACCATCTGCTAACCATTTAGGATCACAACTAGTCCACCTCCCCAGCCAAGGCGCGTAATATCTTGCACCATGATAGTAAAGCCCGCTGTACTCATCCCGCTCTTTCCCTGTAAACCGATACCGCTTTTTAGCAAAGCCCCCATAACTGGTTTCACCAAACGGAGTAAACTCCTCACGATTTGTCCAAACGCCAGCCTCATTTACGACTAGATGATTGCTGCCCAGATGATCCCCCAGATGATATTGAACAGCCAGTCCAGTATCGCCAGGAAACGGATCGCCAATGCGTCTCATCGCAATCCGTTTCACGTTGTCCATAATGTGGAGGTGATTGTTGTTGCGGGTCGTAACTCCCGACCGTTCTCGGTGATACTCGAACAAATCATCGATATAAACCGTTCTGTTCATGCTCGCACCGGATTTGCGGGTAACTTTCTTAACTCGCTGGCCTGTGGCATCGTACAGATAGTGAGTGTAAACAGAAGGCTCCGAAATGCCGGCTTGAGTGCGGAAGCTGCGTAGGCGATCGCTGTGATCCCACTCAAAGAACCTTGAGGCGTTTTCCTGGATCAGGTTGCCGTTGCTGTCGTATTGATATTGGTAAGTCGTCCCTCCTATCTGCAATGTGTCGAGTTGATTGGTTCCGGCGGTTAAGGTGAAATTGCGGGTAAATCCAGCGCCATTGTTGTGATGGCGGAGTTGTTCCATATTGCCGACCACATCATATTGATAGCGCTCCGTGTAGGCCCGTGTTCTGGTCACATCCATGCAACGGGGCGCATCCTCCCAGGGCTGTGTGCTAGCTGTGCTAGCTGGCAGATCACATTCCCGGCCCGTGGCTGTCAACAGACGGTAGATCGGATCATAGGTGAATTCGCGATCAAGCTGGTCAGGCTGAAGAGCAATACCACTGCCAGGCGCCCTATCGTACAGAGACAACATATTGCCGTGCAGGTCGTACTCGTATCGCATATCCTGCAAGGCCTGACCTTGTGGATGATAGATCAGTGAATCGGGTTGGCTGAAACGCTCGGTTCGCATGCGCAGCAGGCGGAAGGTAAGCGGATCATAGGCATGGCGGGTCATAATGCCATTGCCGTAGGCGATCAGGATGCGTTGCCCTTTGGCGTTATAGGCGATGTGTTGGACGTAATCATCTCCGTCCATAATCACGCTTTCCAACGCTCCGGCCCGGTTATAGTCAGGCAGCAACTCTTTTCGCTCCCCGTCAACATCTTCGGGGTAGCTCATGCGCTTGACACGATTGAGGGCGTCGTATTGCAGGCTGGTCTGAAATGGCGCGGCATCCAGCAAAGTCGCAGCGTGGGTATCCAGATCTGACCCGGAAGAGTGTTGCCAGTCCACTCGAAAGGCGTTGACCTGCCAGTTGACAGGGGCCGGCGTAAAGACACTCAGAATAACACCATCACGAATGGTCCGGCGAGACTTTTCCAGGATATTGCCTTTAAAGTCGTAGCTGGATATCTCTAACAGCCCGGCTTCATCGTAATGCCGATAAAGATTTCCCAGTAAATTACTATCAGTTGCTTGCGCTATCGTGAGTCCTGAATCGGCGCTGTCGCCATAGATCAAACGCTCTCGCAGCGTGATGGGTTCACCGCTCTTATCCCGCGCCCACTTGCGGATGGGACGATTGAAATTGTCGTAGTTGTTCAGGATCAATGCGCCTTTGCTGTTGCGTTGTTCGATCAGGTTGCCCGCGGCATCCAGAATGCGCCGCCGGACGCCAGCATCCAGGTTTTGAATTCTCAAGGCGTTATCCAGCAAATCGTAGACATGTTCGAAGGCAAGGCGGTTCAGTGGATCGGTAACGGTCAGTAGATTCCCGCGAATATCATAAGTCGATACCGTTCGATACCACTCAGTTGCGGGATTAGCGCCATTGCGCTGGACGGTTTCTATGGTGCGTCCCAGCGCATCGACCTTAACGCTGGTGGGGGTATTCCAATGTGTCTGATAAACAGCGCTTCTTGCCGCATGTGTACGGCCTGCGTTGTCATTGGGGTCATAGGTGTAGGCCTCCCACGGCGTTGGCTCATAGGTTAATGGGTCGTTCAGGTTGGCCGGTACACCCTGGACAATGATTTGCTCGGATTGATTGGGGAAAACCGTGCGAATCTGTTGGCCGCGCGGGTCGTAATAGTTAGTGATCTTCTGTCCGCGCTGTGCATCCGTGGGCGCTGCATAATCCCAGCCTTCGGAAAAGAAGGGCTCATATTTCTCCACCACCCGGCCTTTGTTATCGTAGATTTGCCAGCCGGTGACGACTACCCGTGGCGGGGCTGCCGAATTTCGAAGCTGACCAACAGCATCGCCGACGGGTTGTGATAGATCCGGGCTGAGTCCCGCATCGCCGAAAGTAGCATCGCCAAAGGTCAGGTCTTCCGCTCGGGCGCGGGCTTGCAGAAGACGCCCGAAGCCATCGGAAAACTCAATCGATTCGATGGTGTCATTCCGTTTTGGTAGGGGGATATCGGTATCATTGATATGATGCTCCCGCTTGATGGTGCGCATGGATACGGGCTGACCGGTATTGATAAAGGCTAGGAAATCGTACTCGTATTTCAGGCTGGGTTCGGCCTGCGTGTCTCCGACACTCTCACTCGATTTACCCATGACAGCAATACTGCCCAATAGCCCGGCAGGTTTATAAGCATAGACTGTACGGTTGCCGTTCGGATCGGCGACCTGTTTGACCTGAAGCACGCGATAGTCGTAGGTTGCTTGGGTTTCAAGGCCGTTGGCATTCGTCACCCGGCTGGGCAAGAGAAGGTAATCGTCGTAGTCGTCGTATTGAATCGCCGTATCGTTTCCCACAGGATCGCGGATAATGCGAACCAAGCCTCTGCCGTCGGGAGCGGTATGAAAATCGTAGCTTCGTCGAACAGTAGCCGAGAAGTAGCCTCGTGCAAAGGGGGAACCTGCGCCTCCGGCCTGGAAGGTGTATCCCGCCAATGCAGGTGTCTGATCCCTGAAATCTTGAGGGTATTCGCCGCTCCAGGGGGGCGGGCCGCTGGCATCTAGATAAGGGGGATTTCCGGCGCAGGCAGGATTGCATCGCCGCTGCGATAAGCGTTACGTAAAATATCTTCCGTCAGTGCTAATGTTTCGGTTCTCACCAGCGCGCCACGGTCTCCAACCTCGCCAAAGCTCCGCCCGGTAAATGCGGAGCCGTCATAAAAGTGGAGCTGTTGGCCGATGATGGATAAGGCGGCGCTGCCATCCGGCGTATCTCTGAGCTGCAGCAGCGGCAGTGTCCCGTCATTGACGATTTCATATTCAGTGGTTTTGGCTACCCTGTTTCTGATATATACCGATGGATCTACCGGGTGTGCGAATTCCGTAACAGAGCGCGTGGCCAAGAATTGTTCTGCCGCGGTATCGGACAACGCTTTCCAACCCTGTGGGCAGGCAATCTGGATTTGTGTTCTCGGCTGACCGTATTCATCGTAATCTTCCGTGAAGCTGAACGTGGTCATGGGGTCGTTGCCGCGCTCCCATTGCGTGGATCGCTGCGCCAGCAGATGGGAAAAGAAGATATGCCTGCGGTCCGGCTCTGTTGCGGAGTCTGGAAGGAAATCTTCCCGTACACCGTGCAGATGTTCGGTTACCGTATAGGGACGATCCTCCCGTTCACTGCCGTCCAGCGCATAAAGCTCGGTACGCAACGAGCGTCCGCGCAGTGTGCGCAAGGCATCTCTTTTGTCTCTTCTCTCCAGTCCATTGAGAAAAGTGTTCATTGCCGCCGGACGCTCCAGTTTTTGCGGATCGCCTGTCCAGTATTCGTCGCTGTAATCCGCCTCGTACCAATCCCCAAACTCCTCGCCCAACGGTCCCTGGTGGAACCAGTGTTTGTTGAGCGTGGGAGGGGAAAAGAATTCGGCATCCACCGGGAGAAACGCCTTCCCTTCGCCGTGCAGCCCTGCCGCATTGTATTCAGAGAACGACTCGGTATCGTATTGGTCAACATGGCCAAATCCTCGGAACTCCCTTTCGGCCCCATCCCAATAGCCGTGATGATAATGGTATTCCGTCGTCAGTTTTCCTTCGGAAAAGGCATCGATGATCTCAACTTTCGATACGACTTGTGACGGAAACGGCAGGTTCGTTTTCCATTGCGTATTTATGTTTTGCTGGTCGGCCAGGTAATAATCCGTGGATGGTTTATAGCCTACCCGCGTAATGGCGCCGATGTTGTTATCCATTTCGTGCAACAGGTAGGGTTTTGCGCCGCCCGTAAAGTCTAGAAAGTACACATGGTTGCGGGAGAGGTTAGTGGCATCCGCACTCCACAACACGCCTTTAACACCGCTGCCAAGCAGATCGATCAGTCTGACGGCATCTGCATCCGAGACCGGAGGGGTTCCGTCGATTTCAATCGGATCGCTCCAACTATTGCCACCTTGATTGATCCAGAGGAGCACCTTGCAGTGATCCACATAGACGATATCCGCCAAGCCATCACCGGCTACATCACCGATCAAGATTCTTTTGGGGTCATAGCCATGCGGGAGACGCGGGCTATTGGCCATGTGAATGCGTTTTCCCCACTTGCCATGGCCCATATAGGGCCAGTATTCGATGTTGCCGTCATGCACCAGGACGATGTCCTGCAAGCCGTCACCGGTGAGATCGGCCAGTTTTACCCGTGGATCGGAGAAACTGACATCAGGGAAGGTCTCAATCTGTTTTCGCTCCACCTTGAGCGTTCGGTTCCAACCTTCATCTGCGTCCTGGAAAAAGCATTCGAAACGGGCACTGGTGCGAAGGGCGTCCGTAACGCCATCGCCATCAAGATCAAAGAGCCTGACTTCCGGGTCCTGCAAGCTGAAACTGGGTGAGACGTCGTATTTCTGAAATGAGCGGCGGTCCCATTCACCAGTGAATTTCAGCGGATAATATCCCGACAGACCGGCCTGATTGACCATGAGATCGGCCTTGCCTTCACCGTTTGCATCCAGCATTTGGACATCGGGGTCTTCAAGGGTTAGTCCTCCCGGTGAGTTTTTCATCAAGCGGGGAATATCGAATCGGCCTTGTCCAAGGTTGCGCCAGTAACGGATGGTCCCGTTCATCTGGATGATATCTGGTAATCCATTGCCGAACAGATCTACTAACTCTGTATCCGAACTGGCCAGGGAATTCAAAGGCAATTCGTTGCCCTGCAAGGGGAAGAAATCCCGCTTCTCGATATCGAATTCCGTATATTTGAATGAAACAGGCGGGAGGGGTTGTGTTTCCGCCCCATCATAGCCAGTGGCCTGTATCTCACTTAACAGTGAGGCTCTGTTGAGAGGGCTTCCTGTATATTGAAGTTCGAAGGCTTTGGATTTTAGGACATCCGTTTCCGTTACTGTCTCAACGATAATACGAACGCACCTTCGGGTTGTTCGCACCTCAAAACCATTTCGAAACGTCGAAAATGGATCAGGACGGTTTTCATATTCAAATCCTGTATTAATAAGAAATCGTTCATTGCCACCAGCGTCCCGGAAATCAATATATCTAATATTTGAAAGATAAAGCTGGTTCCAATGCCGATTTTCTGTCTGCTGTAAGTCGCGATCATAAGTGTAAACAATGCGGTTACCGAATGAGTCTCTCGTCTCGGTCAGTTTCCACGAGAAAATATTGTCAGGTGCTTCAGGATCATAGATAGCCGCTGGGTCAGCCCCCCTGGAGTTTTGCGTGCCGTATATGCTAATCAGCCCATCCTTGCTCTTTACTTCCCAGTAGTCATTATTCGCGTCCAGGACTCTTTCTATGATGGCGTATAGCCCTTCGGTTCGAGGCCGGTATTGTGTGCGGTTGCCATTTACATTGACTGACACCAGATCTTCAGCGCCGGAGAGAATGAAGGCATCTTTGTTATCGTCATAGACAGGCACGCCTTTGGACGTCTTACGAGAAACGCCGGGAATGCTCAAGTCCCATCCAAGACCAAAAGGGCCATTCCCGTTACCTGTGCTGTAGGCCAAACTGATCTCTGGCTGAAAACCATTACGGCCAGATGGCAGGGCAATTGGGATAGCAAAGTTTCCGGTTCCTGTAAACAAATCAGGTGAGAACTTCTCCCCCATTCCATTCTGAGCACCTCCACCAGAAGGAAGAGAGATGATTCGATCTGATGCGCCGGATTTATTGCTCATAGTTAATCCTTTTGGGCTCTATGTAAGCAGCTAACGTTTAGGCTGGCCCGCCGTCCGTTGTCGCGCCGGGAGCGAAGCGACGGCGCGACAACGGACGGTCGGGCCGAGCCGCTGGTTAGCCCCTGCGCGATTTGAGCAATCGGTCATACTCTTTGTGAGTACCAATCCAAACCCAGACCAAGCCGTCTTCATCTTCGCTTGCAAGAGCACGGTGGTTTCTGCCGACGCGAGCAGACCAAAGGGTGCCGACTTTCTTTAGGTGCAGGGAAGGGTGCTTGGGATTGCTCTTGAGCAGATCATAGTTCTTGCGGGCCAATGCTTGAACATCTTTCGGAAGCGCATTGAACAGGTCCCAGAACCGTGATGTTGCCCTGTGCATTAGAACTCGCGGAGTTTCCCCTGCCTTTTTTCTGCAGTGGCCTCTTCAATCAAGAAGTCTAAAGCGCCACTGGCTGCATCTCGTTCTATCGCTCGGTCCCATTCAGCAGCATCGCGCTCGCTTAGCCAGTCAAGCAGCTTTGCATACTCCGGTTGAGGAAGCGCCTCAATTTGGACTTTGATCTGTTCAAAAGTTTGCACAGTGAGCCTCCGGTGTTATGGGGCTAACGTTAACCGCAGCCCGCGCCAAACTGCGGCCCCGCGCGAAGCGCCGGCCGCAGTTTGGCGTCGGGCTGGCGGGCTTGTTGGGCATTCTTTGTTGGGCATTCTTTCTCATTCACTGATTCAAGAAAAGGGATCTGACCCTGAGCTACTGAGCTATCCCCACTAATCTTAAAGCTGGATCAATAGCTTAGCGGCGAACTACTTTCTGGAGCCACACGCAATGACCTAGGGGGTCCGCAGGCCATTGATCGGTGGTGATATTTTGTGGGGATACCTCAGGATCTGACCCCTTTTCCCGGACCCCTTTTCCCGAAAAGGGATATGACGCCTTTCCCCTTTTCAGCCCATCTGGGAAGGAGGCAAACCTGTTTATGCGGAATTATTCTTCCACCGAACAAGAGGTAAAGCGCCAAGCAGGATCAGGGAAAGCACACTTGGCACTGGAACGACAGATTCATAAAGGGACGAGACTGTCAGCGTATCTCCGACGGCTGAAGGTGTCCAAACAACGCCAGAATGTTGGTCTAGCTCATGACTGCCGGCCGCCACATTTTGCTTTACGCCCGATCTATACCATAAAACAGGAAGGTCGGTAACAGGACCCATCAACGCGTCAATAATCGACTGCGATTCCACGACAATGTCACCGTCTATTGTTCCGCGAACAAAAAAGGTTGCGAGCCCGCCGCTTAAAGAAACTCGTGTAATCCCCGATATCGTAACTTGGAGATCGCTATTCGCTGACAAATCGAACATTCTGTCGGAATCCCATACGACCAATATATTTTCTGCCTCGTTTGCTGTTATGGTATACGACAGATTCGTAATCGAATATCCATCGTCTTTCTTTATTTTGCTTGGTCCAGCTCCATTAATTACAACCGCCGCGTCTGCTCCGTTAGCAACACTTGGATTTGAGAAGTTGATTGGATTATCATCAAAATCGATTAGCGCGGCAAAACTTTGGTTTTGTAGCAAGCATAGAGTCAAGGTGAAAGTGGTTAGGATTCGAAGCGGAACATTCATCATGTCTCTCCTATATCCGCAAAAAAGCGGAGCATTGTTTGGTGTTCATGGTGTGTACGGGGAGCAACATTTCGCCCAACGTAAGGCTCAGGCGCCGTCCAAAGTGGCGGGAGCGAAGCGACCGGCACTTTGGACGGTCGCCTGGAGCCTATTGTTGGGCGATTTCTTTCATTCGGCTTCGAGAAAAAGGATCTGACCCCTTTATCAGACCCTTTTATCATTTGACCCCTTTATCATTATCATTAACGATCTATATTCGCATGCGATCTTGCCCCCTAAACGTGGGCGCCTTGGGTCTTCTTCACCCATGTACCATCTTTGAACCATTTCATTGAGGTAACACCTATTGCTGCGGTAACACCCGCAGCAACTCCCATGTTTGCAAGGTTGCCGAAACCAGGGACGTATTTTAGAATTTGATTGACAGCTTCAGGACCGGCCGCCATAGCCAGAGCCGCTTTACCGATAGCTATTGCTCCCGCGCGATCAAGGCGCCTTCCATAGACTCTTGCTAAGCGTAAAATCATATCTACTTGTTGGCCTCCAATCACTAGGCGATCTCCTGGTATCTGGGCGGTAAACAAGCCCACGCCGCCGGCTTCGGTAGCGACACCGTAAATTATTGCTTTCGCAATGCTGTCTTTTTCGGAACAGAAAATTGTCGCAATACGGTCAATGATCATGCAAGCCTCCGTATTTCGTGATCCAGCAAACGTTTAAATGACCAAGGGTGGTTGCACAAGAAGATTGTCGGTCGGGTGTATTCGCCCAACGTCAAGCACAGCCCGCCGCTTGCTGGCCAGCCGCCCGCGTCAGCGGCGGCTGGCCAGCAAGCGGTCGGGCTGGTGCACTAGTTGGCCGCCTGTGCGTGCGCCGAAGCTTGGAAGGCCGAGCCGAGTCAGCTGTGCCGACGTAGCCGACTGCCGCGGTTGGCGGCGTACCTGCATCTTGCGCGCGTTGCCGGCAGGCGCCAAGCGTTGCCGGGTCGTCGGGCCTTGCCGAAACCGGCCATGTTTTCTGCCGCGGCTGACGACGAATTTGCATTCTTCTCCGCCATCTCCGAGCCGCCTGATCTTACCGGCTGTGCGGCTCATTGCCGAAGGCGACTTGCCGATGCATTTGGCTTT
>JAEPEX010000134.1_pt1 | contig 10082 bp, 5 predicted proteins | sample 9130951 | NCBI WGS metagenome assembly JAEPEX01 (sample SAMN17228542, study PRJNA684324) | microbial mat metagenome | biome: saline marsh[ENVO:00000054]; feature: microbial feature [ENVO:01000007], biofilm[ENVO:00002034], sulphate-reducing...; material: estuarine water [ENVO:01000301]|estuarine... | reverse complement strand
TTAATTATGGTTGCAGCATACATTGATTTGAAACTTCCAGGGTGACGTAATACGTAGTATCCACATAAGTAGTGTCGTACACGTGTAGTGCGACTTGACATTGAGCCGGATATTTCCATCTCCAAAATCCCATCTTTGCAAAACACTGTGCTGTGAAATATCATTGAAGAAATAATGCCATCTCGTAAGAGTATCTGTTGCCTGGCTTGCCGTGAATTAGCAATCGGGTTAAAAATCTCAGTAACCACAGCAGAATCAACGGATACACAACCGGTATTATTCTCGGTAACGGTTACGTAGTAAACCCCTGATTGTGTTACAATTATTGAAGGAGTATTATCTCCGGTGCTCCAGGTATATGTTCCTGCAATGTTAGTATTTAGCAAAAGGCTACCGTCATCCTCGCAAAAGGTAGGGTTATCAGGAAGTGATACCCCGTTTGAAATACTGACAACGGAACTATCTGTTGAAACACATCCTGCCGAATCTATTACGGTAACGGAATAAACCCCGGGCTAGAAACGGGGATAAACTGAGTATTCAATCCATTGTTCCAAATATATGTGGCATTACTTACGCCTGCATCGAGGACAATAGTGGAACCGTCGCATAAAAATTCATCCTGCAAATCTGCTCTATCGTTTTGAGTAACATCAAAGAAAACAGTATCGCTACCGCAACTACCCCTAACGCTGAGAGCATAGTTTCCGGTGGAAGTTACCTCAAAAACATTCGAGGTATCGTAAAAATTCCACACTACAGTTTCAAAATAGTATTGTGTTAGCATAATGGTATCTCCAAGACATAAAGAGAGGTCCTCACGATTTTGAAAATCTGCAAGATTTTGGAACTCATCGGCTCCAATGCATGGAGGGGTATGCCTCGGATCACCTTCATAATCAAATGGCTCAGGCGAGACAGGGTCATTAATTCCTGTTCTATAAAGAGCCTGATTACAAACGATAAGATTAGCTGTATCTACAAATGCATCATCTACAGTGAGCGAGTTAAGGTCGTACCCCGTATTAGCGTTCCAGTCTGTTAATGTTGCCCTGTCGGTGCCATCGTCATCACCTATGTTGGCTCCATTTGGAGCACTAAGGTTATTGAAGTTCAAGAATGAAAGAGACGCTCCAGTATTGATCATTCCTGCAGAATATCCGCTTCCACCAGCATTTTGAAAAATATTCGAAACTACTGTGGCGTTGTCAATATTATCTCCTAAGAAGGCATAGGCACCGATACTGGAAGTACCGATGAACACCGAGTTAAACGCTGAAGAAACAAATTGAGAATTAGTCAGAAAGATTCCCTCAACCGCGTTCTGGTTATCCATGAAGAGCCTGTTATTTCGAACGAGAATATTATTTGACTGATCAACAAGAATTCCCGTTGAGGGCCATTGATTCAAACCCTGTAAGAGATTTGAACGCACAGAAACTGAAGAACAATCAAATAGTGATATTGCACCTGAGTTTGATGGATTCGCGCTTGTTGAACTGAATTCATTTTCAAGTAATGAAACATTCTGTGAGTGACCCACTTGCAATGCAAATGAACCCTGATCTTCGAAGGTGTTTTCCTGCACGATAAGCGAATCAATATAGTTGGCTCCCGGAGCGACAAGCTCGGTAGACAGGCCCATGCTTCCTCCTTCAAACTTGTTTTCAGTAAAGGTGAAATTGGTATGATCAGAACCTTCAACCAAAATCAAAGCATTTGCAAAAGTGTTATTAGATAAAGTGGGAGAGCGAAAGATGCTATTGATAAAACGCAATCTGCTTGATGGTCCTGCCCCGGATACCTTAACTGTTCCGTGAAATCCGTTGGTTGCCGGATTTTCAAGAGTAATATCTTCAAAAGTAACGTTGTCCTGATTGTCAATTTTTACTACATAATTATTTGAGAGCCCTGTTGGGTCATGCGTAATTACTACAGCTGATCTGTTTCCGCTCAAGGATGCAAGGGTAAGGCCTCCTTTGGTTGTATTTATTCCTGTAATCTCTAATTGTTCAGTATATACCGTATCTAAGGCTTTGAATTCTACGTTGCCACAAACTCCTTTGTCCTGGGCTTCTGCAAGAGCACTGGAGAAGGAATTGAAATCTCCACTACCCTTTTGGTCAATGATATAAACTCCGTTCAGTCCCTGCTGATAGTCTAAAATGGCGGTATCATTGCCATTGACAGAATCTATAACCATATTTGGGTTTGAGCACCAAACCACATATTGATCGCCAGGTGCACTGAGGGGATAAGTGCCAATATTGACAACGGTTGAAGCTCCAGGTGCAAGGTTTCCGGTCCAGCTCGACCCGACCTGGGCGAAACCGTTTACTGTCCACCCGAAATCTACGCTGGTTAATGGTTGTAGACCGTTATTAAATAGTTCCACTTGAACATTGGGTTCTGGTCCACACGCTGGAAGCGAAGGAGTTACAACCCGACTAACTGCTGCGTCATTCTGAAAGTTTATGGTATCGATTTGTATGTCGTCTAATGCAATATCGTTCAGGATGGCAGGTGATCCATTCTTTGTTACATTAAATCTAAATTGAACATTGCCTCCGGTAATGGTATACCCCAGCACAGGAGCCGACAAATTCTGCCAGTTTCCTCCCGCTGTATTTCCTCTAAAAACGAGAATATCGTCGTGCCAAACCGCACCATCGTAAAAGTCTACCGAAAAGGTATTGTGCAATGAAATAGATGCATTACTTCTCAGAAAGAGCGAGACCTCAAAGTTCGTTTTTCCAAAGGTTGGAATGGGGCCTGTCTCAAGGCTTACAGATATTCCAGTAGGGCTGGAACCGTCTACCCAACCGAAGGAGCTGCCGTTTCCTGTATGATCGACAGTGTTGGACATTCCTCCTGAAAGAACTCCGGTGAACTTCCAAAAACCATTTGGATTGGTAGTTCCGGTGTTGTTAAAATTATTCCAGGCTACAGGTGGGTTCGGCGGCATGAAGTCTTCAACCAGAATTTGTGCATCGAGCACCATCCAGGAAAATGAAAAAACCAATACAGTTATGACACGGTAAAATCTATTCATGTGCGGATTTTTGAGCGGATAAATATATAATTCAAATAAACGGAATCATCCTCGATTCTTGTCAGCATTAAGGTTAGAACTCATTTGGGCAAAGTAAATAATATAACCTTCATGTTCAAATATTTAACAATCAGGCTTTCACGTAGCTCTTAAGCTCACCCACTTTGTTCAGGTTTTCCCATGTGAAAAGCTCCACCTCAAACTCTTTTTTCTTTCCTTCCGCTGAAGTAAAAACTTTCTTCTTTTTGACATAATCTCTTCCCATATGTCCGTAACTCGCGGTTTCGCTGTAAATCGGGTTGCGCAGTTTTAGTTCTTTCTCAATTATACCCGGACGCAGGTCAAACACCTTCTTCACAATATCCGCAATATCAGAATCGCTCAACCCGTTTTTTGCGGTTCCATATGTATTGACATTGACTCCTGTTGGCTCTACCACACCTATGGCATATGAGACCTGAACCAAAACCTGATCGGCAATTCCGGCGGCAACCAGATTTTTAGCTATCCATCTCGAGGCATAGGCGGCTGAACGGTCTACTTTACTGGGGTCTTTCCCTGAAAAGGCCCCACCTCCATGTGCACCTTTACCGCCGTAAGTGTCTACAATAATTTTTCTACCTGTTAGTCCGGCATCACCGTGGGGTCCGCCGATGATAAACTTGCCCGTTGGATTAATGTGGTAGGTGATTTCATCATTAAATAATTCTCGAATTTTAACAGGCACTTTTTCTAATACCCTTGGAATTAATATGTTGCGGACGTCATCGGCGATTTGCTTCTGCATTTCCTCTTCAGCTTTAGTTCGATCATTTTCGAAGGAGGTTTTTGGAACAATGAATTCGTCATGTTGTGTTGAAAGCACAATAGAATCAATGCGCTGTGGAACATGATCTTCGCTGTATTCAATCGTGACCTGACTTTTAGCATCGGGTCTGAGATATTTTATTTCATTGCATTCTCTTCTGAGGCCAGCTAATTCCTGCAATAAGAGATGTGACAATGAAAGAGCCAACGGCATGTAATTCTCGGTTTCGTTCGTGGCATAGCCGAACATCATTCCCTGGTCTCCCGCACCTTGCTCTTCAATTTTTCCTCTGTCGACACCTTGATTAATGTCAGAGGATTGCTCATGTATGGCACTCAATACGCCGCATGAGTCACCGTCGAACATATACTCAGCTTTGGTATATCCTATTTTGTTAATGGTTTCTCTGGCTACTTTAGGTAAATCAATATATGCTGTACTCTTTACTTCTCCTGCCAGAACTACTTGCCCGGTTGTTACCAGCGTCTCACAGGCTACTTTTGAGCTAGGATCAAATGCTAGAAAATGATCTAAAATGGCATCACTTATCTGGTCGGCGATTTTATCGGGATGACCTTCACTTACCGACTCTGAGGTGAATAAATATGACATATTTCGAATTATCTATGAATTGGGTGAAAACAAACTCTCTAACAAGATTTGTGGCTGGCAAAAATAATCGAATTGAATTCACGCAGTCTTTTTTCGTATTATTGCGACAGTTCTCTGAAAAACTTATCGAGAAAAAGGTGGAGGGACGGGCCCTTTGAAACCTTTGGCAACCTGGCCGAATTCTAAAAGGAAAAGGTGCCAATTCCTGCTCTCATATGGAGAGAAAGATGAGTCGAAGTTTTACATCGATATCTTATTCTAATGGCCCGTTCTTAAGCGTAAATACGTTTATGAAAGATATTAAAGAAATACTCAAGGAACGGATCCTGGTTCTGGACGGTGCCATGGGAACAATGATCCAGAGATACAACTTATCTCCTGAAGACTATCATGGTGACCGATTCAAAGGGCATTCCATATCTCTTAGAGGAAATAACGATATACTCAATATTACTCGTCCCGATGTCATCAGTGAAATTCATGCTGCCTATTTCGAGGCTGGAGCTGACATAGTTGAAACCAATACATTTAGCGGAACTTCAATTGCTCAGGAGGATTATTCACTTGCCCATTTAGCATATGAAATTAATAGAACAGGAGCCGAATTGGCAAAGCAGCAGGCCGAACATATGATGCAACTCATCCCGGATAAACCTCGCTTCGTTGCCGGTTCCATCGGCCCAACAAATAAAACCGCAAGTCTGTCGCCGGATGTGAACAGACCTGGATACAGAGCAATAAGCTTTGATGAATTAAAAGTGGCCTACCGAGAACAAGTTGAAGGATTGATCGATGGAGGTGCAGATATCTTACTTGTTGAGACCGTATTCGATACACTCAATGCCAAAGCGGCTTTAATGGCTTGCACAGAAGTTTTTGAAGATAAAAAGACGGAACTGCCGATCATGGTATCAGGAACCATTACAGATCAGAGTGGCAGAACGCTTTCGGGACAAACCGCTGAGGCTTTTGCCATTTCTGTTTCTCACATTCCATTACTTTCAATTGGATTGAATTGTGCTCTTGGAGCACGGCAGCTAACGCCGTACTTGGAGATTCTTTCTAAAAAAGCTTTCTTCAATATTTCAGCACATCCGAATGCAGGACTGCCCAATGAATTTGGGGCGTATGATGAGACGCCCGAAATGATGGCTGAGCAAATAAAAGATTACCTGGATAAAGGACTAGTAAATATCATCGGTGGATGTTGCGGTACAACACCAGACCATATTGCAGCGATTAGCGAGCTGGTTTCACAATACAAACCACCAAAGAGGGCATAGTATGAGCGCGAATAAAAATTTCCATCCAGTGCGGCTCACACTTAGTGGTCTTGAACCACTTGTGGCGACAGAAGAAAGCAATTTTGTAAATGTCGGTGAGCGCTGTAATGTTACCGGGTCTCGAAAATTTTTGAGGTTAATCAAGGATGAAAACTTTGAAGAAGCTCTTGAAGTTGCGAGAAATCAAGTAGAAAGTGGCGCTCAAATTCTCGATATCAATATGGACGAAGGTTTGATTGATGGAAAGGAAGCCATGGTAACCTTCCTCAACCTCATTGCGGCCGAACCAGATATCTCCAGAGTTCCCATAATGATCGACTCATCTAAATGGGAGATTATTGAAGAAGGGCTGAAGTGTGTACAAGGCAAAGGTGTCGTAAACAGCATTAGTTTGAAAGAAGGTGAAGAGACCTTTTTAAGATTGGCCAGAAAAATTAAAAACTATGGCGCTGCAACCGTTGTTATGGCATTTGATGAACGCGGGCAGGCAGATACATTGGATCGTCGAATCGAAATCGCCAGCCGCTCTTATGACTTACTAGTCAACAAAGTTGGATTTAATCCTTACGATATCATCATTGACCCGAACGTTTTTCCTGTTGGAACTGGCCTTGAAGAACATGCAAACTATGCCCTGGATTTCTTCCATGCCACTAATTGGATTAGAACCAATCTTCCGGGGGCTAATGTAAGCGGCGGCGTCAGCAACGTTTCCTTTTCCTTTAGAGGAAATGATGCCATTCGTGAGGCCATGCACAGTGCCTTCCTCTATCATGCTATTGAAAATGGGATGAATATGGGCATCGTGAACCCCGAAACCTTAACTATCTATGACGACATTCCCGAAAAACTTCTTCAGGGCGTAGAAGATGTTCTGTTAAACCGAAGAAGCGATGCAACAGAACGTTTGCTGGACATGGCTTCTGAATTTGCAGGAGATTTTGCCAGAACAAATCAGGATGAAGAGGAATGGAGAAAACAGGATGTTGAAAGCAGACTTGAGTATGCCCTGGTCCACGGCCAGGTGAAGTACATTGACGAGGACACGGAGGAGGCGAGACTCAGGTATCCAAATCCAATTGAAGTAATTGAAGGCCCCTTGATGAGAGGAATGAACACCGTAGGAGACCTCTTTGGTTCCGGCAAAATGTTCTTACCTCAAGTGGTGAAGAGTGCACGGGTCATGAAAAAAGCGGTGTCATGGCTGTTGCCATACATTGAAGCGGGTAAACAGACCGGGAGTTCTTCCAATGGCAAAATTCTTATGGCCACAGTAAATGGAGATGTGCACGACATTGGGAAAAACATAGTATCCGTGGTACTCGGATGTAATAACTATGAAGTTGTTGATCTTGGAGTAATGGTGCCGAAAGAAAAAATCATTGAAGCTGCAAAAGCACATAAGGTGGATATCATCGGCCTAAGCGGGCTTATTACTCCTTCCCTGGAAGAAATGGTTGATTTAGGTAAGTCCCTGGAGGAATCGGGCCTGGATGTACCATTGCTCATTGGTGGGGCCACGACATCAGAGAAACACACAGCGGTAAAAATTGCTCCTGTATATTCAAAAGCACCCACTGTGCATATTACAGATGCTTCTCGTGCGGTAGGAGTGATAGACAAACTCAGAGGAAAAGAGGGAGTTCAGTTTAGAGAAGAGTTGAGTAAAAAATATGGGCGTATCCGTGATAATTTCAATAAGGGAGGGCATAAAAAATCAGTATTAGCCTATACGGAGGCGATACAAAACAGGCTGGTCATAGATTGGGATAACTATGAAGTGACCAAACCAGTTAATCTCGGCATACATTATGTTAAAGATTTGTCTATCAGGATATTAAGGCAATATATCGACTGGACTCCCTTTTTTAGTTCATGGGAAATCAAAGGGAGGTTTCCTGCAATTTTGGAACACAAGACTAAAGGCGAAGAGGCCAGTAAACTCTATCGCGATGCCAATGAAATGCTCGATCGTATCGTTGCAGAAAAATGGCTTACAGCAAATGGTGGATATGGGCTTTTTCCAGCGCGATCACTGGGAGAAGATGTGGTCATCAAGAACCCTGAAAAGAATGAAGAAATAACCCTGAACATGCTTCGCCAGCAGGTGAAACATGGTAAGGGAGCTCCTAACCTTTCCCTGGCAGATTTTGTTTCAGATCGGCCCAATCAGGAACACTACATGGGGATTTTCGCCGTTACCGCAGGGCTCGGAATCGAGAGAAAACTCAAGGAATTTGAACGTGATCATGATGATTATCAATCCATTATGCTCAAGGCAGTGGCCGATCGATTGGCCGAGGCTTTTGCCGAATGGATGCACGAAAGAATAAGACGCGATTTCTGGGGGTACGCTGCAGATGAACAGCTCGCTCAGGCTGAAATTATTGCGGAACGTTATCAAGGAATTCGGCCGGCTCCCGGCTATCCGGCCTGCCCTGACCATACGGAAAAGCTTAAAATATTTGCGCTGCTAGAAGCCGAAGAGAATTTAGGAATTGGACTAACGAAAAGTATGGCCATGAACCCTGCAGCAAGTGTTTCAGGATATTACTTTGATCATCCTGGAGTCGAAATATTTTATGGTCAAAGACCTTGGAAAGGATCAAATTGAAAATTACAGTCAACGAAAAGGGATGGATCAGGATCAAGTTGAAAAATGGCTCCGTCCTTATCTAAGCTATTAGTATGAAAATTATAGAGCATCTGGCGTCAGCCAATGGAAAGACCTTATTTTCATTCGAGGTACTTCCGCCTTTGAAAGGCGAAAACATTGAGTCGCTTTACAATATCATAGATCCATTGATGGAGTTTAAGCCACCCTTCATTGACGTGACCTATCACCGGGAAGAGTATGTATTCAAAGACCGGGGAAACGGCTTGCTCGAGAAGCGCAGCATAAGAAAACGCCCGGGAACAGTGGGCATTTGTGCAGCTATCATGTATCGATACAAGGTCGATGCGGTGCCACATATTATCTGTGGTGGATTCAATCGTGAAGAGACTGAGAATGCTCTGGTTGACCTCGATTATCTGGGAATAGACAATGTATTGGTGCTCAGAGGAGACCCAATTCGCTCCGAAATATATTTCAAGCCAGAGCCCGATGGTCATGCATATGCTATTGATCTGGTAAAACAAGTTGACGCCATGAACCATGGAATCTATCTCGAGGAATCCATTGGAGATACCCACCCAACAGACTTTTGTATCGGCATTGCCGGGTATCCGGAAAAGCATTTTGAAGCACCCAATATGAAGAGCGATCTTCATTGGCTCAGGAAAAAAGTAGAATCTGGTGCTGAATATCTTGTAACACAGATGTTTTATGATAATTCCAAATATTTCGAATTTGTGAAGCAAGTGCGTGAAGCAGGTATCGAAGTGCCTATCATTCCGGGACTAAAGCCAATTGCTACCAAAAAGCACCTTAACCTATTACCTCATCGATTTAACATTGATTTACCGGATGACCTGGTCAACGAAGTGAATCAATGTGAAGACAACAAAGCAGTTCGGGAAGTGGGGATAGAATGGTGCATCCATCAATCGAGAGAATTAATGGATGCTGGAGTACCCGTACTCCATTATTACACCATGGGCAAATCGGACAACGTCTACCGCATCGCACGCGAGTTATTCTGAGAGTATAACATTTGTATCACCTTTGGCCTATGGAAGACTTTATTTTTTCAAGGGATTTCGTCCTTCAAATGGATGCCCGGGATCCCCTCTCGTATTTTAGGAGACACTATCACTTTCCTCACCACAATGGAGTGAATGCGCTCTATTTTGCTGGAAACTCATTAGGGCTTCAACCTAAAACGGCCCGTGCTAAATTGGAGCAGGAACTTGACGATTGGGCTGATTTTGGAGTAGAAGGGCATTTCAAGGCAAAGCACCCCTGGGTGAATTACCATGAGATGTTTTCCACACCTCTCGGAAGAATAATCGGAGCTCATCCTGAAGAAATTGTAGTTATGAACGGACTGACTACAAACCTCCATTTACTAATGGTTTCTTTCTATCGGCCAACTCCAGATCGTTTCAAGGTTTTAGTGGAATCCAAGGCATTTCCCTCCGATCAATATGCTGTTGACAGCCAGGTAAGATTTCATGGTTATGATCCCGAAAAAGCCATTATTGAAGTGTCACCCCGCGATGGAGAACATACGATTAGAGAAGAGGATATCATTGAGAATATTAATAAACACGGCGATGAGCTGGCCCTGGTTTTCATAGGAGGAGTGAATTATTATTCGGGTCAATACTTTGATATTCAGTCAATAACAAAAGAGGCAAAGCGTGTTGGAGCTCGTGTAGGATG
>JAEPEX010000124.1_pt1 | contig 10169 bp, 9 predicted proteins | sample 9130951 | NCBI WGS metagenome assembly JAEPEX01 (sample SAMN17228542, study PRJNA684324) | microbial mat metagenome | biome: saline marsh[ENVO:00000054]; feature: microbial feature [ENVO:01000007], biofilm[ENVO:00002034], sulphate-reducing...; material: estuarine water [ENVO:01000301]|estuarine... | reverse complement strand
ATTATAGGCGACGATGATGACGGTGATCTTCGGTGACGTCCTCGGGCTTGAAGCAGGCGTCATGATCGCCCACCCAGCAGAGGCCTGTCCGCGGAGAGAGATTCAAAGCGCTTCTGGATATATTGCTCGCCTGCTTCGCGCCCTTCCGCAGTCTCTGTCCTGGTCGCGGTGATGGCGTCGTATAGCGCCGCCGCTTCCTTGAAGCCGGCAAGCGCGCCCAACGTGTCGCGAATATCGGTTTCATGCGTTCCTGAAGAGTTCAGTCTGCGGTTCAGGAAAGCGACGCACTCCGAACATGATGGCTCATTCAGAAACGCACAGATGTCTCCCATCAGCGTTTCCGGGTCAGATTGCAGGCGGTCAAAGTCGACGCGGAAGACGCGGTCAGGGCCGAGCGCTCTTTCTGTGTTCCAGGCGGCGCGCACATGCTCCGTCCAGATGGCCACGGCCGCTTCGTGTTCGGTGGCGACGCCGCCGGCCACATCAAACTTTTCGAGCGAGGCGATGACGCCCTGCGGCGCACGCAGATGAAACAGGAATTGCGCGTCGGGGAACATTCGGGCCAGCGCCCAGGTGTAGAACGTGTTGATCGGCGCGCCGTCCACCCAGCGTGTCTTGGGGTGATCTGGATCGAGACGGATATGCAAGAACTCAGGATCGGCGAGTTGGTCGGCGCTGGGGCGGCCTTCGTCGCCATACTTGTCCATGAGCCGTCTGGCGAAAGCGTCATGAACCACGGCGTCGATCGCACGGCCCTTGTGCGCAAGGAACGCATCGAACGGGAACCGGACATTGGAAAGATGAGAGAATTCTCCGCGTTCAGACCCCAGTCTGAACGATTGCAGGCTCGCCACGGCTTCTGCCGCGATCCAGGCCGTTTCCGGCATGGGCTGAATGTCAGGATGCTGGCCGAGCGCCCAGGTCATCACCGAAGTGCCCGAGCGCGGCGCGCCAATGATGAAAACGGGCCGGGGCGGTGACGTGGTCATGCGGGAAGAGCCTGGGGCGAACAGTAATCTGCACGAAGACAGCGTGTTTAGCATTTTTCCCTCCAGACGCAATCAAGCGCACACTTCCCGCCTTGACGGGGCGGCCCCGATGAGGGCTACACAGGTGGTCATGACAAGGCGCTGGCGGGACAGATGACGGAAAACACTTCAACGGCGATCATGGTTCTGGGCATGCACCGCTCCGGGACTTCGGCGCTCACGCGCATCCTCAATCTTCTGGGGGCGGATCTGCCGGACGATCTGATGCCGGCGAACGCGTACAATAAGTCCGGCTATTGGGAGCCCACCGATGTGGTCGCGCTCAACGACGCCTGGCTGGCCAAGGCGGACGCCGCCTGGGACGCGCCTTTTCTGGAAGACGATACGCTCCATGGGGCGTTGCCGCGCACGGCCGTGAAGACGGCCGCCGACACGATCCGGACGGCGTTCGGCGAGGGTCATGAGCTGATCGCGGTGAAGGACCCGCGCTGCACGCTTTATGCGCCGACCTGGCGTCAGGCGCTGCAAAACGCTGGTTATGCGCCGGCGCAAGTGCTGATCCATCGAGACCCGGCGGAAGTCGCGCAATCGCTGGCGCACCGTGACAAGTTCACGGCCGACGAAGCGGGGCTGTTATGGGCCTGGTACAGCCTGAAAGCGCTCAAGGCGTTCCAGTCCGATGGCGGCGTAGTGGTCAGCTACTCAGGTTTGCGCCAGGATTGGCGCGGGGTCATGGACACAGTGCGCTCTGGTCTTGGGCTTGACGGGCTCAAGGTCACACCGGACGCCGCAGCTCAGATTGATGATTTTCTCAAGGAGCCGCGCTCTCGCGCTGACGCCGATTTTAGCGTTGGCGTGGCTGAGATCCTTACCGCGATAACAGATTTGCATGGCAAGGCTGAAGCCGGCGACGTGTCTGATGACCTCTCGGGGTTGGAGAACGAGGTTCTGCAGCAAGCGGGGCAAAGCCGCGCCGCAATCTTGCGCGTCCGGGCCGAGGGTCACAAGCAGGTCGGAAAAGTTGAACGCGAGCGCGACAAGGCGCGAGAGGCGCAAAAGCATACCGAAGCGGTTCTGACGCAGGAGCGTGACCAGGCGCGCGACGCGTTTGAGAGAGCAGTCACTGAGAGGAAAACGTCTGAGACACAGCTAAGAGAGGCTTCTCAAGCTCTGGGAACCTTGAGGGATGAGAACTACAGCCTGTCCTCGCAAATCTCTGACCTGGTCGAGAATTTCAAAGCGCTTGAAGACTCCGTTCACGCTTATCAGAGCCACGCGCAATCACTGGAAGATGAGCTTCAGAGGACCCAGGCGGATTATGTGGCGGCGGATTCCGAGCGTCGGGCCTTGCGTGCTGAAACCGTGCGTCTGAAAGCCATCGAGGAGAGCTCGATCTGGAAAGCCACTACGCCCGTGCGGGCTGTGATGACGCGCCTTCCGGGCGTCCGGAATCTCATCCGCCGGGGGCTGAAGGCTGCCTGGTGGACGGCGACCGGGCAGATCGGCGCGCGGCTACGCGCTCGCAAAGCGTCTCAGCTGGCGGCCCAACTTGATGCTTCGCGCGCGCCAGAGAGCGGCGCGTCCGCACCCTCAAATCGGTCACAGATCAAAACGCTCAACAGCATGCTGACCGAAGAGTTTGGAGATGCCGCGAGCTATATTCCGGAGCTGATCAGCCGTTACGATCTCGCCTTTCAGTCAGAAGGCCAGCCGCCGATCAAGACCGTGGTGGGCGATGACGCCGCGCGCAAGCTGGCGGAGCGTTTGGCGAAGGTCGCAGCCAAGCGGCCTGTCGCATCCTCGCCTGACGTCTCCATCATTATCCCGGCCTATAATCAGATCTCCTATACGCTGGCCTGCATCGAGAGCGTCTTCGCCAGCAATCCGCATGCGAGCTTTGAACTTCTGGTGGGCGATGACCAGTCCACAGACGGCACTCAGGCGGCGGCCAACGTGCCGATTGATCATGTGCGCTGGGTGCGCCACGAGACCAATCAGGGTTTTGTCGGCAATTGCAATCTGACCGCGGAACAGGCGCGTGGCCGGCATGTGCTGATGCTCAATAATGACACGCTGGTGCTGCCCGACTGGCTGGATACGCTGGTGGAGACGCTGGACGGAGATCCCAAGGTCGGTCTGGTCGGCTCCAAGCTGATCTATCCTGACGGCCGGTTGCAGGAAGCGGGCGGGATATTCTGGCAGGACGGTTCGGCCTGGAATCTGGGCCGGTTTGACCACCCCCGACGTCCAGAGTTCAGCTATGCCCGGGACGTGGATTACATTTCCGGGGCTTCCATCGCATTGCCCCGGGGTTTGTGGGAAAAACTGGGCGGTTTTGATGATATCTTCCGCCCGGCGTATGCCGAGGATGCGGACCTGGCGTTCCGCGTGCGCGCCGAAGGGCTGCGCACCGTCTTTCAGCCCCGTTCCATGCTGATCCATTTCGAAGGGGTGAGCTCGGGCACGGATCTCGCGTCCGGGGCCAAGGCGTATCAGGTGAAAAACCTCGAACAATTGCGCGACCGCTGGTCGGACGTGCTGGCGGCGCACCGTCCCAACGGGCAGCAGCCCGAGCGCGAGAAAGAGCGCGGCGTCACAAAGCGTGTGCTGTTCATCGACATGACGACGCCCGAACCCCAGCACGACGCGGGGTCGCTGGTGGCGGTGGAGACGATGCGGGCTCTGCAGGCGCTGGGCTATAAGGTGACCTTCGTCCCGGTCGATAATTTCCTGTGGACCAAGGCGTATTCCGCACCTTTGCAGGCGATGGGCGTCGAGACGATCTATCACCCGTTTTATTCGCGCTTCGAACCGTTCATCACGGCGCGGGGGGCAGAGTTTGATCTGGTCATCGTGCACCGCTTCGCCGCCGCCGAGCGCGTGATGGGCGCGGTGCGCACTCACGCGCCGCAGGCGAAAATCGCCTTCATGCCCGCGGATTTGCATTTCCTGCGCGAGCATCGGGAGGCTGAACTGGCCGATGATGCGCTGGCTCAGGACTCCGCGGCGCAGACCAAGCTTCGAGAGTTGGCGATCATTCGTGCAGCGGATGCGGTGCTGCCGCATTCGGACACCGAAATCGCGTTGCTGGATGAAGAGGCGCCGGAAACGCCCGCGTTCAAATTGCCCCTGATCTATGACCCTGAGCCCATCGCAGCGGGCTTTCATCGCCGCGAAGGTATCGGCTTTCTCGGCGGGTTTGGACATCCGCCGAATGTGGACGCCGTCGACTGGTTCTTGTCAGACGTCTGGCCCGAGGTGCGCGCCCAGAAGCCGGATGCGCGCTTTGTCCTGGCGGGCAGCAAGATGCCCGATCGCTTCAAGGCGCTGGATGGCAAGAATGGCGTAAAGGTGTTGGGCTTTGTCGAAACAGTCGACATCTTCTTCAGTGAGGTCCGCGCCTCGGTCGCGCCGCTGCGCTATGGCGCGGGCGCGAAGGGCAAGGTCGCAGCCAGCCTGGCGCTGGGCACGCCTTGCATCACAACGCCGATCGGGGCGGAGGGCATGGGATTGACCCCGGGGGTCGATGTTCTGGTCTCTGAGGACGCAAAAGGCTTCGTGCGCCATATCCTCGCCATGCTTGACGATGAAAACCGGTGGAATGACGTGCGTCAGGCCGGCGTGGAGTTCGCCCGCCGGGAGACCTCGCGCGAGGTCGTTCGGGCCCGTTTGTCAGACATGTTGGCGCAGTTGAAGCTGAGCTGAAGGCCGGGCGCAGAGATTCTTTCAGGCTCGCCCTGTCACACTGCTTGAACTTTTGCCGTTAAAGGCGGATTTTAAGGGCATGAGTGCGCCTGAACCCCCTGCCGCCGACGATCCGTTGGCTGATGCCGTCGACCGGCTGAATCGGGCCGTGTCCCGCGTGGGCGCGCGTCTGGATGACTACCAGCTGCGCTTGAGCGCGGCTGCTGGCGATGTGGAGGCGGCGCGTGATCTCGATGATGACCGCGCCCGCCTGGCTGCAGCGCTGGATGAGGCGCAAGCGCGTGAAGACGAACTTCAGGCCGCTGCGACCGACGCCGCACAGGCGCTCGACGCGGCCATGAGCGACCTTCAAACCCTGCTCGCCGCGAGCGACGATGCAGAGGAGACAGCGTGAGCAAGGTCACCATCTCCCTGAACGGGCGCGCCTTCACCATCGGCTGCGAAGAGGGCCAGCAGGCCTATCTGCGGGAGCTGGCGGGACATCTGGACACCCATGTGCGCGATCTGGCGAACAAGGTGGGACAGATCGGCGATGTGCGCCTGCTTTTGATGGCGGCCCTGATCGTCACCGATGAGATGCGCGAGGCGCGCGGCAAGGTCGATGAACTGGAAGACACGGTTCTGGACCTCAAGGGCAAGGTGTCTCAGGCCGACGCCCGCCGCCGTGCGGACCGGGCGCGGGCTGCGGAAGCCCTCATTAGTGCAGCCGAACAGCTCGAATCCATGACCGGCGTCCAGGCGGCGACCGATGCCATGACTGCGTCACCGGAGCCGTCTGATGGAGAAAGCGCTTGAGCGCGAGGCCCCGCGACCCCATCTATATCAACGGCGGTAGCTGGACCGTTCGACAGGTCTTAACATCCCGAGGACCTTACATCTCTGAGAGGGAGCTGCCTCTGGACTGGACCGTGGTCCTATCTAAGCGGCGCCCACCTGGTTTACCGGGTCATCAGGGTTGGAAAACGACCACCGGCGGAATTGGCGCCGCCACCTTGCCTTTCCACCTTTCATGCTGACGGCCTGGCGCAAGACAAACGCCAGGCGCGCGGCGCGGGCCGCGCGGGCGGCGGCCTACGCCAAAGAGCCCGACGCCGGGCGCAGGCTGGTCGAACACTTCCCCGACAGCCTTTGGCCGAAGGTTCGGCAAGTAGTGGCGGGGTATGCCGCGATCGGCGACGAGATCGACCCTCAGACCTTGCTTGAGACCTTCGCGCTGGAGCAGGCGCGCATCGCCCTGCCCTGTGTCGTTGGCAAGGATCAGCCCCTGACCTTTCGAAGCTGGACGCTAGACCAGCCTTTGGAGCCCGGACCGTTCGGGACGCGGCAACCGGGGGCGGACCATGCTGAACTGAATCCGAGCCTCATCCTTGTGCCTCTCGTCGGATTTGACCTTAAGGGGCGGCGACTGGGTTATGGCGGCGGGTTTTATGACCGCACGCTGGAAAAGCTCAGACAATCGGGTCCCTTGACCGTCGTCGGGCTGGCCTATGCCGCGCAAAAGCTGGCCAAAGTTCCCGCCGAGGCGCACGACATGCGTCTCGATTGGGTCGTCACTGAGCAGGGCGCGCACCAGATCGCCCCCTGAACCGCATTACAAAGCGGCAAGCTGGCGTTCACGCCATTGACCCCAAGCCGCCCTGCTGTCTGACTTGCGGTCCAAAACCAAGCGGCGGAATGAATGAACGCGCTCGCCTCCCCATCTTTTGCGGCGGTTTCCATGTCGAAACTGACCGGCGAAATCAGCCCGACTGTGCTGAAATGGGCGTCGGGCGCTGTGGCGGCGGCCTTGCATCTGGGGTTAGGCGCTGCAGCGTTGTATCTGTTGCATGCGCCGAACCCGCAGCCGCTCCCCGATCGCACGATCCATCTGACCATGGTGACGGTCCCCGAAGTCGAGCCCGAGCCCGTTGTGGAGCCGGAGCCGGTTGTGGCGCCTCAACCCGTCCTGGAGCCGCTGCAAGAGGCGTTAGAGCTCACTTCTGATGCATCGCCTGCCGAACCTGCTCCTGCGCCCCAGCGTCCGGCCGAGGTTGCGACGCCGGCCCCTTCGCGACCCTCTGAACCGGCGCCGCAACAGGTGCTGACAGCGGAAGGCGGACAAGCGGGCTGGGCGCCGGATTCCGGCCCGGCCGTGAGCGCACGTACGGCGGGGGCCTTGCGTGGCTTGTTGTGTGCGGGCGGCTCTGAGCATACGCGCGCCGCTGCCGGCTGCGATCCGGCGGCGCAATCCGATCCCAATGGCTACGCCGCCTATGCGAATGCTGCAGGCATCGCGCAAATCGAGGCGGCCTTCGGCCCGGTCGAGAGCCTGGGCTATGCCGGCGGCTCCACCGTGGATCTGGGGAGCTTCGCCCTGCCCGGGCAGGTCAATAACAACCAGCCCCATTATGTCTCAGGCGTGCATTCTGTCTTTGGTCAGTTGCCGGTGTCCGACAAGGCGCGCGATCCTGGTTTCGGGGACTGAGCCCGCCTGTCATGGGCGTGACCGCGCGCCGCAGCGCGAACCATTGGCAAGAAGCCGCCCCCGGCCTAGAACGCCCTCACTTATCAACTTCAGAAAGCGAGACGGCGAATGGGCGCGTTCACGGAAGAGGAAGTCATTGCGGTTCGGCATTATACCGACCGGCTGTTTTCATTCCGGGTGACCCGCCCTCAGAGCTTCCGCTTCCGCTCGGGCGAGTTTGTGATGATCGGCCTGATGGTCGACGGCAAGCCGCTCTTGCGCGCCTATTCCATCGCCAGCCCGGCCTGGGACGAAGAGCTTGATTTTTATTCGATCAAGGTGCCCGACGGCCCGCTGACCAGCCAGCTGCAGCATATCCAGCCGGGCGACACCATCCTGATGGGCAAGAAGTCTGTCGGCACGCTGGTGCTCGATGCGCTGGAGCCGGGCAAGCGGCTCTATCTCCTCTCAACCGGCACCGGCATCGCGCCTTTCGCATCGGTGATCCGCGACCCTGAGACCTATGAGCGATTTGATCAGGTGATCCTGACCCATACCTGCCGCGAGGTGGCCGAGCTGACCTATGGCAAGGAGCTGGTGGACGCTGTGCGCGAAGACCCGCTGGTGGGCGAGTTTGTCGGCGACAAGCTGGTCTACTACCCGTCCGTCACGCGCGAGGAGTTCGAGCGCAAGGGCCGCATCACCCAGCTGATGGATGACGGCGTCATTTATGACGAGCTGGGCGTTCCGCCGCTGAACCCGGAAACGGACCGGGTTATGATCTGCGGCTCCATGGAAATGCTCAATTCGTGCAAGGAGCGGTGTGACCGCGCGGGTCTGAAAGAAGGCTCCAACGCGCGTCCGGCCCAATATGTGGTCGAAAAATCCTTTGTAGGCTGACGCCCGGCGCAGGCCATCGCTGGCCTAACTGCTGTGCTTCGCCTATATCCGCACGCCTGAGCAAGGATAGGCGGTTTCATGCGTATTGCGTTTTTTGGCGATGTAGTCGGCAAGTCGGGCCGGGACGGGCTGTGCGAAGCGTTGCCTGATCTGCGCAAGCAGCTCCAGCTCGATTTCGTCGTGGTCAACGCCGAGAACGCGGCGGGCGGTTTCGGCATCACCGAAAAGACCGCCAACGAGATGTATGATGCGGGCGCAGATGTTCTGACGCTCGGCAATCACGCCTGGGACCAGTCTGAAACCCTGTCGCACATTGAGCGCGAACCGCGCCTTCTGCGCCCGGTGAACTATCGCGAAGGCACGGCGCCAGGGCGCGGAGCGGGGCTTTATGACCTGCCGGACGGCCGCCGGGTGCTGGTGATGAATGTGATGCTGCGCCTGTTCATGCAGCCGCTGGAAGACCCGTTCGCCTCGGTCAGCCACGAGATTGATTCGTGCCCGCTGGGCGCGGTGGCGGACGCGATCATCGTGGACATGCATGGCGAAGCGACCAGCGAGAAGGTGGCCTTGGGCAATTATTGTGACGGACGCGCCAGCCTGGTGGTCGGCACCCACACCCATGTGCCCACCGCTGATCATCGCATCCTGCCCAAGGGCACGGCCTATCAGACCGATGCGGGCATGTGCGGCGATTATGATTCCGTCATCGGCATGGTGAAGGACGAGCCGATCAATCGCTTCGTCACGCATATGCGCTCGGGCCGCTTCACCCCGGCCTCGGGCGAGGCGACCGTGTGCGGGCTCTATGTGGAGACCGATGACGCGACGGGGCTGGCGGTGCGCTGCGAGCCGATCCGCGTGGGCGGCCAGCTCGCAGAGATCATCCCCGAGGTCTGATCAGAGCCGTTCTCCCAGCCACCGCAAATGGTCTTCCATGAAGGTGGCGATGAAGAAATAGCTGTGATCATAGCCGTCCTGCCGGTGCAGGGTCAGCGGCTGGCCGGCCTTGCGGCAGGCTTCTTCCAAGAGTTCAGGCTTGAGCTGCTCAGACAGGAACTGATCGCTCAGCCCCTGATCCACCAGAATGCCGGCCTCGCACCGGGCGCCGTCTTCAATGAGCGCGCAGGCATCGTATTGGCGCCAGGTCTTCAGATCATCGCCCAGATATCCGCCGAGCGCTTTCTGACCCCAGGGGCAGTGGATCGGCGAGCTGATGGGCGCGAAGGCGCTGATCGCCTTGAAAAGGTCGGGGCGCTTCAGGCCCAGGGTCAGCGCGCCATGCCCGCCCATGGAATGGCCCGTGATGGCGATGTCTTCCAGATCCAGGCACGGCGCGGCCTCGCCCGCGACCTTCAGCAGTTCGCCGGTGACATAGCTTTCCATGCGATAGTGCTTGGCCCAGGGCTCTTGCGTGGCGTCCACATAGAAGCCGGCGCCAGAGCCGAAATCATAGCTGTCATGCTCGCCGGGCAGATCGAGACCGCGCGGGGAGGTGTCGGGCGCAAGGAAGGCGAGGCCCAGCTCGGCGCAGACGCGCTGGAAGCCGCCCTTGTCGGTGACATTGGCGTGGGTGCAGGTCAGGCCTGACAGATAAAGCACGACCGGAACCGGGCCGTCTTCCGCGGCGGGCGGCAGGTAGAGCGAGAACGTCATCTCCGTGCCGGTTTCTTTGGAGTGATGGGTCCAGACTTGCTGGCGGCCGCCAAAGCTGCGGGTCTCTGAGTTGAGTTCCATACGCTTACCGTCCTCGTTTGAGATCCTGAAACAGGCGTTCGAGCCCGTTGAGAAAGTTCGACCGGTCGCGAGGGCCGAAGGGCTTGCCGCCGCCCCCTTCCATGGTTCCGGCGCTGCGAAGATCCGTCATCAGATCGCGCATGGCGAGTTTGGACCCGATGGAGTGCGCGTCAAACTCTGTCCCGCGATGATCAATCGCCTTGCCGCCCGCCTTCAAACACCGGTCGGCCAGGGGAATGTCCCCGGTGATGCAGATATCGCCCGGACCGATCCGCTCGGCGATCCAGTCATCGGCGGCGTCCGCGCCTTCCGGTACGATCACCAGCTCCGCCCATGGGCTTTGCGGGCGGCGCAGACCGCCATCGCACACCAGCTTGACCTCGGTGCGATGGCGTTCC
>JAEPEX010000032.1_pt1 | contig 10299 bp, 11 predicted proteins | sample 9130951 | NCBI WGS metagenome assembly JAEPEX01 (sample SAMN17228542, study PRJNA684324) | microbial mat metagenome | biome: saline marsh[ENVO:00000054]; feature: microbial feature [ENVO:01000007], biofilm[ENVO:00002034], sulphate-reducing...; material: estuarine water [ENVO:01000301]|estuarine... | reverse complement strand
ATTAACACCGAGGGTAGCGAGGATCTGGTGTTTGCCTACATCGTGGAGCGTTTGCCAGGCTATTACAGCGAGCTTGGGCTGAGCGCTGACCTGGTCGATTCGGTACTTGTAACCGGCGCCACGGTTCCCTGCGATATTGACCGGCGCATCCGAGCAGTGGCGGCCTTTCGTGAACTGGACGCGGCCGATGCCCTGGCAGCCGCGAACAAGCGTACTCGGAATATCCTAAAAAAAGCGAGCCCGGAAGAGGGCAGCACCGGCGTGCAGAACAGCCGCTTCCTCGAACCCGCGGAACAGCGTTTGGCCGAGCGCATCGACGTGCTTCGCGCACAAGTGCAGCCACTGCTGGCAGCGGAAGACTACGAAGCGGTTTTGCGTACCTTGGCTGAACTGCGTGAAGATGTTGACAGCTTTTTCGAACAAGTGATGGTTATGGCCGATGAGCCGGAATTGCGGGACAACCGAATTGCGATCTTACGTGGGTTGGAGCAGTTGTTTTTGTCGGTTGCAGACATTGCATTGCTTCAGCCAAGGACACCTGAAGGTGAAACAAAGACTGCCACCGGGAAAGTACAACAGCATGAATTCTAGCCTGTCGACATCTGATTCCTACGCAGCCCATGTTAGCGGCGGTGCAAGCATTCCATGACAAACATCGCTTTGCCGAAACCGGCGGTGAAGAAATGATCTATCGGGTGGCGCTGATGGCGGAAGAACTCGGAGAAATTTCGGAATGCGTCACCAAGGGCAAGTCCCGCGAAGCCTTGGCTGAAGAACTTGCTGATCTGATGATCTTATTAATCGGTACCGCATCGCTGGCGGGCTTGATCTCAAAGCAGCATTTTGGGCCAAAATGGAGCGCCTTGAAGAGCGGGAGGCACGCATCGTCGATGGCCGCATCCGCGTCTCCGAGTTCGCTGACAAGAATCCGTCGTGAACGTCTCATCGACACATCCAACGCGGTTGGTCATTCTCGATCGAGACGGCGTGATCAATGCCGATTCCAACGACTACATCAAGTCCCCTGCCGAATGGAGCCGCTGCCGGGAAGCCTGGCAGCGATCGCCGCGCTGACCAACGCCGGAAGAACCGTCGCCGTGGCGACCAACCAATCGGGTGTTGCCCGGGGCTTGTTCGATATCGACACGCTGAATCGCATCCACAGCCTGATGAGTGCCCAGGTTGTCGCAATGGTGGACGCATCGACGCTGTTGTTTTTTGCCCGCACGGACCGGATCAGCACTGTGCCTGTCGCAAGCCACGCACCGGCATGCTGTTGCGTTGGCGCGTCGCTTCGGTGTGTCTCTGCGCGGCGTTCCTGTCGTCGGCGACTCTTTACGCGACTTGGAGGCGGCGTTGAGCGTTGACGCGATACCCATACTCGTGCGCTCGGGCAAAGGCGAAATCACCGCGAAGCAGCTTCCTGAGTCATTGAGCGGGATCAAGATCGTTGACGATCTTAAAGCCGCGGTTGATTACATTCTCCAACAGGTCGATTTATGATCACCCTGCGTTCGTTTTTGTTCTTGTGCATCTTTTTTATCGCAATCATCGTCTGTTCAATCTATGTCGTGCTGTTCGGCAAGTGGGTTGGGCGTTCTGGAGCCCTGGGGGTATCGCGCAGTTGGTCGCATTTTTCACTGGGTATGCTGAAGCGGATTTGTGGTCTGGACTATCAGGTTTCCGGTCTAGAAAATATCCCGAACGAACCCTGCATCTTGATGTGCAAGCATCAGTCCACCTGGGAAACCGTCTCTGTACCTGGTCTGGTTCCACGTTCCCAGGTTTGGGTGTTGAAGCAGGAATTGATGCAGATACCCTCTTTGGCCGAGCGATGCGCATCTTCGAACCCATTGCTCTCGATCGAAAGGCCATACGTCAAGCATTGCGCATACTGTTACAGCAGGGGCACGACACCTGAAAGACGGTTATTCTATTTTGGTTTTCCCGGAGGGCACCAGGGTCGCTGTCGGAGAGGTCGCGCCCTTTAATATCGGAGGAGCCTTACTGGCCGAGAAATCCGGCGCACCGGTGATTCCAATTGCTCACAATGCCGGCGTATTCTGGAAGCGGCGAGCATTGCATAAATTGCCGGGTCGGATCGATATGATCATCGGTCCGGCCATTGATCCAAGCGGACGATCGGCTAAGGAGATCAACGCGCTCGCATCGGCGTGGATCAACGAGACGGTCGCGTCGCTGGCTCAGAAGTCCTAGTGCCTCGGTGCAGATGTTCCAAGACAGTCTCCGGTCGTTATCGTTGTCGTTGTCGTTGTCGTTGTCATAATCGTCTTAGCCGAATGCTCGATAACGACTACGATTACGACAACGACAACGACAACGAACCGCCTCGGGATTTCTGTACCGCTCCACTAGTACCTCGGTGCAGATGTTCCAAGACAGTCTCCGGTCGTTATCGTTGTCGTTGTCATAATCGTCTTAGCCGAATGCTCGATAACGACTACGATTGCGACAACGACAACGACAACGAACCGCCTCGGGATTTCCGTACCGTTCCACTAGCCATTCAAATATCGATATTCCCAGCCTCCAATGCATTCAGTTCAATGAATGCACGGCGCGGCTCCACATGCTCACCCATCAGCGTTGTGAAGACTTGATCGGCGGCGACCGCATCTTCGATGGTGACGCGCAGTAATCTACGTGTCGTCGGATCCATCGTGGTATCCCAAAGTTGTTCGGGATTCATCTCCCCGAGTCCCTTATAGCGTTGAATGTGGTATCCGCGCTTGGCTTCTGCCATCAGCCAGTCGTAAGCTTCACTAAAGTTCATGATCTCGCGCTGGCGTTCGCCCCGGGCAACACAGGCACCTGGCTCGAGCAGATGATCGAGCTTTTCACCCAAAGACGCAATTCGCTGATAGTCAGCAGAGTCAAAAAAGTCGAACGGCACAATGCGTGCTTCAGGTATGCCATGAACCAGTCGAATGACCTCAATGCTTGCGGTGTGCTGGTCATCGTCGGAACGGTATTCCAGCCGATAAGCAACAGCCGGTCCGCCACGCTCGCCAAGGCGCGCAGCCAGAGGCATTGCCCAGGAGGCAAAGGCATCTGGATTCTCGCGAATTTCTGCAGTCAGCCTGGGCGCGCTGAGTAATTCTGTCAAAAACAAGGGATCATGGCGCCTTGACAGACGGTTGATCATGGCTCGGAAGATCTGATAGTCCCGCACCAAGGTCTCGAGGGCGACATCGGTCATTGGCGGTGCATCCGCGGCAACAGAGAGTTTCGCGTTATCTGTTGCAGCCTTGATTAGAGATACCCCCAATTCCGCATCATCAAGCAGATAGTCTTCCTGCTTGCCACGCTTTACTTTGTACAGGGGTGGTTGCGCAATGTAGACGTGCCCTCGATCCACCAGCTCCGGCATCTGTCGATAAAAAAAGGTCAACAGTAGGGTGCGGATGTGGGCGCCATCGACATCCGCATCGGTCATGATGATGATACGGTGATAACGCAACTTATCCGGATTGTATTCTTCGCGCCCGATACCGCAGCCCAACGCGGTGATCAATGTGCCCACCTCGGCAGAAGAGAGCATTTTGTCAAATCGTGCCTTTTCCACATTGAGAATCTTGCCCTTGAGTGGCAGGATAGCCTGAAAGCGCGATCTCTTCCTTGCTTCGCGGACCCGCCGCAGAGTCACCCTCGACAATGAACAACTCGGACTGAGCCGGGTCTTTTTCCTGGCAATCAGCAAGCTTACCCGGCAATCCAGCCACATCAAGCACACCCTTGCGACGCGTCATTTCCCGCGCCTTGCGCGCTGCTTCGCGCGCGCGGGCGGCCTCGAGCATTTTATTTGCGATGATTTCGCATCGGCAGGATTTTCTTCCAAAAACATATTGAGATGCTCGGCAACCAGGGGCTCAACAATCGCCTTCACTTCGGACGAGACGAGTTTGTCTTTGGTTTGGGAGGAAAACTTTGGATCTGATACCTTGACAGAGACCACAGCAGTCAATCCTTCCCGAGCATCATCGCCAATCGGTCTCGTCTTCTGATTTTTATCCAACGATTCGCGTTCAATGTACTGATTTAATGTTCGGGTCAATCCGGCACGGAACCCAGCCAGATGAGTGCCGCCATCTTTTTGCGGAATATTGTTGGTGTAGCAATAGATGGACTCCTGATAGGAGTCGTTCCATTGTAATGCGGTCTCGACGGCAACTCCGTTGCGCTCGGCGTCGAAGTAAAACACCTTGGGTGGATCGGCGACTTATTCTGATTTAGATGCTCAACAAAGGCGCGGATGCCGCCCTTGTATTCGAAGGTGGTGTCGCGGTTGGTCCGCTCGTCCTTGACACGAATGCGCACACCGGAATTTAGGAACGAAAGTTCCCGCAATCGTTTTGCCAGGATGTCGTAATGGAACTCGAGATCTGAAAAGACCTCGGCCGATGGCTTGAAACGGATGCTGGTACCGCTACCCGCGGCGTCGCCGATTTTGCGCAGTGGATACTGGGGTTCCCCAGGCGAAACTCCTGCTCGTAATGAGTGCCATCTCGCGAGATTTGCAGATGCAGATGTTCGGACAGCGCGTTCACAACTGACACGCCGCGCATGCAGCCACCGACACCGAGGAGTTCGCTGGGGGAACCCAGTATCCACTCGCAAAATCGGCGACGCGCGGGTAGCGGTACCAGCATCCGTTTCAAGCCATCGGCCGAGGTCTTTTCAGATCTCGAGTTCCATTACGACATCCTGGCAAAACGATTGCGGGAACTTTCGTTCCTAAATTCCGGTGTGCGCATTCGTGTCAAGGACGAGCGGACCAACCGCGACACCACCTTCGAATACAAGGCGGCATCCGCGCCTTTGTTGAGCATCTAAATCAGAATAAGTCGCCGATCCACCCCAAGGTGTTTTACTTCGACGCCGAGCGCAACGGAGTTGCCGTCGAGACCGCATTACAATGGAACGACTCCTATCAGGAGTCCATCTATTGCTACACCAACAATATTCCGCAAAAAGATGGCGGCACTCATCTGGCTGGTTCCGTGCCGGATTGACCCGAACATTAAATCAGTACATTGAACGCGAATCGTTGGATAAAAATCAGAAGACGAGACCGATTGGCGATGATGCTCGGGAAGGATTGACTGCTGTGGTCTCTGTCAAGGTATCAGATCCAAAGTTTTCCTCCCAAAACCAAAGACAAACTCGTCTCGTCCGAAGTGAAGGCGATTGTTGAGCCCCTGGTTGCCGAGCATCTCAATATGTTTTTGGAAGAAAATCCTGCCGATGCGAAAATCATCGCAAATAAAATGCTCGAGGCCGCCCGCGCGCGCGAAGCAGCGCGCAAGGCGCGGGAAATGACGCCGTCGCAAGGGTGTGCTTGATGTGGCTGGATTGCCGGGTAAGCTTGCTGATTGCCAGGAAAAAGACCCGGCTCAGTCCGAGTTGTTCATTGTCGAGGGTGACTCTGCGGGCGGGTCCGCGAAGCAAGGAAGAGATCGCGCTTTTCAGGCTATCCTGCCACTCAAGGGCAAGATTCTCAATGTGGAAAAGGCACGATTTGACAAAATGCTCTCTTCTGCCGAGGTGGGCACATTGATCACCGCGTTGGGCTGCGGTATCGGGCGCGAAGAATACAATCCGGATAAGTTGCGTTATCACCGTATCATCATCATGACCGATGCGGATGTCGATGGCGCCCACATCCGCACCCTACTGTTGACCTTTTTTTATCGACAGATGCCGGAGCTGGTGGATCGAGGGCACGTCTACATTGCGCAACCACCCCTGTACAAAGTAAAGCGTGGCAAGCAGGAAGACTATCTGCTTGATGATGCGGAATTGGGGGTATCTCTAATCAAGGCTGCAACAGATAACGCGAAACTCTCTGTTGCCGCGGATGCACCGCCAATGACCGATGTCGCCCTCGAGACCTTGGTGCGGGACTATCAGATCTTCCGAGCCATGATCAACCGTCTGTCAAGGCGCCATGATCCCTTGTTTTTGACAGAATTACTCAGCGCGCCAGGCTGACTGCAGAAATTCGCGAGAATCCAGATGCCTTTGCCTCCTGGGCAATGCCTCTGGCTGCGCGCCTTGGCGAGCGTGGCGGACCGGCTGTTGCTTATCGGCTGGAATACCGTTCCGACGATGACCAGCACACCGCAAGCATTGAGGTCATTCGACTGGTTCATGGCATACCTGAAGCACGCATTGTGCCGTTCGACTTTTTTGACTCTGCTGACTATCAGCGAATTGCGTCTTTGGGTGAAAAGCTCGATCATCTGCTCGAGCCAGGTGCCTGTGTTGCCCGGGGCGAACGCCAGCGCGAGATCATGAACTTTAGTGAAGCTTACGACTGGCTGATGGCAGAAGCCAAGCGCGGATACCACATTCAACGCTATAAGGGACTCGGGAGATGAATCCCGAACAACTTTGGGATACCACGATGGATCCGACGACACGTAGATTACTGCGCGTCACCATCGAAGATGCGGTCGCCGCCGATCAAGTCTTCACAACGCTGATGGGTGAGCATGTGGAGCCGCGCCGTGCATTCATTGAACTGAATGCATTGGAGGCTGGGAATATCGATATTTGAATGGCTAGTGGAACGGTACGGAAATCCCGAGGCGGTTCGTTGTCGTTGTCGTTGTCGCAATCGTAGTCGTTATCGAGCATTCGGCTAAGACGATTATGACAACGACAACGATAACGACCGGAGACTGTCTTGGAACATCTGCACCGAGGTACTAGTGGAGCGGTACAGAAATCCCGAGGCGGTTCGTTGTCGTTGTCGTTGTCGTAATCGTAGTCGTTATCGAGCATTCGGCTAAGACGATTATGACAACGACAACGACAACGACAACGATAACGACCGGAGACTGTCTTGGAACATCTGCACCGAGGCACTAGGACTTCTGAGCCAGCGACGCGACCGTCTCGTTGATCCACGCCGATGCGAGCGCGTTGATCTCCTTAGCCGATCGTCCGCTTGGATCAATGGCCGGACCGATGATCATATCGATCCGACCCGGCAATTTATGCAATGCTCGCCGCTTCCAGAATACGCCGGCATTGTGAGCAATTGGAATCACCGGTGCGCCGGATTTCTCGGCCAGTAAGGCTCCTCCGATATTAAAGGCGCGACCTCTCCGACAGCGACCCTGGTGCCCTCCGGGAAAACCAAAATAGAATAACCGTCTTTCAGGTGTCGTTGCCCCTGCTGTAACAGTATGCGCAATGCTTGACGTATGGCCTTTCGATCGAGAGCAATGGGTTCGAAGATGCGCATCGCTCGGCCAAAGAGGGGTATCTGCATCAATTCCTGCTTCAACACCCAAACCTGGGAACGTGGAACCAGACCAGGTACAGAGACGGTTTCCCAGGTGGACTGATGCTTGCACATCAAGATGCAGGGTTCGTTCGGGATATTTTCTAGACCGGAAACCTGATAGTCCAGACCACAAATCCGCTTCAGCATACCCAGTGAAAAATGCGACCAACTGCGCGATACCCCCAGGGCTCCAGAACGCCCAACCCACTTGCCGAACAGCACGACATAGATTGAACAGACGATGATTGCGATAAAAAAGATGCACAAGAACAAAAACGAACGCAGGGTGATCATAAATCGACCTGTTGGAGAATGTAATCAACCGCGGCTTTAAGATCGTCAACGATCTTGATCCCGCTCAATGACTCAGGAAGCTGCTTCGCGGTGATTTCGCCTTTGCCCGAGCGCACGAGTATGGGTATCGCGTCAACGCTCAACGCCGCCTCCAAGTCGCGTAAAGAGTCGCCGACGACAGGAACGCCGCGCAGAGACACACCGAAGCGACGCGCCAACGCCAACAGCATGCCGGTGCGTGGCTTGCGACAGGCACAGTGCTGATCCGGTCCGTGCGGGCAAAAAACAACAGCGTCGATGCGTCCACCATTGCGACAACCTGGGCACTCATCAGGCTGTGGATGCGATTCAGCGTGTCGATATCGAACAAGCCCCGGGCAACACCCGATTGGTTGGTCGCCACGGCGACGGTTCTTCCGGCGTTGGTCAGCGCGGCGATCGCTGCCAGGCTTCCCGGCAGCGGCCTCCATTCGGCAGGGGACTTGATGTAGTCGTTGGAATCGGCATTGATCACGCCGTCTCGATCGAGAATGACCAACCGCGTTGGATGTGTCGATGAGACGTTCACGACGGATTCTTGTCAGCGAACTCGGAGACGCGGATGCGGCCATCGACGATGCGTGCCTCCCGCTCTTCAAGGCGCTCCATTTTGGCCCAAAATGCTGCTTTGAGATCAAGCCCGCCAGCGATGCCGGTACCGATTAATAAGATCATCAGATCAGCAAGTTCTTCAGCCAAGGCTTCGCGGGACTTGCCCTTGGTGACGCATTCCGAAATTTCTCCGAGTTCTTCCGCCATCAGCGCCACCCGATAGATCATTTCTTCACCGCCGGTTTCGGCAAAGCGATGTTTGTCATGGAATGCTTGCACCGCCGCTAACATGGCTGCGTAGGAATCAGATGTCGACAGGCTAGAATTCATGCTGTTGTACTTTCCCGGTGGCAGTCTTTGTTTCACCTTCAGGTGTCCTTGGCTGAAGCAATGCAATGTCTGCAACCGACAAAAACAACTGCTCCAACCCACGTAAGATCGCAATTCGGTTGTCCCGCAATTCCGGCTCATCGGCCATAACCATCACTTGTTCGAAAAAGCTGTCAACATCTTCACGCAGTTCAGCCAAGGTACGCAAAACCGCTTCGTAGTCTTCCGCTGCCAGCAGTGGCTGCACTTGTGCGCGAAGCACGTCGATGCGCTCGGCCAAACGCTGTTCCGCGGGTTCGAGGAAGCGGCTGTTCTGCACGCCGGTGCTGCCCTCTTCCGGGCTCGCTTTTTTTAGGATATTCCGAGTACGCTTGTTCGCGGCTGCCAGGGCATCGGCCGCGTCCAGTTCACGAAAGGCCGCCACTGCTCGGATGCGCCGGTCAATATCGCAGGGAACCGTGGCGCCGGTTACAAGTACCGAATCGACCAGGTCAGCGCTCAGCCCAAGCTCGCTGTAATAGCCTGGCAAACGCTCCACGATGTAGGCAAACACCAGATCCTCGCTACCCTCGGTGTTAATGCTGCCTCGATAGGCAAGCGCTGCATCCTGCAGCAGAACTTTGAGATCCAACGGCAACGGGATTTCGATCAGCATGCGCAATACGGCAATCGCGGCGCGGCGCAAACCATAGGGATCTTTAATACCGGTGGGTCTTTGGCCGATGGCGAAGATCCCAATCAGGGTGTCCAACTTGTCGGCCAAAGAAAGTATCCGCCCGCAAGTCGAAGCCGGCAGGGAATCGCCCGCATGTCGCGGCAAATACTGCTCTTCCATTGCCGCGACAATACATGGAGCCTCACCATCCTGTTGCGCGTAGTAACGACCCGCAATGCCTTTGCAAGCTGGGGAACTCGGTGACCATGGATGTAACCAAATCGCATTTGCAAAGTAATGCCGCCCGTTTCAGCCTGTGCCGGATCATGGCCGAGCTGCTCGGCAATCCGCCGCGACACCTCGGCAATCCGCAGGGCCTTGTCCCAAACGCTACCCAACTGCTGCTGAAAGGTCACGCTGGCCAGGGCGGGCTGCCGATCGGCCAATGGACGTTTACGATCTTGCTCCCAGAAAAACATGGCAATCGGCAAAACGCGGTCGGATAACGCGTTCGTTGCCGGCTCGCACCAATTCAGCTCGCGGCTCTCGATATTGGCAACCGTAATGAAAAAGGGCAGCAAAGCCCCGTCTGGAGCAAAAACCGGAAAGTACTTTTGATTTTTTTGCATGGTTTCGATCAGGGCTTCCGCGGGCACCTGAAGGAAACGCTGGTCGAATCCGCCAAGCAGTGCAGTCGGCCATTCGCACAAGGCTGCAACCTCGTCGAGCAGACTTTCGGGGATCGACACCTGCCCCTGTACAGAAGCGGCAAGTTCATTGACTTGTTCAGAAATCCGTTGTTTTCTAACATGAAATGTCAGGCTCGACATAGGCTGCGCGCAAGGCCTTCGCATACAACTCCGGAGACTCGACATTGACATTTCCAGGATGATAAATCGATGCCCGGCGAGAACCGCTGCTAATCTCAACGCCCAAAATCCGGCCCGGCACCTGATCGGAGCCAAAACGCACGCAGACCCAATGCAGCGGCCGGACAAATTCCTCATCGCCGTTGCCCAGCGCATGCGTTTTCGGATCGGCAATTGGGCCAGCGCATCAGTGATCAATTGGGGCAACAGCGTTAGCGTCTGCTGTCCGCTGATCTGTTGGCGAT
>JAEPEX010000060.1_pt1 | contig 10425 bp, 8 predicted proteins | sample 9130951 | NCBI WGS metagenome assembly JAEPEX01 (sample SAMN17228542, study PRJNA684324) | microbial mat metagenome | biome: saline marsh[ENVO:00000054]; feature: microbial feature [ENVO:01000007], biofilm[ENVO:00002034], sulphate-reducing...; material: estuarine water [ENVO:01000301]|estuarine... | reverse complement strand
TGCCATCAGCGTCTTGATGGATTCGTAATTGCCTTTGCCCACCAGTTCCGTTTCTTCCTTGATGGTGATGCCGGCCTTATCGATGTGGATACCAAAGTATCCTTCCTTTTCCGGCATGCCTTCAATGATGATCGCTTTGACGCCCAGCTTGACAAGGCTTACGCATGCCGTACCGCCGGCGCTCGCCTCCTTGATACCCTTGGTCAACGGGCTTTTCGCGCCGGCTGAAAACCGGCCGGAGTTGGCACAGGAAGTGCCTGAAAGCATCCCGGGCGCAAAAACAAGCTTGTTATATTTGCCCAGCGGATGGCAGGTGGGCTTGACCTCCTTGGCCACAACCGTTGACGTCAAACCTCTGCCGCCAATCCCGATCCACTCCTCAGGCACATCCTCGATGGTCGCCTTGAGTGCCGTCATATCCACTCGATAAATTTTGTCAGCCATATTTCATCTCCTAGTTAATTCGGTAAACAGCTGGTCTATCCAAGACAGAAACCCCGCCGCGAAGACCCAAAAATCCATTATGATTTTAGACGGGCGCATTGTACTGAAATCGATCCCGTCTTGTAAGCTATCCGAAATGAGTATTTTTCTAAAAATTCGGACTACTTCTTTCGGAGTATGGGAAAGCCCCATGCACTTTCATGTTGCTCAGTCCCTCATCAACCAGCGGAATTGATTCTTGAAGGTCAGGTTCGCAAGAGAGCTGTTGGGATTGGCCAGATCCTTTGCCACTTGATCAGCGGATTTCCCATGATGCGCCTCCTTTGTGGGCCGGATTCTCCTGTCCATCGGAGGACTTTTCCTGAGCGAGACCTTGGGTTGCCAGGCAAAACATGAGAGCAACCAACGGCACCATCGATGTATGCATTTTCATCTCAATCTCTTTTCTTGCTATCCTCACGTACAGCGGTTTTGAAAGCTTGTAGAGAGTGATCATGCCCGGCGACCGGCTTAGATATTAGATACAGCAAAGAGTAGGGAATGCCTTCTGCGCCCCCCGGGTTTCGATCTGAGAGATCGGCAGGGTAACGCCGCGATAATTGCCCATCAAGGCATAAGCCAAACGGAGCACCCCTTCTTTCCGCAGAGCCTCCATCAAGTCGAGCGCCTCGCTGAATTCGGCATAGTTATCAGGCTCGAATTCGCCGGCCCTGATTTGAAACTCCTTGTTGCGAAGAAGAGTTAGGTTAATATTTTCGGCCTACCTCAGATTGAGTCACTTCCAGAACTTCTAAAACGCCAGGTTCTGTCAAAGCGTGTGTAGCGTTCCCAACCATGGGTTCGTTCTTATAAATGAGTGTCATGCTGAACAGCCCGCCGCCAATGAGGAAAATCAGGGCGGCCGCGGCAATGCGCGCCCGCGAAGCGAAGCCCGCGCGCCCTTCTTCGTTCAGACGGCGGTCGATCGAGCGGCGTCCGAGAATGGCGAGGATTCCGATCCCGGACATCGCGACGGCCATGCCGCCGGAGATCGCGACCACCATCAGGATCGCCGGGCCGAGCAGGTTGTTGGCCATGCCGAAGAGCAATACGAGAAGGGCGCCGGTGCAGGGTACCGCTCCCACCGCCAGCGCCAGCCAGCCGGTCGGTCCCTGCTGGCGCCGGGCGATGGCCTGGCAGGCATGGCAGCCGCCCTCTTGGTGCGCCTCGTGGTCGTGGTCGTGGGTGTGTTCGACCCGTCTGCGCTCGCCCTGGATCGCCTTCCACAGCATAAAGGTGCCGATCGCGATGATGCCCGCGTAGCTGACCAGCTTCACCAGACGATAGTCGGATGGCGCGTTGCCGGTGGCCTGGCGCACCGCGAAGTCGGTGAGCCAGACCACGACTACCGCCGAAAGCACGTGAAAGACCGCGATCTGGGTTCCCATTTGCAGACCCCGGGCGAGGCTGCCGCCGTGGCCGACAAAGTAGGAAACGACCACCGCCTTGCCGTGACCGGGCCCGAGCGTGTGAACCAGGCCATAGAGGAAGGCGACCAGCACCCCGATCCAGAGCGGGCCCGACGACTCGCGGTCGCGGATGTCGGTCATCGTCCGTGTAAACAGGATTGACACCCTCGTCTGGAGGTTTTGCCACCACCGGTGGTCGGGGGTCAGCGCCGGGGCATCGACCTTGGAGAGTGCGTCCGATTCCCGACTGGAATAGGGGATGATGCGCTCCGCCTGCAGGGTGTAGGCGACGTTGATGCTCGCCGTTCCATCCACCAGGAAGAGATCGTAGTTGCCCGGTTCGAGCCGGATCCGGCCCTCAAGCCAGACGGCCGCGAAGCGGCCGCGGTCCTCGGCACCCGCCGGGTAGGAGACGTGGATCATCTGGTTCGGCGGTGGGGGCGGCACGTGAATGCAAGCCCCCACCCAGGGAACGAGGAGGAATTCGGTCACTCGCCCCTCCTCGACCATGAGCGGGAGGCTGTAGCCCGGAATCCGGATGTCCTGCCCGTCGATGCCGTCATCGACCGCCTCGGCCCGCTTGAGCCGCATCCTGGCCACGCGCTCGCGCTGCGAGAGCAGCCAGTCGACGTCGATGCCCTCCCCCTCCAGTTTCGCCACGAGTTGTTTCTCCTCGGCCGCATTAGGCCCGTCGGTATCGGACTTGCCGTTCTCGATCAGGGAGCGGATCCGCGCCACCATCGCCAGGTCGCGGAGCTGATCGGCGGAGAGTTGCTCGAAGGGATCGTCGAAGGCGACCGGGTCCTTCGGGAGCAGGTCGGCCCATGTCACCTCACGCGCCTCTTCACCGGCTGCCAAGCCGGGGAGAAGCCATCCCACAAGCAGGAGAAGGGTGATCGTGCGAGTGAGGCCTCTCGCAATCATGACAGGCATCTTTGCACGGGTCACTTCTGGACGGCCCGCCGGATCGGCTGGCCGCCGCTGGCATCGAGCACCAACTTGCCGTTGTTCACGGTGACCACGCCATTGACCAGCAGTGTTTGCACGCCGACCGCAGGTTGGTTGGGTTTTTCGTAGGTGCCGACGTCCCTGATGGTCTCGGGATCGAACACCACGATATCGGCATCCATCCCCTCCTGGAGCCGGCCCTTCTTCTTCATCTGCGGGACGAAGCGTTCTATTGTTTGGGCCGGCATCAGGGACATCTTGCGGAGCGCCTCCTGCATGGTCATCAACTTGCGTTCCCGGACGTACGAGCGCAGGATCTTGGCGAAGGTTCCATTCGATCTCGGATGCGAGAAGGTGCCTTCCGGCAGGGGCCACGCGTCGCCCTCGTAGTTGATGATGCGGTCATGATCGTCCATGTACATCCAGAACATCTCATCGGACTCGATCAGGATCCTCGGGTGCAGGATGGACTTGTCCAGCAGCGCCAGGTCGTCGGGATTGCTCTCGTCGAGGAAGTGCCAGACGATGAACGTACCGGGCTGGTTCTTCTGGTAGTCTGCCAATTGATCTTCGGTCATCCGCTTGGTGCCCAGCTGAAAGTTCTCGGCCGTTGAACCCATGCGGTCCCGCCAACCCTCTCCGCTGAACATGGCGGCACCTACGACTGTACTGGCGGCGCCCCAGGGATACGCCCCGACGCTGATGTTGATGCCCCTGTCGAAGGCGTCGTTAACCAGCTCCAGTGTCGCATCGATGTCTTTCAGCGATGTGCTGTTGATGTGGCAGACGTGCATGTGCGCACCGGTGAGTGCGGAAAGGGCGATCAGCTCCTGAACCGCCTCGAAGGAGCTCTGAGGCTCGATGTTGCTCGCATAGCGCACGTGAGTGAAGGTCGCCACATCGTACTTGACGGCCAGCTCGGCCAGGGCGAAGTATTCCTTGTGCCCATAGCCCGGAGCGTAGCCGGCATTGACCCCGATTCCAAGCGCGCCTTCCGTGAGTCCCTGTTCCACCGACAGCAGGATTTCTCCAAGCCTCAGGGGATCGGCGATCGTCATCTTCCAATCAGTGCGAGACTGGGCGTCCTGGAAGTAGGCCGGGTCGGCAGACGGTGGTTTACCGCTGAAGGCGGCAATCCGGGCAAAGGTCCAGGCAGCAGATGCGCCGTAGTTGATCGGTAGTTTCTTCCCAGCCTGGTTGTCGTACCACTCGCCGATTGGCAGTACTCCGGACTCCAGCTCCAGCATGGTCGTCACGCCCTGCATAGCCTGCATGCGGTAGTCGCCGATATTCTGACCGTGGGCGTGGAGGTCGATGAAACCGGGGGCGACCACATGGCCCGTGGCATCGATGGCTTTCTTGCCGGCAATCTTGTCTTCGGTGACGGTAGTGATTCGCCCATTCTTGATGCCGACATTGCGCACAGAATCGAGGTTGGTCTCCGGATCCATGACCCGCCCGTTGAGGATGACGAGGTCGTAGTCCTGGGCGACGGTCGGGATGGCGGCAGCGAGGAGCCCGCAGGCCAATGCTGCTATCGTGATGATGCTCGTCAGATTCTTTGTGGATTTCATAGGTGATACCTTTCAATGGTTTGTGTCGGTTGTTTCATAGTAAGTTCTTGTAGATCTTGCCGTCCTTCATGATCAGGGGAAAATTCTTGCCGCCATCGCCCAGTATCGACACGTCGTCTAGCGGGTTGCCGTCGACCAGCAGGAGGTCGGCATAGGCGCCCTCGGCGATGACGCCCAGTTTGCCCTCCCGATAGGGATGCCGCGGGCCACTCAGCTCCAGCAGCCGGGCGTTCTCGGAGGTGATCAACTGCAGCATCTCGGCGTTGTTCAACCATTTATCGAACCGCGCCAACTGCGACGCCTGGATGCCGTTGGAGGCCGGATCGAAAAGAAAATCCGTGCCGTAGGCGAGGTTGAGATCATACTTGACGGCAAGGTCCATGGCGTGCTCGAAGCCCTTCACCGTCTCGCTCCACTTGGCGCTCTTCTCGGGCGACAGCGTCAGCTGCGAAGGGTCGCCCTCCTGGAACGGCTGGATGCACAGCCAGGCATCCTTTTCTTTCATGAGCTTGGCGCCCTCCTCGTCCAGGAAATGGCCATGCTCGATACTGATCACGCCTGCTTGCAGCGCGCGCTTGATGCCTCTCGCCGTGTAGATGTGGACGGCCACATAGGTGTTCCAGTTCTCGGCAGCGGCTACGACTGCCTTGATCTCTTCCACTGTCAACTCCGACACATCCAGCGGATCATAGTTACTGGCGATCCCGCCACCGCCGGCGATCTTGAGCTGACTGGCGCCCTGCTTGAGGTTGAAACGGGCGGCCGCCAGCGCGTCATCCGCGCCGTCGATGACCCTCAGCATTCCGTAGGCCTCGGGTCGGCTGGGTTGGCCGCCGAGTCGCTTCGGTGGCTCCCACGGCTGCGTAAAGTCGAAATGACCACTCGTTTGGGCAATGGGCGGCCCGGATGGCAGGATGCGCGGCCCCACGAGGATGCCCTCGTCGATGGCGCGCTTGAGGCCAAACGAGTTGCCGCCGGGTTCGCGAATGGTCGTGAAGCCGCGCAGGAGGGTCTTCTCCGCTTCGACGGCGATCTTCGCATGAATGTAGTCGAGGTGTGCGGTCATGACGTCCGGCATCGTGAGGGGATTGAACATGTGCCAGTGCGCGTCGATCAGGCCCGGCATCAGCGTGCGCCCGCCGCCGTCGATTACCTTGACCGTGACTTCCTTCTTAATCGTCTTCTGATCTTCGTAGATCGTCACGACGTTCCTAGCCGCATGCCAATCATGCATCTGGGGCATGTCCAGACGTTTCAGCCCGCCGGTTGTGACGTCGAGTTCATAGGTCCCGGAGGTTGGAATGTCCTTGGCGACCTTTTTGATCAGATTCCTGACCACGAGCACATCATAGCCCATCAGCAGCTTGTCGCTCTTGCCGTCGAAGACGTTGACGTTCTTGAACAGCGTCACCTCCGCTGGAATGTCGGCCGCCACGGCGGACACCGACAATAACGCCATCAGTGCAATGCCTGACAACAGCGTTCTGATGATGTGTAGAGGCAATGTCCTTTTCATTGTTCTTCTCCTTTTTTCGACATCACATCAATTTTCGGCCAAAAATTTGGCAGCTCTTCTTAGGTAACCCGGCATCTTGTCTTCTCCGTAAGGCGGAATATAGCCGTTGGTCGAGTAGTATACGCCGACAAAGTCACGAGCCGGATCAATATAGATGCCCTGACCGAGATTACCGTGTTTCCATAAGGCGCCGTCTTCAAAAACCGCATCAAACTGATACGAGTTCATCAGCGGCGATTCGCCGAAGTCCGCCTTCTGGCCTTCATACTTTGCGCCTCGCTTGTAGGCCTCGGGGCTACCGGCGGTCTGCAGACGTTTCAGGACCTGCGCCGAGACCACCGGTTTCATCGCGGCCTTGTTCCAGCTTGGCGTGAACAGCATGCCGAAGCGGGCGAAATCCTCCGCCGTGGTGGAAAGCAGACCATGCGCCACCGATGTTCCGTCTGGAGTCAGATGGTGTTGCATGGAATTGCGCGCGGTCATATGGCCCCAGACCCGCTCCTCGAAGATCTGCGACCAGGTCTTGTTCTCGATACGCTCGGCGATCTTAACAAAAATCTGGGTCACCGCCGAAGAGTAGCGGAAGCGATATCCCGGGTCTTCACCCTGGATCTTGTCCGCGGTCTTCAGGACGGCAAGCCAGTCATCAACCTTGCCGGTGGCCGGATTGGGCGACCCGAACTCTGCACTGAAAAAGCGGACGATGATCGATTCGGGATCGACGATCGCTTCGAGCGTCTCTTCAAGCTGGAGCGCGGTCGCCATATTGGCGGCATCGATCATCTTGATGCCGTCCCAGTTGGTTCCCTTGAACTCGGGGATGTATTCGACAACCTGCTTGTTCATGTCGATCTTCCCCTCGGCCTCCATCTGGGCGATGACCAGGGCGACGGTTGTCTTGCCCGGCGACATCCAGACGTGCTGGTCGGTCGGATTCATGCCAGGATAGGTTTCGAACACCACCTTCCCCTTATGAACCATCACCACGGCCTGCACCCGGTGGTTCGGGTGTACCACATACTCATTCAGGGTGAGCTCGCCTTCCTTGGTCGTAAACGAGACCTTGTCGCCCAGGTCGGGATCGAGCGCCTTTTCCAGCGGCTGGTAAACCGCATTCGGCTTCGACATGGCGGTGTGCAGCACCTCACTCAGGTGGAGGTTGTAGTAGAGGGCGTGGTCGCCTCCCAGTTGGTAATGGAAATTGCCAAACCGTTTCCGTGCATCCTGGACGAAATCCAGGGGAAAGGGCGATTTTGCACTGCTGATCGGCAATGTCGTCTTGGCGCCGGGGATTTCCAGGTACTTGGCCAGCGGATTGTCCGCCGCATGGGAGGCGAGGGGAACTGTCAGGCAAAGAGCCGACAAGAAATATCGACGAAGTTTGGGTGTCATGACGGCTGTTCTCCTCTTGCAGGGTGCGTTGCGATTGATTGGTAAAAGACTTTGATGGTGTGCCGATTACGTAACATGTCCAGGGTGGGTGTCCGGGTGGGCACTATCCCCTTGTTGGCTCGGCGACCGTTCGCCCGTGAACGAGGCCGGCAAGGGATCCCGCGAGGGCACCGGTCGCCCACTAAGCGCATCGAGGTCGAAGCGCGCGACGAGCATCATCTGATCCACCGCCGTGCCGGTCGAAGTGGGCAGGCCCGCGATCCTGAAGGGCGGCTACCCCTCCAGGAAGCGGACGAGTTCGATCCGCTCATCGTTGATGCCGCGAATGAACGCCGCCTCCACATGCAGGTCTCCGGAGCTCACCGTCGACGGGGGCATTTCGGCTTTGGCTCCCGCCGCGATGGCGTTTTCATAGACCAGCGCCAAATCGTCGACCTCCATGCCGAAGTGATTGACCGGCTTCTGGGTGTGCTCGCTGCCGCTCTGGTCGGCAAGCTCCCACAACTCGATACGACAGCCTTTGCTGTCGATGAGGTGGGCGCCTGGCAGGCCCATAGTCTCCTCCTTGCCATCGGTCACACGCTCGCCGGTCTTCCAGCGCGCCTTGAGCGTGAGGCCGAACGCCTGCTCGTAGAATTCGATGGCGCGGTTCAGGTCGCTGACGAAGATAGCGGCATGGTTCAGTCGGGCCTTTGCGGAAGATGTCATCGGTTCTTTACCTCTCTCATAGATTTCCACCTAGCTGGATCAGCTCTCAGCGCCGACGCGCCGGAGATCGACGCGCCGACCTTTAATGGTATGTCGTCTACTTGCCGGCAATCGCTTTCGCCGCCGCGCGCAGGTAACCCGGCGAGTGGTCGATCCCGGCGACCTTTTCGTCGTTGGTTGCCAATCCGAAGTACATCCCGCAGAAATCTCGCGCCGGATCGACATAGATACCCTGGCCCATGTTGCCGTGCTTGAACATCGCGCCGTCGGCGAAGGCGTGATCCCACTGGGCCGTGTTCATCATCGGCACCTCACCGAACCAGCGTGTGCCGTACTCGCGCTCCGCGGATTTCTTGTAGGCCTTGGGATCGCCCATGGTCTGGATCAGCTTCAGCAGTTGGTCGGAAACGACCTGCTCCTTGGAGACGACATGCCAGCTGGGGGTGTAGATCATGGCGTAGCGCAGCATGTCTTCCGGCGTGGTATTGATCAAGCCACCCCCCACGGGCATGCCGTCGGGGGTCAGCCCGACAATCAGCGGGCTTCTGGCACCGATCTTGGACCAGACCCGCTCATTCCAGTACGCCTGCCACGGCATTTGCGTGACCTGCTCGGTGAGCATCACCAGCGCCTGGGTGTTGGAGGTGGAATAGCGGAAGAGATCGCCGGGCTTTTCGTCGGGCAGCGGCTTGGCCGTTCGCATCATCTTGCGCCAGTGGTCCGGCTCGACGTCGCCGACTCCGAAGACGGCCGTGAACCAGCCCGAGATCCAGGATTTGGGATTGGTCAGGCTCTCGAAGGTCTCCTCGTTATCCAGCGCCACCGCCATGTTCATGGTGTTCTTCACCGAGACCTTGTCCCAGGCGGTGCCCTTGAGCTCCGGCACATACTCGGGGATCGGCTTCTCCAGGTCGACCTTGCCCGCATCCGCCAGCATAGAGACGAGTAAACCGACGGTCGTCTTGGATGCGGACATCCACACATGGATATCCAGGGGATTCATTCCCGGGTAGGTTTCGAACACCACCTTGCCCTTGTGCGCCATCAGCATCGCCTGGACCTGGCGGGGACCGACGAGGTATTCCTTGAGGGCAGGGGTGGTTTTGCCGAGATGGTCGGTGAAGGTGAGGTTCAACATCTCGGGCTGGAGGTTGCGCTCCAGCACGCTGAATTCACTGGGCTGCGCCACGACCCGGGTCGGAAAGAAGGACGGGATATTGAGGTTGTAGTAGACCGAGTCGTCGTTACCCGACTGCCAGTTGGGAAAGCTGAAGCGCTTGGTGGCCTCGCTGACGAACTCCAGGGATTGCGGCTTCTTCCACCGGGCCATCTTGCTGTCGACCTCAATGGGCGAGGTGGAACGGCCACCCATCAGTTTCAGCGTGCCACTGCCGCTTTGCGCCAGTGCCGCCCCCGAATGGAGGCCAAGCCCGGCTGCCCCGGCGGCAACACCGAGCAGTGCACTCCTGGTCATGAATGCGCGTCGGATTCAGATCCACTGGAGTATCGCGACCATCATCGCGGTCGCGATACGATCGGCTGAGCGGACTTTCGGATATCGTTTTTCATGAGTAATTTTTCCTTTGTTTTTTACTGGGTTGTTGTCTTAAAAACCCTTACGTACGCATATCAGTCAAGGACATCCGGTAAATGCGGTTCCCGGCAAAAGCCCGACAAGGATTCCGGCAAGCCAAACGGCTCTCATCAGCAACCATTTGGCGGCGGCCAATCCGTTGACCGGGATGAAAATGCCCAGACGCCTCGTGCTGACCGACTGACGTCACTGCCGGCCAGCCGAAAAGAAGAGCGATCCCCCAAGCCCAATCCCATTAGACTCAGCAATGCGGCCTCGCCCACGATCAACGAAAAAAAGTGCACCAGCCGGGCGCCCTCCGACCAGGAGGACGGCAACTTTTCCGCGTAACGGCATTTTACAATAAATAACCAGAGCTGTTCTCCTGTAAATTACCCAAAAGAAGTATTTTGAAAGGCGCGTCGATCCGAAAAATCTTCGCTCTGAGAGAGAATAAGGGACAGACCACGTTTTTCCGCTGTACGTAGCTGATAAACCCCAAACTCAGCGTGAATCGCTGAAATGATAATCAGCCATTGAAAATTGCCGGCGCTATCCTTCCTGGGACTCAGATGTCGCACCCATGCGCAGTGGACACACGAAAAACGAGGTCTGTACCCGTTTTCCTGGTTGGCACTATCTTTGCCGCCCATGCCTGAACCAGCAACGGGTTGATATCCCTACAACGAAACTTATATTGACATCATAGCCACAATATGTAACACTGCGCAACATAACCCAAACCATGGAGGTGGGGCCTATGTTGTCGTCAATTCGTTCCGGTGAGCACACGTACGAAATACCGAAATTCTCGATCACCAC
>JAEPEX010000029.1_pt1 | contig 10702 bp, 11 predicted proteins | sample 9130951 | NCBI WGS metagenome assembly JAEPEX01 (sample SAMN17228542, study PRJNA684324) | microbial mat metagenome | biome: saline marsh[ENVO:00000054]; feature: microbial feature [ENVO:01000007], biofilm[ENVO:00002034], sulphate-reducing...; material: estuarine water [ENVO:01000301]|estuarine... | reverse complement strand
ATCCCGAGCCTGACCCGAGCCCAGACCTGCCCCCAAACACCCTGGCTGGACTTGACCCGCACCGCGCGGTCCAACTGCCGCTCTTGGATCGTCAACGCCCAATCGACAGCACCAAGCCAATGCAAGCCAAGACTCGCTTATGGCCGCATTGACAGGGCTCGGGCGCCCGGATACTGTCGTCAACACGCCCGGCCACTCAAAAGCCCGAAAATACAGCAGTTTATTCACTGTCCTATGCACTCTCCAAAGGGGAAATGACATGCCGAGCATCAAAAAGAATGGGGTCAGGTCTTGCAATCCAAGCATGTCAGAATGTTGTATTGCATGACCTGAACATCCCGTTTGCTTTCTGCCCAGCGAAAACGGTAATCCGTTGGATTTGGCCAGCGGATCTTTCATCGCAAGTTGCCGGTTACTTCTCTGCGCCTTTGCGTCTCTGCGCGAGATCTTCCTTTTCGCGGATGTGCACACGCTATTCCACATCGTGCGGAGGCCGCACCCCCGCAGGGAGGCAGATCCGTGGGCTTTTTCACCAGAATGTCGGTCGCCCCAACAAGGCGTTGATACACGCCACCTGCCCGGGCATGCCGGCAACCCGCTTCTTCAGCTCAAACGCAACCCGCTCGCCGCTGGAGAAGGAAAGCACAAGCTTCTTCTTGAAGTACTCGCGGGTTTGAGACGCTCAACGCGTGCATCGATCTGATTGCGCTCCCAGCATTCAATGTGCTCGTGCTCGAGAAGCGGTCGGAAAGCGCCTACCCGGCCCGGTTTGCCCCAAAGGAAAAACGCGCGCGCTTCGCTCAGTGCGATAAAGCAAGCACGCTGCCGTGCGGCTGTCCGGAATGCCGAGACGCCTTCCAGGACGGCCACGATTGCGTTGGAAATCCTTCGATCGCTCAAATCTACTGTCTCGGTGAGATAAGCGAAATGCCGTATCGATTCGCCGGCCTGCAGCAACGGCTCCACTTGGTTGACGACGAATTGGTCCGCTTCGGCCATGACTCAACAAACCCCCTGTGGCTGGCAAAGAGACTTAAGATACGGTAAGCGACGGATAGGAAATCCAACCGCATGAGTTGAGGTAGCGGCCTCGCTCGCCGGCGCGTCAAGGCCCTTCGCCGCCGTCGAGATCGGCGCCAGAGGGTGAAATCCGCCATCAAACAGCGCTTCGATCGGAGGAAAAATACCGCACGGCTGCCGCGACCGGCGGCGCAGCCGGTACCGTCACGGTGTGCAGGCGCAAGAAGCCGCGGTCACCATGAAACGCTTTGATCGTGGTCGTCATCGGGCGCCGGATCGACCGGAGGAAATGCGAAGCTCAGATCCTCTTGGGTCGTCTCCTCGCTGTCACAGCCGGGGGACTGCGGGCGCTGCCGAGCGGTGGCGGAGTGGAAGGTTCACCGATGTGGTCCAGGTTCCGGCGGATCGCCGGGGCATCGGTGATGAACGCGATGATCCGCATCGGTGCCCCACACGACGGGCAGGTCAGCGGCAGCGACGCAAACAGGCGCTGCCGGCGACCTCAACAATGGCGTTGCAACGCTGGCTAGCCATCGGTCAATTCCAACCGGCGCTCAATGCGCTCGACGCGACGCTTCAGGCCGGTGAGCTCGTCGCGATCGGAGGCAGAGAGCGCGAGCATGCTGGCTATGCTTGTTCAAGGACCCCCAGACGGATCTCGACGCGGTGAAGACTGTCGCGGACTTCCGTGCGGAAGTCGTTCATGTCGTTGCGCATTTGCCGAAGCAACTCCAGCACCAGGTTGTCTGTCGGGTCTGCCATCTGTCGTATCCTGTTGGCTCGGTCGATCTCGCGAGTATATACGCAACCCCGAGACAAAGGAAAGGGAATTACGGTGACAGTTTACTAAATTCACTTAATTCATCCGGCAGTTTCCATGGTATGCTCGCGCCAGATGGTAAGCCAGTTAACGGTCAGTCGTACCGAGTCTTGCCGAAGCCAATCGCCGAACCATCGCGCCAGCCAGAGCGCATGCTGATCGGGTCAGAGGGGCCGAAGCCCCGTCTGCCCACAGAACCGTGCGTACGGGTCCGTACACGGCTCCTCACGCAAGGCGTATCCACTGATTGACATCAAACCAATGCCCTAGCTTCCGGTCGGAACGCATTGCTTGACCCATCACTGCGATGAACCAGTCGTTGGAATATGCCTTATTCACCGCGCGGGTGTTAGACAAGGCCCATCGACCACGGTGGGAGTACGAGCCGATGCCTCTGACCGCGTGGCACGCCACGCTTAATCAGTTTGCGATAGAGATTGCGCTGGTTCTTTTGTTGGTCCACCAAGCGAGACCGCCAAGCGAGACCACAAGCGTCGCCGTATATGGGCTTCGATCTTGCGTAGTTGCGCGGGATAGTTGGTCAGGGCGAAGTAACCCGCCCAGCCGATAGACCAGCGGTTGATCTGCTTGATGCTGTCTTCCGGCCTCAAATGGGTGCCGCGCGGGGTCAGCTCCTTGACCTTGGCCATCGCCCTTTGCAGGGCAAAGTGGGCGATTGCAATCGTCTCGCCCACGTAGGTATTGCCGAGAAATTTGACCCGCTCGGAGCGGGCCACCTGGCTCTTTTCCCGGTTGATCACCAATTTGAGTCTCGTCTCGATGTATTTACTTATGCTCGCCATCACCCGCTCGGCCGCCTTCGGCGTCTTCACGAAGATATTGCAATCATCAGCAAATCGGCAAAATGCTAGACCGCGCCGTTCCAGCTCCCTATCCAGCTCGTCGAGGACGCTATTGCTGAGTAGAGGGCTTAGTGGGCTGCCTTGCACGGTTCCTTCTGTCGTTACGCTCTTCAGGCCGTCAGCCATCACTCCGCTACGCAGGGTGATCCGATCACGCGCAAGATGCGTTTGTCCGGAATCTGATTGCCCATGCGGGCGATGAGCCGGTCGTGGTGGATTCGGTCGAAATAATTGTTCCAGATCCAAAATCGACCACATAGGGCTTGCCTCCGGCCACGATCCCAGGTGCCGCTTCCACTGCCTGTTGCTGGGCCCTACGGGGCGGAAGCCATAGCTGTTGTCGGAAAACGTCGGCTCCCTCGATGAGATCGATCAGGAGTCCAGTAATTGCTTAAGGGTCGCTTGCACGACCCGGTCACGCACCGAAGGCAGCCCAAGCTTGCGGGTGCCGCGCCCACCGGGTTTGGGGATTTCAACCCGCCGCACCGGTGAGGGTTTGCCAATGGGGTTGAGGGTTCCAGCGCATGAGCTCCGCTTGTAGCCGGCCTAGCTCTTCATCCAGGCGTGATTCAAACTCTTCTTCGATCTGCACGGCCGCTGTTCGGCCGGTGTCTACGTCTCGGCCTAGCGTACGGCTCCTCTTCGGGCTGATCTCGACCCCGCGGTCTTTCCTATTTCTCCAGAACCGCTTACGTGTTCCGCCCTTCACCTCCGGCCTTCCTGCCACTGGCCCGATGTTTTACCCTCAAGACGTCACCGCCGGATCACAGGCACCGGGCTTTACGATTACTACGGCTTCATCTGCTTATCCCCCGTCCCATATTCAGATCCCTCATTGGCTCGCGCACGGCAGCCACCTTGCCGTTCTCCTCTTCCTTGAAGTGCGCACGGGAGTTTCTTCGGGCACCCTTGCCTTCGCCTACATGTTCCCCGCTCCCAGGGCCATGGCTGGACTTTCACCAGCTAGCCGACTAACATGCCGGTCACACATCGGGTCAGAGGGACCGAAGCCCCGTCTGCCCACAGAACCGTGCGTACGGGTCCGTACACGGCTCCTCACGCAAGGCGTATCCACTGATTGACATCAAACCAATGCCCTAGCTTCCGGTCGGAACGAATTGCTTGACCCATCACTGCGATGAACCAGTCGTTGGAATATGCCTTATTCACCGCGCGGGTGTTAGACAAAGCCCATCGACCACGGTGGGAGTACACCGCCGATGCCGCCTGACCGCGTGGCACGCCCCGCTTAGTCAGTTTGCGATAGAGATTGCGCTGGTTCTTTTGTTGGTCCACCAAGCGAGACCGCAAGCGTCGCCGTATATGGCTTCGATCTTGCGTAGTTGCGCGGGATAGTTGGTCAGGGCGAAGTAACCCGCCCAGCCGACATACCAGCGGTTGATCTGCTCGATGCTATCTTCCAGCCTCAAATGGGTGCCGCGCGGGGTCAGCTCCTTGACCTTGGCCATCGCCCTTTGCAGGGCAAAGTGGGCGATTGCAATCGTCTCGCCCACGTAGGTATTGCCGAGAAATTTGACCCGCTCGGAGCGGGCCACCTGGCTCTTTTCCCGGTTGATCACCAATTTGAGTCTCGTCTCGATGTATTTACTTATGCTCGCCATCACCCGCTCGGCCGCCTTCGGCGTCTTCACGAAGATATTGCAATCATCAGCAAATCGGCAAAATGCTAGACCGCGCCGTTCCAGCTCCCCTATCCAGCTCGTCGAGGACGATGTTGCTGAGTAGAGGATTTAGTGGGCTGCCTTGCACGGTTCCTTCTGTCGTTACGCTCTTCAGGCCGTCAGCCATCACTCCGCTACGCAGGGTGATCCCGATCACGCGCAAGATGCGCTTGTCCGGAATCTGATTGCCCATGCGGGCGATGAGCCGGTCGTGGTGAATTCGATCGAAGAATTGCTCCAGATCCAAATCGACCACATAGGGCTTGCCTCCGGCCACGATCCCACGTGCCGCTTCCACCGCCTGTTGCTGACTCCGCCCGGGGCGGAAGCCATAGCTGTTGTCGGAGAACGTCGGCTCGAAGATCGGCTCCAGTAATTGCTTAAGGGTCGCTTGCACGACCCGGTCGCGCACCGTTGGCACCCCAAGCTTGCGGGTGCCGCGCCCACCGGGTTTGGGGATTTCAACCCGCCGCACCGGTGAGGGTTTGTAGGTCCAGCTCATTAGCTCCGCTTGTAGCCGGCCTAGCTCTTCATCCAGGCGTGATTCAAACTCCGCGATGGTCACCCCGTCAACACCCGGGCTTCCGTCGTTCTTCTTCACGCTGAGAAAGCCCTTACGCAACCATTCGATTGCGCACAGCTCCTCGAAGAGTCTTTGCTCGTCAGTCAATAGGTCTAGTTGATACATGTCACTCTCTTTGCACGAGGTCTTCTTCGATCTGCGCGGCCGCTGTTCGGCCGGTGTCTACGTCTCGGCCTAGCGTACGGCTCCTCTTCGGGCTGATCTCGACCTCACGGTCTTTCATGTTTCTCCAGAACCGCTTACGTGTTCCGCCCTTCACCTCCGGCCTTCCTGCACTGACCCGATGTTTTACCCTCACCGACGTCACCGCCGGATCACAGGCACCGGCTTTACGATTACTACGGCTTCATCTGCTTATCCCCGTCCCATACGTGTCACGTCTCCGCGCCGTTTAGGGCTTAAGTGTCGTAGTTACACCGACCAACCCTTTCAAGGTCAGAATTATCCACACATCAGCAGATATGGCGGGTCTAACGGAAGCCGCGGTATCGTGAAAGCGGACGTGGAGATATGATCCAGTGAGAATCAGATCAAGCCTAAAGACGGAGCCGGTGACCTGACCATGAGACGTATGACCCCTTCGAACAGCGCCGCAGCATCGATCGAAGAATGTCATGCTATCTCGTTGGCTAAAGAAGGTCGAATTATGTCCAGTCCGCTCCGTTTCTCCACTGAAATTCGATGCGTTACGAGCTCACCGCACGCATATTATCTGCTGATTGTGTGGATAATTTCTGACCTTGAAAGGGTTGGTCGGTGTAACTACGAACTTAAGCCAAACGGCGCGGAGACGTGACACGTTTGGACGGGGATAGCAGATAAGCCGTAGTATCGTAAGCCCGGTCCTGTGATCCGCGGTGAGTCGGTGAGGTAAAACATGGTCAGTGCAGGAGGCCGGAGGTGAAGGGCGGAACACGTAAGCGGTTCTGGAGAAACATGAAAGACGTGAGGTCGAGATCAGCCCGAAGAGGAGCCGTACCTAGGCCGAGACGTAGACACCGGCCGAACAGCGGCCGCGCAGATCGAAGAAGACCTCGTGCAAAGAGAGTGACATGTATCAACTAGACCTATTGACTGACGAGCAAAGACTCTTCGAGGAGCTGTGCGCATCGAATGGTTGCGTAAGGCTTTCTCAGCGTGAAGAAGAACGACGGAAGCCGGTGTTGACGGGGTGACCATCGCGGAGTTTGAATCACGCCTGGATGAAGAGCTAGGCCGGCTACAAGCGGAGCTAATGAGCTGGACCTACAAACCCTCACCGGTGCGGCGGGTTGAAATCCCCAAACCCGGTGGGCGCGGCACCCGCAAGCTTGGGGTGCCAACGGTGCGCGACCGGGTCGTGCAAGCGACCCTTAAGCAATTACTGGAGCCGATCTTCGAGCCGACGTTCTCCGACAACAGCTATGGCTTCCGCCCCGGGCGGAGTCAGCAACAGGCGGTGGAAGCGGCACGTGGGATCGTGGCCGGAGGCAAGCCCTATGTGGTCGATTTGGATCTGGAGCAATTCTTCGATCGAATTCACCACGACCGGCTCATCGCCCGCATGGGCAATCAGATTCCGGACAAGCGCATCTTGCGCGTGATCGGGATCACCCTGCGTAGCGGAGTGATGGCTGACGGCCTGAAGAGCGTAACGACAGAAGGAACCGTGCAAGGCAGCCCACTAAATCCTCTACTCAGCAACATCGTCCTCGACGAGCTGGATAGGGAGCTGGAACGGCGCGGTCTAGCATTTTGCCGATTTGCTGATGATTGCAATATCTTCGTGAAGACGCCGAAGGCGGCCGAGCGGGTGATGGCGAGCATAAGTAAATACATCGAGACGAGACTCAAATTGGTGATCAACCGGGAAAAGAGCCAGGTGGCCCGCTCCGAGCGGGTCAAATTTCTCGGCAATACCTACGTGGGCGAGACGATTGCAATCGCCCACTTTGCCCTGCAAAGGGCGATGGCCAAGGTCAAGGAGCTGACCCGCGCGGCACCCATTTGAGGCTGGAAGATAGCATCGAGCAGATCAACCGCTGGTATGTCGGCTGGGCGGGTTACTTCGCCCTGACCAACTATCCCGCGCAACTACGCAAGATCGAAGCCCATATACGGCGACGCTTGCGGTCTCGCTTGGTGGACCAACAAAAGAACCAGCGCAATCTCTATCGCAAACTGACTAAGCGGGGCGTGCCACGCGGTCAGGCGGCATCGGCGGTGTACTCCCACCGTGGTCGATGGGCTTTGTCTAACACCCGCGCGGTGAATAAGGCATATTCCAACGACTGGTTCATCGCAGTGATGGGTCAAGCAATTCGTTCCGACCGGAAGCTAGGGCATTGGTTTGATGTCAATCAGTGGATACGCCTTGCGTGAGGAGCCGTGTACGGACCCGTACGCACGGTTCTGTGGGCAGACGGGGCTTCGGTCCCTCTGACCCGATGTGTGACCGGCATGTTAGTCGGCTAGCTGGTGAAAGTCCAGCCATGGCCCTGGGAGCGGGGAACATGTAGGCGAAGGCAAGGGTGCCCGAAGAAACTCCCGTGCGCACTTCAAGGAAGAGGAGAACGGCAAGGTGGCTGCCGTGCGCGAGCCAATGAGGGATCTGAATATGGGACGGGGGATAAGCAGATGAAGCCGTAGTAATCGTAAAGCCCGGTGCCTGTGATCCGGCGGTGACGTCTTGAGGGTAAAACATCGGGCCAGTGGCAGGAAGGCCGGAGGTGAAGGGCGGAACACGTAAGCGGTTCTGGAGAAATAGGAAAGACCGCGGGGTCGAGATCAGCCCGAAGAGGAGCCGTACGCTAGGCCGAGACGTAGACACCGGCCGAACAGCGGCCGTGCAGATCGAAGAAGAGTTTGAATCACGCCTGGATGAAGAGCTAGGCCGGCTACAAGCGGAGCTCATGCGCTGGAACCCTCAACCCCATTGGCAAACCCTCACCGGTGCGGCGGGTTGAAATCCCCAAACCCGGTGGGCGCGGCACCCGCAAGCTTGGGCTGCCTTCGGTGCGTGACCGGGTCGTGCAAGCGACCCTTAAGCAATTACTGGACTCCTGATCGATCTCATCGAGGGAGCCGACGTTTTCCGACAACAGCTATGGCTTCCGCCCCGTAGGGCCCAGCAACAGGCAGTGGAAGCGGCACCTGGGATCGTGGCCGGAGGCAAGCCCTATGTGGTCGATTTGGATCTGGAACAATTATTTCGACCGAATCCACCACGACCGGCTCATCGCCCGCATGGGCAATCAGATTCCGGACAAACGCATCTTGCGCGTGATCGGGATCACCCTGCGTAGCGGAGTGATGGCTGACGGCCTGAAGAGCGTAACGACAGAAGGAACCGTGCAAGGCAGCCCACTAAGCCCTCTACTCAGCAATAGCGTCCTCGACGAGCTGGATAGGGAGCTGGAACGGCGCGGTCTAGCATTTTGCCGATTTGCTGATGATTGCAATATCTTCGTGAAGACGCCGAAGGCGGCCGAGCGGGTGATGGCGAGCATAAGTAAATACATCGAGACGAGACTCAAATTGGTGATCAACCGGGAAAAGAGCCAGGTGGCCCGCTCCGAGCGGGTCAAATTTCTCGGCAATACCTACGTGGCGAGACGATTGCAATCGCCCACTTTGCCCTGCAAAGGGCGATGGCCAAGGTCAAGGAGCTGACCCGCGCGGCACCCATTTGAGGCCGGAAGACAGCATCAAGCAGATCAACCGCTGGTCTATCGGCTGGGCGGGTTACTTCGCCCTGACCAACTATCCCGCGCAACTACGCAAGATCGAAGCCCATATACGGCGACGCTTGTGGTCTCGCTTGGCGGTCTCGCTTGGTGGACCAACAAAAGAACCAGCGCAATCTCTATCGCAAACTGATTAAGCGTGGCGTGCCACGCGGTCAGAGGCATCGGCTCGTACTCCCACCGTGGTCGATGGGCCTTGTCTAACACCCGCGCGGTGAATAAGGCATATTCCAACGACTGGTTCATCGCAGTGATGGTCAAGCAATGCGTTCCGACCGGAAGCTAGGGCATTGGTTTGATGTCAATCAGTGGATACGCCTTGCGTGAGGAGCCGTGTACGGACCCGTACGCACGGTTCTGTGGGCAGACGGGGCTTCGGCCCCTCTGACCCGATCAGCATGCGCTCTGGCTGGCGCGATGGTTCGGCGATTGGCTTCGGCAAGACTCGGTACGACTGACCGTTAACTGGCTTACCATCTGGCGCGAGCATACCATGGAAACTGCCGGATGAATTAAGTGAATTTAGTAAACTGTCACCGTAATTCCCTTTCCTTTGTCTCGGGGTTGCGTATATACTCGCGAGATCGACCGAGCCAACAGGATACGACAGATGGCAGACCCGACAGACAACCTGGTGCTGGAGTTGCTTCGGCAAATGCGCAACGACATGAACGACTTCCGCACGGAAGTCCGCGACAGTCTTCACCGCGTCGAGATCCGTCTGGGGGTCCTTGAACAAGGCATAGCCAGCATGCTCGCGCTCTCTGCCTCCGATCGCGACGAGCTCACCGGCCTGAAGCGTCGCGTCGAGCGCATTGAGCGCCGGTTGAATTGACCGATGGCTAGCCAGCGTTGGCAACGCCATTGTTGAGGTCGCCGGCAGCGCCTGTTTGCGTCGCTGCCGCTGACCTGCCCGTCGTGTGGGGCACCGATTGCGGATCATCGCGTTCATCACCGATGCCCCGGCGATCCGCCGGAACCTGGACCACATCGGTGAACCTTCCACTCCGCCACCGCTCGGCAGCGCCCGCAGTCCCCCGGCTGTGACAGCGAGGAGACGACCCAAGAGGATCTGAGCTTCGCATTTCCTCCGGTCGATCCGGCGCCCGATGACGACCACGATCAAAGCGTTTCATGGTGACCGCGGCTTCTTGCGCCTGCACACCGTGACGGTACCGGCTGCGCCGCCGGTCGCGGCAGCCGTGCGGTATTTTTCCTCCGATCGAAGCGCTGTTTGATGGCGGATTTCACCCTCTGGCGCCGATCTCGACGGCGGCGAAGGGCCTTGACGCGCCGGCGAGCGAGGCCGCTACCTCAACTCATGCGGTTGGATTTCCTATCCGTCGCTTACCGTATCTTAAGTCTCTTTGCCAGCCACAGGGGGGTTTGTTGAGTCATGGCCGAAGCGGACCAATTCGTCGTCAACCAAGTGGAGCCCGTTGCTGCAGGCCGGCGAATCGATACGGCATTTCGCTTATCTCACCGAGACAGTAGATTTGAGCGATCGAAGGATTCCAACGCAATCGTGGCCGTCCTGGAAGGCGTCTCGGCATTCCGGACAGCCGCACGGCAGCGTGCTTGCTTTATCGCACTGAGCGAAGCGCGCGCGTTTTTCCTTTGGGCAAACCGGGCCCGGGTAGGCGCTTTCCGACCGCTTCTCGAGCACGAGCACATTGAATGCTGGGAGCGCAATCAGATCGATGCACGCGTTGAGCGTCTCAAACCCGGCGAGTACTTCAAGAAGAAGCTTGTGCTTTCCTTCTCCAGCGGCGAGCGGGTTGCGTTTGAGCTGAAGAAGCGGTTGCCGGCATGCCCGGGCAGGTGGCGTGTATCAACGCCTTGTTGGGGCGACCGACATTCTGGTGAAAAAGCCACGGATCTGCCTCCCTGCGGGGGTGCGGCCTCCGCACGATGTGGAATAGCGTGTGCACATCGCGAAAAGGAAGATCTCGCGCAGAGACGCAAAGGCGCAGAGAAGTAACCGGCAACTTGCGATGAAAGATCCGCTG
>JAEPEX010000004.1_pt1 | contig 10910 bp, 10 predicted proteins | sample 9130951 | NCBI WGS metagenome assembly JAEPEX01 (sample SAMN17228542, study PRJNA684324) | microbial mat metagenome | biome: saline marsh[ENVO:00000054]; feature: microbial feature [ENVO:01000007], biofilm[ENVO:00002034], sulphate-reducing...; material: estuarine water [ENVO:01000301]|estuarine... | reverse complement strand
TGGGCATAGAGACCGCGCGCCTTGCTCAGCCTCGCCCTCGGAGGCATAGAGTCCGGCACTGGCGAGCAGCGGCTCCAGCTTGGCGAGGTTGGCGGCGCGGTCCGCCAAGAAAGCGCGCGACGATGTCCTCGCGCTGGGTCTCGATGTAATCGAGGGCCTGGGACGGACCTTGCTCTTGCAGGATGCGGGTGAGCTTGCTGGCGATCGTATCGGCATCGGCACCGCTGGCAATGCGCTGAAACTCCTCGGCCAGCGCATGAATGCGCTGGAGCTGCGCATCGCGCTGTTTCAGGGCCGCCTCGAGCTGGCGCTCGCGCTCCTGCCAATCGCCGACAATCGCCTCGGCGGCTTCCTTCTGGCGCCGATAGGTTGCCTCGACCGATTCCACGAGCTGAACGCGGATCTCAGGAATACTGATGGCGCTGTCGCCGAGCTTGCCTTCGACATAGGCGACGATGGTCACTACGGCGGAAACCAGGGCGAGAAAATAGACGAATTTAGCCCAGCCCGAGCTGAGCCAGGAGCGCCAATCGCGGCGGGAGGCCGTGGGCTCCGGCTCTGCTGGCGCCTCATCGGGATCCGATGGCTCCGGCTCGTCAGGAATGACATCGGAGGGCGGCCGCTCGGGATCGGCAGATGTTTCATCGCTGCACGCCTGTGGGGCGGACTCGAGATGTTCAGCAAGTGACTGCGGCTCCTCCGGCAGCGGCTTCGATGCGCCGTCATCATCGCCGATGAAAACCGATGGCTCCGCGGGCTTCGCTGCCGATTCTTGATCTTCGGTTTGTCCTTTATGGATGTCGATCATCTCGTATGCCTTCGGTGGCGTGTTTGCCGGTGGGTGCGTTCTCCAAATACTACCGCTTATTTCGTTTGGCTGTGTATCCGAAACGACCCGGCACAGGCTGATTTCCGGCCTGCAGGCGTCGTAAAAAAAGCCCGCGCAGGTTGGGATGAGGAACGAATCCCAACACAGTCATTCGATGTACGTCTCTCTGTGCTTCGTTCCACCACCCAACCACCACGAACACAAAACGGCATTGCAGGACATGCGTTATCGTCGGGCTCCGATCAAAGGCGCAACCTATTTCTTCATGGTTGACCTGGCGGAACGGTGGAGTCGCCTGCTGGTGGACCGGGTCGATGAGCTGCGGCAGGTCGTGCGTGATGTTCGCCAGATGCATCCGTTCGAGATCGTCGCTTGGGTCCTGTTGCCGGAGCATCTGCATGCGGTGTGGGCGCTTCAAGAAAGCGACAGCGATGATCCGATGCGTTGGCGCCTGATCGAAGCGAATTTCTCGCATCGGGTACCCAGCGGCGAGCGGATTCGCGAAAGCTGACGCAAGAAGGGCGAGCGGGGCATCTGGCAAAGGCGATGTTGGGAGCATCTGATCCGGGATGATTTGGATCGACAGCGGCATGTCGACTCTGTGCATGACAATCCGCTCGAGCAGGGTGATGTCCAACGCGCCATCGATTGGAGGTTTTCATCCTTTCACCGGGATCTTCAGCATGGGTGACGGCCGAATGGGGCTGTGTGGATGAGGTCGCAGGAGACTTTGGGGAATGGCGGTGACGTTGGGATTCGTTCCTCATCCCAATCTTGTATATTCTTTTTCGTAAGGAGTTGACAGGGAGGAAGATAAATGGATTTTATGAAGAGTACCTGGGGAAGCCGTCCCAACCTACGGGCTGAATTAGGTGGGGGGATGTGGCGAGTCGTTTCGGATGTATGATTGACTGATGCGGGTGGTGAGCCGGCATTAGGCGATGCCGGCTGGGAAGCTGGCGTTCCCGGTGGGCCGGCTGGAAAGCCGGCGTTCCCAGTGCCGGCTGGAAAGCCGGCGCTCCCGGTGAAAGCCGGCGCTCCCGGTGAAAGCTGGCGCTCCCGGTGAAAGCTGGCGCTCCCGGTGAAAGCTGGCGCTCCCGGTGAAAGCTGGCGCTCCCGGTGAAAGCTGGCGCTCCCGGTGAAAGCTGGCGCTCCCGGTGAAAGCTGGCGCTCCCGGTGAAAGCTGGCGCTCCCAGTGAAAGCCGGCGCTCCCAAGGAAAGCTGGCGCTCCCAAGGAAAGCTGGCGCTTTCAGGGCTGGCTGGGGTGGCGCTGGGCGGGTTGTGCCCTTCGGCGAAGGGTAGAGGAGGCCTGTTGTGCGTTGCTATGTCCGTCAATCATTGTCATGCACCGAGCCGCGCAATTGTTTGGTCCGGGCGCGCTGTTTTTTTTCATTGACGCGACGCGCCTTGGCCGCTCGCGAGGGGCGGGTGGGACGGCGTGTCTTTGGGGTGTGGCTGGCCTGGCGGATCAGCGCGGTCAATCGCTCCAGTGCATCGGCACGATTGCGTTCGCGGGTGCGGTGTCGGTGTGCATGGATGGTCAGTACGCCGTCTTTGCCTACTCGGCGGCCAGCCAGCTCGAGCAAGCGGCTGCGCACCGGCGGCGGTAGGGATGCGCTGCCGCGCACATCGAAGCTGAGCTGCACCGCGGTGGCAACTTTGTTGACGTTTTGTCCTCCGGGACCTGGGGCGCGCACGAAGCGTTCACGCAGTTCGTCTTCGTCGAGCTGAATGCTTGGGGTGATCTGAATCATCGCGTTAGCCCAAGGCTCCGATTTGCAGCAGTTTGTCCAGATACTGGGCGACGGCTTGGTCCCGGTGGTTGCCGATGACTTCCAATTCCGGCAGATCGGCATGCAGGCGTGGATCGGCATTTTCCATCAGCAGCGCTTTGCCCGATCCGTTCGCCACCAGACTGAGCATCTCCAGGTCATTGAGTCCGTCGCCGAAGCAGAGCACATCGGCCGTCGACAGCCCGCGGTCTTCCAGCACCAGTTGCAGCGCGCTGCCCTTGTCGACTCCGGCAGCCATGATCTCCAGCGTCTGCGGCAGGGAGAAGGTGGTGCAGAGCCGTTCGCCACCGCGTTGTTGGATCTGCGCTTGGAGTTCCAGCAGGCGGGTGTGCTCGCCATAGAAAAAGACTTTGAGCAGATCGGCGTCTTGCAGTTGGTCGAAGTCGAATACCTGATAGGCGAATCCGGATTCCTGATGATAGGTCAACAGTTCCGGTGCCGGTTCTTCCACCAGCCAGGCGTCGGCCAGGAACAGGTTGGTGTGTATGGAATCGAACAATGGGTCGTGCAATAGGAAATGGGCCGTTACCGGATCGATGCCGCGGGAGTGCATCAGACGCCCCTGATGGTCGTTGATCGCCGCGCCATTGCAGGTGATCAGACAGCCTCGGGAGCCGAGCCGTGCGGACAATGCGCGGACATCCATGAAATGCCGGCCGGAGGCAAGAATCAGTTCGACCCCGGCGGCATTCAGCCGGGTCATCACCTCGAGGGTATAATCCCCGATGCGGTGATCCGGATCGAGCAGGGTGCCGTCAAGGTCGGAAACGACAAGCTTGTACATCGCTGAGCGTCCTGTATCTCGAAAAAGCTCAGCATCGGTGAATGTGCCGTCAATGTCCAGGGGTTCGGTCAGGATGCGTTGATGGCCAGCGGTTTTTCCAGGTGTTTGCTGATGACAGCAAGGGAATATGCGGTATTTTTCTATCCAGCGAGGTGATTTCCTTTGATCGAGAATCTCGGGCTCGGCATTGTACGGGGGCGTCTGTTGCAGGTCGGTGTGCTGGCTTTGCTCCAGGTGTCCGCGATGTTGGTGCTGTTGAGCATGCCGGGCTGCGACCGTGGCGCTTCATCAGGGATTGCATTGCAGGGTGCGACCATGGGCACCAGCTACAGCGTGCAGCTGGTGGCTGTGCCGCCATCTCTGGATCAGGATGCGTTGCAGCAGGATGTGGATAGTCTGTTGGCACAGGTGAATGACATGATGTCCACTTATCAGCCGGACTCGGAGCTGTCGCGGTTCAACGCCATGTGGTCGACGGACTGGTTCCCGGTTTCTCATGAACTAGCGCGCGTGGTGGCCGAGGCGCAGCGTATCAGCGCGCTCAGCGATGGCGCTTTCGATGTCACCGTGGGGCCCTTGGTAAATCTGTGGGGCTTCGGTCCGCCGCGGCAGGAAGACCGGCTTCCCCGGCAGTCCGAGATCGATGTCGCCCTGGCAAAAGCCGGCCATGCCAAATTGCAGGTGCGGCTGGATCCGCCGGCTCTGCGCAAGCAGCAGCCGGATCTGTACGTGGATTTATCCGCAATCGCCAAGGGCTATGCTGTGGATCGGGTGGCCGAGCTGTTGGCGGGGCAGGGGATCGTCAATGCCTTGGTGGAAATCGGTGGCGAACTCCATGCGCGCGGGCATAACAGCCGCGATCAGGCCTGGCGTATCGCGGTCGAGCGTCCGGACCCCTCCGCGCGCAGGGTGTTTCGGGTTCTGTCCTTGCGCGAGATGGGCATGGCTACGTCCGGAGACTATCGGAATTTTTTCGAACTCGACGGCAAGCGCTATTCGCATACCATCGATCCGGCCACCGGCCGGCCGGTTATGCACAATCTGGCCTCGGTGACGATGTGCGCGGAGTCGACCATGCAGGCGGATGCCTGGGCAACAGCGCTGCTGGTGCTGGGTCCGGAGCGCGGCTTCGAGGTTGCCCAGGAAAAGGGTCTGGCGGCGTTGCTGATCAGTCGCGATGGCGAGACGCTGAACGCACGCTGGACGGATGCGTTCCAGGCTCTGGTCGGTGGCGAATGAGCGCGCTGGGCTAGGCTTCGGAATTCTGCACTCTGTTGGCGGTCAGTCGGCGTCGCCGACTTCCGCCAGCACCAGCCCGGTGGCGGTTTCCTGATTGCGGGTGAAGGAGACGCAGTGTTGGCTGCCGTCGATCAGATAGATATTGAAACCTTCGGCTTCGCGACAGGGTTCGATTGCTTCACCGATGTCGTCGTCCGAACAGTAGGTGAAGTGCTGCTCCGGGAAAGCTTCGCGCAGAGCGGCAATGGATTCGGTGCTGAGACCCGCGCGGCTGATGATGGTACTGATCTGGTCGAGCAGTTGGTCGGTAATCATGCTTGCTTGTTTCCCGGAATGTTCACGCGTTGGAGCCCGGCGCTGCTGTTGCCCTGACCGGCGCGGTATGGTCGATACGCCAGGGTGTCGGTCAGGACGTTGGCGTGGATCTCAGGCGTCTTCGGTGTTGCGCTCGAAGCGGATGCGCTCATCCTGGTTCTGGCCCATGACCTTGGCGAGCCAGGGTGGGGCCTTGTCCGCCAGCACGGCGCTTAGCGCGGCGATTTGCTCGCGGGCATTGCCGCCGCTGGGAAATTTGATGGGATGGATGTCGCGCTTGACGACTTTGGCCGCGGCAGGACCTCCGATGGAGGCGACGTAGAGCACTTGACAGTCCTTGATCAACTCGGCGCGGAAGGCGTTTTTATCGTCCCGGACCTGCTCGGAACTGTCGTCGATGTCGCGGGCATCGATCAGGCGAAAGCCGCTGGCGGCGACCTGGTAGATCAGAAAACGCTGGCAGGAGCCGAAATGGCCGTCCAACGCTTCACCGCCGTTGGAGGCGCAGGCGACGCGAATGGAGCCGGGCAGATCGCCTTCGGCGTAGGGCTCGATGTCCGGCAATGGCTCGACAGTGCCGATACCTTGGCCTTTGAGCAACGCCAGGGCCTTTTCAGCGAGCCGCGTCGATGTCGGCAAATTCGGCATCGGCGGCGGTCTTCAGGGCCTGACGGTCAGTGCGTCGAGCTCGCGCTGGGAGACGACGATCTGCGGTACGGCAGCAGGCGCGCGGTCGGTGTCGGTAATGTGGGGCGGCGAGGCGATGCGCAGCCGATGTCTCCGAAGCTGCCGGGCATGATTTACCGGTTGGTGCAGGTCCGCACATCCGGCAGCGCGACCGGCGCGCCGGCTGCGCGTCTCGCAGATGCAGTCGGTTCGCGCAACGCGCTGCTCGGACGCATGATCGCTGAACCGCCGCGATGCGTGCCCATCGACGGTGCCTCGCACTCCGACGTCCCGCCCTGCCGCCTCCAACCGTCGCGCGGTGAAGCGTTGGACCGGCCATCTTCGGCTCCTGCCAGCGTTTTCTGATCTACCAGGTCGCCGCCAGCGGCTTTCGCCTGATCGATGCCCGCGGACATCGACCGACAGTTCCGAGCAGGTCCGGGACGATAAAAACGCCTTCCGCGCCGAGTTGATCAAGGACTGTCAAGTGCTCTACGTCGCCTCCATCGGAGGTCCTGCCGCGGCCCAAAGTCGTCAAGCGCGACATCCATCCCATCAAATTTCCCAGCGGCGGCAATGCCCGCGAGCAAATCGCCGCGCTAAGCGCCGTGCTGGCGGACAAGGCCCCACCCTGGCTCGCCAAGGTCATGGGCCAGAACCAGGATGAGCGCATCCGCTTCGAGCGCAACACCGAAGACGCCTGAGATCCACGCCAACGTCCTGACCGACACCCTGGCGTATCGACCATACCGCGCCGGTCAGGGCAACAGCAGCGCCGGGCTCCAACGCGTGAACATTCCGGGAAACAAGCAAGCATGATTACCGACCAACTGCTCGACCAGATCAGTACCATCATCAGCCGCGCGGGTCTCAGCACCGAATCCATTGCCGCTCTGCGCGAAGCTTTCCCGGAGCAGCACTTCACCTACTGTTCGGACGACGACATCGGTGAAGCAATCGAACCCTGTCGCGAAGCCGAAGGTTTCAATATCTATCTGATCGACGGCAGCCAACACTGCGTCTCCTTCACCCGCAATCAGGAAACCGCCACCGGGCTGGTGCTGGCGGAAGTCGGCGACGCCGACTGACCGCCAACAGAGTGCAGAATTCCGAAGCCTAGCCCAGCGCGCTCATTCGCCACCGACCAGAGCCTGGAACGCATCCGTCCAGCGTGCGTTCAGCGTCTCGCCATCGCGACTGATCAGCAACGCCGCCAGACCCTTTTCCTGGGCAACCTCGAAGCCGCGCTCCGGACCCAGCACCAGCCAGCGCTGTTGCCCAGGCATCCGCCTGCATGGTCGACTCCGCGCACATCGTCACCGAGGCCAGATTGTGCATAACCGGCCGGCCGGTGGCCGGATCGATGGTATGCGAATAGCGCTTGCCGTCGAGTTTCGAAAAAATTCCGATAGTCTCCGGACGTAGCCATGCCCATCTCGCGCAAGGACAGAACCCGAAACACCCTGCGCGCGGAGGGGTCCGGACGCTCGACCGCGATACGCCAGGCCTGATCGCGGCTGTTATGCCCGCGCGCATGGAGTTCGCCACCGATTTCCACCAAGGCATTGACGATCCCCTGCCCCGCCAACAGCTCGGCCACCCGATCCACAGCATAGCCCTTGGCGATTGCGGATAAATCCACGTACAGATCCGGCTGCTGCTTGCGCAGAGCCGGCGGATCCAGCCGCACCTGCAATTTGGCATGGCCGGCTTTTGCCAGGGCGACATCGATCTCGGACTGCCGGGGAAGCCGGTCTTCCTGCCGCGGCGGACCGAAGCCCCACAGATTTACCAAGGGCCCCACGGTGACATCGAAAGCGCCATCGCTGAGCGCGCTGATACGCTGCGCCTCGGCCACCACGCGCGCTAGTTCATGAGAAACCGGGAACCAGTCCGTCGACCACATGGCGTTGAACCGCGACAGCTCCGAGTCCGGCTGATAAGTGGACATCATGTCATTCACCTGTGCCAACAGACTATCCACATCCTGCTGCAACGCATCCTGATCCAGAGATGGCGGCACAGCCACCAGCTGCACGCTGTAGCTGGTGCCCATGGTCGCACCCTGCAATGCAATCCCTGATGAAGCGCCACGGTCGCAGCCCGGCATGCTCAACAGCACCAACATCGCGGACACCTGGAGCAAAGCCAGCACACCGACCTGCAACAGACGCCCCCGTACAATGCCGAGCCCGAGATTCTCGATCAAAGGAAATCACCTCGCTGGATAGAAAAATACCGCATATTCCCTTGCTGTCATCAGCAAACACCTGGAAAAACCGCTGGCCATCAACGCATCCTGACCGAACCCCTGGACATTGACGGCACATTCACCGATGCTGAGCTTTTTCGAGATACAGGACGCTCAGCGATGTACAAGCTTGTCGTTTCCGACCTTGACGGCACCCTGCTCGATCCGGATCACCGCATCGGGGATTATACCCTCGAGGTGATGACCCGGCTGAATGCCGCCGGGGTCGAACTGATTCTTGCCTCCGGCCGGCATTTCATGGATGTCCGCGCATTGTCCGCACGGCTCGGCTCCCGAGGCTGTCTGATCACCTGCAATGGCGCGGCGATCAACGACCATCAGGGGCGTCTGATGCACTCCCGCGGCATCGATCCGGTAACGGCCCATTTCCTATTGCACGACCCATTGTTCGATTCCATACACACCAACCTGTTCCTGGCCGACGCCTGGCTGGTGGAAGAACCGGCACCGGAACTGTTGACCTATCATCAGGAATCCGGATTCGCCTATCAGGTATTCGACTTCGACCAACTGCAAGACGCCGATCTGCTCAAAGTCTTTTTCTATGGCGAGCACACCCGCCTGCTGGAACTCCAAGCGCAGATCCAACAACGCGGTGGCGAACGGCTCTGCACCACCTTCTCCCTGCCGCAGACGCTGGAGATCATGGCTGCCGGAGTCGACAAGGGCAGCGCGCTGCAACTGGTGCTGGAAGACCGCGGGCTGTCGACGGCCGATGTGCTCTGCTTCGGCGACGGACTCAATGACCTGGAGATGCTCAGTCTGGTGGCGAACGGATCGGGCAAAGCGCTGCTGATGGAAAATGCCGATCCACGCCTGCATGCCGATCTGCCGGAATTGGAAGTCATCGGCAACCACCGGGACCAAGCCGTCGCCCAGTATCTGGACAAACTGCTGCAAATCGGAGCCTTGGGCTAACGCGATGATTCAGATCACCCCAAGCATTCAGCTCGACGAAGACGAACTGCGTGAACGCTTCGTGCGCGCCCCAGGTCCCGGAGGACAAAACGTCAACAAAGTTGCCACCGCGGTGCAGCTCAGCTTCGATGTGCGCGGCAGCGCATCCCTACCGCCGCCGGTGCGCAGCCGCTTGCTCGAGCTGGCTGGCCGCCGAGTAGGCAAAGACGGCGTACTGACCATCCATGCACACCGACACCGCACCCGCGAACGCAATCGTGCCGATGCACTGGAGCGATTGACCGCGCTGATCCGCCAGGCCAGCCACACCCCAAAGACACGCCGTCCCACCCGCCCCTCGCGAGCGGCCAAGGCGCGTCGCGTCAATGAAAAAAAACAGCGCGCCCGGACCAAACAATTGCGCGGCTCGGTGCATGACAATGATTGACGGACATAGCAACGCACAACAGGCCTCCTCTACCCTTCGCCGAAGGGCACAACCCGCCCAGCGCCACCCCAGCCAGCCCTGAAAGCGCCAGCTTTCCTTGGGAGCGCCAGCTTTCCTTGGGAGCGCCGGCTTTCACTGGGAGCGCCAGCTTTCACCGGGAGCGCCAGCTTTCACCGGGAGCGCCAGCTTTCACCGGGAGCGCCAGCTTTCACCGGGAGCGCCAGCTTTCACCGGGAGCGCCAGCTTTCACCGGGAGCGCCAGCTTTCACCGGGAGCGCCAGCTTTCACCGGGAGCGCCGGCTTTCACCGGGAGCGCCGGCTTTCCAGCCGGCACTGGGAACGCCGGCTTTCCAGCCGGCCCACCGGGAACGCCAGCTTCCCAGCCGGCATCGCCTAATGCCGGCTCACCACCCGCATCAGTCAATCATACATCCGAAACGACTCGCCACATCCCCCCACCTAATTCAGCCCGTAGGTTGGGACGGCTTCCCCAGGTACTCTTCATAAAATCCATTTATCTTCCTCCCTGTCAACTCCTTACGAAAAAGAATATACAAGATTGGGATGAGGAACGAATCCCAACGTCACCGCCATTCCCCAAAGTCTCCTGCGACCTCATCCACACAGCCCCATTCGGCCGTCACCCATGCTGAAGATCCCGGTGAAAGGATGAAAACCTCCAATCGATGGCGCGTTGGACATCACCCTGCTCGAGCGGATTGTCATGCACAGAGTCGACATGCCGCTGTCGATCCAAATCATCCCGGATCAGATGCTCCCAACATCGCCTTTGCCAGATGCCCCGCTCGCCCTTCTTGCGTCAGCTTTCGCGAATCCGCTCGCCGCTGGGTACCCGATGCGAGAAATTCGCTTCGATCAGGCGCCAACGCATCGGATCATCGCTGTCGCTTTCTTGAAGCGCCCACACCGCATGCAGATGCTCCGGCAACAGGACCCAAGCGACGATCTCGAACGGATGCATCTGGCGAACATCACGCACGACCTGCCCGCAGCTCATCGACCCGGTCCACCAGCAGGCGACTCCACCGTTCCGCCAGGTCAACCATGAAGAAATAGGTTGCGCCTTTGATCGGAGCCCGACGATAACGCATGTCCTGCAATGCCGTTTTGTGTTCGTGGTGGTTGGGTGGTGGAACGAAGCACAGAGAGACGTACATCGAATGACTGTGTTGGGATTCGTTCCTCATCCCAACCTGCGCGGGCTTTTTTTACGACGCCTGCAGGCCGGAAATCAGCCTGTGCCGGGTCGTTTCGGATACACAGCCAAACGAAATAAGCGGTAGTATTTGGAGAACGCACCCACCGGCAAACACGCCACCGAAGGCATACGAGATGATCGACATCCATAAAGGACAAACCGAAGATCAAGAATCGGCAGCGAAGCCCGCGGAGCCATCGGTTTTTCATCGGCGATGATGACGGCGCATCGAAGCCGCTGCCGGAGGAGCCGCAGTCACTTGCTGAACATCTCGAGTCCCGCCCCACAGGCGTGCAGCGATGAAACATCTGCCGATCCCGAGCGGCCGCCTCCGATGTCATTCTGACGAGCCGGAGCCATCGGATCCCGATGAGGCGCCAGCAGAGCCGGAGCCCACGGCCTCCCGCCGCGATTGGCGCTCCTGGCTCAGCTCGGGCTGGGCTAAATT
>JAEPEX010000016.1_pt1 | contig 10974 bp, 17 predicted proteins | sample 9130951 | NCBI WGS metagenome assembly JAEPEX01 (sample SAMN17228542, study PRJNA684324) | microbial mat metagenome | biome: saline marsh[ENVO:00000054]; feature: microbial feature [ENVO:01000007], biofilm[ENVO:00002034], sulphate-reducing...; material: estuarine water [ENVO:01000301]|estuarine... | reverse complement strand
GGATCGGCTATATCGCGGGGTGGGAGGCGCCTCGACCCAGCGCGACCGCGAGGCCGGGTTCCGCGCCGGTCTGGCCGCGGCGGGTGCGCCGCTGCATGCCCGCGCGCTGGGCAATTTCCGCATGGACGAGGCGCGCCAGGCGACGCTGGACATTGTCGCCGCCGATCCCCCGATGCGCTGTTCGTCGCCAACGACCACATGGCGCTGGCGGTGATGGACACGCTGCGCCACGAGCTGGGCCTGCGCGTGCCCGGCGATGTCTCGGTCGTGGGCTATGACGATGTGCCGGCCGCCGCCTGGCCGGCCTATGATCTGACCACCGTCCGCCAGGCCGCCAACCGGATGGTGGCGGCCACGGTCGAAATGCTGCTGAACGCGATCGATCACCCCGGCACGCCGCCCCGCAAGCTGGCGATCGCCGGACCGCTGATCCGGCGCGGTTCGGCCCGCATCCCCGAAGGAACGCCCAGATGACCGGCTTCGACCGAAATTCCGCGACTTCCCCGATTTCATCATCGGGATCACCAAGGAGATCTGGGAGGATCGCGGCATCCACACCCTGCACGACTATTACGCGCGCCGATATCGTGGTGCGCTCGCCCGGTTCGGTGGTGGTCGGCAACCAGGGCGTGATTGCCGCGACCATGGCGACGCTGCACGAGTTCCCCGACCGCACCCTGCTGGGCGAGGACGTGATCTGGGTCCGGCACGCCCGAGACCGGGATGCTGTCCTCGCACCGGCTGCTGTCGACCGCGACCCATAGCGGCGAGGGCGTCTATGGCCATCCCACGGGCAAGCGGCTGATCTATCGCATCCATGCCGATTGCCACGCCCGGAACAATGTCATCGACGACGAATGGCTGGTGCGCGACCAGGGCGCCATCGTACGCCAGCTCGGCCGCGACCCAAAGGCCTATGCGGCCGAACTGATCGCGCGCGAGGGCGGGCCGGAGGCGGCGGTGAAGCCCCTGACGCCGGAGACGGACCGCCCGGCCCCTATGCCGGGCGCGGCAATGACAGCGAATGGGGTCAGCGGCTGGCCGACATTCTGACCCGGATCATGGGCGCGGACATGTCCGTGATACCGGTGGCCTATGACCGGGCCTGCCATCTGGGCTATCCGGGCGGGATCACCGACCATGGGGTCGCCGCCGCCGACCGGTTCTGGATGGGGCTGCGCGCCGCCCCCTCGGCCGCCTTCGCCATCGACCACCAGATCGGGGCGGAGGATGCGATGCTTTCGCCGCGCGCCGCGATCCGCTGGTCGCTGTGGGGCCGGCATGACGGGTGGGGCGCGTTCGGCCGCCCTCGGGCGCGATGGTCTATGTGCTGGGGATCACCCATGCCGAATTCGGCCCCTGGGGGCTGCGCCGCGACTACACGATCTACGACGAAACCGCGATCTGGAAACAGATCCTGCTGCAGACAGGTGAGGTATGACCCAGCCGAAATGGAAACCCGCATCGTCCGCTATGGCGATCTGCGCCCCTGCCGGACCGCCTTCATCGACGCCCATACGCCCGGGTCGGACCAGAAGGAGAATTTCACCATCATCGGCGGCGGTGTGTCCGAAAGCCCCGATCAGCATGTCCACATCGCGATCCCGCATGGCTTCAATATCGGCGCCGCGGGGCAGCCGCCGGAAATGGCCGCAATTCGCTGCACGATCATCGCACGGCGGAGGTATTCTTTGTCCTGTCGGGCCGCTGGCGGTTCTTCTGGGGGCGCTGGGGCACCGCCGGCGAGGTGGTGCTGGAACGGGGCGACATCTTCAACATCCCCACCGGCATTTTCCGGGGTTCGAGGAATATCGGCACCGATTACGGCATGATCATGGCGATCCTCGGCGGCCGACGATGCCGGGGGCGGCGTGATGTGGGCGCCCCAGGTGATCGCGGATGCGGCCGATCATGGCTCGTGCTGGGCGCGAACGGCAAGCTTTACGACACCAAACGGGGCGAGCAATTGCCCGAAGGCATCGCCCCGATGCCGCTGATGTCGGACGAGAGCTTGCCAAGCGCGGCGAGCCGACGACGGCCGAGGTGCTGCCCAACCATGTGGCGCGCTATTGGACCTGGTGGCACTGGCCGACAAGACGCCCGCGAAGGTGATCGGGGGAAACCGGCATCCTGCGCGACCGCCCGGGCTTCGAGGTGGATTTCATCACCCGCGCCTCGGCCACCACGGACACACACCAGCATGACCGCCCGTCCGTCCTGATGCCGGTCAGGGACACTGCGCGCGTCGCATGGGATGGCGGCGCCGCCACGCTTGCCCCCGGCGATACCATGAGCGTCCCCGAACACCTGCCCCACAGCGCGGTCCGTCGATGACGGGGGAGGCAGCGCTGTATCATGTTGTCGGCACCGGACGACCCGGCTGGGCCGACATGGAAAGCATAAGGCGCGGGCATGTGCAGAGTGATGGTCCAGCCTCGATGGCTTCTGCGCAACCAAGGCGGGTGGGCGCCAGGATTTTCTAGAAAATCCTGGCCAGGCAGAGTTCTCCCAGAAACTCTGCGGCCGGCCCTTGGGTTTTCAAACAGGGCTTGGAGGGTCCGATGGCATCTGTTCTTACCACCCATGTCGGCAGCTTGCCCCGCAGCCAGGCGGTCGTTGATCTCATCTTTGCCCGCGAGAGAGGCGAGGCGTACGATCAGGCCGCCTTTGACGCCTGCATGACGGCGGGCGGTGGTCCGAGACCGTGCGCCGGCAGAAGGCGGCGGGGATCGACATCGTCAGCGATGGCGAGACGTCGAAGATCAGCTATGCGACCTATGTCAAGGATCGCTACACCGGCTTTGCCGGCGACAGCCCGCGCAACGCGCCGGCCGATCTGAAGCTGTTTCCGGGCTTTCTCGAACGGCTCGCCGATGATGGCGGCACGCCCGCAATATGCGCGGCCCAAATGCGTGGGCGAAGTCCGCTCGATGGGTCAGGGCGAGCTGGAGAAGGACATCGCCAACCTCAAGGCCGCGATGGCCGAACACGGGGTCGGGCGGGGTTCATGAACGCCGCCTCGCCCGGCGTGATCGCGCTCTTTCTGCAGAACGATTTCTATCCCACGCGCGAGGCCTATCTGGCCGCGCTGGCCGACGCCATGAAGGCGGAATACGAAACCATCGTCGCCGCCGGGCTCGACCTGCAGCTCGACTGCCCCGATCTGGCGCTGTCGCGGCACATGCTGTTCACCGACCTTTCCGACGCCGACTTCGTCAAGGTCGCCAACGCCCATGTCGAGGCGCTGAACCACGCGCTGGCCGATCTGCCCGCCGAAAAGGTGCGCATCCACATCTGCTGGGGCAATTACGAAGGCCCGCATGTCTGCGACATTCCGATGGCCAGGATGTTCGACACGCTGATGGCGGCGAAGGCCCGCTATGTCCTGTTTGAAACGTCGAACCCGCGCCACGGCCACGAATGGGCGGTGTTTCGGGATCGCCGCGCGGATATCCCGGAGGACAAGGTGCTGGTCCCGGGCGTCATCGACAGCACCCACGAATTTCGTCGAGCATCCCGATCTGGTGGCCGAACGCATCGCCCGCTTTGTCGATATCGTCGGTGCCGACCGGGTGATCGCGGGTTCCGATTGCGGCTTTGGCACCTTTGCGGGCTTCGGCGCCGTCGATCCCGACATCGCCTATGCCAAGCTCGCCGCACTGGCCGAGGGCGCGGCGCGGGTCGGGTGATACCCAGGCGCAATGACGCGCACGCATGGCGCCCTGGCATGAGGCGCGAACGGCCCGGGGCCACCCGGGCAGCGCTGTCGCGCTGGCAGCAGGAGGAACGACATGGAAGAGGCAGTCTTGGCGCTGCTGCGGCGGGTCGATACCCCGACCGTCTGCAACGCGATCGAAGTCGTCGAGGGGCGGCGCGGCTTTGCCCGGTTCACCCGGGGCAGCGTGATGTGCAGCGCGCCCGCGGCCGGCGCCCTCATCGGCCATGCCCGGACGGCAAGGATCGCCGCCATCGAGCCGCCCGCCGAGGCGCCCGAAATCGTCAGGGCGCGCCGGATGGAGTATTACCGGCATATGGCGGGCGGCCCGCGCCCCGCCTTGGCGGTGATCGAGGATCTGGACGGAGCCGACGCCATCGGCGCGTTCTGGGGGGAAATCAACACCACGGTGCATCAGGGGCTGGGCCTGTCGGCGCGCTGACCAACGGGGTGATGCGCGACCTTGGCGACCTGCCCGACGGGTTTCCGGTGATCGCCGGTTCGGTCGGGGTCAGCCATGGCTTCGTCCATGTCTGCGAGATCGGAACCCCGGTCACGGTTTTCGGCCTGACAGTCGCCGATGGCGATCTTGTCCATGCCGACCGGCACGGCGCCCTGGTGATCCCCGACGGCTATCTGGAGGCGCTGGGCGATGCGATCGGGAAACTCATGGAAACCGAAGCGATCGTTCTTTCCGCAGCCCGGCGCCCCGGATTTCGATTTCGAGGCGTTCGAGCGCGCCTGGGCCGCGTTCGAGCGGGCCCGAACCTGATCCGACATGAAGGCGCCAAGCCCAAGGCGCAACGCGTGTGACTGACTGCGGGTATGCTGCTGCCCGTCGCGCCGCGAACGCGACCGGCAGCGCGGGCAGCCTCGCTCGCCCGGCTTCACCCGCCAAGCCCGCCGCGCAGGGTCGGCACATCCAGCGCCGCAAACCCGTAATGCCGCAGCCAGCGCAGGTCGCTGTCGAAGAACGCCCGGAGATCGGGGATGCCGTATTTCAGCATCGCCAGCCGGTCGATCCCCAGGCCAAAGGCAAAGCCCTGCCATTGGTCGGGATTGCGAGCGCCGGACCGTGGGTTGGCGCCGATCCATGTCCGCTGCGCGATTTATGCTGGCAAGCATCGGAAAAGGACACAGCGAACCGAGACAGCGGCAAAGCGCCAGCCCGCCGGGACGGTCTGGCGCTCGCACGGGCACGCTTTGCGTGCTATTCCGTGCGGATTTCGGCAGTCGGTGCCAGGGGAAAACACCCAGTAACGCATCTGACACGGCCCAAGACACTTGGATTTTATGTCCTCTCAAGCCGCAGCATAGGATATAGTTCCTTTTCCAGTGTTTCGATCGCAGCTATCTGTTTCTTGCCCAACGGATCTTCATCAGTGTAGCTACCGTAAACCGTCCTTTCGATATCGTTGTACAGTTCACGGTTTAAGTCTCTAGATTCTCCATAAAGGTCACACCACCTATCTGCCGCGAGCCAAACCCTGTGCCGCACGTCGAGCAACGCACTGACCGCCTCGTCCACAGCGGAGTTGCCGAGGAAGGCGCGCCCGCGGATTTGGGCACGCTGCAAGTCTTCAAAGGCTCCATGATGATCCCGCAACCGCTCAATTTTTTCGCGCCTCGGATAGCTCTTCGGGTCAGGATCGTTTTCGGGCGCGGCAGAGCCAAATGGGGAGCGGACAAAACGCAGGGCCGCGTGAGCCTCCATCGCGGCGAAAAGCAGGTCCTCTGCAACAGATGCGCGCTGCTTCTCCTTGGTTTCCACCCTCCAAAGGCTTAGCTGCCGGTATGCTATGGCAACACCAACCGCGACAGCGATGGCCGTAACAGCATTTGCGGCGGAGTTCAGGATTTCAGAAACACTCACCCGCCAAGCCCCCCGCGCAGGGTCGGCACATCCAGCGCCGAAAAGCCGTAATGCCGCAGCCAGCGCAGATCGCTGTCGAAGAACGCCCGCAGATCGGGGATGCCGTATTTCAGCATCGCCAGCCGGTCGATCCCCAGGCCAAAGGCAAAGCCCTGCCATTGGTCGGGGTCGATCCCGCCGGCTGCCAGCACCTTCGGGTGCACCATGCCGGAGCCGAGGATTTCCATCCAGTCGTCGCCCTCGCCGACCTTCAACTGCCCGTCCGCCCAGGAACAGCGCAGATCGACCTCGGCCGAGGGTTCGGTGAACGGGAAATGCGAGGCGCGGAACCGCAATTCCACCTCGTCGACCTCGAAGAACGCGCGGCAGAACTCCTCCAGCACCCATTTCAGATGCGCCATGGAAATGTCGCGGTCGATCGCCAGCCCCTCGACCTGGTGGAACATCGGCGTATGGGTCTGGTCATAGTCGCAGCGATAGACCCGGCCCGGCGCGATCACCCGCAGGGGCGCGCCATGCGCCTGCATCGCCCGGATCTGCACCGGCGAGGTATGGGTGCGCAGCACATGCGGCGGGCGGTTGTCGCCATCCGCCCGATGCATGAAGAAGGTGTCGTGTTCCTGCCTTGCGGGATGTTCGGGCGGGATGTTCAGCGCGTCGAAGTTGAACCAGTCGGATTCGACCTGCGGGCCCTCGGCCACGGCAAAGCCCATATCGGCGAAGATTGCGGTCACCTCTTCGGTGACCTGGCTGACGGGGTGGATCGTGCCGGCGCGCCGGTCCCGCGCCGGCAGCGTCACATCGAGCCACTCGTCGCGCAGCCGCGCCTCGAGCGCGGCATCGGCCAGTGCGGCCCGCCGCGCCGCGATGGCCGCGTTGAGCTCGTCCTTCAGGGCATTGAGCGCCGGGCCGGCGGTTTGCCGCTCTTCCGGGGTCATCTTCCCCAGTTCGCGCATTTTCAGCGCAACCTCGCCCTTCTTGCCGAGCGCGGCAAGGCGTGCGGCCTCCAGCGCGTCCTCATCGGCGGCATCGGCCACCGCCACCAGGTGCCCGTGCCTTCAGCGCCTCCAAGATCGTCCATCGCCGCCCCCCGTCCGGTTTTCCGCGGCTGGCTAGCCCGCGGCCCGGCCCGGTGCAAGGCATGCGGAAATCGACCTGCAGACCGCGCCGCCGCAATGAGGCGGCGCGGCATGGCGGTTACATCTGGCCTTGGTAGCGCAGCCGCAGCCCCTGTACCCCGGCGGAAACACCGGCGCCTGAATTGCCCGACACGCTGATGGGCTGCAGCGCGAACGACTTGTCGAAACCGCCGACCAGCACGCTCACACCGGCGCCTGGCCGACGGAGAAGCCCGCTCCGGCACCGCCATAAAAGCCTTCCATGGCCGAGACCTCGGCGTCGTAAGACGGTGCAAGCACGGCCCAAATCAGCTGTTGTGATTCCATCTGGCTCAGATCGAGGCCCACCTGGTCGATCGTCCCGGCGAATCGTTCGCTGGGGCGGTCGTCACCATGCTCGAAGATGCAGGCGAATTCCGCCTTGCTGACGACCACGAAGTTGGTCCTGTCCGTCATCGTGCAGCGCAACATGCCGTATTCGACACGGACTTCATTGTCCTGCGCGGCAGCCGCGGCGGCGGCGAGGGTCATCAGAACGGCGGCGGTGCAGCCGGCAAAGCGTGGCATGGGCGTGTCCTTGCTGTACATGATGCCAGACCGTTGCCGCAGCGACTGCAGGGCGTCAAGCGCCTTCCGGCAGAATGGCCAATTCACAGCAGAAGCCCCGGGGCGGCGCGCAGAAAGCCCGTTTCGACCCCGCGCCAGTTATGGATCGGCGCCGCGATCCGGCGTCGCACGGCGGGGTCGGCGGGGTCCAGCACCCCGAGCCGCACCAGCAAGGCGGCGATCGCCGCCTCGGCGGCGCGGGTGGCGCCATCGGCGGCCTTGACCGCAACACCCAGCCCCTGTTCGGGCAGGATCGCCACGAACACGCCTTCGGCGCCGGTCTTGGCCGCCAGCCGTCCCGGCGCGGCGCGCATCAGTTCGGTGCAGGCGCGGCCCTCGCCGGCCACCAGGTCGGGATGCTGCATCATCGCGGCGACGAGCCGCGCCGCGGCCGCCTCGCGCCCGTCGGCCGCATCCGGCCGCGCCGTGGCAAAGCGGGCCATCGCCCCGGCCACGGCCACCAGCGGGGCGGCGAAATTCGGCGCCGAGCAGCCATCGATGGCCCATCCCGGGCTGGGACCGCCGGTCATGTCCTCGAACGCGGCGCGGACCGCGCGCTGCACCGGGTGATCGATATCGAGGTATTCCGGCCCGCCGCCGATATGCCGCGCCAGGGTCAGAAACCCGGTATGCTTGCCCGAACAGTTGTTGTGCACCTGGCCGGGCGGCTGGCCTGCGCGGATCATCGCAAAGCGCAGCTCGCGATCGCGCGAGGGTTGCGGGCCGCAGCGCAGCGCGTCTTCGGACAGGCCAAGCCCATCCAGCCAGCGCATGATCCGGGTGACATGGATCGCCGCGCCCTGATGGCTGGCGCAAGCAAGCGCAAGCTGTTCGGCCGTCAGTCCTGCCGCGCCGGCGGCCCCGCTTTCGATCAGCGGCAAGGCCTGGATCATCTTGACCGACGAGCGCGGCAGGATGACCGTCCCCGGATCGCCCCACGCCGCGCGGACCGCACCCGTGCCATCGACCACCGCCGCATGGCCGCAATGGACGCTTTCAGGAAAGTCGCCGCGCCAAATCTCGGCGAACGGAACCGGACTGGACATCGATTGCGCCCCACCTGTCGCCTTTCCGCCACAGAGGTGCCGAATTCAGGACTGGAAAACAAGGGCGGGCAACGCTAAGAACATTCCAGGACGGGGTGCGACCGGCGGCCACAAGCCGGCGCCCGGGCAGACAGAGCAGGAGGCCGGCAGTGCGGCAGGCAATCTGGACGGCAATAGCGGCGGGCGCGCTGGTGGGGGTGCCGGCCCTGGCCGACATACCCACGGAAATATCCGACAACCGGGTGGCGGTGGAAACCGCCTGGAGCGTGTTCGTCGAGGACGATCCCAAGGAATGCTGGGTCGTCTCGGCGCCGCAGAGCTGGACCGCCCGGCGCGGCGGAAGCGATGTGACCAGCCAGGTCACAAGGGGCGAGATCGGCTTTTCGTCACCTTCCCGGCCGGCGACCGGTTCGCCGGAGAGGTCTCCTTCACCGGCGGCTATCCGTTCCGCGAAAACTCCACCGTCACGGTCGAGATCGGCGATGACAGCTATACCCTCTTCGTGATCGAGGATTGGGCGTGGCCGGCGCCCGAGGAAGATGCCAGCCTGGTCGAGAGCCTGAAGGCAGGCGTCGATGCCGTGGTCACCGGCATTTCGTCGCGCGGGACAACGACGCGCGACACGTTTTCGCTGATCGGCATCACGGCGGCCCTCGACCAGGCCGCGTCGCGCTGCACCGAGTGACCGGGGCGGCAGGATGATCGCCACGGCACCCGTGACGCAGGATGTGCTGACCCTGCCCCGGCGATTGCCGGCGGCGGAGCGGATCAATCTGGTCGGCATGACAAGGGCGCAGCTGGCGGCGGCGCTGGTCGCGGCCGGCACGCCCGAAAAACAGGCCCGCATGCGCACCGCCCAGCTTTGGCAATGGCTCTACCAGAAGGGGGTGCGCGATTTCGCCCTGATGGACCAATCTGGCGAAGCCCTATCGCGCCCTGTTGGCGGCCCGGTTCACGATCGACGTGCCGCAGGTCGTGCGCCGCCAGGTCTCGGCCGACGGCACGCGGAAATACCTGTTGCGCGTGGCCGGCGGGCACGAGGTCGAGACCGTCTATATCCCCGATGCCGATCGCGGCACGCTGTGCGTCTCGTCGCAGGTGGGCTGCACGCTGACCTGTTCGTTCTGCCATACCGGCACCCAGCGCCTGGTGCGCAATCTGACCGCGGCCGAGATCGTCGGCCAGATCATGGTCGCCCGCGACGATCTGGGCGAATGGCCGGCGCCGGGTCGCGTGGCCAAGGACGAAACCCGGCTGATTTCCAACATCGTGCTGATGGGCATGGGCGAGCCGCTTTACAATTTCGAGGCGGTTCGCGACGCGATGAAGATCGCCATGGATCACGAAGGCATCAGCCTGTCGCGCCGCCGGATCACGCTGTCGACCAGCGGGATCGTGCCGGAAATCGCCCCGCACCGGAACCGAGATCGGCTGCATGCTGGCAGTCAGCTTTCACGCCACCACCGATGAGGTCCGCGACCGCCTGGTTCCGATCAACCGGAAATGGAACATCGCCGCGTTGCTCGACGCGCTGCGCGGCTATCCGAACCTGTCGAATTCCGAACGCATCACCTTCGAATACGTCATGCTGGACGGCATCAACGACAGCGATGAAGATGCCCGCCGGCTGGTCCGGCTGATCGCCGGCATCCCGGCCAAGATCAACCTGATCCCGTTCAACGAATGGCCCGGCGCGCCCTATCGCCGGTCGCCCGAGGCGCGCATTCCGCAGCTTTGCCGACATCGTCTACAAGGCCGGCTATGCCAGCCCGATCCGCACCCCGCGGGGCGGGACATCATGGCGGCCTGCGGCAGCTGAAATCGGACAGCGCGCGGGCGCCGAACGCGCGGCGGGTGGTGCCATGACGGCCGATCTGACCCGTCGCGGCCTGCTGGCGGCCGGCGCCGCAGTGGCGCTGTCGGGCTGTTCGTCGAAATTCCGCCGCTATGACGGACCGCAGGTGACCCGTGTCGTGGTCGCCAAGGAACCGCGCCAGATGTTCCTTCTGCATCACGGCACGGTGTTGCGCAGCTATCCCGTCAGCCTTGGCTTCGCGCCCAAGGGCCACAAGCGGATGCGCGGCGACGGTCGCACGCCCGAGGGCCGCTACATCGTCGATCGGCGCAACCCGAAATCGCAGTTTCACCTGTCGGTGGGCATTTCCTATCCCGATGCAGAAGACATCGCCCGGGCCCGGGCGCGCGGGTCGATCCGGGCGGCGACATCTTCATCCATGGTGCGCCGAACGGACAGCGCCGGCCACCGCGTGGCGACTGGACGGCCGGTGCATCGCGGTCAAGAACCGCGAGATCGAGGAAATCTATTCGATGGTCGCCACTGGCACCGTGGTCGACATCCTGGCCTAGCAGGCACCGTCACGGATCATCAGCGTGATGCCAACGGCCCTTGATCATGACCTTTGTCTGCCGCGGGCACGGGCCGGCCGGGGCACGCGCTATCGCTCGGTCAGCTTCAGCTCGATGCGGCGGTTCTCGGCCCGGGCCTCGGGCGTATCCGCGGGGTTGACCGGCTGGAACTCGCCGAACCCGGCCGCCGCCAGCCTTTGGGGCGGCAGCCCCTGGGCCTCGATCAGATAGCGCACGACCGACAGCGCG
>JAEPEX010000046.1_pt1 | contig 11011 bp, 19 predicted proteins | sample 9130951 | NCBI WGS metagenome assembly JAEPEX01 (sample SAMN17228542, study PRJNA684324) | microbial mat metagenome | biome: saline marsh[ENVO:00000054]; feature: microbial feature [ENVO:01000007], biofilm[ENVO:00002034], sulphate-reducing...; material: estuarine water [ENVO:01000301]|estuarine... | reverse complement strand
TGTTACTCAGTGATTGTAGAGACCATTGGTTTTCTATTGCTTGCCGCCATGCCACCATATATCGCCATGATCGTTAAAGCCACCCCAAACCAGTTGAGCGGCGTGGTGGGCCGCTGAAATATCACCACATCCCAGACAAATGCAAGAGCGGGTTGTAACAGCAATGCCAGACCGGCCACGGCCGGCACCACTCGGGGAAGACTGGTGGTAATCAACACCCATCCCACTACCTGGCTCAAAAAATGCCACCAAGGCGCCAAGCGAGTGACTGGTTGGGATTGCCAGCGAGGTATTGCGGAGCAGTGCCAGTACCCCGAGCAGTATGCTGCTGATGGCCGATACCAGCATAAGCGGATAAAAGAGCGAGGAGCCCCCGTATAATCGTTGCAGACGGCGCAAACTCAGCAGATAGAGGGCATAAAAAAAGGCGGCGGCCAGCCCGAGAAAGACTCCTTTCTGAAAACTGGCGCCTATGGTCTGCCACTCGGGCCACACGATGAGCGCCAGGCCGCCGAAGGCCAGCGGCGGAGCGATGAGCAACGGGGTGCTGACGGAACGCGAAAAAAGATAATCGATACCCCGGCCAGGATAAATACCTGCATGTTGGCAAGTATCGTCGAAAGCCCCGGGCCGATGAAGCTGATGGAGCTGTGCCAGCACCATAAATCGACGGCAAACATCAGGGCCGTCACCGTTGCCAGCCCGATGGTTACGAGCCGTGGCCGGCGCAGCTCACCGGCAAACAATGAGGCCATAAACAGCAGCAGAGCACCGAAAATACCCGATAGAAGGCGGAGACCTCAGGCGCCACCCCGGAGAGGCTCACCCAGATGCCCGAGAAGCTGATCAATACCGCTCCGAAGATGATGCGAAATAGCGCCATACCCTTTGTGGCCGTGAAAATTTTAATATGATGATCGTGCAACCATGGCGTGTGCGCTCCGGTCTAGAAATAAAATTTTCATTTTTCAAGGTTTGCTTGCATTTTTAGCCGTGATTTGTTACCAGAGCAAGCCTTGGCCGGGTTTTGCGAGGTGATGCCGTACGATTGTCAGGGAGAACCCGGTGCACATAAATCAAGACCTCAACAGGGCGTGCCGATGGCGGATTTAACCACTCAGTATCTTGGCCTGAAATTGTCCAACCCGATTATTGCCGGCAGCTGCGGTTTGACCGGTTCTTTTAGCAAGGTAAAAGAGCTGGTGGAGGCCGGGGCCGGGGCGGTGGTACTCAAGTCGTTGTTTGAGGAGCAGATAGAGATCGAACTCAAGCAAAACCTCGATACGTATCAGACCGACTACCCCGACGCCTACGATTATGTCAAAGAGTATACCGCGATTCAGCGGTGAGCGAATATCTTGAGTTGATCAGAACGGCGAAGCAGTCTTTTTCCGTACCGATCATCGCCAGTCTCAACTGTGTCACCGCCGCTGAATGGACGACTTTTGCCAAACGCTTCGAAGACGCCGGCGCCGATGGTCTGGAAATCAACATTTCGCTTTTGCCCAGCAACCCGAGGAAAGCCTGCGCCGATTATGAGCAGATCTATTTTGACGTGCTGAGAAAAGTTACTCAGGATCTGAGTATCCCGGTAGCCCTGAAAATGAGCAGCTATTCCTCATCGCTGGCCAATCTTGTCTCGCGCCTTGCCTGGACCGAAAAGGTGGCCGGTTTTGGTGCTGTTCAACCGCTACTATCGCGCCGATATAGACATTAACACTATGCAGATGTGCAGTGGCGCGGTGTTCAGCACCCCCAGTGAAATTTCGCGGCCGCTGCGCTGGATCGCCCTGCTTTCAGATCTGGTGGACAGCGATTTTGCCGGCTCCACCGGCGTCCATGATGCCGAGGGGGTGGTTAAGATGTTGCTGGCCGGGGCAAAGCGGTACAGGTGGTGTCTGCCCTGTATCAGGACGGCGCCGATAAAATCGCTGAACTGGTTGAAGGGACGGCCCAGTGGATGGCGGATAAGAATTTTTCCAGCATAGATCAATTTCGCGGCCGGCTGTCATACAAACTGGGCGATGACCAGTCATCTTTTGAACGCATTCAATTTATGAAGCATTTTTCAGGAATTTCTTAGACATGGCGCCTACTTTCAGTTTTCCCAAGGGTGGCGTGCATCCGCCGGAGGCCAAGGCCTACACCGAGCATCTTACCGTAGAACCACTGCCGCTGCCCGATGAGATCGACCTGATCTTGAGCCAGCATATCGGTGCGCCATGCGTGCCCACCGTTGCCAAAAAACAGGAAATTGGGGAAGGGGCGTTGGTGGGTACGGTGGAGAAAGGCCTTGGGGTGCCGCTCCATTCGCCGGTATCCGGCACGGTCAAGGCGGTGGGTAATTGCGTCCATCCCATCAGGGTGAGCGCCCCGGCCATCACCATCAAGGTAGATAAGGAGGCGGCGCCGATTGTCTGGCAGCAGTCGAGCTGGGAGCACCTCGATGCCCAGGCCCTGCTTGGCAAGATAAAAGACGGCGGCATTATCGGCATCGGCGGCGCTGGGTTTCCAACCCATGTAAAGCTTAAGCCGCCGGCTGATGCGAAGATAGATACCCTCATCTTAAACGGTGCCGAGTGCGAACCCTACATTACCGCCGATCATCGCACGATGGTTGAGCAAACCGACAAGATTGTCGAAGGCGCCCGCATTCTGCTCACCGTTCTGGGGATAAACACCTGTGGTCATTGCCATTGAAACCAACAAGCCCGATGCCATTGGCGCCATGAGCGAGGCGGTGGCGGCGCGGCCGGCCGATGGCATGGACATCAGTGTGTTGCCGCGCTTTCGGTGAAATACCCCACCGTTCGGAGAAGCAGCTTATTCAGGCCATCACCGGTCGGAAGGTGCCGGCCATGGCGCTGCCCTCGGCGGTGGGCGTGGTGGGTTCACAAACGTCTCTACCACCAAGGCGGTGTACGATGCGGTAGTGCTTGATAAGCCGCTTTTGGAAAAGTGGTGACCGTATCCGGCGGCGGCATTGAGCGGCCCGCCAACCTGCTGGTAAAGGTGGGCACCCGGATCAGCGATATCGCATCGTTTTGCGGGCGGCGTCAACGAGCGGTGCGAACGGGTGGTGCTGGGTGGGCCGATGATGGGATTTGCCGTCTCCACCCTGGCGGTTCCCATCACCAAGACCACCTCGTCGATTCTGTTTTTACGTGAAGATGAGATCGACACCCGGCCGCTCTCCGCCTGTATCCGCTGCGGCTGGTGTCTGGATGCCTGTCCCATGGGGCTTGAGCCCAAAGAGGCGGGCATTTACGTTGAGGCGGGGCCGGGCCGAGGATACGGCTCAGTTCGGCGTGTTTGACTGTTTTGAGTGCGGCAGCTGCGCCTTTGTCTGTCCGGCTAAGCGGCCGCTGGTGCAATTTATCCGGTTGGCCAAAATGAAGGCCAAGCGTTCGTAATCACTTTATTTTTGGAAGGGGTGTCGTCATCGAATCGCAAGTAAGCGAGAATCACTCGGAGCGCGTTTTTTCAGTTGCGGTTTCGCCGCATGTGCGAAGTTCCGAGTCGGTTTCTAAAATCATGTGGACGGTGTTTGGCTGTCTGGTGCCGCCGCTGCTGCTCTCCGTGTTTGTGTTTGGCGTGCAGGTGTTGTTCATTGCCGCGGTATCGGTGCTCAGCTGCATGGCGGTGGAGGCTGCCAGCCAGAAGATGCTGGGGCGGCCGCTCACCTACCTCGACGGCAGCGCGGCGCTGACCGGCATGCTGCTCGCCTTTGTCATTCCCCCGGCGTGCCATCCTGATGCCGGCTCTGGGAGCGGTAATGGCCATCTACATCGGTAAACACCTGATGGGTGGTTTGGGATACAATATATTCAACCCGGCTCTGCTGGCCCGCGCCTTTCTGTTGGGCCACTTTCCGGTGGCGATGACCTCGGCCTGGCTGCCGCCCATTACCGATGGCGCCATCTTTACCTATCTCAGCGGTATCGACGGGATGACCACGGCAACGCCTCTGGCGGTGCTCAAGGATCAGGGGATGGCGGCCGTTCATTGGAGAGGTTCGGTGAGCCCCGAGATATCTATATGTCGTTTTTCCTTGGCTGGCGGCCCGGATGCATTGGTGGAAACCTCGGGGACTGCTGGTGTGCTGGGCGGTCTTTATCTCATGTATCGCCGTTACATCACCTGGCATATTCCGGTCTCGGTAATCGGTTCCATTGCAATACTTACCTGGATATTCGGCGGGTGAATCATTGTTCGGCGGTGATCCCCTGCTGGCGGTGCTCTCCGGCGGTGCTTTGCTGGGCGCCTTCTATATGGCCACCTGCTATGTCACCTCGCCGACCATGCGCAGCGCCCAACTGGGTGTACGGTGTGGGCATCGGCGCCTTACCGTACTGATCCGGCTCAAGGGCGGCTACCCGGAGGGTATCTGTTATGCCATTTTGCTCATGGAATCCGCTCAGCCCGGTGCTTGACACCTGGTTCAAGCCGAAGCGGTTCGCACCGCCCCTGCGAGGTGAGCAATGAAAGACATTATCTCGATTATCTTCCGGTTAACCCTGTCGTGTATCGTTGCCGGTCTCATCATGGGAGGCACCTTCATCTTTACCGACCGGGCAAAAAAGGCCAATGAACATGCCCGCGAAGAAAAGGTCATGTACAGCCTGCTGGGCCACGACGAAGGCGGTGAAGACCCCGAATCAATGGCAATGCATGAGTTGTTCCGCTATATCGTCACCGATGGTGAAGAGCAGTTCATCGGCTATCTGCTGCCTCTGTCCACCGGATTTGAGTTCATCACCATTGGTTTGGACGGCAGCTTTGTCTCTCGCGTTCCCGTTCAGCTTAGTGAAACCCAGGTGCTGGAATCCGGCGAGCGCGACACTGCAATCGCAGCCGCGCTCGGCCCACCAAAACCATCCGTTTTGCCGATCAGACACTGGTGGTTACCGATGACGGCGAGCGTTCCGCTTTTCTGTTGTCGGGTAAGTTTCCCGGTTACAAGACCTCTATTGCCATTATTCTTGCCCTTGCCCTGATTTTTCGATTATCGGTTTTGAGGTGATGGAACACGAGGAGGACCCGGGGCTGGGCGCCGATATTGAACGGGACTTTTTCAGAAGACAATTTGAGAACAAGTCGTTTGAGTCCATCAAGGCCCTGCGGACAATCAAGGAGCCGCTGCCCCAGGAGTATTTCGATGCCCTCGAGGGGCGCATTGCCGAGGAGGAGGCAGCCCGCCGCCATCATGGAAAAGTATCGACTCCAGGACATTTACGCCCTGACCGGCGCGACCATTTCAACTGATGCGGTGGTCATGGGCATCAAGGCCATGACCAAGAAATTCGCCTATCGTATCGAAACCCTTGACGCAGTGCTTGCCGATCAACCAGATTGCCGCCTCGTTTTAACCAGGAGAAAGCATGGCTACCGATAAGAATTCTCTGCAAACTGGTCACCAACGGGATTCTCCAGGAGAACCCGATCTTCAAGCTGGCGCTGTCCATGTGTCCGGCGGTAGGTATTTCCACCACCGTGGTAAACGGGCTGATGTTGGGGGATCGCGGTGCTTTTCGTACAGGTGTTTTCCAGTGTGACCATATCTCTGATAAAAGATTTTATCCATCCCCGCATCCGGATTCCGACCTACACCCTAACCATTGCCACCTGGGTAACGGTGATCGACCTGACCCTGGCCGCTTATTTTCCGGCGGCATACGCCCAGATGGGCATTTTCGTCAAGATAATCGTGGCCTTTGCCATTATCACCATGCGCCTCGAGATGTTTGCCTGCAAGGAGTCGGTGCCTGCATCATTCTGGGATGGGCTGGGTATGGGGTTGGGATTTCTGGTGGGGGATGGTGGTCATCGGCTTTGTCCCGTGAACCTACTTGGTTCAGGAGCCATTTTCGGCTACGACGTACCTTGGTTTCAAACCCCTTCTATTCTTTATCCTGCCAAGTGCCGGTTTTTTCGGTGGTGGGGCTGATGATGGGCTTTTTCAATTGGATTGAGGCCTCCTATGCAAAGCGGGGTAAAAAATGATGATAAAAAATCGTCTTAATCTGGCAGTGTGGTTTTGGGCCGCAATATCAGCACTGGTGCTTTGTTCTCCGGCCTGGGGTGCGGGGATCGTCGCTTCCACCAGTTTCGGTGAGGACAATGAAATCATCGTTGAATTCCGCACGCCGGTGGAGGTTGCTATCGCCGGTGAAGCCCAGAGGTACCGGGTATTCGAGGAGACGGATCCGGATATTTTGCTGCCGGTTACTGAAGTTGAGGTCGCTGATGACGGCACCAGAGCGACCCTGCGCTTTGCCGACCCGCTCAACACCACCAGTGCTCATGTGTCAATGCCCAGGGAATCGGCGGGCTTGAGAGTACCACCTTTACGGTAAGTAAATCGTATCTGGGCTATCTGTTGACGGTGCTGATTTCGGCGCTGCTGATAAAAAACTTCGTCTTTACCAAATATCTCGGTTTATGCGTCTTTTTCGGCACCTCCAAGCGTAAGGAAACGGCCAAGGGGATGGGCGTGGTGTTTACCATCGTGGTGGTGGTTGCCGTCTCCATGAGCTGGGTGCTCTATCAATACGTACTTAAACCCTTCCATCTCGATTATCTGCAGATCGTCGTTTTTATCGGGCTCACCTCGCTTACCGTGCAGGCGGTGGATACCGTGCTGCGCAAGGTAAACCCGGTCCTGTTCAAATCATTTGGCGTCTTCCTGGTGCTGGTGATTGCCAACTGTGTGGTGATCGCCGTACCGCTTTTTGATGGCCAGCAACGAGTATAATTACTTCGAGACCTTGATGCTCAGCCTCGGCGCCGGCGGTGGCTTCCTGTTGGCTCTGTATCTGATGAGCTCTGTACGGGAGCGGGTTGAACTGGCCCGGGTGCCGGAACCCTTTAAAGGGCTCCCCATCGCTTTTATCGTGGCAGGCCAGTTTGCCATGGCTTTTCTTGGGTTTTCGGGCCTGCAACTATTTTAAAGAACCTTTTATCTGGTATGGAGTAAGGCAGCACAATGGACATTGAGTTAGTCAAACTGGCAATTGGCGGCCTGGTACTGGCTTGCATGTATCGGCCTGTTTTTCGGCATCGGGCTGGCGATTGCCGCCCATAAGTTTGCCGTCGAAACAAACCCGCTCATCGAGGAGGTGTTGGAGTCGTTGCCGCTGGCCAACTGCGGCGGTTGCGGTTATGCCGGCTGCGAGGGGTATGCCATCGAGGTGGTGACCGATCCCGAGGTGCCGCCAAACCTCTGTTATCCGGGCAAAGAAGCGGTGGCGGAAAAGGTGGCATCGCTGACCGGCAAAAAGATGACCGCGGTTGAGGACACCATGGCCCTGGTGCTCTGTTCACGGCCGGAAGGCAATGTCGCCAATAAATACCGTTATATCGGTTTTGACACGTGTACCGCCGCAAACCTCGGCTTCGGCGGCCCGGTCGCCTGTCAATACGCCTGCGTCGGTCTGGGTGAATGTGCCGCTGCATGTCCCTTCGACGCCATCGAGATGGTTGATGGCTTTCCCATTATTGATCCCAATTTGTGTGTAAGTTGCGGGGTATGCGTCAAAACGTGTCCGAAGAAGATCATCGAAATCCAGAGTCTGCGGGCCCGGGTATGGGTGCCCTGTTCCACCAAAGATACCGGCAAGGCTGTTACCTCCATCTGCCAGGTGGGATGCATCGGCTGTAAGCTGTGCGTCAAGGTCTGCCCGGCCCAGGCGGTGCGTTATGAGAACAACAGGGTGCACATCGATCATCAGGCCTGCATCGCCTACGGTCCGTCGTGCGAAGAGATCTGCGTGGAGAAATGCCCGCGCGACATCTTCCGCCATTTCACGGGACCGGTTACGCTTTCACGATCAGCGGAGGCTGGTTTGAAGATGGCCGGGTAAGAGGTGTCCGGCGGGTTTCATGCCCCCGCTGCTGAGCAGATCATCTTTGTTGTGCAAACGAAGCAGGCGCTTACACAGCTAGATTGTTGCGAATCCCTGCGTCGTGCAGAGCTGAAGATCCTGAACGAAACTCCTCACAATTCAAAATTTCCACCGATGACTGGAAGAAGTATTATTCGATATTGGGTAGTAGTGCTTTGTTCAATATCGGTGATGGTGACATCGGTATCAATATTCGGCATCACCGATGTACATGCCCTTTCATGCTCGGGAGATCTTTTTGAAAGCATAGCAGCGGAAGAGCCCCGCACCCAGTTCAGTCCTTATGATACAATCTATCTCCGGGTGCTCTGCCAGGATTTGACCGAAGGGAGCCATACCACACAGGTAGACTGGATTCACTCCAGGCTGGGCCTGATGCGAACCGATGAACGCATCATGGACACATCAAACCAACAGGATCTTATGTTTTATTTCTGGCTGAAACTGCACAAGCGCGGCCCACTATCAGCAATGCTTTCCGGAAGTGACTTCAAAGAGCAGCTTCTAGGGGAGTGGGAGGTGAGGTGTTATGTGGATGACGTTTCCGCGCTGATTATTGTTTTTTCCGTATCGAACCTAACAGGTTAGCCAAGGTGCTGAAATAACTGCAAGGGTTCCGCGTATTTTTTTGAGACTTGATGATTGGTAGTAAAAATAACCTCAGAACTCTTTACTTCTGGGAAGTTTAGGTGACACTCAAGTTAGCTTTTTAACAAACTAATTTCCCCTTTCATAGACAAGCCGCATTCCGGTTCCGGGATAAATCATCTCAGAATCGTTGAGCTGATCAAAGAGACCTTGCAATGATCTATTAGCTGCTGGTCTAGACGCGGAGTGAACCCGTATTCGAAGTATTTTATTATCAACATCAGGAAAGATATCCGCTTCGGTCATAACAAATCCTGGAGCAATCGTCTGGCTGCCGGTGTATCTACGGTAGGCCCTTTCAACATAGTAGCATTGCAGTCTCCGCTCGGTATGCGATCATTTTAACCGTATCCAGCAGCCGCTTACGGCCGGGAACTAATTGCTGGAATGCTTCAGTCCCTTCAAGGGCATCCCAGGTGATATAGTGTGGTGTTTTTTTGAGTTTGGCTTTGCGTTCCCCAATCTCATGCTCAAGATGCTGAATTTGCTCCAACAGATCAGCTTTTTTTCGTATCCAATTGCGGTATCTTTTGGTGTCTTCTGCAGCCTTTGGATGTATCGTCATTCGGCAAAACGAGCCTGACGGTATCGAAGTTTACTTACCAGAGAATGTTTCTGTTTCGTCAAATCCTCCAGGTCGGATTGATCACTTTTTCATCAGTGGGTAAATCGTCGACGCCATATTCCGCAAGCAGGTCTATGGCAAAGTGACGCATCATGTAACCGAAGAAGTTTTCCTGACACCACCGGCTAAACATCTGCGCGCTAGCTGTATATGTGGTAAGGCATAGGCCGTACTGATCAGGCTGGTTTGGTGACCGGAATCGGTCAACTTTCGAACCTCACGCATCCAAACGGCATCTTTGCCGGAGCCGACCAGGCTTCCCATTTCTGCAAGACGCATAGTGAGTGTTTCTCCTTGCGGCATGGTAACCTCTTGCTCATCAAACCATTCTTCCGGCCATGCACCGCCGGGGAATTTGTGATAGGTAATGCAGCTGATTCCTGTATTCTCGCCACATGCGCTTAAAAAAGGCGGGACTGTATCCTTCACGGTCAAAAACAATGGTGATCCTGCCGAGGTGGGGATCTGCTTCTCGTTCCTCCGGGCTGGGCTGCCAGGAACATCCGCAACAGGCGGGGATAATATCGCTTTCCAAAGTCGTGAGCATCCCGGGTCGACAGTCTTTTCCACAACAAAGAAAGGATTGCCGACGGCATCGTTGACCCAGTAATCACAACACCGCGAAGACAAAGACGGTCTCGGGATACGTATTTTCTCGGTAATTTTGTTTTGTTGCATGATATACCCGCACATGGCCGTCAATATAAAGTGTGCCGGCAGCTTCGGGGTCGGCCTCCATCCACTGCCGGCTGAGAGTGCACCCCATTTTTCAGCCGAATCATCCAGACTGAGTTGGTCCAATTTCTCTCGTAGACAGCGAACCTCCGGTACACGATCCAGCCCGACCAACTTGCCGAACTCCCCGGGAGAATATCCACGCAGTTGCTCAACTGTTTTGATCCGGCACAACGACATAAAAGCGAGTAACAAAAGAATATGTACCGCTGCGATAATATCCTTTTACCCTCACCCAGCAGGGATTGAGCACCTTGAAGCAGACCGTTTGCAAGCAGTGCGGGAAGGCCGCAAAGAACTCCACCTTTAGGCACATCCAGGCAGGGCTCAAAACGGATAATTGCTCCGCTACTTTCCCCAAAGGCAGCAGCGAGACGATCATCTACTCTGGTACAGGCTGTCCCCAATTGCTCCGCGGCTTTGGTATCTAACGTATCACGGGATGATTTGGTTGAAACTGCAGGTGCGGGGGTGGGTTCTTTGAGCCGGCCCGTCATTTATTGCTTTCGGAGAGTGTCATATTTCACCCCAAGTTCTTTGGCGACTTCTGATCTGCTGTGGTGTTCGTCTAGTAACGATTGTGCCTTCGCAAGAACAGGCGGAGTGAGTACTGTCCCGCCTTGGCGGGCTGGACGAGGCTTGAAAAAACCTTCCACTCCTTCTTGACGAAGTTTGTTGACGGCTCGGATTACGTTTCTTTTAGGTACTCCGAAGGTTCGTATGATATCGACTTGCCGGCATCCTCCTGATTCAATAAGCTGGGCAGTAACGAGCCTGAACATACGTCGGTCATCAGCTCGATGTGAATAAACAGGGTGACCTCCCAAAAAATAGGTCCACTGCTGATCATCACGCCAAACTCCGACACGGCTGTTGATTTCTGTAGCGCCCATCGGAATACATGGTAAAATAATTTGCTGTTTCGTGGCACCTTCCTCCTCTTTGTTTTTTGGTAATTTCTATGAGAAAGGTGCCATTTTTCTTTTCCTTGGGCAAGTGTTTAGGTTCTGAGATTGTTCGGTGTTTTTCCCTTTGCATTTAAGGCAGTTGAGTCATAAACCCTGATATTAGGTTCAGAGCCCAGATCAAGAGTCCTGAA
>JAEPEX010000138.1_pt1 | contig 11024 bp, 13 predicted proteins | sample 9130951 | NCBI WGS metagenome assembly JAEPEX01 (sample SAMN17228542, study PRJNA684324) | microbial mat metagenome | biome: saline marsh[ENVO:00000054]; feature: microbial feature [ENVO:01000007], biofilm[ENVO:00002034], sulphate-reducing...; material: estuarine water [ENVO:01000301]|estuarine... | reverse complement strand
GCGGTGTCGGCCGGCAGATCCTGCGTGACTGGGTTGAGCGCTTCAACGCCGAGGGGCCGGCTGGTCTGATCGGCCGCAAGCCGCCGGGCAACCGCCCGAAGCTCGACGATGCCCAGCGGGCAGCGCTGGTGCGGGTCGTCGAGAGCGGCCCGAACCCGGTGCGCGACGGCGTTGTCCGGTGGCGGCTGATCGATCTCGCGGCCTGGGTCCGGGACAAGTTTGGCATCTCGGTGAGCGCGGCGACCCTGAGCCGGGAACTCAACGCGCTCGGCTTCGGCAAGCTCTCCGCACGGCCACGCCATTATGCCCAGAACGCGGAGGAAATTGCCGCTTTTGAAAAGACTTCTACCAAGGCTGCAATGCGTGTGACTCATTGCGCAACGCCGCCTCCCGCCCCGCCTCCCCGCCCGACCACCAATCTTGACCTTTGGATAGGACAAGATTGGTGGTCGGGCGGGGAGGCGGGGCGGGAGGCGGACAAAGGTCACGATCAGTGATCGTTGGTATTCCCCGTCCGGCTGGCGGAAATCCGCGCGGCGCTTCCCGAGGGCACCGCAATAGAGCTGTGGTTCCAGGAGTTCGCCATGGAAAGCCGCCATCGGTCCGAGGCCCATGGCGGACGCCAGGATCGGCCGGAAGAACACGATCACCGCCGCTGGCACGGCGCGGCACACGACCTTCGGCGCCGCACGACCAGCGCACGCAGTCGGCCTATATTTTCGGAGCCATCTGCCCGAAAGGCGGGCAAGGGCGCGGGTCTGGTCATGCCAGGCTGCGACACCCCTGCCATGACCGCCCACCTTGCCGAGATCAGTGCCATGGTCGACCCCGGCGCACACGCCGTGGTCATCCTCGACCAGGCCGGCTGGCACATGTCCCGCGCCCTCGCCGTGCCACAGAACATCACCCTCCTGGCCCTGCCGCCCCGGTCGCCGGAACTGAACCCGGTCGAGAACATCTGCAGTACCTCCGCGAGAACTGGCTCTCGAACCGCGTGTTCGGAGAGCTACGATGACATCGTCACCCTGGCCTGCGAGGCGTGGAACCGCCTCATGGACCGACCGTCGAGGATCATGACCATAGGCCTCCGAGAATGGGCGCATGGGTTCTGATTAGTGCAAGCTGGTATCAGTCAGCACCGCCGCCCGTATTCAGCCGGGCGGCCCGCACGATATCGAGGGCGCGGGCGACGGCCGCGTCGATGCTCATCTCGGTGGTGTCCAGCAGGACCGCATCCGCGGCCGGTTTCAACGGCGCAGCGGCGCGTGCCGAATCGCGGGCGTCGCGGGGCGCGCAGATCGGCCAGCACGTCGGCCTCGGTCAGGCCGGGCGCCCCTCGCGCAACTCCAGCCAGCGGCGCTGCGCGCGCACCGCGTCCGAGGCGGTGACATAGAGCTTCACCTCCGCCTCGGGGCAGATCACCGTGCCGATGTCACGCCCGTCGAGCACCGCGCCGCCGCCCCGCCGGGCGAAGGCGCGCTGGAAATCGATCAGCGCCGCGCGCACTGCGGGTCGGCCGCGACATGGCTGGCGGCCTGCCCGGCCTCGGCGCTGCGCAGGTCCGGGCCGTCGAGATCGCCAGCCTGCAAGGCGTGCGCCGCGGCCAGCGGTTTCTCGCCGGCCAGCACCCGGCGACCGACCGCGCGATAGATCAGCCCGGTATCGAGATGGGCAAAGCCGAAATGCCCGGCCACCGCACGGGCGATCGTGCCCTTGCCGCTGGCTGCCGGCCCATCGATGGCAACGGTGAAACGCATCGCACCCGCTGGAAGCAGAGGATGCGCCGCAGCGCAAGGCCCATGCCGCCGCGCCGCCCGGTCAGCGGGCCGGCTCGTCGGGCGATTCGGGGTCGGCCTGTTCGCGGGCCTCGGCAGTATTGGCGGCCGCGGCCCGCACTGCCTGGGACGCGGGGAAACCGCTTATAGCAAAGCGCAATGAGTGTGACTCATTGCGACTTGCTATCAGGCGTGCCTCGCGCATCAGCACCGTCAGCCCGGGGTCCGCGCCCGGGACCTGCGGCAGCCCGTCGGCGATGTCGTAATAGGCGCCCTTGTCGGCACAATGGATGTGGCCCGCCAGCCGGATGCCGGGATCGCCGTCCAGCGTGCCGGCAAAGATCGACAGATGCGCGCCCGGCCCGTCCCAGAACAGGTTCGACCCGCAGATCGGGCAGAACCCGCGCCGGGCGCTGGCCGGAAGAGGGCGTACCACTGCACCTCCCCTGCGATCCGCACCGCCTGCCGCGGGCCGCGGTTGGCCGCCACATGATGACCGCTTGTCTTGCGGCATTGCGTGCAATGGCAGCCGACCACCGGGCGCAACGGCGCATCGACGGTGTAGCGGCACCGCGCCGCACAGGCAGCTGCCAGTGACGCTGCGGCCCGGTCACCGCGCCCGCCACCGGCGCCACAGACGGGCGCCGGCAAGGATCATAAGCAGGACCGAGGCACTTGCCGTCAGCGCCGATTTCGTGACCGTGGCCAGCGAGGCCCAACCGATCAGGCCATCCGATAACGCCGTCGGGGCCGGCCAGCAGCATCGCCCGGACGAGCCCGTTTTCGGGCCCAGTCGGCCAAACCGGCAAGAACCGGCAGCGCGGTCAGCCCCGCCCGCAGCCAGCCCTGGCCAGCCGCGCCAAGCCACAGAAGGGCAACGCCATGGACGCCGCCATCAGCGGCGGAACAGCGTGTCGAGCAGGTGCTGCACGCGCAGATAGCGCGCCGTCGCCGCCGGGTCGAGCGCCGCCAGAAAGGCCCGCGCCGCCTCTGCCGAATACCCCCCGGGCCGCATGTCGAACGGCACCAGCCCGCCCGCCCCCGCCATCACGCCGGGCAGCGACCAGAACACCATCGCCGCATAGACCAGCACGGTCGCGGCGACGAGGCCCCAATAGGCGGCACCGAACGGGCGCATCACCCTGCCCCGTCGCGCAAATCGGCGCCAAGCCCGCGCATCAGATCGGCGAAACCGGGGAAGCTCGTTGCGATGGGCCGCGCATCGTCCACCGTCACCGGTGCCCGCGCCGCCAGCCCCAGCACCAGGAAACTCATCGCGATCCGGTGGTCGAGATGGCTGGCCACCGTCGCACCCCCTGCTACCCCGCCCGGGCCGCGCCCATGCACGGTCAGGCTGTCCTCGGTTTCTTCCACCGCGACCCGCAGGCGGCAAGCCCCGCGGCCATCGCCGCGATCCGATCGCATTCCTTGACCCGCAATTCGGCGATCCCGCGCATCACGGTGGTTCCTTCGGCGCAGGCCGCCACCCGCGCCAGCACCGGGTATTCGTCGATCATGCTTGCGGCCCGCTCTGGGCGGCACGTCGATCCCGCGCATGCCGGGCCGAAAACCGCGCGACCAGGTCGGCGACAGGCTCGCCGCCCTTCGATGCGCCGGTTCTCGAAGGTCAGATCGGCGCCCATATCGATCAGCGTGTCATAAAGCCCGGCCCGGGTCGGGTTGAGCCCGATGCCCGGCACCCGAATCTCGGCCCCCTCGACGATCAGCGCGGCGCAGACCGGAAACGCGGCCGAACTGGGATCGCGCGGCACCGCGATCTCCTGCGCCCGCAACTCCGGCCGGCCGGCAAGCGCGATCACCCGCCCTTCGGGCCGCTGCTCGACCGCGATATCGGCGCCGAACCCCGCCAGCATCCGTTCCGTATGGTCGCGCGTCGGCTCGGGCTCGATCACCACGGTGCAGCCGGGCGCATTCAGACCGGCAAGCAGAACCGCCGATTTCACCTGCGCCGAGGCGACCGGCAGCGTATAGCGCACCGGCAGCGGCTCGCGCCGCGCCCAGCACGGTCATCGGCAGCCGCCCGCCGGCCCGCCCGAAGGCCCGCGCGCCGAACTGGGCAAGCGGCGCGGTGATCCGGGCCCATCGGGCGCGCCCGCAGGCTGGCATCGCCGGTGAAGGTCGCCGCGATCGGCGTCGTCGCCATCGCCCCCATGATCAGCCGCACCCCGGTCCCCGAATTGCCGCAATCGATGACGTCGCCGGGCTCGGCAAAGCCACCGACACCAACGCCATGCACCGACCAGACGCCCGCGTCATGGCGCAGGATCTCGGCGCCGAAGGACGCCATGGCGCGCGCGGTATCGCGAACGTCCTGACCCTCCAGCAGCCCGCTGATCCGGGTTTCACCGACCGACAACGCCCCCAGGATCAGCGCCCGGTGGGAGACCGACTTGTCACCCGGCACCGCCGCCACACCGGCCAGCGGCGCACCGCGATGGGCCGTCATCGGAACCGCCTTGCCACCCGTCGCCATGCCGCTGCCTTCGTCTTGGTCCAAATATCCCCGCCGGAGGCCGGCGCGCCCGGGCACGGGCGCGCAAAAGGAAAGTCTTCGCGCCGCAGGCGCGGCCGCCTGACAGCCTCCCGAGCCCCGGACAAAGGTCAGATACACAGGCCGCCGCCCGGCCGCCAGCGCCTTCGCCTCATAGCGCGTCGGCTGCCAGCCCGGCCAGGGCTGCCGCCAGTCGGCCGGGGCCCGCGCCGTCCAGGCCAGTCCGGCGCGCGCACCTCGATCAGCGCCTGGCGGGCATAGTCATCCGATATCGGTCGCCATGCACAGCGCCGCCCCCGGCGCCATCGCCCGGGCCAGCGGCCGCAGATAGCCCGGCGTGACAAGGCGGCGCTTGTGGTGGCGCGCCTTCGGCCAGGGGTCGGGATACAGCGCGAAGACGCGCGCCAGGCATGAAGCGGGCAGCACATCCAGGAGGTCGCGCACATCGCCCGGCCAGATGCGGATATTGGTCAGCCGCGCCGCCGCGATCTTGCCCAGGGCCATGGCAACGCCGTTGACGAAGGGCTCGCAACCGACCACCCCGACATGCGGGTTTTCGGCCGCCATCCGCACCATGTGCTCGCCGCCGCCAAAGCCGATCTCCAGCCAGATCGGCCGCGCATCGCCGAACCAGCCTGCCGGGTCGACCCGGGTGACGGTCCGGGTTCGTGCCCGGGTCCACCCCCGCGGGCGTCAGCCCGGGCAGGTCCTGCGCCAGCCGCGCACGTTGCGCCGGGCGCAGCCGCTTGCCATGGCGGCGGCCGTGAAAGCTGCGATCGGCCGCGCCCGTCATGGGCGCTCGCGCAGCACCCCCGCCCGTTCCAGCGCCCCCCGATCAGGATACAAAGGTCGTCCCCCTGGTCGCGAATCGTCTCCAGCGCGAAATCGGGCGCGACCCCCGCGTTCGAACATGAAGGCCAGATGCCGGCGCACCTCGTCCTGGGTGTCGCGATACAGCCATTGGGCAAGGTCGAACGGGTCTTCCCAGCCGTAATGGGACTGGTTCGCGTCATAGAATCCCTCGATTCCCTCGGCGGTCCACGAGGTCTGGTGGAACCCGATCAGCGATCCCCCGCTGCAGCTGCCGGCCTTCGCCGCCCAGAAAGATCAGCGTGCACGAGCTCGAACATTCGCCGGTCGATCACGGTGTCGATCTCGGCATCGACGACAATCCGCGCCATTTCGAGCGCGGCATAGTAGTCCCCGCCGGTACTGTTGAGGATCAGCGTGTCGATATCGGGCCGGGCGCGCAGCATCTTGCGCAGATAGCCGATATCGGCCTGGGTGATCTCGCGGACCCCCGGGGGCAGCCTCGGTCATAGCGCAATGCCTGGCCCGATACCGCGAACCTGTCGCGCGTGTCGGCCGCCGCGCCAACCGCCAGCAGCCCGGCCAGAGCAGCGCGACAAGCGCCGCCGGGGCATTGCCCCATCGCCGCCTCAAACCGCGGCGCGCAGCGTATCGACCAGATCCGTGCGCTCCCACGAGAATCCCCCATCCTCCTCCGGCGCACGGCCGAAATGACCATAGGCGGCGGTGCGCTGATAGATCGGGCGGTTGAGGTCGAGATGCGCGCGGATGCCCCTTTGGCGTCAGGTCCATCGCCTGTGCCACGGCGCGTTCGATCTCTGCCTCGGGCACCTCGCCGGTGCCATAGGTATCGGCATGAATCGACAGCGGCTTCGCGACGCCGATCGCATAGGACAGGCTGGATCGCACAGCGATGCGCCAGCCCCGCGGCGACCACATTCTTGGCCAGATAGCGCGCGGCATAGGCGGCGACCGGGTCGACCTTGGTCGGGTCCTTGCCGGAAAACGCGCCGCCGCCATGGGGTGCCGCCCCGCCATAGGTGTCGACGATGATCTTGCGCCCGGTCAGCCCGGCATCCCCGTCAGGCCGCCGATCACGAAGGTGCCGGTCGGGTTCACCCACCATTCGGTGGCCTCGGTGATCCAGCCTTCGGGCAGCGCCTCGCGGATATAGGGTTCCACGATGGCGCGGATGTCGTCCGAGCTCTGATTTTCGTCGGAATGCTGGGTCGACAGCACGATCGAGGTCACGCCGACCGGTTTGCCGTCGACATAGCGCACCGTCAGCTGCGATTTCGCATCCGGTCGCAAGGCCGGTTCGGCGCCGGATTTGCGCACTTCGGCCAGCCGGCGCAGGATCGCATGAGCATAGTGGATCGGCGCGGGCATCAATTCGGGCGTCTCGTCGACCGCATAGCCGAACATGATGCCCTGATCGCCGGCACCGTCCTTGTCGACGCCCTGGGCGATATGGGCGGATTGTTCGTGCAGGAAGTTCAGAACATGGCAGGTGTTCCAGTGGAACTGTTCCTGCTCGTAGCCGATGTCGCGAATGCAGTCGCGGGCGATCTGGCCGATCCGCCCCATATAGTCCTTCAGCCGCTCCTGTTCGGACAGGCCGATCTCGCCGGCGATCACCACCATGCCGCTGGTCGCCATCGTCTCGCAGCAGGCGACGCGCGCATTCGGCTCCTCGGCGATAAGGGTGTCGAGAACGGCGTCCGATATCCGGTCGCAAAGCTTGTCGGGATGGCCTCCGAGACGGACTCGGAGGTAAAGACGTAATCCTGTCGGGACATCGGGAAGCGCTCCATTGAGGTCTGTCTGCCACGCCAGGAAGCCGTTGTGACAGGGTGCGCCGCGCTTAGCCCTGGATATCGGGCGCGCAACGGCTTTCTTGCCGATCAGCCGGGCGAGCGCCGCCAGACCGAGAAGCAGCAGCGTCAGGGCAAAGACCGGGCTGTCGCGATGGGGGGGGGGGCGGCAGCGCAGCGCGCGCGGCGCGCGGCGGTGGCCGCCTCGCCCAGCGGCACACCGACCAGCACCCGACCGCGCGGCCCGATGATCGCCGAGACGCCGGTATTGGCGGCCCGAACCATCGGCAGACCCTGTTCGATGGCGCGCAGCCGGGCCTGCGCCAGATGCTGATAGGGGCCGGCGAAATCACCGAACCAGGCATCGTTCGTCGCATGCAACAGCAGCGCCGGCCGCGCCGGCGCGCGAAAGACATCCTGCGGGAACACCGCCTCGTAGCAAATGAGCGGCAGGGCAGGCCCGATGCCCGGCAGCGTGACGATCTGCGGGCCCGGGCCGGGCCGGAACCCGCCATCGACATTGGCCGCCAGCCCGTCGAGCCCGAATCGCGCCCAGAACGCGGCATAGGGCAGGTATTCGCCGAACGGCACCAGATGATGCTTGTCGTAATGGTCCCACGGGTCGGCCGTGCCCGGCGCCAGCACCGCGAGGCTGTTGTAGAAACGTGCGGCCTCGCGCCGTTGCAGCCCGGCGACGATCACCGCATCGGGCCCCGCCGCCGCCCGCATCGCCGCGAAAGCCGGCCCGGCGCGCGACAGGATGTCGGGGACCGACGTCTCCGGCCAGACGATCAGATCGGGCGGCGGGTCGGCCGGCGTCGCGGTCAGCTCCAGCGCGCGGGAAAAGAACACCGGGATCATGTCGGGCCGCCATTTCAGATGCTGGGCGGCATTGGGCTGCACCACCCGGACCCGGGTCTCGGTCAGGTCGAGCGGCGCCGACAGCCGCGCCGCGCCCCACACGCCCGCCCACGATCGGCAGGGTCGCCAGACCGAGGGCGGCAAACCGCCTGGGCCATGAATCGCGGCGCGCAGCAGCGCGACCGGCAGCGCGGCGGCCAGCAGCGTCAGCATCGACAGCCCGTGCACGCCGCCCAGGCTGGCCAGCTGGGCCACCGGCGTTTCGCTCCAGACATAGCCGGGCAGCACCCAGGGAAAGCCGGTGAACAGATAGGTACGACCGAATCCCGCCAGCACCAGCGCCACCGCAATCGTCGGTGCGCGGCTGGCGGGGCCAACCGCCAGCGCATGGCCCAGCGCCCCGGCACCGGCCCAGAACAGGGCCAGCCCGCCGGTCAGCAGGACGATTGCGAAGGGCCATCCAGCCATGCCGCACCGCATCGACGAAGAACGGCTCGACGATCCAGAACAGCGTGACGGCAAAACAGCCGGTCCCGCCGGCCCACATCCGTGCCGCCGCGCCGCGCCAGCCGCGGCCCGGCGGCCAGCCAGAAGAGCGCGGCAAAGCCGGTCAGCGCCAAGAGCGGCAAGCCAAAGGGCACATGGCCAAGCCCGGCCACGCCGCCGGCCAGAAAGGCAAGCCCGGCCGAACGCCAGGGCGGCCAGCGCCGGCCACCTTCTAGTCGGCCGTGGCGGGCGCCGGCGGGACCCGCACCCGCAGCCGGGCGATCCGTCGCGGATCGGCCTCGACGACCTCGAATTCGGGCCGGCGGGGTGGCGCACCACCTCGCCGCGCGCCGGCACCCGCCCCGACAGCACGAAGACCAGGCCGCCCAGCGTGTCGATCTCGTCCTCCTCGACCTCGGCGGTTGCGAGGCTCAGGCCGATTTCGGCCTCGAACTCCTCGAGCGGCGTGCGGGCCAGCGCCAGATAGACGCCGGGTTTCTCGATCGTCCACGGCGCGGCCTCGTCCTGATCGTGCTCGTCGGAGATCTCGCCGACACCTGCTCGATCAGTCCTCGATCGTCACCAGCCCGTCGACGCCGCCATATTCGTCGATCACCAAGCGCCATATGGGTCCGGTCGGTCTGCATCTTGGTCCAGCAGCACCTCGATCGGCATCGAGGGCGGCACGAACAGAAGCGGCCGCGCCATGCTGCGCAGATCGAATTCGGTATCGCGGCCGTTGAAGCCGTGCTTGAGCGCGAGGTCCTTCAGATGCACGAACCCCGCGGGGTGGTCGAGCGTCCCGGCATAGACCGGCAGGCGTGTCAGACCGCTGTCGCGAAACACCTCGACTACCGCATCCAGCGCGGCATCGTCGGCAAGTGCGACGATCTCGGCCCGCGGGATCGCCACATCGACGACCCGCATCCGGCGCAGATTGCCCAGCCGCGCGGCGGCTGCGGGGCGGGTCCGAAGCGGCCCCGGCGACGGGTTCGGCGGGAGAAGCGAAAAGGCCGCGCAGCCAGCCAACCGGCCGCGGGGTCGGGCCATGGCCGGCGGCGGCCCCGAAGAGGATGTGTCCATCGTCAATTCCCGCCCGTGCTGCCGGGCGTCGGTCCTCCGTCATAGGGATCCGGCAGGCCGAGCGCGGCCAGGATTCGGGCCGCGCCCTTCCATCCGTGCCGCATCCGCTGCCGCATCGTGGCGATACCCTAGCAGGTGCAGCGTGGCATGCACCAGCAGATGTGTGGCGTGATCGGCCACCGGCTTGCCGGCATCGGCGGCTTCCCGCGCGCAGGTTTCCCAGGCGATCGCGATATCGCCCAGCGCGGGCGGCGGGGGGCGGCCGGTGCCGCGCCGGGGCTTTGGGGGCCCAGTTCCTGCGCCGGAAAGGCCAGAACATTGGTCGCAGCGTCCTTGTCCCGGAATTGCCCGTTCAGCGCCCCGATGCGGGCATCGGCGCAGGCCAGCACCGCGACCTCGGCCCGCGCCGGGTCGAGCCCGGCATCGCGCAGCGCCGCACCGATCGCCCGGGCTGCCAGCTGGCCCAGCCCGATCGTCTCCCATTCAGTGCCTCGACGATCACCTCGATCCCGTCAGAAACTGCCACGCGGCCCGTCCCCATAGGCCTCGATGATGCGCGCGACCAGCGGGTGGCGCACAACATCGGCGGCGGTGAAATAGGTAAAGGAAATCTCCGACACGCCGCGCAGCACGCGCTCGCCTCGACCAGGCCCGATGTCACGCCGCGTGGCAGGTCGATCTGGCTGGCATCGCCGGTGATCGCCATCCGCGCGCCCTCGCCCATCCGGGTCAGGAACATCTTCATCTGCATCGCGGTCGCGTTCTGCGCCTCGTCGAGCACGACAAAGGCCCGCGACAGGGTCCGCCCGCGCATGAAGGCCAACGGCGCGATCTCGATGCGCTTGTCGTCCATCAGCCCGGCGAGTTGCTTGCCCGGCAGGAAATCGTGCAGCGCGTCGTAAAGCGGCTGCATGAACGGATCGACCTTGTCGCGCATGTCGCCGGGCAGAAAGCCCAGTCTTTCGCCCGCCTCGACCGCCGGGCGCGACAGGATGATCCGGTCGACCTGCCCGTCCAGAAACATCGACACCGCGACCGCGACCGCCAGATAGGTCTTGCCGGTGCCGGCCGGGCCGACGCCGAAGCACAACTCGTTACCGAACAGCGCCTCGACATAGGCCCGCTGGCGCGAGCGCGGTTCGACGGTTTTCTTGCGCGTCTTCACCTCGAGCCGGGCGGCGCCGAACATCTCCAGCTGGTCGGCATGGTCCGCGCTGCCGGCATGGTCCCCGGGGCCGAGACGCAAGGCGGGCGTCGACATCCGCGGCTCCACCGATTTTCCCTGTTCAAGCCGGCGATAAAGACCGGACAGCACGGCGGCGGCGGTCTCGCGCGCCTCCGTCGGTCCCAACAGGACGACAAGGTTGCCGCGCCGCGCGATCTGGATGCCAAGCGCGTCCTCGATCCGACCAGATTGCGGTCGAACTCGCCCGCAAAGCTCGATCAGCAGCCGGTTCTGGGCAAATTCCAGCACGCTTTCGGCGCTGTCTTCCACCGACGCGGTCGCGGACGGGGCGCTGGTCGCCAAGCTGAACTCCGGTCAGTCAGACATCGGGGATGACGCTGCCAGACCGGGCCGTCCCGATCAAGGGAAAGCTGGCGCCATCCGTCGCGCGGTTCCCGATCACGCGGTCACGCCGTTTCGGCCCCGGCCTGCCACTAGCGGCTGCCCGCCCAGGTGCG
>JAEPEX010000036.1_pt1 | contig 11211 bp, 5 predicted proteins | sample 9130951 | NCBI WGS metagenome assembly JAEPEX01 (sample SAMN17228542, study PRJNA684324) | microbial mat metagenome | biome: saline marsh[ENVO:00000054]; feature: microbial feature [ENVO:01000007], biofilm[ENVO:00002034], sulphate-reducing...; material: estuarine water [ENVO:01000301]|estuarine... | reverse complement strand
GTGGAATCGTTGCAGGTCAGAGAGCTTGCCAATGCTGCTGTCCAACCTCCGTAACGACGAGGCCCCCGATTGGCAATCGGCGATTCGCGATTCGGCTGTTGCGCCCGCCATCGCATCCGTCAAACAAGCCGCCGGGTCAAGAACATGCGGTCACCGCCTATCTGCACCGGCTTGCAACAGACAAGCCCGATATCGGACAGGTGCTGAAAGAGCTCCAGTTCGTTGACACTCATCTCGACAGATCGCGGATGCTGCGACTAAGCTATGTGTTGCTGCTGGCCGATGCGGCGATGCGCGATGTCGCGGCGACGTCCACAGACGACCAGTTATTCCAACAAGTGCTCGGCCAGTGCCTGCGTGTACCCACTCCCAACGCGGCAGCCGCGTTGGCGGAGCTTTTTCCCTGGCAATCGGCACTTCAACGGGGCTTTGGTGATTTCGCCGAGTTGTTGGCTGCCCTGCAATCCATGCAACCCTTTCCGGAAGAACCTCTGCGGCGTATCGTGCAAGGCCTCGAGCCCGAGCCCCGGCCGGTCGCGCGGCAGCCGGACCCGAATCAGAACCAGAATCAGGCCGATGACAACTGGCGCACAATCTTGTTGCCATTGCTGAGGCTGCGACTGCGCCTGATCGAACACCAACAGACACCCTGGAACCAGTGTCGCACCGATGTTCTCGCCTTGCTGTCGGACCTCGCCGCGGCATGCAGAATATCGGTAGAGAGTAAAAACGCCCTGCAACTGTTTTCCAAGCGGCTGGGTCGCGAATTGCCGCGAGTCCCGGTGGCGGCGGACGCCGACCCGCTGGAGCAACGCATCCGCTGCATCGAGGACAGCCTCCGGCATTTGAAAGTGTCGCAAGTTGCCTCCGTCGGCCCGGCGCAACCCGCCGACCTCTGGAGACACTCGATCAACGGCTTATTGCTCGCGACGCGGCAGGACATCACCGAGGTACTGGAGCAGGAACATCGCTATTTATTGCAATTGGTCCGACCGCGGCTGGTGCTGGAACGCCAGCAGCGCGACGAAAACGATCGGGTATCGGCGACCTTCAGCGTCCATGCCGAGGGTCTTCGGCCGCGCTATGATGTAACCATCGCTCTGTCCGCCACCGGCGAACAGGGCCTGCGCGGCGGTCATCCCAAGCTGGAGCCGCCGCTGAGCCATCTGAACTACCCAGGCCGTTTCCGGTGGACGAGGTCACCCTCGACGGCTATGTGAAGCCCGGCCAGCGGCAGCTTCGCGTCGCCACCAAGCTCACCGACGCCAAGGGCCTCGTCATCGCCGAGACCTGGACCTTTCCGCTGGACGCCCCGGTTGCCAATCGAGCCGGGCCGCTGTCCCTGCCGACGGCCCTGCCGCTGCATTACCAGGCATTGATCGGCGAACTGCGCAATACCCGTGCACCGGTGGCGGTCGCGGTCCTGGACGCGGATCTAGGCCGAGACCAATTGATCCAGGAGTGGGTCGACCAGGGCGCCCAAGTGGATCTCGACGGCGCCTTTCGCGACACCGGGGTCGGCCGGCGCTATGCCCATGGCCGCATCGACAGCGACGGCATCGACGCGGCCATTGCCCAGGTCACCGAAGAGCAACCCGGCGCATTGCCGATCCTGGTCGGTCCCTGCGACGAGCTGCTTGCCCGGCTGTTCGAGGGCGAGGCCCCCGGCGTGCTCGCCGCCTGGATCGCCCGGCTCCGGGAGCGAAAGACCGGCTCGCGGCCCTTGATCCTGCTGGTGTCGTCGCGCCATGCAAACCGGCTGCGCGCCCACGGGCTGGGCCATATCCCGGAACTGGCCGCGCATCGGCTGGCGCTGGATCCCGAGGACGGGACGACATCGAGCCCTATCCATGCGAACCTGCATCGCGAACTCGTAACCCTGGTGGACGAGCACTTGCGGGATCGGCATGCCGACCCCGAGGCCGCGGTCGAGGCCCTTGGCGCCGATCCGCGCCTGATCCTGCGCTGGCTGCGCAGCGCCAGCGGCAGCGCGGACGGCCATCCGCAACCTATCCCGGACTTCCTGGCCGCTCAGGCTCAACAGCAGCAACTGCTCGATCAGCTCCGCTCCCTGTCGGCCAACGACCTGGTTCATGTATTGTTGGGCAGTGTCGCCGTCACTGACCTGAAACGACTTCAAGTTCGACCCGGCCAGGTGGCCGCTGAAGACTATTTCTCGACCACCCGCAGAGGTCGACCGAAGTGCATCCAGCCCGCGGGCCGACCCTTCTCCAGCACCAGCCTGCATCGGCTGGGTGCGGATTTGGATCCGCCGGATCGACTCGCCGTCGAGGGCTTCGGCGGTACCGGAACCACCGGCGTGCCGGACTGGCTGCTGGCCCTGTCCAGGCACCGCGGCAAGGAGCGACGCCATGTCAGCTTGCAGCGGCTGTGCAGGCTCGGTCTCGGGCGGCTGATCGACGGCGTCTTTCGCACCAAGCCGCCTTACCGCGACCTGATCCGCGGACTCTTCCACCAGCATTCGGGACTATCGCTGGCGAAACAGGCCACCGCGGTCTATGCGGCCATCGCCGGCCCCGGGCGCGGTCTCAGCGAGGTGGTCGCGCCGGCCGAGTTGGCCGAGCTGCCAACGGCGACGCTGCAGGCGCTGCTGCCCGATGTGGCCGATGCCGAGATCAAAAAATTGCGCCGACTCGTGACCCTGTGGACGCATCCGGCGGACCCATCGGAGATCGCGCGCGTTCTCGCCGAGCTGTTCAAACTGGGCCGGCTGGAGCGATTGACGCCGAGCCCGGAAAGCTGGAACCAACCGCTGCGGGAACTGCCGTTGGCCTGCTTCGGCCTCTGGGAGGCTGAGACCGACGCCCCGGAGATGCCCGGTTCGGATGATCCGGGTTCGGATGATCCGGACAGCCATGTCTTCTGGCTCCCGGCCGCTTGCGAACAGCCGCTGACGACCTTCTCCAACGCCCAGCGCCAGGCCGAAGAGCGGGCTCGCGACGCCGATCGAACCCCTTGGCAGGGCCGGCCCGACAAGGATACGCCCCCGTTAACCGCTCCCCAGCACGGCCCCAGGGTTCTGCTTCTCGGACCCGGCGCCGATGCATTGCCCATGGACCCAGATCGCCGGGTCGCCGTATTGCGGCTTGCCGATGTCGTGCAGGCGGCCCGGGAGGGCAAGATCGACGCCGGGCTGCACCGCAAGGCCCGGGTGCAGTTGCGCCTCACCGCCTATTCTCCGTTCAAGACCAGCGGCGCCCTGCCGCCGGGGAGTCCGCTGTTCCGGGGTCGCGAGCGCGAGCTGGAGTTTGTCCGGCGACAGATCCATCAGGCCAGCATCCTGATCGTCGGCGGCCGACGAGTCGGCAAGACCAGCCTGCTGAATCGGGTGCTTCATGAGACCGGCGCCGCATCCGATCTGGAGCCCCTGTATGTGGAGATGCAGGGCATCGGCGATCGCAAGGGATTTCTGCGGGCCCTTAGAACCTTGCCGGCCATCCGATGGTGGCACCCCAAGACCAAACAGGCCCTGGAGCGCATCGACCCCGACGCCGACGCCCGCACCGAGCTCCGCAGGCTGGCCGAGCAGATCCGCATCGCCGGGCGGCTGCCGGTCTTCCTGCTCAACGAGATCGACCGGCTGGTCAACCAGGATGCGGAACTGGTCGACCTCTGGCGCGGCATGAACGACCAAGGGCTCGCCCGGTTCATCATGGTCGGCTACTCGGTCATCGGCAAGCGCAGCCTCAGCGACCCCGTATCGCCGTTTTTTCACTTCACCGAGGGCACCGACTTCGGCGGCAAGGCCATCGCCTTGGCGGCGCTGACCGAGCAGGCCGCCGTCGGCATCCTGGATTTGCTCGAGGGCGACGCCTTGCGATTGCGTTGGGCCGACGACAAACAGCGGATCGCTGGCCATCGCTCCCTGCTGGAGCGCAGCCACCGTATCCCCTGGGTGTTACAACGTTATGGCCAACTGCTGGTCGAGCGGATGGACGACCTGCGATCGGATGTCATCCGCTATGCGGACGTGGAGCAGCTCATGAAGCAGCAGGGCGACGTGGTCTGGCACTACATCCAGGAGATCGACTTCAGCGACCTTGGCCTTGCCGGTGGCCAACGCTCGAAGATCGGTCTCGATCTGGTGCTCTACTGCCTGGCCCGCGAGCGCTACTTTACCCAGCAGCCGGATGCGCCGATCCGCGACCCCAGGCTGCGCGAACGCAATGCCCTGGAGCTTGGCTTTAGCGTCGAGGAGGCCAAAAACATCGTCGACGAGACGCTGGCCGGGCTGCTGATCGACCGCGAATACCGGTATTTCCAGGGCTGGTTCCGGGAATTGGACCTGTATCGGGCTTTCCGGCTGCTGACATTGACATTGACACTGGAACCGGACCCCGGCGAAACCGACCGCTATGGCTTCCTGCTCCATATCCTGCCGTTGGAGTTGGCCCAGCGTTATGACACCCATCCTTCCGCCCTTGATGATCTGATCGTCCAGCAAGGCATCGAACTGCTGAAGACGGCCCAGCACAAGGCGCCTATCCAAACAATGATCGAGGAGCCCCCCGATGACCTCTGAAGATGCCAATCCAGGCCCTTGTACTCCCGCAATCGGTAAGACCGGTGGCCAGAAAGGCAGGCCGCGCATCCGCTGGCGGAATGGCTACCCGGTTCTGCTGCTTGCCGAGCCAGGACAGCCCTCCCGACTGCCAGCACAGCGATTCTGTCTCGGCAGCGCCCAAGCGAGACCTGGTCTTGACGGCGACGATGTCTTCATCATCGGCGAGCGCAGCAGTGGCATTCGCGATCTATTGGAATGGTGGTGCGGCACCCTCGACGAAACCAAGTGCTCGTGGCTGCTGGCCCAGGGCGATACTTGGGACCAAGACTTCTTCAAAACATCAAAATCCGAGGCCCAGGAATCCAACGCCAGTGAACCCGAGGCTAAGGAAGCGGAAACATTCCTAGACAAGATTCGTAACCTCGTAAAACAATTCGGCTCACCTGAAAAAAAACACACCCTAGACCGCGCCAAGATATTGATGAAACTGGACAATGAGCTTCAACAACAGTCATCGATTCAACAACGCTTCACATTGATCTTCCGCCATCTGTCCAAGCTCCCGGACCCCGTATCCGGTCAATGTGCCGAGGCCCTTGCCGTTATTCGCGACCATGATCACTGCAACAAGCTGCGCTTTGTCGTGGCCGACAACCGCCTTTCCATCTACCAGCCGAGGGGCGACGCATCCGGATTCCAGCGGTTCTGTTTTACCTATCGCCCGGCACATTGGGACACCGAAAGCATCGAGGTGCTCGCGAACCAGCTCTTGTCCGACCAAGAAACCAAAGCCGATCGGCGAGGAAGACAATCGCGGAAATCCTCGACTTCACCGGCGGCCAACCGCTGTTAGTTCATGATCTATTGCAGCGACTGCAAAGGCTGGAACAGACCGAGATCAAACCCGAGGACGTCAGTCTACGCAAGCCGACAGATGCGCGCCAATCCGCCCTCCTCAGACCAACGCATGGAGCGAAGACCTGCACCAGATTCTCACCGACCATTCCCAGCTCATCGAGGCAATGCGGCGCTATGCCGCCGGCGAAACCTTGGGGCCGGCCAGATTTCCCCCGCCAGCGGCGGAGCGCGCGCTCTTTATCAACGGCTGGTTGCGGCTGAACGAAGATTATCGCTGGGGCATGACCTCCGAGATGCATCGCCGTCTGGCAATGCCGATCCTGGACCGGTTCTTGGGGAAGTAATCAATGAGCGAACACGACAACAGGCCCCAGGATGGCAAAGACTGGCTGACCAAGGAACAAGAGGCGGCATTATCGGAGCTGAATAAGCGACTTCGCACCTACTCGGAGCGCCATCCGCTTCAACACTCCTTTCCTCATCGCCTCGAGGCCGAGAGAGATTGGGCAGATTCACCGGAGACATACAATGTCTTTGGTATTCATGGCGCGCGTGGAGCGGGCAAGTCAACCCTTCTCAGAAAGCTCTATTGCGAATTGACAGAGCATAGCAGCGCGCTTGACCCTAAGAAGCATGACGGCTCTTTGGTCGTGCTTCCTCCGCTGGACTGCTCCTCTATCCCCCCCGAAATCACCCCAGGCGTGGCGGTATTGGTGAAGTTGGGCGAGTATCTGAAGCATGAAGAACGGTTACCGCAGAAATTGATTGAAGAGGAGGTATCCGTCAACGCTCGTGATGTGGATATCTGGCCTTTGAGCGAGCTGATTGGGCTCTATGCTCGCACGGAGCCGGGCTATCGAGAGCTTTTCCTCGATCTTTCGACAACGCCCGATGATTATGCTCGCTTTTCCCGACTTGCCGTCACTGAGCGTATGCAATTGGGCACACGGCTTCGCGCCTGGCTGCAAGAAGTGCTCCGTTGTTTGAAGCGACACATCTTCATCATTCCCCTCGACGACTTCGACTTGGTGCCAGCAGCCGAGGTTCGCCGGTTTTTGCGATCTTTGCTCGACGAACTGCAACAGGAAAGACTGGTGTTCGTGGTCACGGCAGACTTCCCACGGCTGCAACATTTGAGCTGGGATCCAAGGACCGAATTCGACGACAAAACTGGTCGCGCGCTGCTCGACAAACTGTTGCCAAGGGATAACCGGGTACATCTGCTGGATTGGACCGGTAAAGCGAGACGGGAATATATTCCCCTCAGCGCCTGGCGCGAGCAGGCTGACCCTACAGGCAATAAACCTCTGCAGATAGGCAAGCTGTTGGAACTTGAATACAAGAGACTGATTCTCACTTCGGATAACAGCGGGACACGAGACCCTGCAGTTTCTGCGACCCGCCTTGCTTTGCTGCTGGCCTTGCTGCCTGGTAAGCCGCGAGGATTGGAAACACTCTATCGATACCTGGAAGCACGAGACAAGAATGCGGAACGGCAGGAAGGAGAGGCGAATACGCAACCGCAGGCGTCCAACAAGACCGGCGGGGCCGATCAGACATTGGAGGCATTACTGGAGCGAATCGCTGCCTGTCGCGCCGAATCTTTGTTGGCCAGACGGTTTCAAGAGGTCAATCTGGTGGAGATCACAGGTATGTTGCGTTTCGTTGATCTTGATCTGTCGGTTGAGCAATGGGACAGCTTGGTCGAGCATGCCGCGGATCTGACCTCTGAACCCTTGAAGCCACTTGCGATTGCGGTAGAAGGACAAGGCTTCGGCAATGCCGAGCCAGAGAGTATCCAAGCCGCAAGCACTGGCGATTGGCGCGAACGGCTGACCTCCGCGGTGGAAGATATCCCCGAAGCAGTCGAAACCCAGTGGGGAACCCACGACCCGCTGCGCCACGAGGCATTGGAGCGAAGACCGCTGCGGGATGCCGCCGTGCAGGCGGTGCCCTATTGGACTGAATTGATCTTGCATGTCGCCTTTGAGCAATCGCCACGCAGGTGCACAAGCTGGATCGACGACTGGAGCCCTCTGAAACAGCGGACCGAGGAAGCACGCTTTCAGGTTCCCGGTTCGCGGGATCGGCTGCGGGCGTTGCTGGATGACGACAACTTCTTATCCAAGCAATCGGCGTTGTACTGGTTGGAGGCCGGCAAGGGTCCGGATGGCCCGTTATCCATCGGCTGGCAACCGATGATCAGAGCATTGCGGGGGGCGCGGGAACCGCTGTCATTCATGCCGGGCAGCCTGTTGGTCCGTGGCATGCGACTGGATGGTGAGTTACCAACGCAAACGGCGGAAGACTTGCTGCCAAGCAGCCCGCGTGCACTGATTCTACTAGTCGACGCCCTGCAACGCTGTCCATGGTCTGCATTCATGATCCGCAGCGGATGGGATCTGGCAACTTACGTCGGCCTCTCCGCTGCGCTGGTGCGTACAGCTTACATCTATTCCCTTTGCCGCTTAGGGGCGATACCAGAGGATGCGGCAGGCTCGAACGGGTCTGGGCTAAACGAGGAACGATTTCCAAATCAGTCAGAGTTTGTCAGGATGCTCGAGACCAGGAATCCGGGGAAGCTGCTCAGGGAAAACGAAGAGTCTGTTAACAAAAAGCTGGCAATATTATTTGAAGAGGATATGGAATGTTTATGCAAAAACCCGTCACATTCAATTTCCACCTCACTGACAGAGTATCTGAATTGTCAAGTCTATAAGAGCGTCAAGGAGCTCATTTCGGAACGCAGTAAGCTCTGGGAGAGCTATGAAAAGCTATCGCGTAGCAGCATCGATCTCTAAAGAAGGGCGTGTAGGGGGCAGACTGAGAACCCCGCGGCTGCGGTTGTCAGCAAGTCCCGTTTGAGTCTCCCACCCCAGCGGAATGACCCCATCAGGGTAACATTATGAAGCAGCCATCGGCCCATCCGCATTCCACCGCCGCAACCCTGGCCCAAGCCCTCTGGCTCAGCGACTACCAGCTCCTGGACACCTGCACCGGCCGGCGGGATATCGACCGCAAGACGGGATTGCGCATCGCATTGCGCAACGCCGGCCTGCGCGACGAGCATCGGGCGCGGCATGTCGCCGAGGAGATACTGGATGCGCGACCGGCATTGTTCGACGTCGTCGACCTGCTCTGCGCACGGATGTTCACATTGGAGCGCGGTCTGCCGACGGTGCGTCGGGAACCGCTGGCGCGTCGACTGGTGCGTTTGGTGGACCCGGATGCATTGCTCAGCCTGCATCCGTCGCTGGCGTTTCCGAACGGGGAGCGATACGATTGGGCGGCGCTGCCGCTGGGTACCGACGACGGTTCCGGGCTGTTACGCGACGGCAGCGTGGATACCCACATCCATCTGGGTGGCAGCCTGCCGCCACTGTTCTATTGGATGGCCCTGGTCGGCGGCGATCTGCCGCTGGAGGCGCTGCCGAGTCTGGGCACCCCGGGGCGCGGTCATGCGGAGCGCAGGCCCTGGCAGCAGGCGGTGGCGACGGCGGTGCGCGATCGGCTCGCGCTGGCCTACTGGCTGCGGGCCGATCCGCAGGGCGCGGGGCGCTGTTTTGCTCAGCTGCCGGCGGCCGATGCATCAGCCTGGGTGGCCTGTGCGCTTGCCGACCAACGGTCGTCGCGACCGAATGACAGCCCGCGATCCATCGCCGAGGCCGCCTGGGCCGTCGGCGCCGCAATCCGCTGGCGATTGCCGCGCGACGAGCATGGCACTAGCTTTGCCGATCCATTGCGGACATTGGTCGCTGGCAAGCACTATGCCGCCGGCGAGCGTCAGCTGCTGTGCAAGCTGGCGGCGTGCTTGCGCCGGGCGCTCATCTGTGGTCAACCCGAACCCGCGGTCGAGCAACGGTTGCTCGGCTATTTGCGCACCCGCAATGCATTCCACCAGATGTTCTGCCATGACAGTGGCAGCGATGGGCTGCTGCGCTTCGGCGAAAACTTCGGGCGGCGCGGGTTTCAATATTCGGTGCTGCGTCCCAGGCGCCCGAAGGCGCGCGGCAAGGCGCCGCGGCGCGAGCCGGGCCAACGCAATTCCGAACGGCGCGATCCTGGACGACGCCAGCGCCGCTACCGGCGCATGATCACGCGCCTGGAGCGCATCCGAACCACCGCGGCCCTGGATGCCCAGTTGGCAGATGCCTTCGACGACGACCTCGCCCCAGCAGCCGTCGCCAGTTCAGCGCCGGTGCGACGCATCGAATTGCGGGTCTCGATCCCCCCTGGCTCCATGCTCTTGCCGAGCATGCAGGCCTGGCTGCAGGGGCTGCGCCGGCACATCGCGCCGACCGAGGATACGGATACGGCGCGCAATTCCCAGGTCGGCCTAGTGTTCCATCTGGTCAAGGGCAGCTCCCATCGCCATCCACACGAGATCGCCCGGCAGGCGTGCCAGGCGGTGGAGCGGCTCGAAGCCCTGCTGCTCAGCTATCCGCAATTGCGACCCTTTGTCGTCGGGCTGGATGTGGCCGGCAAGGAACGCGGCTGGCCACCGCGGCTCTATGGCGAGGCGTACGCCTGGCTGCGGCGGCTTCAGGCGAGCCATCGGCCCAGGTGCAACGAGCCGCCCATCGCATTGGGCTGGACCTTTCATGTGGGCGAGGACTGCGACGACCTGCTCTCCGGTCTGCGCCATTGCGACGAGGTGGCCGCGCATCTGCTCGACGGCGGCGTCGGTCGGCTCGGCCATGGGCTGGCCCTGGCCATGGATGCCCGGCGTTTTTATTTACAGCGCGGCGGCGAGGTGGAGCCCACCCTCGGCGCCCACCTGTTGGACCTGGTCTGGGCCTGGGGACGCCTGATCCATTCCGCCGATCCGGCCGATGCCGCGGATGTCCTATGGCTGGAAGACAGGTTGCATGCCGCGCTCGGGGCTGGCAATATGCCGGACGTCCGCGGCTGCTGGCAGGCGATGCAATTGGATCCGTTGGCTCGACCGGCGGACGCCTTCAGTGGCGAGATCGCGGCACGCGAGATGCTCAGCGAGCGCGAACTCTTGCAAAGCCTCGGCCTGCCAAGGCCATGGACGGTAACCGCGATGCGCGCATCAGCGTCATCGCCGACGAGCGCTGGATGGCCCTGGTGACGCGCTTGCAACGGCTGATGCGCGAACGGCTGGCCCGCTGCCGCATTACCTTGGAGGTCAACCCGACCTCGAACCTGCTCATCGCCGACTTCAACGACTACCATGAGCTGCCCTATCGGACCATGACCGACAGCGGGCTGGCGGTGTCGATCAACACCGATGATCCAGGCCTGTTCATGACCACATTGCCGAACGAGTTCGCCGCATTGCAGCATGCCTTGGTCGGCCCCCTACCCCACCACGAGGCATCCCTATGGCTCCAGGGGCGACGCCTGGATGCCGCCAATTCGACCTTCCTGACCCTCCGCACGCCGACCGGCATGGCGGCGGCCGAGCGGATCGACTCCGGCAAGCCGTTGATCCATCGGCTGTTCAGCGCTGAATAGGGAAATCGGCGAATGTCGGCAGCAGCCAGTCACGACACGGCCATGGAAATCTCGAGCATCGGAGGTGCGCGCCCTTTTGTGCGTCTGCTGCATGCGCTTATTGGGCCGAAATTTCTTCCCGAACGCTCCGAAGGAAACGGTTGGTCTGGTCGAGCCCACTCCCAGATGCCGCTGTTTATTTTGGCTTTGTCGTAACTAAAACCGACCCATTGTCCTTCCATCACCTCCCGACCCAGGTTCCCCGGCACGACCTTGATTGAAAAACACCTTTCCAAGGAGCCTTTTCTTCGATTTGCCACCACCTCCCCCGGTCAGGATATCGCCCTCTAAATCGCCATGGAACGCAT
>JAEPEX010000127.1_pt1 | contig 11314 bp, 7 predicted proteins | sample 9130951 | NCBI WGS metagenome assembly JAEPEX01 (sample SAMN17228542, study PRJNA684324) | microbial mat metagenome | biome: saline marsh[ENVO:00000054]; feature: microbial feature [ENVO:01000007], biofilm[ENVO:00002034], sulphate-reducing...; material: estuarine water [ENVO:01000301]|estuarine... | reverse complement strand
AACCGAGCAGGCTGGCAATCGCGAGCTGTTTCTCGATCCAGTCGGTCAAACCGCGGCGGATCGATGGCGTGGGGATTCGTTCGATCAGGGGCCGGCATTCATTGACGCTGTCTTGACTCAACCCTTTTGTCTTGAGTAGGGCCTGGCATTCCAGAATCGGCTCGACATCCTGTAGAAGGCGTTGATGAAGCCACGACACTGTGGAAGTCGATCCAGACGCTCGCGCAGTTTCTGCAGTAACGAGCCGTTCGCCGCTCGGCCTCGGGCGAATGTTGGAGTACCTAAAGTGGACCCATGTCTCGGACGATTTTCCCCCGAGTTCAAGCTTCGCTGGTTAGATGGATTGCATCGCCTTGCCCTGCCGAGCCGAAGTGGTCCGCGATCACGGCACCGCCGCCGTTGCCGAGCGGTGCACCAGCTCCGGAGTGCGGTAACCAGCGCTTGGTGTGGACGCTCGACTTTGTAGAAGACAAAGTACTCGCAACCAAAATGGGCGCAACCAAAATGGGTGTCTTTTTTGCTCTCCTTTTTGCTCTTTTTGCTGCCCCTGGCCTCGTTTGCCCCCCATTTCGCGCGCCCTGTACTCATTTTCCTGCAAGTGCGTTGGCTGATCTATCTTTAAAGAAGTGATAGAGAACGTCACTCAAATCGTGCGGCGGACGAGTGTATGTGGGCCTCCACCCGAGCTTTTGCCTTTAGGGGAAGGGCCTTGATCGTCGTTCGGGCCATCCGGCGCTGAACATCGCGACTTGCTCGGCGCTGGGCGTGGGAGCCAGAAGTCCAGGTTAAACGGTGGCGGAGCCGTAGTCGGCTGCTCGCGAGGTCTATCCGTGACACCGCTCCGGCGGTGTCGCACGCGTGTTACGCGCTCCTGCGCCGCCAGTTACCGGCCGATGGCCCGAATATCAAGGCCGGGGAAGGCTGTGTGATAAATGCGCCAATGATCGCTCGCCGCCGACCGACCTGAAAACCCGAGGAGGCAAAGCAATGTCAGGCTCAAGAAGCGCTATATTCTTCTTTCTATTGATATCGGTATGTCCAATATGCCGCCGCAACGACATTGTTTATTCCGGTAAAGAGCTTATTCGCAATGGCGATTTTGAAGCGCAAATGCCGCTTGGCATAGAACTTTTCCTAATGAGGAATCTGCGGATTCCGCCAAAGACGGCTCAAAGGGAATGAAGATGTCATGGGAGCGCGACGAGTCTCTTGTTTACCAGGAGATTTTCTTCCTACAACGTTACACAACGCTTCATTGAGCATTGATTATCGTGCACGCACAAATGATTCGTCCTCCGGCGAGTAAGACTATACGTAATCATCGGCAAGTGCCAGGATATCGCAACAGAACCCATAACTCCGATCCTTTGGGCCTACGAAGACTTTACCGCACCTGTTGATCAAGCTTGGTTGCATTTCGAGACGGAAGTGTATATTCCTCCGATCCAAGACGCGCATGACGAAGCACAGCATGTGTATTTACAATTTAAACTCGTAAAAGCAGCAGAAGACCCCGGCAATTCGGTATTGATATCGATAACGTTCATTTATAGTCGACGGAGTTCTAAATAGCCCAGAAATGGAAGGAAAAATTGTCTCCATCGGCAGCGGAGAGGGAACGAATCTGCGCACATCGATATCATTGATCCCAGCATTCTTGATTCAAATGACCTGCCACAGAAAGAAACCATTTGGTCGACTCAAGGTTCCGGAGATTTCCCTTTCCGATTGAAGGATGTAAGATGGAAACCCGACGCTAGCGAGATCGCTTTCACCAGCAATTACGAAGCCTGGTCTTCTCCTCAAGAATTCGATATTACGCCATTAAGCCGGATGGTACGAATCTGCGCAGAATATCGAATAGTCCGTCACAAACCGAAATAGGGAGCGGAGATTATCCTAGAATCACGGTAAACGGAAAAGTGCGCAACAACATGCAAGATAGCTCTCAAGTCTGGATGTACATAAGAGGGGCTGAAGATTCGTTTTCCTGGGGGATATCGCTGCGAACGAAGAAAGCGATTTTCCGTTCCGAACGTGGCGGTTTTGGGAGACCCGAACACATTCACGCAAACCGTGATCTTCCGTTTTAATACTGCCGACTGTGAGAGTAATCTGGGGCTAGAGTATTCTTCGGCGAATGGTGTCATCGTGGATTCCACGACGTATGTGGAGATCGGTTTTACGGCATTTACTTGTTACACCTCTGTTGAGGTGGACTATAATTCCATTACCGACATTTCTTGGAAATGGGACGGATCTGAAATTGGGTTTCATTTTCTCGGAAGGCTGAATACAATCGATGCAGATGGTGGAACTATTGTACCCCATCGAGCTCGCTGACGAGCCCTGGACCGGCTTATCCCTATATCCGGAAAATATGACATGGTCACCGGTGGATAAACGGTTTGCATATTATAGGTATTTCTTCGACAGTACCAATTCCGGCATATTTATGGCCATTGAAGGTGTGAATAATATCCAGAAACTGACCGACAGAGTGGATTCGAACACCCTTTTCCTGGCTTCCGGATGGGTCGGGTATCGTATACGTAAGGGACCCCATTCTTTTAGACCAAGATAGTACTGATCATAATCTATACCATTATGACTTCGCAACCCAGCAAAAGAGAAGGCTAACATATTTGTATTATGAAGGAGCGATAAAGCATCCAAGTTTCTCACCTGATGGCAAGTATATCGTATTCGAGAAAGACAAGGATCTATGGATTTTGAATTTTTTGAATTCAGTTGAAATGTGGCAGATCACAAATGACGGGAAGAGCAGCAGTCCAGATTGGAGTAGACCCAGCATCCCCAGCCAGCGGGTAGAAACGCTCAGCATTCTCAAGAATGGCTCGGGTTCCGGGGTGGTGACCAGCAACCCCGCCGGTATCGACTGCGGTCTTGATTGTTCCGAAACCCTTGATTATGCATCCGTAATCACTTTGACTGCCGATGCGGATGTCGGCTCGGCCTTCACCGGATGGTCCGGGGCCTGCAGTGGAACAGAGGATTGCCAGATCCTTATGGATGACGTCAAATCGGCGACTGCCACTTTTTTTGATACCAACGTTGATGCCGACGATGACGAGCTCCCGGACTATTGGGAGCAGCAGATCCTGCGGGCATATCCAGATGACGGCATTGACACCATCGACGATGTCTTGCCAGAAGACGATTTCGAAGGAGACGGCCTAACCAACCGGGAAGAATACAGCCGCCAGACAAACCCGACTGACCCCGACACAGACAAAGACCTCTACACCGACTTTGAAGAGATCCAGGCGAGCTCCGATCCGTTAAGCTTCGATTCATTGATTTCTGCCTACGAACAAAGGAGCCCGGCAATCACCGGCGGAGCCAATCACGTCGTTGCTCTCAAAATGGACGGCACGGTATATGCCGTGGGATCTAATGGCTATGGACAGCTTGGCGACGGCACCGCGCTGGACAGCGGCTCACCGGTCCGGGTTTCAGGTCTCGTCGATGTAACGGCTGTAGCCGCAGGCGACGGACACAGCGTCGCCTTAACAGACGACGGCACGGTGTGGACATGGGAGCGAATGGGAAGGGTCAGCTTGGCAATGGTACTACCACAGACAGCCCTGCGCCGGTAGAAGTTTCAGCACTTATGGATGTCGTTGCCGTTGCCGCAGGAAGCGATCACACCATCGCCCTGAAGGGTGACGGCAGGGTGTGGGCCTGGGAGAGAATTGGAAGGGTCAACTTGGCGATGGCACAACCACAGACAGTCTCATACCGGTAGAGGTTTCAACGCTTGTCGATGTCGTTGCCATTGCGGCAGGCAGCAACCACAGCATCGCCCTGAAGGATGACGGCACGGTATGGGCCTGGGGAGACAACGACGATGGTCAGCTCGGCGATGGCACGACCACAGACAGTCCCACCCCGGTAGCAGTTTCAGCGTTTGTCGATGTCGTTGCCATTGCGGCAGGCAGCAACCACAGCATCGCCCTGAAAGATAACGGCACCGTTTGGGCGTGGGGAGAGAACAAGAGCGGACGTCTTGGCGATGGCACAACCACAAACAGACCCACACCGATCCAGGTATCGGAGCTTTTCGATGTCATTGCCATTGCTGCAGGAAAATCGCACACCATCGCCCTGAGGGCTGACGGCACCGTTTGGGCGTGGGGAAACAATGGAGATGGTCGGCTCGGCAATGGCGAAAGCGAGTCATATGAAAAAACGCCTGTCCAGGTTTCGGGTCTCGGCAATATCGTAGCGATAGCCGCAGGAGGCTCATCTACTTTTGCGCTGAAGGACGACGGCAGTGTGTGGGCGTGGGGCAACAATGATGATCGCCAACTGGGAGACTGCACGACCACGGGCGTACAACACCCGTCCAGGTCACAGGACCGTACTGTGCCGGCGCGCTTGATTTACTTCCCCAGAGTCTCGTATACGTGCTCGACGTAAGCAAATACGGCTCGGGTTCCGGGGTAGTGACCAGCAACCCCGCCGGTATCGACTGCGGTTCCGATTGTTCCGCAACCAATGCCTATGCAACCCTCATCACCCTGACTGCCGATGCCGGTGCCGGCTCGGCCTTTACCGGATGGTCCGGAGCCTGCAATGGAACAGGGGAGTGCCGGATCGTGATGGATGCGAACAAATCGGTGGCAGCCGCTTTTTATGATTCCGCCGTCGACGCCGACAATGATACGCTCCCGGACTATTGGGAGCAGCAAATCCTGCACGCGTATCCGGACGACGGCATCGACGCCATCGAAGATGTCTTGCCGGAAGACGATTTCGAAGGAGACGGCCTAACCAACCGGGAAGAATATAGCCGCCAGACAAATCCGACTGACCCCGACACAGACAAAGACTTCTACACCGACCTTGAAGAAATCCAGGCAGGCTCCGACCCGTTAGACGTTGACTCAGTGCCTGCCTACGAAAAGACCAGCCCCGCGATCGCCGGGGGAGCCAATCACATGGTGGCGCCATAGGTGTTCGGGATTTTTTTATCCACCTTCTAATAATAATCTGTGTATGCGCGCCAATGATGTCTCTCTTTGATTATAATTTGGATCAAAAATTTCGTTCGCAAACAACTTTATCTTATTCACTAGGATTTTAAAATATTCTTGTGATGAATGTAACAAAAACATGATAAAATCTCGCGCCAGTACAACCGCTACTTTAGCGATTCTTTGAAACGAAATAGCTAAATTTTGCTCATCATCCAACTGTTCCCTACCGATCTGAAATACAGTGTGCGTACTCAGATGAGCCACGATAGAGGCGAGTAGTAAGTTTTCAATTATATTGGCGTTGCAAGAGGTAATTTGGTTCGCATTCAGGGAATTCTTACACGCTTTGAAAATAAGTTCTATTTGCCATCTCAGCCGATACAAAGGATAAATCAAATAGGCGGCTGCGGTTAAATTCGTAATATACCAATGATAATCCTTTTCGACCGGGTTCCAAAACCCGATCGCCCGGTAGTTTAAGGTATTACCTTGATGAATTTTTTCGATAATCACTTCAATGATGTTGCCTTTTTTACGGCTCAAATCCAGCGAGAGCAGCGATTGCCCGATAGCCTCTTTGCTGAGCCCTTGAATAACTTTTTTGATTTTAATCACAGCATTGGATTTCACGCGTGAAAGAAAAAAACCTTCAGCTTTTTCAATGGCATGCAAGACAGCATAGTCCCAATAACCCAGGTCGAAAATCACCAACTTCCCTTTCAAGGACGTGATCTCCGGAAAACACTTGCTATCATGTCTCTTCCCCGGCGTTAACTGAAACCATACCAGCAATCCGGTCAGGATATCGAAACTCGCATGCCACTTGATCGACGCCTTCGTGCGGGTACCGGGAAATGCGTTTTTCGCCCCCGGCAACAGCGTAATCGAACTCGAATCAACAACCTCAATAGCGTTGACACCGAGTTGTTTCAAAATTGTCTCACTCACCTGCACCGATGCCGCAAGACGCCCCATCAATTCCGCAATGACACTTTGCAAATTCTGTTTCAATCGGTTTCCAGCCATCCGCTCCCAAAACGCACCGCGACTGATCGATTGATTCAGGTGTCCTATCATGAAACGGCGAATGGACTCCAATGAAAATGTCTTAGAATCTCCGAAATAGCAAAACACCAAAGTGATTGTAAACTCCAAAGGTGTGATCGTGGTTCTGGCGTCCTCGGCAGGAATAAATTTTTCGAAGCATTGTTTCAAAACATCAAGAATGCTATTCTCGGTCATGGCGATACCTTTGCTGCTTTTGTAGTATTTAGTGGGCACAACTATTTTATTATGAAAGTTAGCAAGGGTTTCGCCGTCTATTAAAAAAATTTATAACTGCATGAAATTTAAGAAAAAATATCCCGAACACCTATGATGGTGGCGCTGAAAATGGACGGCACGGTGTGGGCCTGGGGATTTAATCTCTATGGTCAGCTTGGCGATGGTACCGCCCTGGACCGCGCCTCACCGGTCCGGGTTTCAGGTCTTGTCGATGTAACGGCTGTAGCCGCAGGCGACGGACACAGCGTCGCCTTAACAGACGACGGCACGGTGTGGACATGGGGCAGAAATGACCATGAACAGCTTGGCTACGATACCGGCGCTGCAAGATGCGGCACCAAGTATATTACTTGCTCGAAGATGCCAAACCCAGTTGCGAATCTGAGCAATATCACCGCGGTCGCCGCGGGAGACAAGCACACGGTCGCCCTTGGAGACGACGGCAGGGTGTGGGCCTGGGGATATAATTGGAAGGGTCAACTTGGCGATGGCACAACCACAGACAGTCTCATACCGGTAGAGGTTTCAACGCTTGTCGATGTCGTTGCCATTGCGGCAGGTAGCAACCACAGCATCGCCCTGAAGGATGACGGCACGGTATGGGCCTGGGGAGACAACGACGATGGTCAGCTCGGCGATGGCACGACCATAGACCGTCCCACCCCGGTAGCAGTTTCAGCGTTTGTCGATGTCGTTGCCATTGCGGCAGGCAGCAACCACAGCATCGCCCTGAAAAATAACGGCACCGTTTGGGCGTGGGGAGAGAACAAGAGCGGACGTCTTGGCGATGGCACAACCACAAACAGACCCACACCGATCCAGGTATCGGAGCTTTTTCGATGTCATTGCCATTGCTGCAGGAAAATCGCACACCATCGCCCTGAGGGCTGACGGCACCGTTTGGGCGTGGGGAAACAATGGAGATGGTCGGCTCGGCAATGGCGAGAGCGGGTCATATGAAAAAACGCCTGTCCAGGTTTCGGGTCTCGGCAATATCGTAGCGATAGCCGCAGGAGGCTCATCTACTTTTGCGCTGAAGGACGACGGCAGTGTAATGGGCGTGGGCAACAATGATGATCGCAACTGGGAGACTGCACGACAGGGGCGTACAACACCCGTCCAGGTCACAGGACGTACTGTGCTGGCGCGCCTTCATTGGTGCCGCGTAACTTCTAGCAGCAAAAGTAGATGAGCCTCCTGCGGCTATCGCTACGATATTGCCGAGACCCGAAACCTGGACAGGCGTTTTTTCATATGACCCGCTCTCGCCATTGCCGAGCCGACCATCTCCATTGTTTCCCCACGCCCAAACGGTGCCGTCAGCCCTCAGGGCGATGGTGTGCGATTTTCCTGCAGCAATGCAATGACATCGAAAAGCTCCGATACCTGGATCGGTGTGGGTCTGTTTGTGGTTGTGCCATCGCCAAGACGTCCGCTCTTGTTCTCTCCCCACGCCCAAACGGTGCCGTTATTTTTCAGGGCGATGCTGTGGTTGCTGCCTGCCGCAATGGCAACGACATCGACAAACGCTGAAACTGCTACCGGGGTGGGACGGTCTATGGTCGTGCCATCGCCGAGCTGACCATCGTCGTTGTCTCCCCAGGCCCATACCGTGCCGTCATCCTTCAGGGCGATGCTGTGGTTGCTACCTGCCGCAATGGCAACGACATCGACAAGCGTTGAAACCTCTACCGGTATGAGACTGTCTGTGGTTGTGCCATCGCCAAGTTGACCCTTCCAATTATATCCCCAGGCCCACACCCTGCCGTCGTCTCCAAGGGCGACCGTGTGCTTGTCTCCCGCGGCGACCGCGGTGATATTGCTCAGATTCGCAACTGGGTTTGGCATCTTCGAGCAAGTAATATACTTGGTGCCGCATCTTGCAGCGCCGGTATCGTAGCCAAGCTGTTCATGGTCATTTCTGCCCCATGTCCACACCGTGCCGTCGTCTGTTAAGGCGACGCTGTGTCCGTCGCCTGCGGCTACAGCCGTTACATCGACAAGACCTGAAACCCGGACCGGTGAGGCGCGGTCCAGGGCGGTACCATCGCCAAGCTGACCATAGAGATTAAATCCCCAGGCCCACACCGTGCCGTCCATTTTCAGCGCCACCATCATAGGTGTTCGGGATATTTTTTCTTAAATTTCATGCAGTTATAAATTTTTTAATAGACGGCGAAACCCTTGCTAACTTTCATAATAAAATAGTTGTGCCCACTAAATACTACAAAAGCAGCAAAGGTATCGCCATGACCGAGAATAGCATTCTTGATGTTTTGAAACAATGCTTCGAAAAATTTATTCCTGCCGAGGACGCCAGAACCACGATCACACCTTTGGAGTTTACAATCACTTTGGTGTTTTGCTATTTCGGAGATTCTAAGACATTTTCATTGGAGTCCATTCGCCGTTTCATGATAGGACACCTGAATCAATCGATCAGTCGCGGTGCGTTTTGGGAGCGGATGGCTGGAAACCGATTGAAACAGAATTTGCAAAGTGTCATTGCGGAATTGATGGGGCGTCTTGCGGCATCGGTGCAGGTGAGTGAGACAATTTTGAAACAACTCGGTGTCAACGCTATTGAGGTTGTTGATTCGAGTTCGATTACGCTGTTGCCGGGGGCGAAAAACGCATTTCCCGGTACCCGCACGAAGGCGTCGATCAAGTGGCATGCGAGTTTCGATATCCTGACCGGATTGCTGGTATGGTTTCAGTTAACGCCGGGGAAGAGACATGATAGCAAGTGTTTTCCGGAGATCACGTCCTTGAAAGGAAGTTGGTGATTTTCGACCTGGGTTATTGGGACTATGCTGTCTTGCATGCCATTGAAAAAAGCTGAAGGTTTTTTTCTTTCACGCGTGAAATCCAATGCTGTGATTAAAATCAAAAAAGTTATTCAAGGGCTCAGCAAAGAGGCTATCGGCAATCGCTGCTCTCGCTGGATTTGAGCCGTAAAAAAGGCAACATCATTGAAGTGATTATCGAAAAAATTCATCAAGGTAATACCTTAAAACTACCGGGCGATCGGGTTTTGGAACCCGGTCGAAAAGGATTATCATTGGTATATTACGAATTTAACCGCAGCCGCCTATTTGATTTATCCTTTGTATCGGCTGAGATGGCAAATAGAACTTATTTTCAAAGCGTGTAAGAATTCCCTGAATGCGAACCAAATTACCTCTTGCAACGCCAATATAATTGAAAACTTACTACTCGCCTCTATCGTGGCTCATCTGAGTACGCACACTGTATTTCAGATCGGTAGGGAACAGTTGGATGATGAGCAAAATTTAGCTATTTCGTTTCAAAGAATCGCTAAAGTAGCGGTTGTACTGGCGCGAGATTTTATCATGTTTTTGTTACATTCATCACAAGAATATTTTAAAATCCTAGTGAATAAGATAAAGTTGTTTGCGAACGAAATTTTTGATCCAAATTATAATCAAAGAGAGACATCATTGGCGCGCATACACAGATTATTATTAGAAGGTGGATAAAAAAATCCCGAACACCTATGGCGCCACCATGTGATTGGCTCCCCCGGCGATCGCGGGGCTGGTCTTTTCGTAGGCAGGCACTGAGTCAACGTCTAACGGGTCGGAGCCTGCCTGGATTTCTTCAAGGTCGGTGTAGAAGTCTTTGTCTGTGTCGGGGTCAGTCGGATTTGTCTGGCGGCTATATTCTTCCCGGTTGGTTAGGCCGTCTCCTTCGAAATCGTCTTCCGGCAAGACATCTTCGATGGCGTCGATGCCGTCGTCCGGATACGCGTGCAGGATTTGCTGCTCCCAATAGTCCGGGAGCGTATCATTGTCGGCGTCGACGGCGGAATCATAAAAAGCGGCTGCCACCGATTTGTTCGCATCCATCACGATCCGGCACTCCCCTGTTCCATTGCAGGCTCCGGACCATCCGGTAAAGGCCGAGCCGGCACCGGCATCGGCAGTCAGGGTGATGAGGGTTGCATAGGCATTGGTTGCGGAACAATCGGAACCGCAGTCGATACCGGCGGGGTTGCTGGTCACTACCCCGGAACCCGAGCCGTATTTGCTTACGTCGAGCACGTATACGAGACTCTGGGGAAGTAAATCAAGCGCGCCGGCACAGTACGGTCCTGTGACCTGGACGGGTGTTGTACGCCCCGTGGTCGTGCAGTCTCCCAGTTGGCGATCATCATTGTTGCCCCACGCCCACACACTGCCGTCGTCCTTCAGCGCAAAAGTAGATGAGCCTCCTGCGGCTATCGCTACGATATTGCCGAGACCCGAAACCTGGACAGGCGTTTTTTCATATGACTCGCTTTCGCCATTGCCGAGCCGACCATCTCCATTGTTTCCCACGCCCAAACGGTGCCGTCAGCCCTCAGGGCGATGGTGTGCGATTTTCCTGCAGCAATGGCAATGACATCGAAAAGCTCCGATACCTGGATCGGTGTGGGTCTGTTTGTGGTTGTGCCATCGCCAAGACGTCCGCTCTTGTTCTCTCCCCACGCCCAAACGGTGCCGTTATCTTTCAGGGCGATGCTGTGGTTGCTGCCTGCCGCAATGGCAACGACATCGACAAACGCTGAAACTGCTACCGGGGTGGGACTGTCTGTGGTCGTGCCATCGCCGAGCTGACCATCGTCGTTGTCTCCCCAGGCCCATACCGTGCCGTCATCCTTCAGGGCGATGCTGTGGTTGCTGCCTGCCGCAATGGCAACGACATCGACAAGCGTTGAAACCTCTACCGGTATGAGACTGTCTGTGGTTGTGCCATCGCCAAGTTGACCCTTCCAATTCTCTCCCCAGGCCCCACACCTGCCGTCACCCTTCAGGGCGATGGTGTGATCGCTTCCTGCGGCAACGGCAACGACATCCATAAGTGCTGAAACTTCTACCGGCGCAGGGCTGTCTGTGGTAGTACCATTGCCAAGCTGACCCTTCCCATTCGCTCCCATGTCCACACCGTGCCGTCGTCTGTTAAGGCGACGCTGTGTCCGTCGCCTGCGGCTACAGCCGTTACATCGACGAGACCTGAAACCCGGA
>JAEPEX010000113.1_pt1 | contig 11511 bp, 8 predicted proteins | sample 9130951 | NCBI WGS metagenome assembly JAEPEX01 (sample SAMN17228542, study PRJNA684324) | microbial mat metagenome | biome: saline marsh[ENVO:00000054]; feature: microbial feature [ENVO:01000007], biofilm[ENVO:00002034], sulphate-reducing...; material: estuarine water [ENVO:01000301]|estuarine... | reverse complement strand
TTTGTTTGTCCATGTCGCCGTCTTTCACCACGCGCAGATTTGACTGTGCCATCAGGTCGGCCCTCCTTATTTCACGCCCGACCGAGTCGGGCAATGAAGGTGACCGTACTTATTTTGTTCCCGGAACACAAGCGGAACATTTAGCGTGTGCGTCGCCCTTGCGACAGCTGAGCGCAATCAGCCGCTTAGCATAAAGACTAGGCGCGCTGACGCGCCGCCAGCTCCTGCTTCACGCGCTCCGCCAGCTGCTGGATGTCGAAGGGTTTGGGCAGGAAGGAGATCTCGAGATCATCAGAGAGGGTGTCGGAAAACTCTTCCTTGGCGTAGCCCGAAATGAAGACGATTCGCGCACTGCCCAGCAGATGCCGCGCCTCCTTGAGCAAGCCGGGACCGTCGAGCCCCGGCATGACCACGTCAGAGATCAGAAGATCAAAGCTTTCCGGCTCGTTCTCCAGAATTTCGAGCGCTTCCTCACCATCACACGCTTCCACCACCTCATAGCCGCGGCGCACCAGCGTCTTGGCGGCGATGGCGCGCACCGCGTCTTCATCCTCGACAAACAGGATGCGGCCGCGTCCGGCGAGATCAGAGGGTTCAGGCTCGGCGGTCTTGGCCGCTTCCTCGCGCGCAAGCTCGGTTTCCTCTTCCTCGCTCGGCACATGGCCGGGCAGATAGATGTGGAAGGTGGTGCCCTTGCCCACTTCGGAATCCACAAACAGGAAGCCGCCCGACTGTTTGACCACGCCATAGACCGTCGCCAGCCCCAGCCCGGTGCCCTGTCCGGCCTCCTTGGTGGTGAAGAACGGCTCGAAGATCTTCTTCAGCGTCGCCTCGTCCATGCCCGTGCCCGTATCGGACACATGGATCGCCGCCCAGTCGCCATCCTTGGGATTGGGCGCCCCGGCGCGCGCCACATCATCAGAAGAGACCGCTTCGGTGACGATGGTCAGAACCCCGCCGCCCTGAGACTTCATCGCGTCACGGGCGTTGGTGGCGAGGTTCACCAGAATATTGTCGATCTGGTTGCGGTCCGCCCGCACCAGCGGCAGATCGCGGCCATGCTTGATATCGAGCCGTACGGTTTCTTCCAGAATCTGGCCCAGCATGATCGAGCAATCAGACAAGACGTCCGAGACGTCAAACACCGTATTGCGGAAGGTCTGCTTGCGCGAGAACGCGAGAAGCTTGCGCACCAGGCCGGCCTGACGCGTGACGGTGGAATTGATCTGCTGCAAGTCCTGATAGGAGGGATCGCCCACCGGGTGCCGGTTCAGAAGCTCGCCCACATTCAGCCGGATCGCGGTGAGCATATTGTTGAAATCATGAGCCACGCCGCTCGCGAGCTGGCCGACCGCCTGCATCTTGCCAGCCTGGGCCACCTGCTGCTCCAGCGCCTTCCACGAGGACACGTCCACAACATAGGCGACGCGCTTGCCATCGCGAGACGGCGACAGGAAAACCTGCACGGCGCGCTCGCCGTCTTCGCCCGCTTTCAGGCGCACTTCGCTGGGCTCGCCACGCCCGGCCAGGGCCGAACCCAGTACATTGTCGATCCGGCCGTCATCGCCAAAATCAAACAGGTCTTCAAATTTCGCGCCCGGCACGGCGCCGCCGCCCGACAGCTTGAGCAAGGCCGGGTTGGCGTCCTCGATCACGGCCAGCGCCGGATCGGCGTCGTCCAGGCGCGCGACGCCGAACGGGGCGGTGGCGAACATTTCATCAAACGAGCCGCCAGCGAGCGAGCTGGCGCCCGAAGACGCTTCGCGCGGCTCAGCCGCGGCCACGGCGGGAGGCGCGCCTGTGGCGGAGAGTTCATAAACCACCGCGCGCGCCTTGGCGGGGCGCTCATCGCTCCAGCTGACGCAGATGACGACCGGGCTTTCCTCGCCATCCACTTGCTTCAGGCGGGCGTCGAGGCGGATGACGCCGTCCGCGCCCCGCGACTGAGCGAACGCCTGCGCGGTGTCGCCTGTGGTGATGTCTTGCAGTTTGAGGGCCGCGTCCTCGCTGACCCCGATCCAGCTGCGCAAAGTGGCGTTGGCGGCCAGCACCCGCCCCTCGGCATCGGCGGAGAACAAGCCGACGGGCGCATGATCGGTCCAGTCCGGCGCCTCGTCAGCATCCAAAGAGGCGTCATCGCGAAGCTCGGAAAAGCGCCACAGAGTCGCGCCGTCTTCCAGCGCAGAAACATCCGCGCTGTAAACCACGCTTTCGCCCCCGCCCAAGGGGATGCGGCCGACAACTTCACGGGCTGTTTCGCCTGCGCTCGCAGCCCGGTTGAGACGATAAACCGCCCCCGCGCCGGCCCCGCTGAACAAGCGTTCAGGGGCTGCGGGCGTTCCGCCGTCTTTCACACCGATCAGGGTGTCGGCCAGTTTGACATAAGCCGGATTCGCCCAGGCCACCCGGCCTTGCGCATCCGTGATCAGAACCGGATCAGGCCAGAGCCCCATGGCGGTGGCCGCAGCGCCGCTCGCACGCTTGCGCTCGCCGCCTTCAAGCAAGGAGCGCCCAGCCGTTTCGCCCGCCGCCAGCGCATACATCAAGAGCAACGCGACCGACGCGATGCCGGACAACAAGATGACGCCGTTCCATCCCGCGCCCGCGCCCGCGAAAATCGCCACAGCCGCAGCGGCCAGCGCGCCCAGGCTCGCCACCCAGAAGATCAGCCGGGTCAGGGGCCGGGTCAGCGCCCCCTCGCCTGTAGCCGCCTTGGCGGCTGGCGAAGGCGCCGGAGGGGCGACGGGGTCAGCCTCAGCGGCGGCGCGTTGGGCGGAAAGCGGGAGGTCTGACATGACAGGCTCCGGTTGGTGCAGGCCGACACGCCGGATGACGCTACGGCTGGTCCATGATTCGAACACGCAGTCTCACAGGTTAAAGTTAACCATATTTCAGCGAGACGGTATGAAATCGTCTTTTCGGCGCCGCGATCAGAACTTCGGCGCCTTGCCCGCCAGGGTCAGAACATAGCCGATCACCTTGGCCACCGCTGTGAAGTGTTCGGGCGGGATCACTTCCTCCAGCTCGACGCTGGCGAACAATCCGCGCGCCAGCGGCGGGTCCTCGACGATTGGGATGTTGTGCTCCTTGGCGAGCTCCCGGATGCGCAGGGCGACGTCGTCGGCGCCCTTGGCCACACAGATCGGCGCGGGCGTCCGGCCCTGCTCGTATTCAAGCGCCACGGCGTAGTGGGTCGGGTTCGTGATCACCACGGCGGCGTCCGGCACCCGCGACATCATGCGCCGCTGGGCGCGCTCCTGACGGATCTGGCGCAATTTCGCGCGCACCATCGGATCGCCTTCGGTGTCCTTCATCTCATCACGGATCTCCTTGCGGCTCATCTTGTTGCGGTCGATGTACTGCTTGCGCTGAAACAGGAAATCGAGCACGGCGATGGCGGTGTAGGCGATCAGGGCGGCGATCATCAGCTGGATGGCGGCGGTATAGACCTCCTGCAAGATGCCGATGGGCGCGACGCCCGGCATCACCGCCAGCTCGTTGCGCCGCGGCCAGAGCGCCAGGGCGATGGCGAGCCCGACCACCGTCATCTTGGCGACGCCCTTGAAGAAGTTCATCCAGCCTTCAGGCCCGAACATGCGGGTCAGACCCTTGATCGGGTCGAGCTTGTCGAGCTTGGGCGCGATCTTCTTGGGCGTGAACATCACGCCGGTCTGGACCAGGTTTCCGAAAACCGCCGCGACCAGAAGCATGGCGAAGGCCAGGCCTGTCACGACGACCAGGCGCAGCGCGGTCGCCGCCGCCAGCGTCACCGCTCCGGTGGGGTCCACCGCGAGTTCATGGGGCTGCGCCAGAAACACCTGCAGCATCTCGGCCAGACTGCGTGACATGCCCGGCGCCAGAAACGCCAGCATCGCCAGACCGGCGGTCAGGGTGAACCAGCCCGACACCTCCTGGGATTTGGGAACATCGCCTTCCTCGCGCGCCTGCCGGAGTTTTCGGTCTGTCGGCTCTTCTGTCTTTTCTGACTTGTCTTCGCCTTCCGCCATGCCGCCCGCCTCAGTTCAGCGTCGCGGTGAAGCGCTCATAGCGCTCCGCCCACACCATCACCATGGCGCCCAGCGACATGGCCAGAATGGAAAAGCCGATCAGGATGTTGAGCGGCATGGCGATGAAGAAGATCTGCGCCTGCGGCATCAGGCGCGACAGCACGCCCAGGCCCAGATAGAAAACCAGACCGAACACGATCAGCGGACTGGCGATCTGGACCCCGATGATGAAGGCGTCGATGAACAGGCCCAGAGCCCAGAACGCGGCGTCGCCCCACATCGGCGCCTCGCCGGCCGGCATAAGCTCGTAAGAGCCCGCCGCCGCCAGCAACATCTGTTGATGCAAGGGGGTGATCAGAACGATGACGATAAAGATCAGGTTCAAAAACTGGGCCGGCAGCACGCCAGCCTGACCCTGCGCAGGGTCAAAGGATTGCGCCATGGCGAGGCCGGTCTGGTAGCCGATGATCTGGCCCGCGATGGCGCCGGCGGTCAAAAGAATGCGCGACGCCGCGCCGATCATCACGCCGATCAGGGTTTCCAGCGCCACAAGAACGCCGACGCCGGCCAGGGTCTCCGGCGGCGCCGGCAGCATCGGCGCGATGGACGGGCCGACCACAAATGAAAAGGCCAGCGCAAACGCCAGACGCAGGCGTACGGGAATCGACGTTTCACCGATGCCCGGCATCAGCATCAATATCCCGCCCATGCGCGCAAAGACCATGGCGGCGGCGAAAATTGTGAGCGAAAGATCAAAACCGGCCAGCATGGCCGTCAGCCTGCGATGATTCGGTCGGCGATGGTTTGCATGAAGCCGTTCAGAAGCGCGCCCATCATGGGCAGGAAGATCAGAAGCGCCAGAAAGATCACGATGATTTTCGGCACGAAGACCAAGGTCATTTCCTGCACCTGCGTCAGCGCCTGAAACAGGGCGATCAGAACGCCCACCGCCAGGCCGATCAGCATGACCGGCGCCGCCATGCCCAGCATCACCCAGATCGCTTCAGCGCCAATATCGAGGACCTCGCCTGCGGTCATGATGGCTTCCTTCTGATGCGCTCACAGCGCCGCAATGCTTGCATGCACGGATTCTATGCCGACGCGCAAAGTTCCAGAGGTAAAGTTTTATGCGTCGCGCTTTGTTTAACGATTTGTCATGTTGGCGTGCATTGGCGCAATCGCCGTCCGGGTGCAGCATGGCGCGCAATTGGGCGGACGTGTATCCGCCCTCGGGGAGACATTTTATGATCAAGACACTTCTTTGCAGCGCGGCTTCTATCGCGCTTCTGACCGCAGGCTCTGCGCTCGCCCATGACGGCGCGCACGTCAACGCCGCTCTTGTCAACGTCGCCAGCGCCACTCAACAGGCTGAGCAGACGGAAACCGAACGTCTGTACGCGTCCTTCCAGGCCGCATTCATGGAAGAAGTGGCGCGTTCGCCGGAAATCCAGACCTATCTGGGCATGATCTCCGACGTCGAAGCCTATGGCCGTTGGGACGATCGTTCTGACGCCCGTCAGATCGAGGATTTCGAACGCAGCCAGGCCCGCGTCCAGGAGATGCAGGCTGAGTTTGACCGCGACTTGCTGACCGACGCCGGCAAGGTCTCCTACGATCTCGCAATCAGCCTGGCCGAGAACGAAGCGCGCCAGTTCGCCGTGCGCGACAGCCGCTATGTGTTCTCGCCCATGGGCGATTCCGTCTCTGACCTGACAACCTTCCTGATCAACAACCACCGCGTTGCGACCGCGGAGCATGCGGCGGCCTACGCTTCACGTCTGGAAGGCATCGGCGAAGTCATCGACACGCTGACTGAGCGCGCCGAGGAACGCGCGGCCAATGGCGTGACCTTGCCGCTGTTCGCCTATCCGCGCCTGACCGCGTCGGCGCAATCCCAACTGACCGGCGCGCCGTTTGAAGAAGGCGCGGAAGACAGCGCGCTCTTCGCCGATTTCAAGGCCAAGGTGGACGCGCTCGATATTGATGATGACGCCAAGGCGGATCTGGTGATGCGCGCCGAAGATGCGCTCCTGAACGTCTATGTGCCGGCGATGGAGCGCTATATGGCGGCGCTCGATCGCATGGAAGCGATTTCTGATGATCGTGACGGCGTGTGGAAACTGCCCAATGGCGAAGCCGCCTACGCCGCCTCGCTGGCGCAATTCACCACCATTCCGGACATGACCGCCGAGCAGATCCATGAGCGCGGACTGGCGGAAGTCGAGCGCATCCATGGCGAGATGCGCGAGATCATGGCCCAGGTCGGGTTTGAAGGCAGCGTGCAGGATTTCTTCGCCTATATGCGCACCGCCGAACAATTCCAGCTGCCCAACACGCCCGAAGGCCGCCAGGAATATCTCGACCGCGCCACGGCCGTGATCGCTGACGTGATGGAGGTCGCGCCGCAATATTTCGACACCCTGCCCGAAGCGCCGTTGGAAGTGCGTGCGGTCGAACCCTGGCGTGAAGCGACGGCGACCGGCGCGTTCTACAACCAGCCCGCGCTCGATGGCTCCCGCCCAGGCTATTACTACGTCAACCTGTCCCAGATGCAGGACAACCCCACCTATCTGCTGGAAAGCCTCTCCCTGCACGAAGGCGCGCCCGGTCACCACTTCCAGATCGCGCTGACCCAGGAACTCGAAGACGTGCCGATGTTCCAGCGCTTTGCGTGGAACTCCGCCTATGGTGAAGGCTGGGCGCTTTACACTGAATGGCTGGGCAAGGAGATGGGTTTTTACGAAGATCCGTATTCGGACTTCGGTCGTCTCTCCTACGAGGTCTTCCGCGCCGCGCGCCTGGTGGTGGACACCGGCATTCACCACTATCAGTGGGACCGCCAGCAAGCGATTGATTACATGCTGGAAGCAACCCCGATGACCGAGGGCGACATCACCCCGGAAGTGGAGCGCTACATCGTCTGGCCCGGCCAGGCCGTCTCTTACAAAACCGGCATGATGTTCATCCAGGACCTGCTGATGCACGCCCAGGAAGAGCTCGGTGACGATTTCAGCTGGGGCGGCTTCCATGACGCCGTTCTGACCGCTGGTCCGCTACCGCTTCCCATGCTGGAAGACCGGGTCAACGCCTGGATCGATACTGTGAAAGCAGGCTAACCCCCTCGCCCCCGCCTGCTTCACAGCAGAAACCCCGCAAGGTCTGCAGCCTTGCGGGGTTTTTCATGCCCCATCTTGAAGCATCAACGCCACATAGGCGTGCACACATTAAGTTATATTAATATTTGCGGCGCTGCACGATTGCCCTGCCCTTTCCGCCGCGCAGTCTTTCCCGGTTGGCCTGAAGTCTAAAAGACCGGGCTCTAATCGGGGAAAGACACATGAATACTTTTGTGAAAGATCGCGGCCTGCGCGCGCTCGTCCTGGCGGGGGCCTCGCTGAGCGCGCTGATGGCGGCGCCGGCGTTTGCACAATCTGAAGAGGAAAGCGCTGACGAGCGGTCCTCAAGCGACACCATCGTCGTCACGGGCTCTCGTCTGCGCAGCGACGGCACGCTGGAAGCGCCGAGCCCTGTGGTCGCGGTCGGGGGCGACGACATCCGCACTTCGGGCCAGATCGACATCACCGCGCTGCTGCGCGAATCCCCGCAACTTCAGGCCTCGCTGCCTGGCACCTTCTCGGCGTTCAACGGCACGCCGCTGGGCGCCTCCTTGCTGAACCTGCGCAATCTGGGCACCGAACGCACGCTCGTGGTCGAAAACGGCCGACGGCATGTGCCCGGCATTGAAGGCACGTCGTCAGTTGACGTGAACACCATTTCCACCGCGCTGCTCGAACGCGTGGACCTGATGACCGGCGGCGCGTCTGCGGTCTATGGCGCCGACGCCGTGACCGGCGTTGTGAACTTCATCCTGCGCGACGGGTCTTCGTTTAACGGCATGGAAGTGCGCACCCAGGCCGGCATTTCGGGCGAAGGCGACGCAGAAGAATACTTCATCTCGCTCGCCAACGGCTTTGAAAGCGCGAACGGCCGCGCCGACATCGTGTTCGCCGCCGAGTACCAGTCCACGGAAGCCATTTTCGCCGGCGACCGGGATTTTGGCGGCACCGGTCGCTTCTCGCTGGTGCCGAACGGGCCGGCGACGGGCATTGATCCGCGCTTCTCCAATGTGTGGCTGCCAAACTATCGCCTGCCGATTTCGAGCCATTACGGCATCATCGCCCTGGGCGATGGCGGGGCCAGCGCCTTTGTCGAAGCGGTGCTCAGCGGCGGCGTTCCCGGCTGCGACACCATCGGCGCCGCCGCCATCCCGACCTGTCAGATCGTCGACGAAACCGGCACGCTGCGTCCCTATAATCCGGGCGATATCTTCATTGACGGCTTCAACGCCAGCGGCGGCGACGGCGTGTTCGCGGAACCCGATGACGAATTGCTGCTGCCGCAGACCGATCGCTTCCTGTTCCAGACTGCGTTCAGCTATGAGCTGACGCCGAACATGGAGTTCTTTGCGGACGCCAAATACGTCTTCACCGAGACTCTTGAAAGCAATCAGGTCAACGGTTTCAACGACGATATTCCGATCTCGGCCGACAACCCGTTCATTCCCGCCGCGCTGCAAGCCCAGCTCGCCACGCTGCAAGGGGAAGGCCTGAATCCGGTGATCGCGGTGTCGCGCGACACGCTGGACACCACCACGCGCTCCAACCCTGTGGCCGAGCGCAAGACCATGCGGGCCGTCGCCGGCCTGCGCGGCTTCATCCCCGAGTTCGGGTTTGATTACGAGCTGTCCTACAGCTATGCCGCACCGATGCGGACATCACCTCGCGCCTGCGTATCGAAGACCGCTTCTTTGCGGCCATCGACGCCGTGATTGATCCGGCGACGGGCAATGTGGTCTGCCGCTCGGACATCGACCCCAGTGCGATCGTGCCGCCCTCCTCGCCCTATCCGGCGCAAAATGGCGGGTTCCAGATCACCACATTCTCGCCGGGCGACGGCCAGTGCGTGCCGATCAACATTTTCGGCGCCAACACCATCACCCAGGAAGCGGCGGACTTCATCTTCCAGCCCGCCACTGCGCAGAACGAAATCGAGCAGAACAATTTCCTCGCCACGCTCTCAGGCGATTCTGAATTCCTGTTCTCCCTGCCCGCCGGCCCGATCGGCTTCGTGGTGGGGTATGAGTATCGCAAGGATGAAAGCGCCTTTACGCCGGACGCCTTCAGCGCTGCGGGCCTGACTTTCGGCACGATCAATTCCAATGGCGGGCCGACCAACGCCTCGTCAGGTGAGATCGAGGTCCAGGAATACTTCACGGAAGTCAAAATCCCCGTCCTCGCGGATCTGCCTTTCATCGAGAACTTCGAACTGACAGGCGCGTATCGTTATTCTGACTACGACGCATTTGGCGAGACCGACACCTGGTCGATGGGCGCACGCTGGACGATCATCGATTCGCTCACCGTTCGCTCCACCCTGTCGCGCGCAGTGCGTATTCCGAACATCACGGAAGCCTTCTCGCCGACCTTCACCGTGTCGCTCGGCGCCAGCTCGGATCCCTGTAACCCGCAATTCATTGACGCCGGCACCCAGTTCCGTCGTCCGAACTGTGAAGCGCTCATCGGCATTCCGATCGACACTTACAACTCGACCGATTACGTCTCCGCCCGTATTCCGGGTCAAAGCGGCGGCAATCCCGACCTTGAGCCGGAAGAGGCGGACAGCTTCACCGTCGGCGCCGTCTGGCGTCCGGTCGAGGATTTCAATGGTCTGTTTGAGGGCCTGACGGTCACCGTCGATTACTACAAGATCGAAATCGACGGCCTGATCGATCAGCTCGGCGCGTTCGACATCGCCCAGAACTGCGTGGATGCTCCCACGATCAATAACCAGTTCTGCGCCGCCATCGACCGCGACCCGACGGTCGGCTTCATCACCGGCTTCCGCTCGGGCTATGTGAACCTCGCCGCGGTGGAGACCAGCGGCATCGACTGGCGCGTTGATTACGCCTTCGACCTGCCGTCCATGTTCGGTCTGCAAGATGCTGGCGAGCTGCGTCTGTCCACGCTGGGCACGAACTTCCTCTCCAACGAGGAAACGCGTGACGTCTCGGCGCCCGAAGAAGTGACCGACGTGCTCACCACGATGAGCCGCCCGGAATGGATCTTCAATCTGAACGCCACCTGGTCCGTCGGCGATCTGTCGCTGGGCTGGAAGGGCCGTTACGAATCCGAACAGCTGCTGAGCGGCATCGAACTCGATGACCTGGAGAGCGATCCGGACTTCGCCAACATCACCCAGGCTGACGGCGCCTGGGTGCATGACTTCTCCATCTCGTATTTCCTTCGTGAAGAGCTGGAGATCTATGGCGGCATCAATAACGCCTTTGACGAAGAGCCCTATCTGGGTCAGCTGTCGCGTCCCGCCGGGCCGCGCGGCCGCTTCTTCTATGCGGGCGTGAACGCCACCTTCTAAAGAAGGCTCAGCGCACAAAAAGACACCCCCGGAGCCGCGCTCCGAGGGTGTTTTGTTTCAACCTGACGAGATCGCCTAGATCGGCATGCGCAGGATTTCCTGATAGGCGCGAATGACCTGGTCGCGCACGGCGACGACGCTTTCCAGCTGGACTTCAGCGGCGGCCACAGCCGTCACCACATCCACCAGCTCGGCCTGACCGGTCGCAGCCTGGGCGCTGAGCTGTTCCGACTGGCTGAGCGTCTCCTGAACCGATTGCACGGCGTTCATAACCATATCGCCGAAATCACCGCCCTCAGCCTTGGCGAGCTCGGCGGCGTTATTGGTGGACGGCGACACGCCGGCGGCCTGCTGGGCGGCGGCGGTGTAGGCGCGGATAGCAGCGAGATCCATAAGTCAGCCCCTTTCTAGAGCCGGCGTTGCCTGGCGATTAACGGCGCAACAGATCGAGTGTGCGCTCAAGCATGCGGCGCGTGCCCTCCACCATGGTCAGATTCGCCTCGTAGGACCGCTGCGCGTCGCGCATGTCCATCAGTTCGACCAGGGAGGAGACATTGGGATACTTCACATAGCCTTCGCCATCGGCCGCCGGGTGGCCGGGCTCATAGACCATGCGGAAATCTGACTCATCGAGCGTGACGTCATTCATTCGCACCAGCTCGGTGCCGACCTGACGGTCAAACTCAGACTGGAACACTGGGATCTGACGCTGATACGGATCTTCGTCCGCAGTCCGCGCCGTTGATTGAGCGTTCGCCACGTTCTCGGCGATGACCCGCATGCGCGAGGATTGCGCGCGCAGGCCCGCTGCGGAGATCTGCAGGGTTTCAGAGACGCGATCGACCATAGCCGTCTGCCTTTCTGGCGTTGCTTAAGATCACTGACCCGGCGAGCGGCTCGCCATGCGGATCATGTTCAGGCTCTTCTGATACAGGCTGAGCGCCGTCTCGAACCGCATTCGGTTGTCGTTGGCGTCGACCATCTGCTCCTCGATCACGACCGAATTGCCGTTCGAGGTGGTTTCGCTGTCGGGCGCGCGCTCGGTGCGGAACTGCCGCGAGCCGGACGCCGC
>JAEPEX010000133.1_pt1 | contig 11529 bp, 20 predicted proteins | sample 9130951 | NCBI WGS metagenome assembly JAEPEX01 (sample SAMN17228542, study PRJNA684324) | microbial mat metagenome | biome: saline marsh[ENVO:00000054]; feature: microbial feature [ENVO:01000007], biofilm[ENVO:00002034], sulphate-reducing...; material: estuarine water [ENVO:01000301]|estuarine... | reverse complement strand
AACGACCGGTTACCATAGAGTTCATAGAACAGGCTGATTTTCCCCGTCACGCAGACAAGAGGAGTATCAACACTTTCCTGGAGCAGTTCTACAACGAACCGAACGAGCCGTGCACTCAGGTACCCTACTACCGGTGGCGGCGCGCCGCCGGGCAGGTGAGGGCTGAAGGCGCACGAACTGCTTCTCCCGCCCGATACTGCATCCATCGATACCACGATAAAAGATCAGGTGATGGCTAAAGTCGCCGAGCTGGCTGGGGTTGACGCGGTACGTGAAAGCGATCTGGTCATGGCTGATCTGGGCCTTGACAGCCTGAGCGCCCTTGAGCTGGCAGTCTGGGTCGAGCAGACCTATGGCGTTGCCGCGGAACAGACCGAAGACCTGACACGCGTGGCCCACTGGATCGCGGCCGCCGCCGGCCAGGCTGGACTTACCGATACGGCCCGCCTCGGTGCCGATATCTCGCCGCTGGTTTGCCGAGCGCGGCCGGCAACGGTTGCATCCGGCAGCTGGGGACAATCTGGCCGAAATCATCCTCAATCAGGCTGTCGCCATGCCGGATCAGCCCATCGTCGCGGATCGGCGCGCAGCGGTGTGAAGACATATCGTGACCTGCTGACCACGGTCTTTGTCCTGTTGCCTCAGATAAAACGGCTGAAGGACGAACGGATCGGTATCATGCTCCCCGCCTCGGTGGCCTCGGTCATCGCCTGGCTGAGCGTTATGTATAGCGGCAAGACGCCGGTGATGATCAACTGGACGTGGGGGAGAGGAATCTGCGCCATTGCCTGCGGACGGCGAAGGTCTCGACGATTATCAGTGCTTCTCAACTGGTGGGACGGCTTGGCCGCTACGGTATCAATGCGGATCGCCTGGCGGTTGACTGGTTTCTGCTTGATCGGAGGGCGGCGGCCATGAGCTTCACCCGCAAGCTTACAGGGGTGGTTCAGGCGCGGTTTATGCCCGCCGGCTGGCCGCAACACCAATCAGCGAAACCGCGGTGATTCTGTTCACCAGTGGCTCCGAAGCGGCGCCCAAGGTAGTGCCCTTGAGCCACCGCAACATCATGGCCAACCTGGCCGATTTTGCCGAAGCGATCACCTTTACCCGTGGTGATCGGCTGCTGGGCATGCTGCCTCCCTTTCATTCACTGGGTTTTTCCGGCACCCAGGTGATGCCCTTGTGTCTGGGGCTGCCTACCGCCTATCAGCCTGATCCTACCCAGGGCGCCCAGATCGCCGCCATGGTGGATGATTTTGCCATCACTGTCACGGTGGGAACCCCTGCCTTCATAAAGAACATGATGCATGCCGCACATCCCGGCGCTCTTACCTCCCTGCGCCTCGTCTTCACCGGGCGGAGGCATGTCCCGCCGATGTATACAGACAGTTTCAACACCACTGCCCGGACGCGGTCCTGTGTGAAGGCTATGGAATAACCGAATGTTCCCCCCTGGTAAGCATTAACAATCCGGAACAGCCCCGGCCGGGAACGATCGGAAGGGTAATGCCGTCCATGGAAACACTGATCGTTCATCCCGAAACGCACGAGGTGCTGGCGCCGGAGAACGGGGCATGCTGCTGGTTGCCGGGCCGAATGTCTTTGCCGGCTATGGTGGCGGGCACGATTCATCTCCCTTTGTCTATCTTCTGGGCAAACAGTGGTACAAGACCGGTGATCTGGTGGTAGAGGACGGTGTGCTGGTTTTTGCGGGACGGCTGAAGCGGTTTGTCAAAAAAGCGGGCGAGATGATCTCCCTGCCCGCCATCGAGGGCGCTGCTCGGTGACCATTTTGCCGACCGGTGCAGCGACGGCCCCTGTCTGGCAGTGGAATCAGCAGGAGATGAGGCACACCCCGAACTGGTGCTTTTCACCACCTTTGATGTTGAACTCGATGAGATTAACCGGGCCATCCGTACCGGAGGGCTCTCATCACTGCACTGGATAAGCAAGGTGGTGCGAATCGACGAGTTGCCGCTGCTTGGCACCGGCAAGATCGATTATAAAGCGTTGCAACGTGAGGTAGCCCGGGATGTACTGGCGACGCACGACATTTCCGCTGAATATACGAAACTCAGAAATTGATGATGCCGAACGATTGATGAATTCGTAAAAACCTCAACATTGCTTGCTGCCGTCATTCCCGCCCTCGATAACAACACTCAAGGGCAGGCTGCAGCGGGAATCCAGTGATTTCAAATGATTATGGATTTCGGCTCAGCTCCACAATGACCGTAATTGGGTTTTTACGATGCCATCACTTTTACGAAGGTGAAATGAGCCTAAGATTTGGGTAGTAGGTTGTATACTTCTCGGGTCTCGTGTCATGAGAGCAAACGAAGAGATCGTTGCATGAGCACCGATAAAAAAGTCGGGCAGGACGTTGGGCGCCGTGCCCCTGTTTCTCCTGTATTGCAGAAATATTTTACCGGCAAGAAACAGTGCCTCCCGGGGAATTTCAAAAACCTTGGCGCCTATGTGTCCAATTGCTGATTCAGTCTCCTCGATTTTGTTAAAGCCGATCGAGACTTCGGTGTAAACGATTGCATTGATGTACAGGGTGTTGGTCCGGCTGTACTGCTCGAGGGTGTTTTCCGACCAGTGGCGCCACTTCGGATCATTGGTAAAGAGATCGAGCAGCACGCACGAGTCGATGAGCACACCGTTCATGGGGACCCTGCACAATGGCCATTCTGGCCAACCTCATTTTTCTCTCTGGTAAGACCCAATATTTCATCGGTGCTCATGTTCGCGGTGGCGATCCCACGCAGTCTGGCAAATTTCTTTTTGGGCTTGTCAGGTGAGGTCTTTACAATGTAGAATTTACCGTTTTCTTCTTGAAAATCTACATCTGTTTCAGGAGTGATTCCTAAAATCTCGCGTACATCTTTTGGTATGGTAACCTGTCCTTTCATGGTGACTCGCATCACGTATCCTCCTTTAGAGACGGTAATACAAGTATAGTATTACTTGGTTTTCGCCGCAACCCCCTTTTCACACACTTTTCACCGTCTGTTCATACCTGCTTCACGAACGGCTGCTATCTCTTGTCCATAATCTCTGGTCGAACAATTCAACCCACAAAGGAGGGGAGTATGGATGCCGGTAAAAAACTGTTGTGGACGATATGCGCGGTGGTAGTGATTACGGCGGGCCCCGGCCTGGCCAATGCGGATCAGCAAACCCCTTTCCCCCTACTTTTTCGTAGCGGGCGATGAACCGTCGGCGGAGCAGTTTCCCCTGAAAGACACCAAGGTGGAGGTGACCATCAGCGGGGTGATTGCCGACGTGAAGGTGACCCAGTACTACGAAAATAACGGAGCGGCACCCATCAACGGCAGCTACATCTTTCCCGGTTCCACCCGGGCGGCGGTGCACGGCATGAAGATGCGCATCGGCGAGCGGCTGATAACCGCAAAAATCAAGGAGAAGGAGGCGGCCAGACAGATTTTCGAAGCCGCCAAGAAGGCGGGCAAAAGCGCTTCGCTGCTGGCCCAGAAACGGCCCAACGTCTTTTCCATGGAGGTGGCGAACATCATGCCCGGCGACAACCTTACCGTGGAACTGCGCTACACCGAACTGCTCATTCCCGCCGAGGGGCGTCTATGAATTCGTCTATCCCCACCGTGGTGGGGCCGCGCTATTCAAATCTGCCCGCCGACACCAGTGCCCCGGATGAGCGCTGGGTCGCCAACCCGTATCTGCGTGAAGATTCAGAGCCCCGTACCGATTTTTCCATCACCATGGCCATTAACGCCGGCATGGATATCGCAAAGGTCACCAGCCCCAGCCACGATACGACCATCACCTTTGACACCGCCCAGCGTGCCGCATCGAACTCGCCGATGGTCATGAGTTTGGCGGTGACCGCGACGTGATCGTCCGTTATCAGCTGGCCGGCGCGGCCATTTCCACTGGTCTGCTGCTCCATCAGGGCGAGGACGAAAATTTCTTCCTGCTGATGGCGCAGCCGCCCGAGCGGGTAACAACCTGAGCAGATACCCCCACGTGAGTACATCTTCGTGGTGGATGTGTCCGGGTCCATGCACGGGTTTCCCCTCAACACCACCAAAAAATTGATGCAGCGGCTGCTTGGCGGGTTGCGGGCCGAGGACAGCTTCAATGTCCTGCTGTTTGCCGGTACCGGCTCAATATCCTGGCCCCTGCCTCACTGCCGGCCACCACCACGCAGATCAACAGGGCGATTGACGTTTATCAACGATCAGGACGGCGGCGGCGGTACCAAACTGCTTACCGCCATGCGCCGCGCCATGGCCCTGCCGCGGGCCGAGGCGTGTCACGTTCGCTGGTAATCGTCACCGACGGCTACATTAACGGGGAGCGTTCGGTATTTGAGGAGGTCGAGACAAATCTGGGCCACACCAACGTCTTTACATTCGGATCGGCAGCGGCGTCAACCGCTACCTGATCGAGGCATGGCCCGGGCCGGGCGTGGCTATCCGTTCGTGGTCACCGAACCGGCCCAGGCGCCCGGACGGCGGCCCGGTTCAAAGAGTATATTTCGACGCCGCTGCTCACCGATATCGCGCTCAGCTCATCAGGTGTCGAACTCTTACGATGTGGAGCCCGCCGCCATTGCCGATCTCTTTTGCGGCCCGACCCATTCTGGTCTATGGCAAGTGGCGTGGGGCGACCAGCGAAGGCAACCCTGACCCTGACCGGCGCCACCGCCGGCGGGAGCTACGATAGCACCGTTTCATTTGGTGATGGGCCTTCCGGGCCGGATAACCCGGCGCTTGGCTACCTCTGGGCACGCTCTCGTATCGCCCGCATTTCCGATTATATCAGCGGTGCTCATGATGATGAACTCAGGCGCCGGATCGTCTCTCTTGGCTTGACCTATAACCTGCTGACAAAATTCACCTCATTTGTGGCAGTCGATGAGATCGTTCGTAACCCGGACGGCCAGGCAACCGATGTCAAACAGCCACTGCCGCTGCCCAAAGGGGTCTCCAACCTCGCCGTCGGCAAATCTATACGCAATTATTCCGAACCGTCACTGGCCCATATCGCCGGGATGCTGCTGGGTGGCGCTCGGTTTTGTACTTTTGAGGCGCAGATCGAAGGTGTCAATGAGGTAATAAAACAGAGGGTGGACTCTACCAGGCGCGGGGATCGCGCCATAATCGGTCCCCGCCACAATGTGAAAAAACAGCAGGCCCACAAGGTGATGAATTCGTAAAAACCTCAAATTTGCTTGCCACCGTCATTCCCGCCCTCGATAACAACACTCAAGGGCAGGCTGCAGCGGGAATCCAGTAATTTCAGATAATTATGGATTTCGATTCAACTCCACAATGACCGTAATTGGGGTTTTTACGACACCATCATAAGGTGATATCATGAAAACACGACTCATCATCTCCATCCTGGCCATCGTCGCCCCGGCCCTGTGGTTGAAGAAGACATACGGCGCCGCCTCCGGTAAGGAACTTGACTGGATTCTGGCGCCCACCGCCGCCCTGATAAACATGGTGTCTGATCTGCACTTTGTCCGTGAAAGCGGGCTAGGCTGGATCGACGCCACTCACAACGCGGTGATCGCACCGTCGTGCGCCGGCATCAATTTTCTGATCGTCGCCTTCTGCGCCGTGGGGCTGCGCGGCGTCTGGGGGTTTCGTTCCCCCATCGCGCAGCTGGGCTGGATAGCGGCGGCCCTGCCGGCGGTCTTTGCGGCGACGCTGATGGTCAATACCCTGCGCATCCGGCTCTTGATCGAATTGCATCATCTTGATATCTATGGCACCCGTTTCACTGCTGAGCTGGCCCATCTCATCGGCGGGTGGTTATCTACTACGGCAGTCTGCTCTGTCTGTTCTGGTGGGTATCGGTTATACTAAAAAGACGAGCGCCCGTGGCAAATGCCACCGGGTGGGCGCCGCCACCCTGGGCCTGGTGGCTGGTGCCGCCGGCCGGGTATCTGCTGATTACCCTGGGGGCGCCGCTGGTTACCGGCAATTTTCTCAGCGACGTGGCCGCCTTCACCCGGCACGCGACCACCGTTGTGCTGCTAAGCGGCGCACTCAGCCTGCCGGGGCTTGTGGTGACGCTGATACCTCGCTCGATAAAAGGATCGTAAAATAATCACCCACACGCCTCGACACCCTGTGCCGGGAACAACAGATAACCATCTATGAAACCACGTATCCTCATCGTCGAAGATGAGCCGGCCATCGCCGATACCATCGATTACGCCCTGCAGACCAACGGCTGCACAACCCTGCGCGTTACTACCGGCGGCGCGGTGGCGGACGAGCTGGCCCAACAGCACATCGACCTGATTGTTCTTGATATCGGCCTGCCCGATATCGACGGTATCGAGGTGTGCCGGCAGGTGCGCGCCATTCGTCGGTGCCCATTATCTTTCTCACCGCCCGCTCCGATGAGATCGACCGGGTGGTGGGTCTTGAGATCGGCGCCGATGACTACGTGGTCAAACCGTTCAGCCCCCGCGAGCTGGCCGCCCGGGTCAAGGCGGTGCTGCGCCGCACCGGCAGAGATTCCAGCGCTGACGAGCCGGTTTCATTGTTCAGCCTGGATCAACCCAGACAGCGAATTGAATTTTGCGGCACACCGCTGGCCCTGTCGCGCTACGAGTTCAACCTGCTCGCCGTGCTTATCGACCATCCGGCCGGGTCTTTTCCCGTGAACAACTGATGAACCTCGCCTGGGAAGAACCGCAGGCAAGCATGGACCGCACCGTCGACGCCCATATCAAAAACATCCGCGCCAAGCTCAAAACCATCCGCCCCGACCTCGACCCCATCATCACCCACCGGGGCATCGGCTACGCCCTGCGGGAGTGATGAATTCGTAAAAACCCTGATCTTACTTGTTTTCGTAATTCCCGCCCTCGATAACAACACTCAAGGGCAGGCTGCAGCGGGAATTCATGAATTTCAAGTGATTATCGATTTCGGGTCAGCTCCACCATGACGGTGATAGATGTTTTTACGATTCCATCAGGAGTAGCGAGGCGGGGTTTTCAGGTCTTTTATTTTAGCATTGTCTAGAATCTTTTCAGTGGACCAGCAATGGAAAACAGCTGTGTTTAACGGCAGTGGTTGCTCTCCCCAATTTACGCGATTTTTGTGGCGAAAAAGGAAAATTATCTTTAAAATGATATTTTAGGTAAAGTATGATTACCTTAATATGCACTTTTGGGTATTTTCATGATCGCTTCCTCGTCTGAATTCATCACGGTGCTTCGCCATTATAATCCCTGGTGGCGCGGCTCCTCACCGGCCGATCTCCCCACCTGGCGGCGGCCCGTGTTTGATTATATTTTCAGGTGGATGCAATCCCCCCCGGCGCCGCGGGCACTGCTGCTTTCCGGCGCTCGACAGGTTGGCAAAACGACGCTTTTTCTGCAGGTCATTCAGGCGCTGATTGAAGACGGCGTTGGTGCTGAGAAAATCCTCTATGCAACGTTTGACCACCCCTTGCTCAAATCCCTCGGCCTCGATGGGCTCATCAAATTGTGGCGCGAGTTCGAGCCGGAAACCGACGGGATTGAATATCTCTTTCTCGATGAAATCCACACTGTCACCGATTGGCAGACGTGGCTGAAACTCCAGGTCGATTTCGAGAAAAAACGACGCATCGCGGTGACCGGCTCGGCGACACCGCTAGTCACCGAAGGACAGGAATCAGGGGTCGGCCGCTGGCATACGCTGCGCATTTTCACCCTTTCATTTTATGAATACCTGCATCTCAAGCAGATCGACATACCCGCGCCTCCCGCTCTTGATTCGCTTGCTGAACTATTTGACTGGTCACCAGAGCAGTTCGCCAGGGTGGGGGCTGATAGTGCGCCGATGGTCGCTCATTTCCATGAATATTTACTTCGCGGCGGCTTTCCCCAGACTGCTCTCATGAACAGCATTACCGCCGCCCAGAAACTTCTGCGTGAAGATATCGTCGACAAGGTCTTGAAACGCGACATGACGGCGCTCTTTGGCGTCCGGCGCGTGCTCGAGATTGAACAGGTGTTTGTCTACCTTTGCCTGCATGGTGGCGGCATAATGGACATGCAGATGCTTTGTCGGAACCTGGAGTTGAAAAAGCCGACAGTCAACAATTTCATCAACCTGATGGAAGCGGCCCATCTAATCTATAAAGTGCCGCCGTTCGGCTACGGTAAAGAGATTCTGCGTGCCCGTTACAAGATCTATCTGGCCGATCCCGCCATTGCCCCTTCGGTGCTGCTCACCGCGGCAACGCTGTTGGAAGACCCGACAGCCCTTGGCGCGGCCGTTGAAACAACATGTTTCAAGCACGCCTTCGCCCGCTATTACCCGGTGAGAGTTGGTTTCTCCTATTGGCGCGGCAGAAAAGACCGAGAGGTCGATATCGTTGCCGAAGTACGCGGCGAGGTGATCCCCTTCGAAGTAAAATATCGTGCTCGAAACACCGGCATTGCAGATCTGAAAGGTCTGGCCGAGTTCTGCACGGCGCGCAACGTCTCGCACGGCTATGTCATCACCAGAGATAGCGCGGATTTTTCCATCGTTTCTCCCCCTTTAAAGGTTGAGTCGACACGCGGCCTTGAGCCGGTGCGGTGGGCAAGGATTCCGGCCCCGCTCGCCTGTTACTGGCTCGGAAAAACAGAGCTTGACGAGTAGAAAAATAGACCTGCATGGTATCTCTCTGCTCTGCCATGAGCGGGGTTAATGGCGCCTTCTTCAATTCCGAATAACGTGTGCCGGACAAGCGGCGCCGACCATGGTGCAGCGCACTAATGGCGTGAAAAAATGTTCGTACAGTAGTAGTGTCCCGACTTCACATGTTTTCATACAGGGATAATTGATTCATGGCCTCCTTCGACCGCGTTTACGAGCTTACCGCCATCCTGCAAAGCAGCCGCTACGCGGTAAGCGCCCAAGAGCTGGCCGCCCGCCTTGAGTGCTCGCTGCCCACCGTCAAGCGCTATCTTGCCAAACTGCGCAACGAATACAACCTGCCGGTTACCTACAGCCAGAAATATCAGGGCTATATCCTCGACAAAAAAAACGATGACCAGGTGGAATTTCCCGGCCTCTGGTTCAACGTCTCCGAGCTTCACGCCCTGCTGGCCATACATGAGCTGATCGGCGGCCTTGATCCGGGCCTGCTCAGGGCCGAACTGCAGCCGCTGCGCGAGCGCATCGAAAAACTGCTGGCCGGGCGCGGCGTCAGCACCGGCGAACTGGTCAAACGCATTCAGTTTGTCGGCGCCGGTATCCGGCTCTGCTGTCCGCTCGCCTTCCGGGCCGCCGCCACCGCGCTCATCGAGCGCACCCGCCTCAAACTCAATTATCACAGCCGGGGTGAAAACAGTATTTCCACCAGAACCATATCACCTCAGCGCCTGCTCTACTACCGGGGCAACTGGTATCTGGCCGCCTACTGCCATACCGCGGCGGACTGCGCGTCATGGCTCTTGAACGGATGAGCGATATCGTCACCCAGAACCACCCCGCCACGGAAGTCGACGACCAGACCATGGCCGCCGAACTGACCTCGTCGTTCGGCATCTTCACCGGCCCCCCAACCACCAGGCGGTGCTGCTTTTCACCAGCCACAGCGCCCGCTGGGTGGCGGAAAGAACAGTGGCACCCCGCCCAGGAAGGCCGCTGGCTGAGCGACGGCCGGTATGAACTGCGTGTGCCCTATTCCGACCAGCGCGAACTGGTCATGGAAATCCTGCGCCACGGCCCCGACGTGCAGGTCATCGCCCCGCCGGAGCTGGCCCGGGCGGTATGCGCTCGCCTGGAAAAAGCGTTGCAGGCCTGCAAAAAAAAATGAAAAATAATTCTCACCGGATCATTTTTTGATACGCGGGGGTGGTAGGGTAGGGTAAAGAATCTTTGTTATTCCGCTGTATTTACTGACACAAAAGAGAATATTTTATCGTTAGCTGAACAGCTAAAAGTGTTTTTAATGAGAGGGTAGGTGCGATGGAAAACGAAACATACATTTCTCCGATTGCAATTGATTTAGGGGCGGCCCACACCGGTGTTTATTCCCTGATTTACAAGGCTGGAAGCACCCTTGCCGATGTTGAAGAGAAAAGCGGTGTCGTCTATGAGCTGGACCCGCAAAACAATACCTTGCTCATGGTTAGTCGGAGACAGAAAAGACATCAGCGCCGCAATTTAGACCGTCGGCAGATGGCCAAGCGGCTTTTCAGGCTCATCTGGGAGAAAACATTTTGGTTTGCAATGGGACGCGGACGCTGCCCAAAGCATTGGATTCTTGTTTAACCGGCGCGGGTTTAGTTTCATCACCGAGCACTATGACATTCAGGCGTTGGCCAACTTCCCGGAAGAGGCGTGGCAGGAGCTTCCGCGCGCGTTTACGGATTTGATTCCAGTTGATCTTCGCAACTCATCAGGCCTCGCCGAATTCATCATGGCGCTACCGCGCGATGAACCTTTAAGTAATAGTTGTCTTTGTGAGTTATATAAAGAAACTAACAAAATCAAAAAAAGAGCTTGTTTTTACCCAGAAAAGTATTGCACTTGCGAAGGCGTGTGAGGCTATCGGGCAGGGCAGAGGCGTGCCGGTCGAGAGGAGGAAAAAAGAGAGCCCCCTCGCCTCTGTTTCTAAATGGATTGTGGAGCGCTGGCGTGATGAAGGCGTATGCGGGCTGGAGGCGGTTGAACCTACGGGGCCGGTGTATAACATTGCCGGATTTTTAACCGAACACCCTTCGTTGGCAGAGACAGTAACTGCAACGCTGCCAGATTACCGGGCTGCTCAAAATGAATCGAAACAATCGATGTGGAATTTTGCCATCGATAAATTCAAGCTGGAAGAAGCGGAGTTTGAACGGACCGGTGAAACAACAAGTGAAAAGCAAGATTTTATTCGTACCCATCTTCACCATCTTGCCTTTGCCATTTATACAATCAGTGATGAGCTGAGAAGTGGTGCACGACATCGGGCAAGATATTTTGAGGAAGTTGAGAAAGTACTTACCGGCATCACCCACCGGCATGGCTATCTGCAGCGGTTTTGCGGCTCCCTACAGCAAGAACATTTTGCCGGGTTAACACCGGCAAAGCTGACCAGGTTGATCAGCCATATCAGTAATCTGGAGTTAAAACCACTCCGGAAATACTTCAACGACAAGAAGCACCAGGGCGGCTTCTATTGGGACGAAGAGCGGCTCAAACGATGTTTCAGTGACTGGGTACTGGGGCAGTGGCGGGTCGACCTCGCCAAAAACAGGGACAAGGGTGCCGGGAAACCCCAGGATTACCAAAAGCTTCGCACGGTCTTACAAAATTACGAAGGCGGCATCATCGAATTCTGGATTGGGCACGACCCGCAATTGAGTATTCCCCCCTACCAGGATAACAACAACCGTAATCCGCCCCGCTGCCAGAGCCTGCTTCTCAATGCCTGTTTCCTTGACCACGCCTATCCCTCATGGCGCAGATGGTTAGAGGCATTGAAAGACAATGCGGCAGACCATCTTGGCGATCTTGAAACAAGGCTTTTAGGGTTGGAAAGTGGCAAGAA
>JAEPEX010000034.1_pt1 | contig 11976 bp, 13 predicted proteins | sample 9130951 | NCBI WGS metagenome assembly JAEPEX01 (sample SAMN17228542, study PRJNA684324) | microbial mat metagenome | biome: saline marsh[ENVO:00000054]; feature: microbial feature [ENVO:01000007], biofilm[ENVO:00002034], sulphate-reducing...; material: estuarine water [ENVO:01000301]|estuarine... | reverse complement strand
CCCGGTTGCTGCTGAATCAGACTATTACCGGTACGACGCTGGGGTATCGGCATCAGCGAACAGAGTCAATGCGGCCAATATCAGCCCGATGGCAACATTGATTGCGCCGCCATCAATGGCCATTATGGCAGCAATCAAGGCGAAAAGACCAAACCAGGTAAAGCTGGGAAGGAAAAAGCGATAGATGTCTCTTGCGGTGCGCGGCCCAGCGCGAACAACAGCTTGCCAACCACAATACAGCGGCCAGCGCGAAACCTGTTATAACCATACGCAGTAGTTACCGTTGGATCTGGCGGCAATGCATCCCAGCCAGGCTCAACCAATGGCAGTTGATCAGCTCGCTCAACGATAGACCACCGAGCCATGCACCGATCGTCGGTAGCACGATTGTCAGCGTCAGGACGGCGAGTAATGGCAATACGGAACTGAGCATTGAGCGAAGTTTGCCGTTTTCGAGGAAAAATCTGGAGGGAAGACTTCTTACCATGCGCCCGGATAGATCGGCGGCTTGTTGGTCTCAGATTGCTTACTATGGATGCATTTTCATACGAGTACAACCGCTGACCTGGTACAAAAGCAGGCAAAAGCTCGAGAACCCATGCGAAAACGAGGAATAGACTGCCACTTAGCCTACTTCCGCTGAAACAGCTGGAAGCGGCACTGGCCACTGCGATGCCGGCCTTCATGGCTGACTAAAACAGCCAGACCCGAGCCACCGGCTTGTCTCGCGGTCCAGCGCCAGGCTAATTGACACCAGTGTGAAGGTCGGCCGGCCCGCTCCATTCCTGCTGATCGCCCTTTTCCCCCACGCTGGGAACTGATCCTTGCCGAAAACCATTTCCGCTTTAATCTTATACGTAATTGACTTGCGTTGGATGAGGGAATGGATAATAAACGGAATGTCTCGAGGATTCTCGCATATGAGCGGAAAGCAACTCAAGCTCATCGAATATTGTTCAATCAGCTCCCGATCTCGCTGTTCGTCAATCCATCAACGGGGTCATCCTCGTCGCATTATTGTGGGGCGCGATCCCAGCTTATTGCTCGGCCTTTGGCTGCTGGCGCTGATGGTGGTGACGCTGGCCAGATATCGATTGCTGCGAGCCTTCAGACATCGGCACTCGAATGCGATCAATCGGATACCCTGGAGGGCGCCTTTATCGCTGGAGCCGGTCTTTCCGGACTAGTCTGGGGTGCGTCTGGGGTACTGCTGATGCATCCACAGTCGTATCCTTATCAGGTGCTGATCGCTTTCGCGCTTGGCGGTATGATCGCCGGCGCGGTACCGATTCTGTCGTGTCTGCCGCAGGCCTACATCGCCTTTGCAGTCCCGACTATGCTGCCGGTCACCCTGAACATGCTGCTGGCAGGCGATCGCATCCATTTGAACATGGGACTGCTGCTGCTGGTCTTTAGCCTGGCGATGGTGCTGTCGTCGATGCGCATGAGCCAGACACTCCTGGAGTTGTGCGACTTGCGGCTGCATCGCGACCTGTCCAACAAGGAGCGCAAAACATTGGAACGGCTGCTACGGATCGACGAAATGACCGGTATCGCCAATCGACGCTGTTTCGATGAAACGATTAAGCTGGAATGGCGGCGCGGACAGCGCGAGGGCGGAAATATGGCGCTCATCAGCGCTGATATCGACAACTTCAAGGAGTACAACGATCTCTACGGGCATCCAGCCGGAGACAGTTGCCTGGCCCAGGTGGCCAAGGCGATGCAGGATGCGCTGAATCGTCCCGGGGATCTCGCTGCCCGCACCGGCGGCGAAGAATTCTCGTTCGTGCTGCCGAACACCTCTTTGCAAGGCGCCGGTTACATCGCCGAACGTTTGCGCAACAGCGTGCAGGCATTGAATATCCCCACGCAGGCCAGCCGGATACCGGCAAGGTCACGATCAGTGTCGGGGTCGCTGCATGCGATCATCACAAAGTTGATACGCTGGACAGCTTGGTCCAATTGGCCGATGAAGCACTCTATCAGGCCAAGCGTCAGGGCCGCAATGGCGTGGTATTGGCAACCTAATGCACACCCGAAATGGGCCTATTCTGTCGAACCGCTGCTGATTTCAGGCTTGTGATAGAACAATCCCACGCTTAAAGCAATGGCGGCAAGCAGCATCGGCAGATACCATAGCTCGCTCCAACGGGTATTTGGTTCAACCGGCAGGATGAGTTTGCTGAACTCCAGCATATGCGGATCGGGTTCATGCACTCCGGACACTGGTGTCGCATACAGATAGAATTTGCCATTCGCTGGTGTGAACGCCATGGCCTGTACGCTACTGGAGTTGAAAATCGCCTGCGGAGGGTGAGCGTTGTCGAACATAATCTCGATAATGTCCGTCACTCTGGCCGGATTGTCGCCAGCGTTGAATCGCGCCAGGGACCGAAAGCGTTGCCATCGCAGAGTATCCTGGCTGTCGTAGCAATTACTTGGCGAGCGTGCCAGCACATAGCAATCGACGACCGCGATCTGCTCGGGTCTGTTCCAGGGATTGGACGCGCGATATCGGCTGCTGTCGGTACGTACCAGGGGGGGAGATGCGCGCGGCTGTTCCAGCACCTGCACCTCGATCTTATCTGCCATCAGGATATTGTGGCTGGAGGCATACTGCTTGCCGGTCAGTTGGGCGCGGGCGGCAGCAATCCGGCTGCTGGTTTCCAGCGCCCTGCGTATGGCAAAGAAGATGGCATGGTATGCGGCCGGATCGGAATCGGGTTGCCGCAACGGTGAATCCAGATGTGCCAAGAATAGTCCATGCTGATTGAAGCCGGACAGCATGCCGACATATCCAGCAAAGCCGATATTGGCAATGCCGCCACGCTGGTCCTGATAGACAGTGATGGCTTGCAGGCTACGCAATGACTCATCAGTGTACCAATCCACATTCCTACCGACGACCGGCGAACCAGATGCCGAGGTTGTCCCCAAACACCGAATCCGGAACCCCTGGTGCGAAGCCCGATGTCCGCAAGCAGTTGCATCAGCCAATATTCATTCAATGACAGGTAGCCATCGCCCGGCTGGTCGCGGCTGGAGATTTGCCAGCGCGACGCGATGCCTTCCATCTCATCGCGATAGCGTTGATCGATATTGGGCAGCATGGCCTGGACCTGCTCTGCGATTCCTTGCTCGAAGCCTAGTCGATCGAATAGATGATGCAGATAAGTGTCGTAGCGTTTTTCGATATCGGGAAAACGCTGCTTGATTGCACCACCCAGGGTCCGGCCAATCTCGGTGCCGCTTTTGCCCTGCACATCCACATAGAATACCGGCGGGGTCTGGGATGCGGCACATGGCGCCAACAAGAACAGCAGGCAAACCAATGCGGCGCCGAAGCTCTGCGGCCGCGGGTGTTGCGGTTTCATTACTATGGTTACGTTTATACTGGGCGGGGTCGTGATATGTGGAATAGCAGTCTACCCTGATTGACCGCTGGGATGTGGTGAACTTGTGAGCCGCACCATTAGGATGCACACTTTAGGCTCTGGTTATGCCGATTCGGGATGTTATCTGCCCAGTCGAGGGTGAACCGATGGGAAGGGTAGGTTATCCCGCATCGGATTCCTGGGCGGAGGGACTAGTACAACGGTGCGGATGTTCCGCTACCGTTTCTGCTGTTTGTCGTTATCGTATTCGTTCATCATGGGTTATCGATGACGATTGCAAACGGTCTCGCGACTTCAGCAGCAGGGCACTAGACTTCGTACAGTTGGTCTTTCAAAATGGACGGCGCGAGCGGTGTGGATACCGAAGGCGCCGCCCAGGCAGGATGGACATGCATAAGGGTAAAGCGGATAGCATGACAGTTGATAGGAGCTACCTAAGAAGTCGTATGCGACTTGACAGTCAGAAGTGTGGCTAGTTTTCGCTTACCGCTTCCGATTAACAAGTCACTGACTATCGTTTGCTACCAGCAGCGAATTTCCAGATCGCATTCATGTCGTGGCAGGGTCAGCTTTTTCTCTTAGGGCAGCTTTTACACTGCTTGCCTTCCTTATATTTTTTACAGCATTTATCGGCCTTTTTACCCATTGAGGCCGATGCGGCATCAGCCGGTGACCTCATGCTGCCGCCCCTGAGTCTGCAGACGATGATTGACCCATCGTTTTGGCCGTCTCGGCAAGTTCGTTGTCAATCAACAACAGCCCCTGGCCCTGGTCGCCGAACAAGCGCAGGCGTCCGATAATATCATTGACGGTTGCTTCTTCTTCGATCTGCTCGGTGACGAACCATTGTAGAAAGACGTTGGTGGCATGATCTTTTTCCGTCAACGCCTGATCGACGAGTTCATTGATGGCGGCAGTGACCTGGCGTTCATGAGCCAATGTGGTTTCGAACATAGACATGACGCCGTTGTTCTGTGCTGGCGGAGCCGATACCTCGCTGAATTTCACATCCGCGTCCTGATCCACGAGGTAATGATACATTTTCAACGCATGGGTCATCTCTTCGCCATGTTTCGCCATGAACCAAGAGGCAGTTCCCTTCAGGTTAGCCGCTTCGGCTTGGGCCGCGAGAGCCAGGTAAAAGTAGGAGGAGTACAGCTCGCGGTTGATCTGGGCATTGATTTGCGTGCTCATCTGCGGGGAAATCATGGTATTGACCTATTCAGAATCAACTGAGTTTGAGATTGATTGGATGTGGTGATCGTTTTGCAAAGGGGCAAATCGAACATCAGTTGATTTAGCAAGATTGACAGCCTGAACCGATTTTTCAAGCGCCGCAATGCCACCGCGAACAAAATCAGTGCGCAAACCAGTCTACAAACAGGTGACTATTCAGATGTTGCTGGACCAGCAGCAGAGCCGGATTGCAGCAAATCCAACACCTCGAAACGGATTGCGCCGGTCCGCGGTTAAGCCATTATCGCGCTGCAAAGCGCGGACTGCCGCCAGAGTTCTTGGCCCAATGATTCCATCCACAGGTCCCGGCTCGTAGCCATTTTCCGCCAGCGCTTGCTGTAACCGCCTGACCAATGCAGCGTCGATCTCCGGATAGATCAGGGGTTGGGCGTCGGCGTCGCACCGTCGCAGCTCAAGTGCTGCACCCATGATGCCAGCAGGCGCGAAGCGATATGGGGTGGGCGGATCGCAATCCGATGCCGGGTCCGACTCGATAGATTCCGCGCTGGACATGCTGGATGCTTCGCCGGCATCAAGCGGTTGCTCGGCGAGCGGCTCGGCTTGCCGGGCTGGTTCGGTTACCGAATCGGGCTTGAATCCGACCTCGAAAGCCGCTTTGCCCGCGCTTGGTTCAGATGTGGACTGCACGTTCGGCAACCGCGCCTGAGCAACCGCCTGAGCCGTTTCGTCAAGTTCATTCGTCGCCTCGGAATCAGATTCACCCGAAGCAATGATCGAAGCCGATCCGTTCGGTTGCCGATCGATGCCAGCGGTCGTTCGCTCATCAGGCCCGATTTCAGACTCGATATCGGATTTGATTTGATCCGGACGCCTTGCGTCCGAGCGGCTCTCGCTGGGTAACGAAGTTGTTGCTTCCACGACCAAATCGATGGTCGACGCCGGCGTTGTTGCGATGTCCGCCTTGTCAAGTTCGACCGGTGGCAGCCCTGCCAGTACGAACAGCAACAGCAGGGTGCCGAAGCCGACCCAAACACTGCCTGCCACCGGCCACTGGCGCAAGCCGCGCTCGGTATCGCGACCTGGCGCGGCGAAGATCTGCTCGAACAGATCGACGGCGCGTTGTTGCAATTCGGCACGCTGCGTCTGCCAGCGCTTCCCAAGCTGTTGCTGCCAGTGTCAACACGCCGTTGCAGCGGTGTCAGTAGGGCGAGAATATCCCAGGCGGCACGCGATCGATCAGGGGTTCAAGCAGCGGTGCAAGCACCTGGGTCGCAACCGCACGGCGGCCAACACCAGCAGCCCAAGGCCAGAGCAAAGGCACGATCAGAAGATCCGTCAGCCAGGCCGACGGCGTACTAATGCGAAAGTCAACATCAGCAATAGGCGACCATGGCACCAGGCAACGCGGCCAGCGTAACCAGGTTTGGGTGGGACTCGGTACGCGCCGTGATCCAGACAAAACGCACCATCAGCAAGGTCGATGCCAACATAGAGACTGGACCCCATGCCGATCCGGCCAGCTCGTGCGCATTCCAGGATGCGGCCTGCTCTATTGCGACCTCGATGGTCTTTGTCTGATCCGGCGCGTACCAGTCCCCCGAACCGGTATCGCTGCCGGCGTGCTGGTGGTCGCCTATTGCTGATCGTGCGCTTAGGTACGCCGCGCCTGGGCGACGGTCTTGGCCTGGCTGCTGGTGTTGGCCGCCGTGCGGTTGCGACCCAGGTGCTTGCACGCTGCTGAACCCTGATCGATCGCGTGCCGCCTGGGATATTCTCGCCCTACTGACACCGCTGCAACGGCGTGTTGAACACTGGCAGCAACAGCTTGGGAAGCGCTGGCAGACGCAGCGGCCGAATTGCAACAACGCGCCGTCGATCTGTTCGAGCAGATCTTCGCCGCGCCAGGTCGCGATACCGAGCGCGGCTTGCGCCAGTGGCCGGTGGCAGGCAGTGTTTGGGTCGGCTTCGGCACCCTGCTGTTGCTGTTCGTACTGGCAGGGCTGCCACCGGTCGAACTTGACAAGGCGGACATCGCAACAACGCCGGCGGTCGACCATCGATTTGGTCGTGGAAGCAACAACTTCGTTACCCAGCGAGAGCCGCTCGGACGCAAGGCGTCCGGATCAAATCAAATCCGATATCGAGTCTGAAATCGGGCCTGATGAGCGAACGACCGCTGGCATCGATCGGCAACCGAACGGATCGGCTTCGATCATTGCTTCGGGTGAATCTGATTCCGAGGCGACGAATGAACTTGACGAAACGGCTCAGGCGGTTGCTCAGGCGCGGTTGCCGAACGTGCAGTCCACATCTGAACCAAGCGCGGGCAAAGCGGCTTTCGAGGTCGGATTCAAGCCCCGATTCGGTAACCGAACCAGCCCGGCAAGCCGAGCCGCTCGCCGAGCAACCGCTTGATGCCGGCGAAGCATCCAGCATGTCCAGCGCGGAATCTATCGAGTCGGACCCGGCATCGGATTGCGATCCGCCCACCCCATATCGCTTCGCGCCTGCTGGCATCATGGGTGCAGCACTTGAGCTGCGACGGTGCGACGCCGACGCCCAACCCCTGATCTATCCGGAGATCGACGCTGCATTGGTCAGGCGGTTACAGCAAGCGCTGGCGGAAAATGGCTACGAGCCGGGACCTGTGGATGGAATCATTGGGCCAAGAACTCTGGCGGCAGTCCGCGCTTTGCAGCGCGATAATGGCTTAACCGCGGACGGCGCAATCCGTTTCGAGGTGTTGGATTTGCTGCAATCCGGCTCTGCTGCTGGTCCAGCAACATCTGAATAGTCACCTGTTTGTAGACTGGTTTGCGCACTGATTTTGTTCGCGGTGGCATTGCGGCGCTTGAAAAATCGGTTCAGGCTGTCAATCTTGCTAAATCAACTGATGTTCGATTTGCCCCTTTGCAAAACGATCACCACATCCAATCAATCTCAAACTCAGTTGATTCTGAATAGGTCAATACCATGATTTCCCCGCAGATGAGCACGCAAATCAATGCCCAGATCAACCGCGAGCTGTACTCCTCCTACTTTTACCTGGCTCTCGCGGCCCAAGCCGAAGCGGCTAACCTGAAGGGAACTGCCTCTTGGTTCATGGCGAAACATGGCGAAGAGATGACCCATGCGTTGAAAATGTATCATTACCTCGTGGATCAGGACGCGGATGTGAAATTCAGCGAGGTATCGGCTCCGCCAGCACAGAACAACGGCGTCATGTCTATGTTCGAAACCACATTGGCTCATGAACGCCAGGTCACTGCCGCCATCAATGAACTCGTCGATCAGGCGTTGACGGAAAAAGATCATGCCACCAACGTCTTTCTACAATGGTTCGTCACCGAGCAGATCGAAGAAGAAGCAACCGTCAATGATATTATCGGACGCCTGCGCTTGTTCGGCGACCAGGGCCAGGGGCTGTTGTTGATTGACAACGAACTTGCCGAGACGGCCAAAACGATGGGTCAATCATCGTCTGCAGACTCAGGGGCGGCAGCATGAGGTCACCGGCTGATGCCGCATCGGCCTCAATGGGTAAAAAAGGCCGATAAATGCTGTAAAAAATATAAGGAAGGCAAGCAGTGTAAAAGCTGCCCTAAGAGAAAAAGCTGACCCTGCCACGACATGAATGCGATCTGGAAATTCGCTGCTGGTAGCAAACGATAGTCAGTGACTTGTTAATCGGAAGCGGTAAGCGAAAACTAGCCACACTTCTGACTGTCAAGTCGCATACGACTTCTTAGGTAGCTCCTATCAACTGTCATGCTATCCGCTTTACCCTTATGCATGTCCATCCTGCCTGGGCGGCGCCTTCGGTATCCACACCGCTCGCGCCGTCCATTTTGAAAGACCAACTGTACGAAGTCTAGTGCCCTGCTGCTGAAGTCGCGAGACCGTTTGCAATCGTCATCGATAACCCATGATGAACGAATACGATAACGACAAACAGCAGAAACGGTAGCGGAACATCCGCACCGTTGTACTAGTCCCTCCGCCCAGGAATCCGATGCGGGATAACCTACCCTTCCCATCGGTTCACCCTCGACTGGGCAGATAACATCCCGAATCGGCATAACCAGAGCCTAAAGTGTGCATCCTAATGGTGCGGCTCACAAGTTCACCACATCCCAGCGGTCAATCAGGGTAGACTGCTATTCCACATATCACGACCCCGCCCAGTATAAACGTAACCATAGTAATGAAACCGCAACACCCGCGGCCGCAGAGCTTCGGCGCCGCATTGGTTTGCCTGCTGTTCTTGTTGGCGCCATGTGCCGCATCCCAGACCCCGCCGGTATTCTATGTGGATGTGGCAGGGCAAAAGCGGCACCGAGATTGGCCGGACCCTGGGTGGTGCAATCAAGCAGCGTTTTCCCGATATCGAAAAACGCTACGACACTTATCTGCATCATCTATTCGATCGACTAGGCTTCGAGCAAGGAATCGCAGAGCAGGTCCAGGCCATGCTGCCCAATATCGATCAACGCTATCGCGATGAGATGGAAGGCATCGCGTCGCGCTGGCAAATCTCCAGCCGCGACCAGCCGGGCGATGGCTACCTGTCATTGAATGAATATTGGCTGATGCAACTGCTTGCGGACATCGGGCTTCGCACCAGGGGTTCCGGATTCGGTGTTTGGGGGACAACCTCGGCATCTGGTTCGCCGGTCGTCGGTAGGAATGTGGATTGGTACACTGATGAGTCATTGCGTAGCCTGCAAGCCATCACTGTCTATCAGGACCAGCGTGGCGGCATTGCCAATATCGGCTTTGCTGGATATGTCGGCATGCTGTCCGGCTTCAATCAGCATGGACTATTCTTGGCACATCTGGATTCACCGTTGCGGCAACCCGATTCCGATCCGGCCGCATACCATGCCATCTTCTTTGCCATACGCAGGGCGCTGGAAACCAGCAGCCGGATTGCTGCCGCCCGCGCCCAACTGACCGGCAAGCAGTATGCCTCCAGCCACAATATCCTGATGGCAGATAAGATCGAGGTGCAGGTGCTGGAACAGCCGCGCGCATCTCCCCCCCTGGTACGTACCGACAGCAGCCGATATCGCGCGTCCAATCCCTGGAACAGACCCGAGCAGATCGCGGTCGTCGATTGCTATGTGCTGGCACGCTCGCCAAGTAATTGCTACGACAGCCAGGATACTCTGCGATGGCCAACGCTTTCGGTCCCTGGCGCGATTCAACGCTGGCGACAATCCGGCCAGAGTGACGGACATTATCGAGATTATGTTCGGACAACGCTCACCCTCCGCAGGCGATTTTCAACTCCAGTAGCGTACAGGCCATGGCGTTCACACCAGCGAATGGCAAATTCCTATCTGTATGCGACACCCAGTGTCCGGAGTGCATGAACCCGATCCGCATATGCTGGAGTTCAGCCAAACTCATCCTGCCGGTTGAACCAAATACCCGTTGAGCGAGCTATGGTATCTGCCGATGCTGCTTGCCGCCATTGCTTTAAGCGTTGGGATTGTTCTATCACAAGCCTGAAATCAGCAGCGGTTCGACAGAATAGGCCCATTTCGGGTGTGCATTAGGTTGCCAATACCACGCCATTGCGGCCCTGACGCTTGGCCTGATAGAGTGCTTCATCGGCCAATTGGACCAAGCTGTCCAGCGTATCAACTTTGTGATGATCGCATGCCAGCGACCCCGACACTGATCGTGACCTTGCCGGTATCCGGCTGGCCTGCGTGGGGGATATTCAATGCCTGCACGCTGTTGCGCCAAACGGTTCGGCGATGTAACCGGCGCCTTGCAAAGAGGTGTTCGGCAGCACGAACGAGAATTCTTCGCCGCCGGTGCGGGCAGCGAGATCCCCGGGACGATTCAGCGCATCCTGCATCGCCTTGGCACCTGGGCCAGGCCAACTGTCTCCGGCTGGATGCCCGTAGAGATCGTTGTACTCCTTGAAGTTGTCGATATCAGCGCTGATGAGCGCCATATTTCCGCCCTCGCGCTGTCCGCGCCGCCATTCCAGCTTAATCGTTTCATCGAAACAGCGTCGATTGGCGGATACCGGTCATTTTCGTCGATCCGTAGCAGCCGTTCCAATGTTTGCGCTCCTTGTTGGACAGGTCGCGATGCAGCCGCAAGTCGCACAACTCCAGGAGTGTCTGGCTCATGCGCATCGACGACAGCACCATCGCCAGGCTAAAGACCAGCAGCAAGCAGTCCCATGTTCAAATGGATGCGATCGCCTGCCAGCAGCATGTTCAGGGTGACCGGCAGCATAGTCGGACTGCAAAGGCGATGTAGCCTGCGGCAGACACGAAGAATCGGTACCGCGCCGGCGATCATACCGCCAAGCGCGAAAGCGATCAGCACCTGATAAAGGATACGACTGTGGATGCATCAGCAGTACCCCAGACGCACCCCAGACTAGTCCGGAAAGACCGGCTCCAGCGATAAAGGCGCCCTCCCAGGGTATCCGATTGATCGCATTCGAGTGCCGATGTCTGAAGGCTCGCAGCAATCGATATCTGGCCAGCGTCACCACCATCAGCGCCAGCAGCCAAAGGCCGAGCAATAAGCCTGGGATCGCGCCCCACAATAATGCGACGAGGATGACCCCGTTGATCGGATTGACGAACAGCGAGATCGGGCTGATTGAAACAATATTCGATGAGCTTGAGTTGCTTTCCGCTCATATGCGAGATCCTCGAGACATTCCGTTTATTATCCATTCCCTCATCCAACGCAAGTCAAATTACGTATAAGATTAAACGCGGAAATGGTTTTCGGCAAGGATCAGTTCCAGCGTGGGGGAAAAGGGCGATCAGCAGGAATGGAGCGGGCCGGCCGACCTTCACACTGGTGTCAATTAGCCTGGCGCTGGACCGCGAGGACAAGCCGGTGGCTCGGTCTGGCTGTTTTAGTCAGCCATGAAGGCCGGCATCGCAGTGGCCAGTGCCGCCTTCCAGCTGTTTCAGCGGAAGTAGGCTAAGTGGCAGTCTATCCTCCGTTTTCGCATGGGTTCTCGAGCTTTTTGCCTGCTTTTGTACCAGGTCAGCGGTTGTACTCGTATGAAAATGCATCCATAGTAAGCAATCTGAGACCAACAAGCCGCCGATCTATCCGGGCGCATGGTCAAGAAGTCTTTCCCTCCAGATTTTTCCTCGAAAACGGCAAACTTCGCTCAATGCTCAGTTCCGTATTGCCATTACTCGCCGTCCTGACGCTGACAATCGTGCTACCGACGATCGGTGCATGGCTCGGTGGTCTATCGTTGAGCGAGCTGATCAAGCTGCCATTGGTTGAGCCTGGCTGGGATGCATTGCCGCCAGATCCAACGGTAACTACTGCCGTATGGTTACTAACAGGTTTCGCGCTGGCCGCTGTATTGTGGTTGGCAAGG
>JAEPEX010000028.1_pt1 | contig 12073 bp, 15 predicted proteins | sample 9130951 | NCBI WGS metagenome assembly JAEPEX01 (sample SAMN17228542, study PRJNA684324) | microbial mat metagenome | biome: saline marsh[ENVO:00000054]; feature: microbial feature [ENVO:01000007], biofilm[ENVO:00002034], sulphate-reducing...; material: estuarine water [ENVO:01000301]|estuarine... | reverse complement strand
CCTTCAAATCAACCGTTGCACTTGATATTTGAATCCAAGCATCCGTCGCCATCGGTTCCATGCTTCTGTTTGATTGATCCATGCACCGCCCCATGCGCGCCCCCATGACCGCCCCCAACCGTCGGAACGCAATGCGGTCGCGCGAGCGGCGTGGGCAGCGGCGCGCGCACTTGCGATTGCCGGGGTTTCGGTCAAGGCAACCGCACTTGCGGTTTCATAGGCAGCAGCAGCTGCGAAGCTTCCACTGGGATCATCGGCCAACTCAGGGGCAGCGGCATCGGCGGTGTAGGCATTGGCGGCCAGCGCAGCCAAGTGTGCAGCAACCTCAAAATCAGCGTTCCCCCCGACCACGTCGGCCCCCGCAATGAGCGTCGCCCTAGCGGCCGACAGTGAGATATGATCCGACGCCTTGTTCCTTGCCCGCAGCACCATCGGCAATGCCCGCAGCGCCCGCGCGCGCCGCAAACGCCACCTGCACCGCGCTTGGCTTCCCCTCCAGCCACGCCTCCGCGCTTCCTGTATCCCGGATCTCCACCATCGCGCCCTGCCTTGCCGTTGCCCGCCCCCTCCCGCCATATCCCCCGCATGACCGATCCCCGCGCGCATCCGCAATTTCTCCATCGTTGCCCATATCGACCATGGGAAATCCACCCTGGCCGACCGGCTGATCCAGTCCACGGCACCGTGGCCGACCGCGACATGAAGGAGCAGCTGCTCGATTCGATGGATATCGAGCGCGAGCGCGGCATCACCATCAAGGCCAACGTGCGCCTCGAATACCGTGCACAGGACGGCCACAGCTACACGCTCAACCTGATCGACACGCCGGGCCATGTGGACTTTGCCTATGAGGTGTCGCGCTCGATGCGCGCGGTCGAGGGTTCGCTTCTGGTGGTCGATGCCACGCAAGGCGTCGAGGCGCAGACGCTCGCCAATGTCTATACCGCCATCGAGGCGGATCACGAGATCGTCCCGGTGCTGAACAAGATCGACCTGCCCGCGGCCGAGCCCGAAAAGGTCGCCGAACAGATCGAGGATGTGATCGGCATCGATGCCTCGGACGCGGTGCTGATCTCGGCCAAGACGGGCGTCGGCATCCCCGACGTGCTGGAGGCGATCGTGACCCGCCTGCCTGCGCCCAAGGGCACCCGCGACGCCCCCCTCAAGGCGATGCTGGTCGACAGCTGGTACGATGCCTATCTGGGCGTCGTCGTGCTGATCCGGGTGATCGACGGGGTGATCCGCAAGGGCGACCGCATCCGCATGATGCAGACCGGGGCCACCTATGGCATCGACAAGCTGGCGGTGCTGCGCCCGGCCATGGACATCCCCGAACTGGGCCCGGGCGAGATCGGGGTGCTGACGGCGTCGATCAAGCAGGTCCGCGACACCCGCGTCGGCGACACCATCACCCATGAGAAGAAGGGCGCGGCCACCCCTGCCGGGCTTCAACCCCTCGGTGCCCGTCGTGTTCTGCGGGCTGTTCCCCGTCGACAGCGCCGAATTCGAGGATCTGCGCACGGCGATCGAGAAACTGGCGCTGAACGATGCGAGCTTCACCTATGAGATGGAAAGCTCGGCCGCGCTGGGGTTCGGCTTTCGCTGCGGGTTTCTGGGGCTTCTGCATCTCGAAGTGATCCGCGACCGGCTGGAACGCGAATGGGGGATCGAGCTGATCACCACCGCGCCCTCGGTCGTCTATCGGGTGCATCTGCGCGACGGCTCCGAGATCGAATTGCACAACCCCGCCGACATGCCCGACCCGCCACCGTGGACCGGATCGAGGAACCGCGGATCAAGGCCACGATCCTGGTGCCCGACGAATTCCTGGGCGAGGTGCTGAAACTCTGCCAGGATCGGCGGGGATACAGCTTGACCTGACCTATGCCGGGTCGCGCGCGATGGTCGTCTATGATCTGCCGCTGAACGAGGTGGTGTTCGATTTCTACGACCGGCTGAAATCGGTGACCCGCGGCTATGCCAGCTTCGATTATGCGATCGAAGGCTATCGCGAGGACAATCTGGTGAAGATGCAGATCCTGGTGAACGAGGAACCGGTGGATGCGCTCGCCGTGATGGTGCATCGCGACCGGGCCGAGGCGCGGGGGCGCGCGATGTGCGAGAAGCTGAAGGAGCTGATTCCCGCGGCACATGTTCAAGATCCCGATCCAGGCCGGCAATCGGCGGCCGCGTGATCGCGCGCGAAACCCTGGTCGGCGCATGCGTAAGGACGTGACCGCCAAATGCTATGGCGGCGACGCCACCCGGCAAGACGCAAGCTTCTGGACAAGCAAAAGGCCGGCAAGAAGAAGATGCGCCAGTTCGGGAAGGTGGAAATCCCCCAGGCGGCGTTCATCAATGCGTTGAAATGGATGGGTAGGTCAAACCGATATGACGTCGGAACTCTATTTCGAGGATGCCCCGAGTTCTTTCAGAATTTCCAGAAACATATTATGTGCAACGGACGACACCCGCCAATGGCGCGCGAACGATATCAGATCACTATTGAGCCGGCCCAAGGGGGAAAATGGTATGTAGACAAGCTTCCTGCCGCGGCGACAAGATGGCGATTGTCGAATGCCTTTCGAAACGCAGATTTCCATGGGATAGGGTCGGATACGGCGCACGGTTACTCACAGCAACTGCGGATTGCCTTCGCCGTCCAGGCGTTCGAGGCTCATGCTAAGGTGTTTGGCCGGAAATGAGCGACCATTTTCCTGAGGTTATTAGAGATGACATCACGCTCGCGAGTGACCTGCGCGCACACGACGAGTTTACCGCGCTTTCGGAACGTTTGATTAAGATCACGGAAAACGAGAACCTTCGAGAACGAGTAAAAGAATTTCAGCTCCAAGACACAGACAATATATATCCGATATGTGTAGCTATTCGGCATGGTTTCTCCCATGGCACGTTGCGTCATTTTGAAATAGTCAGCGAGTTTTCAGATGGGCTTTCTGCGCACATCATCAATTGCATCGAAATGCATGTTAAAGAACTGACAAAGGAAGCTGTGGCCATTCAACGCAGCTGATCGTGCCTGGTCAATTCGCAGGCATCCACTTTCGAGATCATGGCGGCGTTGCCGGCCCGGCGCCGCCCCGGGGCGGCGCCGGGCGATGCTGGTCGCATCGCCCGCAGCCTGTTGCGGCGGCGCGCGTCATATGGCCCCGGGGCGGGAGCGGCGAGACGCTGCCGCTCTGGGGCTTTATGCTGAAACCCCGGCGGACGGTGCCGCGATGTGCACCGTCGCAGGGGCGCCCGCCCATCCGGGCGGGCGGGCGCCGGCGATGCTGGTCGCATCGCCCGAGGTGTGTTGCAGCGGGGCGCGCAACTCCGGCGCCCAGCCGTCGCCATTGCCGCTTGAACGATGGCGCGGCCATGGCGACCGGGCGCTGCGAGGCGCTGCCGCTCTTGCGACTTATGCCGAAACCCCGCAGGACCGTGCCGCGATTGCAGCGTTGCAGGGGCGGCCCCCGTCGGGCGGGGCGGCGCCGGGCGATGCTGGTCGCATCGCCCGAGGCGTGGTGCGACGGGTGTCGGCGCCGGCGGGCGGCTTCGGGCCGCCCGGGCGCCGGTCAGCCAACCGCGCGCGCGGCCATCACGCCGGCCCAGACCGCACCTGCGGTCAGCACCGTGCCCCAGGCCAGGTCGGCGGCAACCATGGCCGGGTGCCAGTCGCGCATCACCCCCAGGAGGTCAGCTCGTAGGTGCCATAGGCGACCAGGCCGAGGAGCGCCCCGTTGAGCGCCGCCGTGCCCGGCCCCGCCCGCAGCCCGGCAGTCCGGCAAACCAGACCATGCCGAACAGATAGATCAGGTAGAACAGGATCGCCGGGACGAAGCGCAGCCCGTCGCAGCCCCCGCGCCCAGATGGCGCTGGAAGAGCGGCTTCATGAAGTTCGACAGCATGACGGCGTCGGCGATCAGGAACGCCGCCCCGGTGACAAGGGTCAGGACAAGGATTGCATGAGGGGTAATAGCCGTGACGCGCAAGATGGAAAGGCCGCGCGATGTCCCGCGCCGTTTTCGGTTGCCAGGAAAACGGTGACACCCGCCCGGTCGCACGGTGCCGCGCGTGTTCGACAGCGCGCGGACGATCCATGCGTTGCCAACAGTCATGGTTAATGAGCTTTGGTATCACACGCAGTGCGCTTTGGCATCGGCCTAAATCCTTTCTCAAGACCGTGGGCCGACACCAATTGCCCGGCCTGGGATCGGTCGGGCAACGGCATCCCGCCCGTTTGATTGGACATGCGGCGCCGGGGTACGGGATCGGCACGAGGTCCGGCGGCTACGTCGTTCAGCGCGTGCCGCTGGCGGATCCGGATGGCCGGGACGGGGCCGGGTCGGTCTATAGTATTTTGACGGATGTCGGTGAGTGGAACTGGCCGAGGCGCCGGCTGCCGGGGGCCGACCTATCGGTTCGACGGGGCGGAGGCCGGCGACGCCGCCGGAAGAGGCATCGCGGCGGTGTCTTTCTACGACACGGTCTTCGTGAACTTCTCGGTGTCGCGATCGGCGCGCGGGCGCGGATGGGTTGGGCCGGGCCGATGCAGGCACCGCCTATCTGATCGACGATGGCGCCTATGCCGATCTCGACGCGCAGGACGGCAGCGCGGACGGGGTGATCGACCTGGCTATGCCGGCGGGCCGCATCAGCCTTTCCAAGGCCTACTACACCCTGATCGGCGAGGCGGCGGGCGATGGCGCAGGGTCGACCGGGGACCAGTCGGGGGACTATCTGACGATCGCTGCCCAGGGCGCGGATGGCGCCGCCCCGGCAGCAGCGATGCAGGCGCGGTGTATCTGATCCATGGCGACGACACCGAACGCCTGGACAGTTTCCCCCTGACGTCCGGGACGGGATCATCGATCTCGCGCAGGTGACCGGCGACAGAACCGACCCCGAGCGGGAGGACTGGCAATCCTACAAGCTGCTGGGGGAGGCCGGCGGCGACCGTCTGGGCGCCGTTCTGCAGGGCAGCATCGTGACCAGCACCGCAGCCGGCAGCGATGCCGGTTCGGTCTATCTGATCAACGAGAACGACTATGCCGCCGCCGATGCGGCGGGACGGCACCGTCGACGGGGTGATCGATCTGGTCCATGTGCCCGATCTGGCGCGCTCCTATATGCTTATGGCGCCGCGGCGGGGATGCGGCGGGGTCCAAGGTCAGCGACACATTCATCGGCGCGCCGGGGGCCGACCTCGGCGGCAGCGATGCCGGGGCGATCTATACCTATTCGGCCGATGATCTGAGCCGGCTCGACGCGATGGACGGCACGATGGACCATCGCATCGATCTGGGCGATTTCAGTTCGACCGATCACATCGTCGAGGGCACCGAGGGCGATGATCATCTGGAACGCTATGCCTATCGGGGCGACCCGACCCTCGACATGGTCGACAATGGCGACGCCGCCGACGGGTCGGATGACGATGTGATCCGGGCGCTTGGCGGCGACGACTTCATCACCTCCTCGGCCGGGTCCGACAGCATCGATGGCGGCGAGGGCACCGATACCTATGCCGCCCGATCGCTGGATATCTACCGCTTCTCGGGGACCGAGTTTCTTGGGCATTTGATTCCAGCGGTGCCGGCGATGTCGATGGCGACGGGCTGGGTGACATACTCGTCGGGAACACCGATGCCGGGGCGGCCTATCTGATCTCTGGCAGCGGTCTGATCGCGCCGCAGGGCGGCGCGGACGGGATCGTCGATCTGGTGGCGCTGAGCGGCGAGCCGGGCAATCATCACCTCACCAATCTGGCGCTGGTGCTCCCCTTTCCTCGGCGATGACCTCGGTGGGCGATATCGATGGCGACGGCAACGATGACGTCGCGCTGTGGCCAGCGCCCTGGACGAACGCCCCCGAGCCAACCCAACCTGCAACGATCCTGACCTCGAGCTTTCTGGCCGGCGCGCCGAACGAGATCGACATGTCCGGCGTGGCCGGGCAGCCCGGGGTGATCTCCTTCATCGGCGGGGCCGGGTACACGGGCGGCTATGCGATGGCCAATACCGGCGATGCGGTGGGCGACGCATCCGTCGATGTGCTGATCGCGCTGACGGATGCCGATGTCGGCGGCGCCACCAATGCGGGCATCGTCTATCTGATCGATGGCGATCAGCTGGGCATTCTGGCCGGATCGGACGGGGTGATCGACCTTTCGGCCATCGAAGGCCGGGCCGGGGTGACGACCTTCCTGGGGACCAACGACGGGTCCCGGGAAGTCCGCCCAGGTGACGACATTTCGAGCGCGTCGAGCGTGATCGGCCTGTCCTCGGGCGGCGATGTGGATGGCGACGGCAAGTCCGACATCCTGATCGGCATGCCCTTTCACGACGCCATCCCTCAACCCTTGGGGCCCAAGAGTGCGGGCGAGGCCTATCTTGTCACTTCAACCGCGCTGGGAACCGCCTCGGGCGCCACCGCCGGGGGCATCACCATCGATCTGGGGGACATGCCAAGTGCGGATGGCGATGTCACCTTCACCGCTCCGGAACCGGTCGCGGGGACGGGGTGGGATGTATCTCTGGCCAGCGATATCGATGGCGACGGGTTTGACGATATCCTGATCGGCACACCGAGCCTCTATTTCTTTGGTGACGGTTCCCCGGCCGCCGGTGGTGTCTATCTGGTGACGTCGCAACATCTGCAGCAGGGCACCGGCACCGATCCGGCCACGATTCCCGCACAGACGGTCGATCTGGCCACGATTGCCGGGCAGGACGGGTCGATCGCGTTCGAGGTGGTGAGTGGATTGGCACCCCAATTCTGGGGTTCGAAGATCGCACCGATGGGCGATCTGGACGGCGACGGGCGCGACGAGTTCCTGCTTGGAGCGAGTGGCGTCAGGACGGACCAGACCGGACCGACCAACCGGACCGGGCAGACCTGTCTGCTTAATGGCGCCGATCTGACCGAAACCAATCTGCCCGACGGCACCTACGAGCTTCACACCAACCAGGCCTCGCCCGTCCTGATCGGCCCGGACAACAGATCCTACTACTTCGACGGATGGAGGAATTTCGTCCAGCTGGGGGCCGTCGTGACCTCGGCCGGCGATGTCGATGGCGACGGCCGCGACGATATCCTTGTGGGCGATCAATTTGGTGGGGTGCCATTTCTTGTCCATGCCGCCGATCTGGTCGAGCTCGATGCCACCACCAACGACAACGAAACGAGCCCGAAGCCGCCACCCGATCCGTGATTTCCGCGGCACCATCCGTCCCCCGATTCCGCAAAGCGAAACGCTCGACGTCACGATCCTGTCCGCCACCGATGGCAGCGCCACTGCCAATGTCCACAAGGTCGATCTCGGCGCCACCGACGGGGTGACCAGCATCGAGGTGTTCCGCGCCGGCGAAGGCCTGGCCGAGGCCGACCGCATCGACTTCACCGCGCTGGGCGGGTTGCGTTCGGGTCAGATCGGGCTCTCCGAGGCCGATCGTGAAGCGGCGGGCGGGACCTACACCCCCGAAGGCGGCCCCGCCATTGCCTTTGGCCCGTCCGCGGCGGTGACGCTCGCCGATATCCTCGCCGATCCCGCGACCTATGGCGAGGGCCGTGTTGAAATCACCGACGGGGCCGAGAGCGGCACCCTCGACGGGCGTCGCCTTCGAGAATTTCGAGACCATCGAATTCGGCATCATCCGTTTTGCCGCCGATGTGGCGATTGCGGTGCCGGGCGGCACGGTTCCCGCCGGCCGCCTTGCGGTGGGCGATCTGGTGCTGACCGCCGATCGCGGGGCGCAGCCGATCCGCTGGATCGGCCGGCGGGTGCTGGGCCCGGCCGAGCTTGCCGCCCGGCCCAATCTGCGCCCGATCCGGATCTGCGCCGGTGCGCTCGGCGGCGGCCTGCCGCGGCGCGCCATGCTGGTCTCGCCCCAGCACCGGATGCTGATCGCCGCCGAGACCGCAAAGCGGGCCTTCGGGGCGGCCGAGGTGCTGGTGCCGGCCAGGGCGCTGCTGGGCCTGCCGGGGGTGGCCGTGGCCGAAGATCTGGACGGCATCCGCTATGTCCATTTCCTGTGCGACCGCCACGAGGTGGTGTTCGCCGAAGGCGCACCGAGCGAGAGCCTGCTGCCCGGCCCGCAGGCGCTGCGCAGCCTTGCGCCCGCCCCCCGCGCCGAACTTCTGGCGCTGTTCCCGTTGCTCGCCCGATCGGGGCCCGGCCTGCCGGCCCGCCCGCTGGTTGACCGCCGCCGCGGTGCCTGGCTTGCCACGCAACTGCCGTCTCGCCCGGGCACCTTGCTGCCGGCAGCGGCCGCAAACCGAAGCGCGGCCTGAGACCAGCGGTCACTGGTCGTGACCGTCGTTATTGGGCTTTCTTTAAGCAAAATGTTCCGGTATTGTTCCAACTGGACGCGAAGACCCGATACCGTCAGGATGCTGGACATGACCTGCAGCCCATCCCAAGACCTGTCCGAATTCCTGTCGGGCGCCCGGTTCGGCACCGTGCTGGCCGACCCGCCCTGGCGGTTTACCAATCGCACCGGCAAGGTCGCGCCGGAGCATCGCCGCCTGGCCCGCTATCCCACCCTGACGGTCGAGGAGATCTGCGCGCTGCCGGTGGCCCGGCATATGGAGGACCGGGCGCATTGCTATCTGTGGGTGCCGAATGCGCTGTTGCCGCAGGGGCTGCAGGTGCTGGCGGCCTGGGGATTCGACTACAAGTCGAACCTCGTCTGGCACAAGGTGCGCAAGGATGGCGGGTCGGACGGGCGCGGCGTGGGGTTCTATTTCCGCAACGTGACCGAGGTGATCCTGTTCGGGACGCGCGGCCGGAACGCCCGGACGCTGGCCCCCGGGCGGCGGCAGGTGAACCTGCTGGCCAGCCGTAAGCGCGAGCATTCCCGCAAGCCCGACGAGCAATATGAGATCATCGAGGCGTGCTCCTGGGGGCCGTATCTGGAGCTGTTCGGCCGCGGGGTGCGGGACGGCTGGACGGTGTGGGGCGATCAGGCAGCGGCCGACTACCGGCCGGGCTGGAAGACCTATGCCTACAATTCGGCGGTGGCGGCGGAATAGCCTGTCACACAAGACAGCGGTAGGCCGATCAACAAGAGCGGACAGGGGTTGCCGACACCGCGGCGCACACGGTCTTCGAGCTTCAGCCAATGCGTGGTTGCCTGGCCGAACTTGTCGCTGACGAAGGACTTGGCGAAGGCTTCGGCAAACGGCACCTGCTTGTCGGTCAGCCTTTTCAGCATGTCTTTCTGGCGCTTCGTGCGCTCCTTCATGCCCCAGTCTTCAAGTTCCTGGGCATCGACGATCCCCTCTTCGCGGATCGTGCTTTCGACAATCGCCTGCATGGCTGCTTGCCAATGCGGCCCCGCGTGTGACCAGAATACCGACCGAGATGGCGCCTTGCGCATGCAGACGCTGGAAGTTTTCAAGGTCCCTGTCAAAGAACGGGTCCTTGTTGTTCCATTCGATCTCCAAGGCGAGCGTTCCGTTTCCGGCATGCCGCACGTGATCCACCTCGTGCGACTTGGCCTCGCGTTCGTCGCCATCGACGATGGTCTGCACAAGGAATTCGTGCTTCCGCCAGCCGATGCGATAGAGCGCATCGCGCAGGCGCTGGGTCGACTCGGCCTGGCCGCCGCCGCTCTGGATCAGTTCACGCGCGGACAGCCGGAAGCCCAGAAGAACAGAGATCAGCGGCTCGATCTCGTCACCCGAAATCCCCGGCGAGGATCGCCCGGGCATGATTGCGCGTGTCGATATCGAAGCCTGAAGCCTTAAGAACATGGAACATCTGACCCTAATCCCCTCCACCACCCGTATCCCCAATTCGCGAAGCTGGGCGTTGGTCGGCCGCGGCGGCGCCCATCATCAGGTCCTGGGCCTGTTGGTTCATCGGAACATGATGACCTTCGCGGATATTCTCCGCGCCGGCCAGCAGCATCACGATCCGGTCGATCCCCGGCGCGATCCCGGCATGGGGCGGCGCGCCGAAGCGGAACGCGCTGATCATGCCGCCGAAATCGCGGTCGACGGCATCGCGGGAATGGCCGACGATCTCGAACGCCTTGTACATGATCTCGGGCCGGTGGTTCCGCACCGCGCCCGAGCTGAGCTCCACCCCCGTTGCAGACGATGTCATACTGCCAGCCGAGGATCTCCAGCGGGTCCTGGTTCTCCAGCGCTTCCATGCCCCCTGCGGCATCCGAAAACGGGTTGTGCGAGAAGTCGAGCGTGCCGGTCTCCCTCGTCGCGCTCATACATCGGGAAATCGACGATCCAGGCGAATTCGAACCGGTCCTCGTCGGTCAGCCCCTTTTCGCGGCCGATCTCGTCGCGGGCCTTCGCCGCCACGGCCTGAAAATCCTGCGGCCGCCCGCCCAGGAAGAACGCCGCATCGCCTGCGCCCAGGCCCAGTTGCACCCGGAGCGCCTCGGTCCGTTCGGGGCCGATGTTCTGGCCACCGGACCCGCACCGGACGGCCGCGCCGCCCTCGTCGCGCCAAGAAGATATAGCCCATCCCGGCAGCCCTCTCTTTCTGGGCAAAGGCGTTCATGCGGTCGCAGAACGCGCGGCTGCCCCGCCGCGGGCGCCGGATCGCGCGGATTTCGGTGCCGTCCTGTTCGAGGAGCGAGGCGAATATCTTGAAGCCGGAGCCGGCGAAATGCGCGCTGACCACCTGCATCTCGATCGGGTTGCGAAGGTCCGCTTGTCGGTGCCGTAGCGCAGCATGGGCGTCGCGATAGGCGATGCGCGGGAAGCGTTCGGTCACCGGCCGGCCGCCGCCGAATTCCTCGAACACGCCGCGCATCACGGGTTCGATCACGCCGAACACATCCTCTTGCGTGGCAAAGCTCATCTCCATGTCGAGCTGATAGAACTCGCCCGGGGACCGGGTCGGCGCGCGGGTCCTCGTCGCGAAAACACGGCGCCGATCTGGAAATAGCGGTCGAAGCCTGCGACCATGATCAGCTGCTTGAACTGCTGGGGCGCCTGGGGCAGCGCATAGAACTGCCCGCGATGAAGCCGCGACGGCACCAGGAAATCGCGCGCGCCCTCGGGCTGGAGGCTGTCAGATTGCGTCTGGAACTCGGTGAAGCCCAGATCGGTCATGCGGCGGCGGAGGCTCGCGATCACCGCCGAGCGCAGCATGATGGTGGCGTGCAGATGCTCGCGCCGCAGATCGAGGAAGCGGTATTTCAGCCGGGTTTCTTCGGGTACTCCCATTTCCCGAACACCGGCAGCGGCAATTCCTCGCCGGCCCAGAACCTCCAGATCGCGGATGAAGACCTCGACCTCGCCGGGGGATCTTCGGGTTCACCAGCGCGGGGTCGCGCAGCTTTACCTCGCCATCGACCCGGATCACCCATTCCGAGCGGAGCTTCTCGACCTCGGCGAAGACCGGGCTGTCGGGGTCGGCCAGCACCTGGGTGATCCCGTAATGGTCGCGCAGGTCGATGAACAGCACCCCGCCATGGTCGCGCACCCGGTGGACCCAGCCCGACAGGCGAACGGTCGCGCCCGCATCGGCGGCGGTCAGCTGGGCACAATGGTGGCTGCGATAGGGATGCATGGGAAACCTCGGGCTGACGGGGCGTGTGCCCATGGGGCCACTCGGCCGCGGATGTCAAGAGCGCCGGCGGGCCCGGGTCTGGACAGCAAGCGGACCCGGCGACAAGATACCATTGTCGATGCAGCGGGAGGACGCGACATGTTGCATGGCCTGGCAAAGCGGTTTCTGGACGGGCTGATCCGGCACGGCACCTTGGTGGTGCATGTCCCGGGGGCGAGGTGTGGCGGTTCGGCGACGGGACCGAGCCGTCGGTGACGGTGCGCATCAGCGACCCCCGCGCGATCCGGCGGATGCTGACCAACCCCGATATCGCCGCGGCCGAGGCGTATATGAACGGCACGCTGACAATCGACGGGACGACATCGTCGGGCTGCTGTCGGTTGCGGTCCGCAACACCTCGACGCGCCGCCAGCCGTTGCTGCGCAACCTGCAAAGCGGCTGGCGCTACGTCCTGCGCTGGATCGACCAGCACAACCCGATCCACCGGGCACATGCCAATGTCGCGCATCACTACGATCTGTCGGGCGA
>JAEPEX010000008.1_pt1 | contig 12259 bp, 8 predicted proteins | sample 9130951 | NCBI WGS metagenome assembly JAEPEX01 (sample SAMN17228542, study PRJNA684324) | microbial mat metagenome | biome: saline marsh[ENVO:00000054]; feature: microbial feature [ENVO:01000007], biofilm[ENVO:00002034], sulphate-reducing...; material: estuarine water [ENVO:01000301]|estuarine... | reverse complement strand
GGCGTGCTCGCCGTTGCGGTTTATCTGCGCGTGATGCAGCAGCTCAGAGGCACGCAAGGGGGCGCATCCGCCGCGCCCCGTCTGCAAATGCGCTTCATCACCCTGTTCGCCGTCGCGGCGGTCGTTCCGGCGGTTCTGATGGCGGGGTTTCAGGCGCTAGTGCTCAATCGCGGCGTGGAGTTCTGGTTTGCAGAGCGGGTCAACACACTGGTGGAGACGACGGCGGAGCTCGGCAATGAATGGCCGCAAGTGGCGTTGAGCCAGACAGGCGATCACATGCGTGGGATCGTCCAGGACCTTGCCGCGCCAGAGGCCGTCAATTCCTTGCAAGATCAGCGTATTTTGTATAGTGGCTATCTGACGAACCAGGCTCGGCTGCGCAATCTGCCGGCGCTCTATGTCATCGACAGTCAGGCGACGATCCTGGCGCGCAGCGACGAGGCTCCAGAGACTCCGGGCTTCGCCGCGCCATCTCAATCCTTGTTCGACATCGCCAATGAAGGCGATATCAGCGCCTCAGCTCCGGTGCGCCGCGAAGACGGGCCAGATTATGTGCGCGTCTTGCTGCGCATGCCTGAATATGAAGACGCCTATCTGTATTCACTGGTCTTTGTCGATTTCAGCCTGTTGAGCGCAGCGCTGGAAGCCACCCAGTCTTTCCGTGAGGCGATCGCCAGCGAACAGCAAATGCGGATCAGCTTCTTCTTCGTCTATGCACTGGCGGCGGTGCTGGTGTTTCTGGGGGCGGTCTGGCTTGCTTTGAGCGCAGCGGCGCAAGTGGTGTCACCCGTCAGTCGATTGGTCGCGGCGGCCGAGCTGGTGCGGCGCGGCGAGCTGAGCGCCCGCGTTCAGGTCGCGCGAGATAATGACGAAATCGCAGCGCTGAGCCGAGCCTTCAACCGGATGACGCGGCAGTTGGAGAGTCAGCGCGGCGCGCTTTTGGAAAGCAATGCGGAATCAGAACGCCGCCGCGCGTTTATCGAAGCCGTGCTGACAGGCGTCAGCGCCGGTGTGATCGGTCTGGAGCCTGATGGTCGCGTCTCGCTGGTCAACCGGTCCGCCGCGCAGCTTCTGGGGCGTGAGCCTGGCGCACTTGTCGGGGATATGATCGAGACGGTCATGCCTGAATTCTCTGAGGTTTTCCAAGCTGTTCATCGTCGGCCCGATGAAATCGCCGAGCGCCAGATCGATCTGGTGGCAGAGGGCGGTCCCACCGTCAGTCTCAGCGTCCGGGCTGCGCAGGACGATGATGGCGGCGTAGTGATTACGTTTGACGATGTGTCGCGCCTTGTCGCCGCACAGAGGAGCGCCGCCTGGCGAGATGTGGCGCGCCGTATCGCGCATGAGATCAAAAATCCGCTGACCCCGATCCAGCTGTCCGCCGAGCGATTGAAGCGCCGGTATCGCAAGCAGATTGATGAGGATGGCCTGGAGACGTTTGATAAATGCGTTGACACCATTGTGCGTCAGGTCAGCGATATTGGCCGCATGGTGGATGAATTCTCCGCGTTCGCCCGCATGCCTGCGCCCAAGATGGAAGTCGCGGATCTGGTGGATGTCGCTAATGCCTGCGTCTTCGCCCAGCGCGTCGCGTCTCCTGAGCTTCAGGTCCTGCTGACGGTGCAGGGCGGGCCGATTTCGGTGGAATGCGATTCACGGCTGATCGGGCAGGCTTTGGCCAATGTGCTCAAGAACGGCGCTGAAAGCGTCTCGGCCCGCATGGAGCAAGACGGCTCGAAGGCGGGCGGACAGATCGCTGTTTCAATCGGTTCGGAAACTGGTCAGGCGATAATCGAAATAACCGATAACGGTCTAGGCTGGCCCGAACATGACCGGGCGCGCCTGACGGAGCCCTATATGACCACGCGCGCCAAGGGCACAGGCCTTGGTCTCGCGATCGTCCGCCGCATCATGGAAGACCATGGCGGGCGGCTTGAACTGGATGACCGTCCCGACCTGATGCGGGGTGCGGTGGTCCGGTTGGTACTTCCCTTGCTTGAACCCGATACGGACGCGTTGGACACACCAGCGCAGGCGGAGGCTTGAACGCAATGTCGCTCGACATTCTGATTGTTGATGATGAAGCCGATATTCGAGAGCTCATTGGCGGGCTTCTGGAAGATGAAGGCTATGAACCGCGTTACGCCGGGGATTCCGATACAGCGCTTGAGGCCGTGCGGAGGCGCAAGCCGGCTTTGGCGGTTCTGGATGTCTGGCTTCAGGGCAGCCGGTTGGACGGGATCGAGCTGCTTGCGGAGATCAAACGCGTTGCGCCAGACTTGCCCGTCGTTGTGATTTCAGGGCATGGCACGATCGAAACGGCAGTCGCCGCGATCCGAAAAGGGGCTTACGACTTTATCGAAAAGCCCTTTAAATCTGACAAGTTGCTGTTGACTGTTGAGAGGGCGCTTGAAGCAAGTCGGCTGCGCCGTGAAAATGCGGAGCTTCGCGCCAAGTCCGAACTTCATAATGATCTGATCGGGGAGTCCGCGGCGGCGGTTCAGCTGCGTCAAACTGTGGACCGGGTCGCGCCGACCAATTCGCGTGTGCTCATCTCCGGTCCCTCCGGCTCGGGCAAGGAATTGATCGCTCGTCTGATCCACACCCAGTCCACCCGGGCCGATGGCCCCTTCATTCCGGTCTCGGCGGCGATGATGGCGCCTGAGCGGGTTGAAGCGGAGCTGTTCGGCGCGGAATCTGAAAGCGGTGTTGAGCGCGTCGGCTTTCTTGAACAGGCCCATGGTGGGACGCTTTTCCTTGATGAGGTCGGCGACATGCCGATCGCGACCCAGGCCAAACTGCTGCGCATGCTGGTCGAGCAGCGCTTTCGCCGGATTGGCGGCGCTCAGGATGTCCAGGTCAATGTGCGCGTTCTGTCCTCCACGGCGCGGGATCTGCAAGGCATGATCGAGCAGGGGCAGTTCCGCGAAGACTTGTTTCACCGTTTGGCGGTCGTGCCGCTCGACGTGCCGTCTCTGTCCCAGCGGCGAGAAGACATTCCGCTTCTGGTCAATCACTTCCTCGAGCGTCTGACGGCGATGTCAGGCCTGCCCATGCGCAAGATCGGCGAGGACGCCATGGCGGCGCTGCAGGCGCATGACTGGCCGGGCAATGTGCGTCAACTGCGCAATAACGTCGAACGCCTGCTTATTCTCGCCACCGGATCGCCCGATGAGCCTGTGACGCTGGATTCCCTGCCGTCTGAAGTGGCGGGACGCGCGACCAGCGCAGAGACCGGTCTCGACGCCGAGCGCATGATCGCCTTGCCCTTGCGCGATGCGCGTGAGAATTTCGAGCGTGAATATCTCAAGGCGCAGATCAACCGGTTTGGCGGCAATATCTCGCGCACGGCCAATTTCATCGGCATGGAACGCTCAGCGCTCCATCGCAAGCTGAAGACTCTGGGCGTAGCGAGTTTGAACCGCAAAGGTGATGACGTCGATACAGAGGACGCTGGCTAGAGGCCGGCTGAAATCATCTCATGAAAGCTGTTGTGTGTGGGGCCGGCCGTGTGGGTTACGGCATCGCCAGAGAGCTCGCCTCCGAAGGCAACGCCGTCACCGTCGTGGATTGGTCTCGTGAACTGATCGACAAGGTCACCACCGATCTCGATGTGCGCGGCGTGGTGGGCCATGGCTCACACCCCGATGTCCTGGATCGCGCCGGCATCCGGGATGCGGATTTGCTGGTGGCGGTGACGTATTCTGACGAGACCAACATGGTCGCCTGTCAGGTGGCGCACTCACTGTTCAACACCCCGACGCGTATCGCGCGGGTGAGGGCGCAGAGCTATCTTGATAAACGCTGGGGCGATCTCTTTTCGATGGGCGCCTTGCCGATCGATGTGACGATTTCCCCTGAGCTTGAAGTCAGCCGCTCGATCTTGCAGCGGCTCGAGACTCCAGGCGCCTTCGCAACCGCGCCTTTCGCCAATAGCCGCGTTCAGGTGTTGGGCCTGCGTGTGGACGAGCAATCGCCTGTCGCCGCCAGCACGCGCGCACAGATGGCGGAGCTGTTCCCTGATCTGGGCTTCGACATTGTCGGCGTACAGCGTGACCAGACCCTCTTCATTCCTCAGGACGATGATCCGTTGATGCCGGGCGACAGCATTTATGTCAGCCTGGCCGCCGGGCATGTGAAGCGGGCTCTGGACGTGTTTGGCCGCGCTGCGCCCCGGGCTCGCCGGGTGGTGATCGTGGGCGCGGGTAATATCGGGCTTTATGTGGCCAAAGCGCTCGAACGCGTCGGCGGCGTTCGGGTGAGGTTGATCGAGAATGACAAGGCCCAGGCCGAACAAGCCGCTGACGCGCTGCGCCGAACAGTGGTGCTGCATGGTGATGGTCTCGACCGGGACGTGCTGCGAGAAGCTGGCGTTGAAGACGCTGAATTGGCGCTGTGTCTGACCAATGACGACAAGGTAAACTTGCTCAGCGGGGTCATGGCCAAGAAAGAAGGCGCGGCGCGCTCGCTGTGTCTGGTGAACAATCAGGCGTTCCATCCCGTCCAGGAAGCGCTGGACGTAGACGTGATGATCGACCCCCGCGCGGTCACCGTCTCCACCATCCTGCAGCATATCCGGCGTGGACGGATCACGGGTCTTCAGACCATGGGCGACGGCATGGCTGAAGCTCTGGAAGGGGTCACCCTGTCCACATCACCTCTGGTGGGACAAAATCTCAGCACGCTTGAGCCGCCAGAAGGTGTGGCGATTTGCGCCATGGTGCGCGGGGACCGCGTTTATTTCCGTCGGGACTCCGTCGTTATTCAGGAAAATGACCGCGTGATCTTTTTCGCGCTGAAGGCTTCAGTGCCGAAGGTGGAGCAATTGTTCCGCGTCAGCCTGGAATATTTCTAGGTCCATGAAATGGTCGCCACGCTTCTTTCGCGCTCTGGCCTGGTGCATGATTTTCATCAGCCTGGCCGCTCTGCCCTTCATCTTGTTCGCAGGGCTTGAAGGACGAGGGGATATAGCGCGCGGCTTTACCGTGACGGTGGCTTCGGGCGCGTTTATCGGCGGCATCGTTCTCGCCGGGACCGGGCAGGTCAATCGCCCGGCCGGCGCCAGCGCCGCCTTGCGGCTGGCGTTTTTTGGTTGGGTTCTGGTTCCTCTGCTGGCGGCGCCGCCGCTGATCGCCGCGACAGGCTCCATGTCGTCAGGAATCTTCGAAGCCTACTCGGCTTTGACCACCACGGGCGCGATTATAAAAAGCCCGGAAGAGGCGGGCGTTTCAATCACCCTATGGCGGTGTGTTTTGGCCTGGCTGGGCGGATTGGGAAGCCTGGTTCTGGCTGCGACTGTGTTTGCAGCGCTCGATCGCCGCGGGGTCGGCTTGCGCCGGACTTACCTGCTGACGGTCGAGCACTCTGATTTGTTCACAAATTTCGGACGCGCGCTTCGCCGATTCGGCGCGATCTATGTGGGTGTGACCCTGGCGGGCTTTGTGCTGCTGATGCTGCTCGGCACGGATCCGTTTGATAGCCTGTGCCTGGCGCTGTCAGGCATCGCCACAGCCGGTCTGGCTCCACAATCTGGGGCGCTCGATGTCTGGTTGTCGCCCGCCGCCCAGGGCGTTCTTGCGCTCTTGTGCCTGATGGGCGCCTGGAACATGGCGGTGCAATATGATCTGGCGTCGCGTCGTCGGATCAGTCGCGGTACGGGCGAATTGCGCGCCATGTTGGTGCTGGGGCTGGGCGCGGCGCTTTATGCGGCTGTGACAATCGATCTCTCCCACGCGTGGGCGTCCGGCCTTGATATGCTGTTCGCTATCACCACCACGGGGTACCAGACGGCGTCGCAACCGGTTTTGCCCCTGACCTTGCTGGTTCTTCTCGCGATGGCGGGCGGCTCGACGATTTCGACATCTGGCGGAATAAAAATGCCGCGCATTCTGCTGCTTCTGAGACGCGCGGGCGGTGAGCTGTCCAGCCTCAGTCATCCGTCTGCGGCCGTGCGCACCCGCTTTATCGGCAGGCCAGTCAGCGATTCGGCTCTGACGGGTGTCTGGGTGTATGCGCTGGCCTATCCGGCGGCTTTAGGCCTTGGGGCGGTTGCTCTTGGGATGACCGGCGCAAGCTTTCATGACAGCTGGGCGGTGTCTGCGGCATCACTGGTCAATGCGGGCCCCCTGGCAGGCGTTGATTTTGCTGCGCTTTCCCCTGCCACGCTTGCGGTTTCCGCCGCCATCATGGTGCTGGGGCGCCTTGAAGTTCTGGCCGCGGCGGCCGCCATTTACGTAATTTTCGCCCGGGACTGACTGAGGCCCCTGCGGGCAAGTCGGTTGCAGCCGGGCCAAGGTATGTTTACCTAGCTTTTGGGGGCGCACGGACTGCGCCGGGAACTTTTGTGCGATAAGGCCAATGTCTAACGATAAGAAACAAAACCTGCAGGACGTTTTTCTCAACACCGTTCGCAAGGGCAAGACTCCGCTCACCATCTTTCTCGTCAATGGCGTGAAGCTTCAGGGTGTTGTGACCTGGTTTGACAACTTTTGCGTGCTGTTGCGCCGCGAAGGTCAGATTCAGCTTGTCTACAAGCACGCTATTTCCACCATCATGCCAAGCCAGCCCGTCCAGCTTTTCGACAAGGACGAGGCTGAAGGAGACGCCGAGGATTGATCGACCGAAAGCCCGCGCCGCAAACCGCTCTCATCCTGTCTCCGCAATATCCGGGGACGGACGCCAACCGCGCTCAGGCGCGTCTGGAAGAGGCCATCGGGCTGGCGCAAGCTCTGGATCTGGTCACCGCTGAAGCGCGTATCGAGCCCTTGCGTCGTGTTGAAGCCGGCGGGTTCTTCGGCTCGGGTAAGATCGAACAGATCGCCGAGCGTGTTGAGGAGCTTGAGGTCACGGTCGTTATTGTTGACGCCGCCCTCAGCCCTATTCAGCAACGCAATCTCGAAAAGAAGCTCAACGCCAAGGTCATTGACCGGACCGGTCTGATCCTGGAAATCTTTGGTCTGCGCGCGCAGACCCGCGAAGGGCGCTTGCAGGTCGAGCTGGCGCGTCTGGCGTATGAACGCTCGCGCCTCGTACGCACCTGGACCCACCTTGAGCGTCAGCGCGGCGGTCGCGGCTTTCTGGCCGGGCCGGGTGAAACCCAGATCGAGACCGACCGTCGCCTGCTGGCGGACAAGATGGCCAAGCTCCGTCGGGAGCTCGACGAGGTCAAACGCACGCGCAAGCTGCATCGCAAGAAGCGTCTGGCCGCCCCTTGGCCGACGGTCGCGCTGGTTGGCTACACCAATGCGGGCAAATCCACTTTGTTCAACCTGCTGTCGAACGCGCAGGTTCTGGCCAAGGACATGCCTTTCGCAACGCTCGATCCGACCGTGCGCGGGGTGAAGCTGCCTTCGGGCCGGCGTGTGCTTATGAGCGACACGGTGGGCTTTATCACAGATCTTCCGACCGAGTTGATCGCCGCATTCCGGGCGACTCTGGAAGAGGTCATCGAGGCGGATGTGCTGATCCATGTGCGCGACATGGCGGATCCTGACCATGAGGGGCGCAAGGCGGATGTGGAAGAAGTACTGGCCGCCCTTGGCGCCGGAGCCGAGGCGGATCAGCCTGTAATCGAAGCCTGGAATAAATCGGATCAGCTCTCCTTGGAGGACCAAGAAGAGCTGGTCTGGCGCGCCAAACTTCCCAAGTCGCAAGACGCACCTGTCTGTATCGTGACCTCTGCGGTGACGGGGCTGGGCGTTGACGCCTTGCTCGACCAGGTCGAGCTGGCGCTTTCAGTGAATGATGTGGCGCTGAGGTTGGAGTTCGGCCCTTCAGACGCAGAAGCGCTCGCTTTCGTGCACCGCCACGGCGCGATCTTGTCAGAACAGACGGATACGCAAACGGGCAGAGTGAGCGTTCACGCCCGGTTGAGCGTCGCCGATGCGGGCCGTTTGCGTCAGCGCTATGGCGCGCTTGACGGACTGGAAACGCCTGCCGAATGAAGCGCCTATTCGGTGGTTTTCACTTCAAGCCAGAGGCTTTCCATCGTCTCAAGATCCGCTTCCTGAACAGATGAGCCTTGCGTGCTCAGCCGGGTTTCGATGGCGCGAAAACGCCTGTCAAATTTGGCGTTGGTCCCGCGCAGCGCGGTTTCCGGATCGATCTTGAGCTTGCGTGCAAGATTGGCGACCGCAAAGAGCACATCCCCGATCTCTTCTTGAATATGGTCAGGGTCACGCTCTTCGATCGCCTCTTTGACCTCATTGATTTCTTCTTCGATCTTGTCGAAAACCGAGCTCAGATCAGGCCAGTCGAACCCGACACGGGCCGCGCGTTTTGACAGCTTTTCAGCTCTGAGAAGGGCGGGCAGCGCGGTTGGAAGGTTGGCCAGTACAGACGTGTCTGTCTTGCCGCTTCTGGCGCGTTCTTCCGCTTTGACAGCCTCCCACGCCTGTATCTGGGCCTGAGCGTCTCTGGGGTCCGCGCCGGCGAATACATGCGGGTGGCGTCGCAGCATCTTCTCACTGATAGAATCCGCCACGTCTTCAAAGCGGAACTCGCCGGGTTCTTCTGCCATCTGGCTGTGAAAGACGACCTGAAACAGGAGATCGCCCAGCTCGTCCCTCAGGTCCGCCATGTCCTGGCGCTCAATGGCGTCGGCGACTTCATAGGCTTCTTCAATCGTATAGGGAGCGATGGTTTCGAAGCTTTGCTCCACATCCCACGGGCATCCGCCATCGGGATCCCGAAGCCGATCCATGATGGCTAGCAGTCGGTCTAGAGCGCTTGTCTGGTTTGAATTGATCGCTTCACGGTTTCGATGAGGAAAGCCGTTCGTCGTGGTCGGTGTGTGGGTCATGGACGCCTTCAAGGGAGGTTTCTGGCCCGGTGTTCCGGGAAGTTTGGGGAGCGGAATTCGTGCGCGAGAGCGGAATGTTTTGATGGTTTAATGTTTATTCAACGGCGCAAACGACTCTGAGTGCGTTCACTGGTTGTGTTCGTTGCAGGTCTGTTTGTTCTCATGTCCGTTTCATTGCGCACCAGGATATTGGTGTTGGTGGTCACAGTCACCGTATCGGTGGCTATGGTTGTCGGCTTCGCCAATTTCATTCAAGCACGATCAATGAGCCGTGCTGCGGCTGAGGCTGAATTATACGCTGAAGCGAGAGCGATTTCTGCACATCTGCAAAGCGCGTTTCAGATCGCGAATGATCATGCTTTCATCCTCAGAAACACCCCTCCCATTGATGGCATGATCCGGGCGCAGGCGAATGGCGGCGTCGATCCATACGACGGCAGTTTGTATGAGACCTGGCGTGAACGGCTCGAAGCGATTTTCACCTCGCACCTTCAGGTTCAGAGCGAGTACACCCAATTACGATTAATAGGATTGGCGGATCAGGGACGTGAAATTGTCCGCGTGGACCGGATGAATGGTGAGATCCGCGTTGTTCCCCGGTCAGCGCTTCAGCGCAAAAGTGACGAATTCTACTTTCAAGCCGCACTCTCGACGAGACCATCCTCGACCTACACCTCGCCAATAACCGTCAATAGAGAGCAGGGGGCGCCAGCTCCTGATCAGGTGCCCACAGTTCGCACGGTTCTTCCCGTCGCGAGGCCAGATGGTCAACTTTATGGAATGCTGGTGATCAATGCCGATATTCGCATCGTCCTTGAGAATGCGCTGGCGGCCGCAACGCCCACCTATGACGTATACATCTCAGATTCCTACAACAATTACATCCACTACAGCCCATCCGACGGGGTCATGCAGTCGCAGTTTTCTTTCGAAGAGGGATTCGATCCGCCTGAGATTCTCAGTCTAGACGGCGATGACTTCTTTGATGCGGAGGGGTTCACATACGCTTCTTATAGATTTCAGACGGGCCAAGATGGTCAAGGGATCGATTTCCGCGTCTTGATCGGCGAACCCACGCATGAACTGATGAGCGGGGCGTACGCCATTCGCAAACAATCCATTTTTCTTGCTGTCAGTCTGGTTGTGCTGACCGCGATCGGGTCCCTGTTGTTTGTGACCAGTCTGATTCGTCCATTGGGACAGTTGACCGATGCGGTTCGCAGTTATGGTCAAAACCGCACCCCGATGGATCTGGACGTTAGCGAAAATGATGAAATCGGTGAACTCGGGCGGGCTTTCTACGACATGATCCGGGCGTTGGAAGAGAACGAGCTGACCGCCAACACATTTGAAAATATCATCGATGGGCTGATCCTGATCACGCCGGACGGCGCCATTCAGGCGATGAACCCGGCCGCGAGCTTCATGTTCGGTTACGCTGAAAACGAGCTGGTCGGGCAAGATGTTTCAGTACTGCTTCCTGACGGCGCTCGCCTGGAACGTGACGGCGCTTTCAAACAGATTCCCTGCTTCATAGATCATCATCTTGTGGGAGAGACGTTTGAGGCTGTCGCCAAACAGAAAAACTCCACATCTCTTCATGTGGAGCTGACGCTTAGCGAAGTGCAGAAGCCCGACACATTGCTGTTCAGTCTGCTGATGCGCGATATCAGCGCGCGAAAGCAGATGGAGGTGATGAAGGATGAGTTTGTTTCAACTGTGAACCATGAGCTGAGGACGCCTCTGACATCCATGCTCGGTTCCCTCAGTTTGCTGAAAAAGCGGCTCGAGACAAAGCTTAACGATGATGACAAGGCCTCGATGTTGTTGAACATGGCGCAGCGAAGCTGCGATCGCCTGACTCTTCTCGTCAACGATATCCTGGATATTGAGAAGATCGCCGCCGGAAAACTTGAATACCGCATGCAGATCATCCCTTGCGATGATCTGGTTCAGGATGTGGTTGAGAGCCATCGCATGCTTGGCGAAGAGCATGGCGTGACGTTTGAACTGGATCTGAATGCGGATGATCCGCCGGTGCGGCTTGACGTTTCCCGCTTCAACCAGGCGCTTGTGAACCTTATGTCGAATGCGGCGAAATACTCGCCGAACGGCGAGGTGGTCACTGTCTCGACGCAAAACATGGCCGGTCAGAGCATTCGCATCTCTGTGTCTGATAATGGACCCGGCATTCCTGAAGATTTTCAGTCTCGCCTGTTTGACCGGTTCTCCCAGGCGGATAGCTCCACCTCGCGCCGCGTCGGCGGAAACGGGTTGGGGCTGAATATCACCAAAACTCTCATCGAGGCTTTTGATGGCGAGGTCAGTTTCGACACGACCGTTGGGGTGGGGACCGTCTTTCACATCACATTGCCGATCGTCTCCCCGGAGGCCGCTCAATCTCCAGATGCAATGGATGATAATTTCGTAAAGCTCTATCAGGGCATAGGTTAAGGCATACAGGCAATGGTTGAGCTTGAACGCATATGTTGTGTCGAAGACGATTTCGACATCCGGACCATACTTGATCTCTCTCTGAGCGATATTGGCGGGTATCAGGTTGAACTGTTCGAGGACGGACCGAGCGCGCTGAAAGGTCTGCCCACGATCCAGCCTCAACTGATCATGCTCGACATGATGATGCCCGGAATGAATGGTCTAGAGGTCCTTGGCGCGCTTCGCCAGAGCGAGCAGTTTGCGCAAACGCCAGTGGTGTTCATGACGGCCAAGGCGCAATCCCATGAACTGGACTCTTATATCAGCGCCGGTGCGCAATCGGTGATCGTCAAGCCTTTTGACCCGATGACTTTACCCAATCAGGTGGAAGATATCTGGAAGAAGCTCGAGGCCTCGAACCTCTAATGTGATCTTTGGTGTTGCTGCGCAATCCGTGCAATCGCGCGCATCACCACAGCGCGATTAAAGGGTTTGACCAGGACATGGTTCGCGCCATTGCGTATGACCGTGTGAATCTTTTCAGCGTTGTTTTCAGCGGTCAGAAAAATGACCGGTGTCTGGGCGTTGACCGGCGTGGCGCCCGAGCGGATTTGCCGGAGCAGAGACAAGCCGTCCACGGGCTCCATATGCCAGTCGGAAATGAGAAGTGTCGGAGTGAAACTGCGCATTGCGTCCAGCGCTTCCTGACCGGAATTGGCCATACAAATATCGCCTACGCCAATGTCGGACAGAAGTTCACGGACCAGGTTGCGCACAGAAATATCATCTTCAACAAACAGAACGCGTTGCGAATTCAGCAACTGCCTGAGGGCGGCTGCGTCGGCGTCACCCAGTGTTTGCTGGGCCGGGTTCTCAAAACTCTGCAGGAGTTTGGATTGCTCGGGGGCCACAGTTCGGCGCAGTTTGGCGACCTTTGATAGATCCAGATAAATACGCTCCATCAATTGGGGCGTGACGTCTTTCTTGGATTCCAGCAGTCGTTGCGTATTTTGCTCGAGTTTG
>JAEPEX010000052.1_pt1 | contig 12310 bp, 9 predicted proteins | sample 9130951 | NCBI WGS metagenome assembly JAEPEX01 (sample SAMN17228542, study PRJNA684324) | microbial mat metagenome | biome: saline marsh[ENVO:00000054]; feature: microbial feature [ENVO:01000007], biofilm[ENVO:00002034], sulphate-reducing...; material: estuarine water [ENVO:01000301]|estuarine... | reverse complement strand
GTGAAGTCGCGGGCCATCTGGCCCTGGCCATAAACCTCGATCGGTTCGCCGCGGGCGATCATCTCGGCGAATTTGTAATAGGCCATGTCCGGCCGGCCCCACGGACCGTAGACGGTGAAAAACCGCAACCCTGTTTGCGGAAAGCCGTAGAGATGCGCGTAACTCTGGCTGATCAGCTCGCACGAGCGTTTGGTGGCGGCGTAAAGGGAAACCGGTGAGACGGTAGGATCGCTTTCCTTGAAGCCTTCGCCCGTCAGGGGGCGGTCGCCATAGACCGAGCTGGATGAGGCGTACACCAGATGCTCGACCGCGTTATGACGCGCCGCCTCCAGCACAGACAGGTGCCCGGCAAGGTTTGAGCGCTCATAGGCGAAGGGATTTTCGATGGAGTAGCGGACTCCAGCCTGAGCGGCCAGATGCACGATCCGTTTCGCGCCGGAGCGCGCCACAAGCGCATTGAGCGCTTCATGGTCGGCGATATCGGCGCGCACCAGTTCAAAACTCTTGTGCGCGCACAGCCGGGCGGCGCGCGCCTCTTTCAGGTCCGGGTCGTAATAGGCGTTAAATCCGTCAATGCCGATAACGGTTTCACCACGCGCCAGCAAACGCTCCGCTGTATGCATGCCGATGAAACCGGCGGCGCCGGTGACGATCACAGGCGAGGTCATGCCTGCAGTCTCCCTCCCCGTCGCGGGACGCCTAGGGCGCGCGAACGGCGTTATGTACTTCATCGTCTGCGGCGCAATGAAGATCGGACGGCCAAGGCTGTCAGGTCACGCAGAGATGATCAGCCGCCAGAAAAGACGACTGATTCCTGCCGCGACCATGCCCCAAGCCGCCCCAAGCGTCCATATCCCGGTCGCTGTGAGGGCATAAGGCGCCTAGACACCCTCGCCGGCGAAGGCTTTTTCGACCACGAAATCGCCCGGTTTGGCATTCGACCCCTCCTCAAAGCCGCGGGCTTCGAGCATGGCTTTCAGCTCCCCCAGCATCGCCATGGAGCCGCAGATCATCACCCGGTCGGTTTCGGGGTTAAGGGCGGGACGGTCGATCATCTCAAAGAGCGCGCCGGTCTCGATCAAGGTGGTGATGCGGCCCTGTCGTGGCCCGTCCTCGCGGGTGACGCTGTCAAAATAGACAAGGCGGCCTGCTGAGGCCTCCCCCACTAAAGGATCGGTCTTCAGCGCTTCCACAAGGCCGCGCGAATAAGTCAGCTCCGGGCTGGTGCGGCAGGTATGGGTGAAAACCACCTCGTCAAACTGCTCATAGACGCCCGGCTCGCGGATCAGGCTTGCGAACGGCGCAGCCCCGGTGCCGGTCGACAGCATGTACAGGCGCTTGCCAGGCTTGAGCGCATCGGTGACCAGCGTGCCGGTGGGCTTGCGACCGACCAGCACCCGGTCGCCGGGCTGGATATGGCGCAACCGTGAAGTCAGGGCGCCGTTCTCGACCTTGATGGAGTAAAATTCCAGCGTGTCGTCCCAGCTCGGGCTCGCCACGGAATAGGCGCGCAGCACAGGTTTCTTCTCGCCCTCAAGGCCGATCATCAGAAACTCGCCCGGCCGAAACCTCAAGGTCGAGGGCCGCGCCGTGCGAAAGCGGAACAGGTCATCGGTGAAATGCTCCACCTCGGTGACCTTGCAAGCGAAGAATGCGCCTTGGTCGATCACGTCCGCGTCTTGGGCGACATCAAGCATATCGGTCTCCTTCAGGCGCTCAGGCCCGCAGCAGCGTCCGGTTCCGTCCAGGGCGGAACTGGCAGCCCGCGGGCGCGCAGGAATTCAGGATTGAAGAGTTTGCCGGCGTAGCGGGCGCCGGAATCACACAAGAGGGTGACAATGGTCTTGCCCGGTCCAAGGTCTTGCGCGAGGGAGATCGCGCCCGCGATATTCACCCCGGCGGACCCGCCCAGCGACAAGCCCTCGGTCTGAATGAGATCAAACAGGATCGGCAGGAAGTCAGCATCCTCGATACGATAGGCGTGATCGACGTCAAGGCCTTCCAGTTGGCCGGTGATCCGGCCCACGCCGATGCCTTCGGTGATCGAGCCGCCCTCTGATTTGAGTTCGCCTTGGGTGAACCACGAATAGAGCGCGCCGCCTGCGGGATCGGCGAGACCGATCTTGACGGCGGGTTTGGCGGCTCGCAGGGCGGAGGCGATCCCGGCCAGTGATCCGCCAGTCCCGGCGGCGCAAATGAAACCGTCGACCTGGCCGTCTGTCTGTTCAAGGATTTCGCGGCCGGTGGTGGCGGCATGGAAGGCCTTGTTGGCGGGATTATCAAACTGGTTCGCCCAGACAGCGTTGGGCAGGCTGTCAGCGATCCGGCGCGAGGCGTGGACGAAATGGTGTTCGCTGGAATAGGGCGCAGGATCGACTTCGATTATCTGCGCGCCGGCTGCGATGAGGGCTTCGCGTTTGCCGGCGCTTTGCCCGCGCGGCATCACGATCAGCGCCTTGTATCCGAGCGCGCCCGCGACCAGCGCCAAGCCGATGCCGGTATTGCCTGCCGTGCCCTCGACGATGACGCCGCCGGGCGTGAGCGATCCGTCCGCCTCCGCCGCGCGGATCAGCCCAAGCGCCGTGCGATCCTTCACCGAGCCGCCGGGATTGAGAAACTCGGCCTTGCCGAAAATCTCACAGCCCGTGGCGTCTGACGCAGCCTTCAGGCGGATCAGCGGCGTGTCGCCGATCAGCTCCACAATCGGTGCGGTCATGTAATGCCCTCTTTGATTTGCCGCCTCAGATCAGGCGGACGGCGCCGGCGCGTTTGGCGCGCGCGGCGCGAACCGGATCAAAGATGCCGCACTCTTCGCGGTCCTGACCAGCCCAGCGGCCATCTCGAGAGCCGGGCGCGTCAGAGGGCGCGGTGCAGGGCCAGCACCCGATCGACGCGTAGCCGTCTTCCGTCAACGGGTGCCGGGGCAGGTCCAGCGCCTTGTAGCGCGCCGAGACCTCTTCTGGGTTCAGGAAGGCGAAGGGGTTGATCTTCACCCGCTCACCATCAAATTCCACGGCCGGAATGTCGCCGCGCTGACCGCCATGATAGCGCTTTCGGCCCGTAATCAGGGCGTCATACGGGTCGAGCGCGCGGCCGAGCGGGCGGACCTTGCGCAGATCACAGCAGGCCTGCCCGTCCCGGTCATACAGCGTCTCGTCAGGGTCCTGGACGCGGACCTCATCTTTCTCAGGGCTCAACACCTGAAGGTTGGACAGGCCCAGATGGTCGACCAGATGGTCGCGATACCGCAGCGTCTGGGGAAAATGCAGGCCGGTGTCGAGAAACAGGATGGGCGTGTCAGAGGCGATCTTGGCCACCAGCGCCAGCCCCAGCGCGGCCTCGGCGCCGAAGGAGGACAGCATGGCCATGCGCCCGCCATAGACCTCGGCGGCGCGCGTGAGAATGGTTTCAGGCGAGGCGCCGTTCAGCTCCGCCGCGAGGGCTTCGGCGGTCGCCTTGCGCGCCGCCAGCGCCCGGATATGCAGGGCGGTCGGGCGCGCCGTCACAGCGCCGGGATCAGGCTGGTAGATATAGGGCGCGCCGCCCGTATTACGGTTGCGGGCGGGGCCTTCGGGACGTTCGATATCCACCGCGTCAAACCCCATCCGCAACAAATCGTCGACCTGATCAGGCAGCACAGGGCCGACTGCGCGCAGTTCGCCCTCAAATCCTGAGCGTCGCAGCAGCGCGGCGAGCGAGAAGCCGCGCCCATCCTTGAAGCTGGGGAAGCGGATCACGACGCGGTGCACGCCGTGAATTGCGGTTTGGGCCTCTGAGAACGCCGTGTCGCCCGCCAGCTCGACAGAGTGCGGTTCGACCCGGGCGAGAGCATCACGCGCCATAGACGGCCTCCTTGAAGGGTTCTGTTCCCAGACGGTTGAGGGTCTGGATGAAGGTTTCCTGCGCTAGAGCGTGCTCGGCATAGACGCGCACGCAGGCGATGGCGGCGGTGACCGCGTCATCCGCCGATAGTCCCGGACCAAGGATCTTGCCGATAGCGGCGGCGCCGTCCCCGACGCCCCCCAGGGTGAGCTGGTAAACCTCCACCCCCGCCTTATCGACGCCCAGAAGGCCGATATTGGCCACGTGGTGATGGCCGCAGGCATTGATGCAGCCTGAAATCTTGATCGTCAGGTCGCCGGTGGCGTCATCCAGTCCCGCCTGGTGGAGCCCGGTCGAAATGGCTTGCGCGATGGGGATGGAGCGGGCGTTGGCGAGATTGCAGTAATCAAGCCCCGGGCAGGCGACGATGTCGCTGGCGCGGCCCGCATTGGGCGTGGCGAGCCCGGCCTCATCCAGCAGCGCGAACAGCGTGCCCAGCGCCGCCTTGTCCACATGGGGCAGAACCAAATTCTGCTCCTTGCTGACCCGGATTTCGCTCAGGGCGAACCGGTCGGCGATGTCGGCGATCAGGTCCATCTGATCCGCGCTGGCGTCACCAGGCGTTTCACCGGGCGCTTTGAGCGGGATCACCACGACGGCGCGGTTTTTAACCTTGTGCGGCTTCACATTGACCGCGCGCCAGCGGGTGAAGGCGGAGCCTGTGGGGATATTCGTCAGCGCTTCACCCGGCGCCGGCGGCGCGAAATATCCGCTGACGCGCTCGATTTCTTCAACGGGCAAAGTCAGAGCGCGGCCCCGGCTCGCGGCGTACTCGGCTTCGACAGCGTCGCGGAAGGCGTCAGGCCCCATGGCGTCCACCAGGATCTTGATGCGCGCCTTGTAGAGATTGTCCCGGCGGCCCTCGAGATTATAGACGCGCAGGATCGAGGTCAGATAGGCGAGCAGTTCGCGTTGGGGCAGGAAATCACGGATGATTTTCGCCACGATCGGCGTGCGGCCCTGACCACCGCCCACATGGACTTCAAACCCGGTTTCGCCGGCGTCGTTCTGCACCAGGCGCAAGCCGATATCGTGCACGCCGATGGCGGCGCGGTCCTCAGGGGAGCCCGTGACTGCGATCTTGAACTTGCGCGGCAGCCAGGTGAATTCGGGGTGCGTGGTGGACCATTGCCGGATCAGCTCGCACCAGGGGCGCGGATCGGCGATTTCGTCCGCCGCAGCGCCCGCGAACGGGTCGGTCGTGGTGTTGCGGATGGTGTTGCCCGAGGTCTGGATGGCGTGCATCTGCACTCCGGCCAGATGGTCGAGCATGTCTGGAATATCCACCAGCGCCGGCCAGTTATACTGGATGTTCTGGCGTGTGGTGAAATGGCCGTAACCGCGATCATACGTACGCGCCACATAGGCGAGCGAACGCAATTGCTCTGACGACAGAACGCCATAGGGGATGGCGACTCGCAGCATATAGGCGTGCAGCTGCAGATAGACGCCGTTCATCAGCCGCAGCGGTTTGAACTCGTCCTCGCTCAAGGCGCCAGACAAGCGCGCATGCACCTGTTCGCGAAACTCCGCCGTGCGCGCATCGAGCACCGCCCGGTCGATCTCGTCATACTTATACATGCGTGGCGCCCCGCTTGGTCGAACCGGCGCTGGGACCGGACTGGCGGATGGTCTCGCGTACATGCTTGCGGCCCGCCGGGCTGAACGCTTCGACGTCCGCACCGATCTCGATGGCGTAAGGGCCGACCACGAGCAGGATGTCGCGTAGGGCGACGTTGAGCGCTGTTTCGGTCTGGTCGTCATTCAGGCGGATGGCCTCATCGGCGTTTTCAGTCCAGCTGTGATCGGCGGCCAGATAGACGACGCGACCGTCGGTGAGGCGGTTTGCTGTGATGGTTTTCATGCAGCGTGCTCCAGAGCTTGAAGGCTGAGGCTTGCGAGATGACCTGGCGCGCGCGCCACCACCTCGCCGATCACGAGGACTGCAGGACCGCTGAGCTTTTCAGACGAAATCGTGTGCGCCAGCGCGTCGAGCGTGGTGAAAACCCGCCGCTCGGTGCTCAGACTGGCGTTTTCTATGATCCCCACAGGCGTCGCGGGTGAGCGGCCGGCTTCAACCAGTCGGCGTGACAGGGTCGCGGCCACCGCTACGCCCATATAGACGACGAGGGTGTGGGTTGAAGCGGCGAGCGCGGCGTAATCAAGGTCCGGCCCGCCCAGCTTCGGACGTCCGGTCACAAAGGTCACCGCCTGGGCGGCGTCACGATGGGTCAGCGGGACCTGGGCCTGGGCGCCCGCGGCCAGCGCCGCGGAGATGCCGGGCGTCACATGGGCTTCAATGCCTGCAGCGCGTACGGCTTCGACTTCCTCGCCGCCGCGCCCGAATATGAAGCTGTCGCCGCCCTTCAGGCGCACGACACGGCGGCCGAGCTTCGCCTGCTCGATCAGGATTTCGCAAATCCGCTCCTGCGGCACCGGGTGGTCGCCCTGGCGCTTGCCGACATCAATGCGATGCGCGTCGCGGCGGGCGCGGTCGATGATTTCAGGCGAGACGAGCCGATCATGCACGATCACGTCGGCGTCCCGGATCAGACGCGCGGCCTTCACGGTGAGAAGTTCAGGATCGCCGGGACCTGCGCCCACCAGATGCACCACGCCTTTGGGGGTGGGCGCATCGTCTTTCAGGGCGTCCAGAAGCGCGGCGCGCACGCCGTCTTCATCCCCCGCATCGGCGAGCTGGGCGGCGGGGCCTCGCAAGGCGCGCTCCCAGTATTTACGGCGGGCGTCGACACTGGGAAACGCATCCATGACACGACTGCGCAGCCCTTTGGCGGTTTGCGCGAGCAAACCTACGCCCGGAGCGATCACGCTTTCCAGCGCACTGCGAAGATCACGCACAAGGACAGGGCCGGCGCCGCCAGAGGACAGGGCGATGGTGATCGCGCCACGATCAATCAGGGCGGGGGTGTAGAAATCGCACAGCGGCAGATTGTCGACCACATTGACCAGCGCCCCGGCCTTGCGGGCTTTGTTGGCGAGTTTCACCGCGCGCTTCTCATCCTCGATCCCGATGAAGACGAGACGCGCGCCCTTGAACACATCATGAGGTCGAGCCCGTGTGTCGATGCGGGTGTTGGGGTTCAGGTCAGTGGGCAGGACCGGTGAAACGCCGAGCGTGCACCAGATCAGCTCGCAGGGCGCCGTGCGAAACAGGCGCAGCTTGTTCAGCGCGGGTTCGCCGGCGCCCAGCACCACCACACGGGCGCCGGAGAGAGGGATGGCGGGCAGGAACTGGTCCATAGACGGAGGCCTCTTATAAATCGGCCTCGACCTTCGCCGTCACGAGAACTTTTTACAAATCAGTATTTTTGCGTCATATAGAAAGAAATTCTTTTCAATGGTGATGTGTGGCCGGTCTCGCTCCTCTCAACGCTCTGCGCGCTTTTGAAGCCGCCGCCCGCCAGGGCGGGTTTGTCGGCGCGGCGGAGGAACTCAATGTCACGCCCGCCGCCGTGGGCCAGCAGGTGCGCCAGCTGGAAGCGTTGATTGGCGCGCCCTTGTTTGAGCGCGAAGGCCGCAAGCTCATCCTGACCGAGCGCGGGGCGGCGGCGCTGGAGCCGTTACGGCGTGGGTTCGAGCTGATGGGCGAGGCGAGCGCCGCCTTGCGGGTGGCTCAGGCGGCGCCGACCCTCACGCTGGCGGCGGATCACGACATCATGACCGCCTGGCTCGGCCGGGATTTGTCAGGCGTCGACGTCGCGATCCGCCTGGTCCCGATCGGGGAGGAGGCTGACCTGACCCTGAAGCGTTCCAGTCTTGCGACCGTGCCCGCAGGGGCGGAGCGGGTGATGGATGAGGTCCTGACCCCTTTGGCGCGGCCGGGTTTTGTGCCGTCCGAGGCCGGGCTAGACGTGCTTGAGAGGTTGCAGCTGATTGAGGATAGCCGCAGCGGGTTGAGCTGGGCGGACTGGCTCAGCGCGCGGGGCGGATATGGGCTTGAGGCGCAAGCGCGCTTGAAAGTCAGCGAGTCTCTCGCCGCTCTGGCTTTGGCGGAGCAGGGCGCCGGGATCGTTCTGGGGCGCAAGCCGCTCGCTTATGACGCCATACGCGCCGGGCGGCTGGCGCCGGTGTTCGCCAATGGCGACCAGCCTAGCGATCAGGCGTATTTCCTTCACTATGCGGCCGGGCAATCACCGTCCGCTGTCGCCACACGCATCGCCCAGCACCTCAAGGCGTGCGCCGCGGCGCGTCAGGATCTTGCAGGCGAGCTGTGATCAGCGTGCCAGAGCGGAGAGCGGGTGTACGGGTCCCATCTCCGACTCGATATCGGGTGCAGGGTGAACGTCAGGCCACAGCCAATGGGCCAGAGCTTCCAGACTGTCGACAATGCTCGGGCTGGAGCGGCTGAACAGGCGATTGCCGTCAAACACGGTCAGCTGGCAGTTCTGAGCCTCCAGCTGGCGCAGAGCGGCGATAGCGACTGGATCGCCCGCAATCTCCTCTAGGGTGCGCGCGGCGGGAAAACCGCAGGGCGCGATCACCAGCCGCTCAGGTTTGAGGGCGAGAATATCCGCCCAGCGTGTGGACCAGCTCGGGCGATCAGCCGTATTGCCCGCATCCTCGCCGCCCGCCAGCGTGATCAGCTCATGCATCCAGTGGCCGCTAATGAAAGGCGGGCTGGTCCAGTCCAGAAGCACGGTGCGTGGCCGCGGGCCGGGCAGGGCCTCTGAACGCTTGGCGACAGCGTCAATCCGCGCCTGAAGGCTGGCGCGGAGCGCCGCAGCGCGATCACTGACCCCGGCGGCGTCACCGATCAGGGTAATCGTTTCAAGGATGTCGCCCAGCGAATAGGGCTCGAGATTGACGAGCGTGGGCTGAGGGTCGAGACCGCCCAGGACGGCGCTGACCTCGGCGCCGGAAACCGCGCAGACGTCGCACAAGGCCTGACTGATCACCAGATCAGGTTTGAGCGCGGCCAGCGCTTGCGCATCCAGGGCATAGATTGCGTCCTGACCTGCGAGCTTTGCGCGCACGGCGTCGTCGATCTCACGCGCGGTCTGCGCCTCAAACAATGCGCTGGTCAGGGCCGGCAGGGTTCGGACTTGAGGCGGCCAGTCACAGCAATGGGAGACCGCGACCAGATTATCGGTCAGGCCCAGGGCGGCGACGATCTCGGTCGAGCTGGCGAGCAGGGAAGCGATGCGCATGCGACCGGGTCTAGCGGTCAGGCGTGGGACGCGAGACGAAAGGCGCGACGCCAGTCATCAGATGGTAGATCATGCTGGCGGGAACATGCGTGACCGCCGGCTCGAAATCCTGGTCAAGCCTGTCCACCCAACCATGCGCTGGGCCCTTGTTGAGAAAGCGGGCATGGATCTCGTCGATCATCGCTTTCACAGGCGCCTGCGGCGAACCCAGCGTGATATAGGTGCGGAGCCGTTCAAGCTGGGGCCAAAGCCGATATCCGGCATCCCCATTGCCCAGAACGTTCAGCGCCATGCCGTCACGGATGCCATGGCTTTCTGTGAAAGCGTGAATGCGGCGCAGCCAGCTGCCGCAATCGCGGCCCACCAGTCGGTCCGTTTCGCTCAGAAGGTAAATCCACTCATAGCAATGGCCGGGTTCGATCCGGTCGTCGCGAATGCGCGTCCAGTCCGGACCAAAACGTTCCAGCACCGCGCCGGTTTCAGGCGCGAACATGAAGCGTTCAAACAAGGTGGCGAGAGTCTGGATGCGCTCGGCTGAGGCCGTGTCTCCCATGACCTCGTAATAGCGCAGGCTGGCTTCCAGAAGATGCATGTGCGGATTGGACAGCTTGCCGCCGCCGCCGGTCTCGTGATCCACCCAGCCGCCGTAAATGTCGTCAGCGAAAAGCTCGTCGATCAGGGCGAAAGCCTCTTCCGCCAGCGCCTGCCCGCGCGGATCGCCCAGGCCTGCGAGTTCCGCGCCGGCCAGCGCCACAAAGGCATGGTCGTAAAAGTCGCGGCGGGGATCATTGATAGCGCCCTGGCCGTCAAACCCGTGCGCCCAGCCGCCCTGAGGAGCCCGCGCCGGACCGTCCAGGAAACGGATCGCGGCTTCGATCACCGCATCCGCGGCGCCGTCCGGGTTCCAGCCCAGATGCTTGGCGCGCGCGAAGCTGAACAATTGCCGGGGCGCGACCCGGCCGCGTCGGGGCAGGTCGGGCGCGGCCTGGCCCTGCAGGTCCAGCCCCTCGATAAAGCCGCCCGTTTGAGGGTCGACGGCCCGTATCGCCCAGCCCGGCATCACCGTGTTCCACAGCCAATCGCCCAGGCTTTGGCGCTGGTCCGCGCGCAGCAGCGTCTGTCCCAGGCTCTGGATGCCGGATACGGCGGGTTTGATCCCGGCGGCCCCGTCCAGGCTCGACACCAGCACAGCGTCGCGTGTGGCGATCACGGCGATGGCGTCCAGGCCGTGCACGGCCACTTTCGGCCCGGATGACTGGATGAACACGCGCTCCGCCCCGGGGGCGACCACGGCGCCGCGCAGAACGACCGGATCATGGGCCGCCTCGGCGTGCAGGGCGTGCACGGCGCGGAAATCACCCACATCGCTCCAGCCCATGGAGGCGGGCAGCACGGAAATATTGTCCGCCGCTTCCATCACCGCATAGTCGATGGATTCAGACCGGCATTGGGAGAACAAGGTCCGGTCCAGCTGACCTTCTTCAGTGAGCGCGGCTTGCACGCTCTCCAGAATGTCGGGCGCATGAGCGGCCAGCGCCTCGCGCATCACCCGGGCGGTGAACATGAAAATGCCGGCGTTCCAGTAAAAGCGGCCGGTTTCGATATAGGTGCGAGCGGTCTCTACATCGGGCTTTTCAACAAAGCGCGCCACAGGCTTGGCGGCGCTGTCGGCGGGAAGCGCCTCGATATAGCCATAGCCGGTGGCGGGAAAGTCAGGCTTGATCCCGAAGGTGACGATCTGCCCCTCGCAGGCGGCGGGCTGGGCGTTGCGGATGGTGCGGTGAAACGCGGCCACATCCTTGATGTGGTGGTCCGCAGGCAGGATCAGCAGGATTTCCTCAGGATCGGCCAGCAAGGTCGCCGCGGCGATGGCGGGCGCTGAATTGCGGCCCATGGGTTCCAGCACGAGGCGAACGCCGGGCAGCTCTTGTTGCAGCGCATCACGATGGCGGCTGGAGCCGATCGCCATGGCCGGTCCGAACAGGCCGTCATCGCTGACGCGCGCCAGGGTTTCGGCCACCATGGATTGCGGACCGGTCAGAGGCAGGAATTGCTTGGGGGTTCGGGGCGTGGACAGGGGCCAAAGGCGAGTGCCGCCGCCGCCGCACAATATGACGGGCGTGACTTTGGTCATGTTCGTTCTCCCCCGGATGGTCAATCCCGCGCCTGAACGCCTGTCAGCTATCGCAGGTGCTCACACGCCTTGCAATCATTTGTTTGCAGGGCTCGCCAACCGGGCGCGTCGCTGTGGGTTCAGACAGGGTCAGGGTTGCATCTCTGTCGGCCTCGCCTCAGCTGCACGCTCGCTGAGCGCCGCCCAGGCGTCATGCTGGGAGAGGAAAACCTCGCCGCTCAGGGCTTTGAGGAAGTGCGTGTCCTTGAGCTTGTCCATCACCGGGCCCTTGACCTCTGACAGGTGCAGGCGGACGCCCATCTCCGACAATTGGGTGTTGAGCGTTTCCAGTGTCTCCAGCGCCGAATAATCCACCTCGTTCACCGCCGAACACATCAGCACCACATCACGGATCGTCTGGGCGTCCCGGCTCAGCCGGTTGAGGATCATGTCCTCAAGGAAGTTGGCGTTGGCGAAGTACAGGCTCTCGTCAATCCTCAGCGTCAAGAGAGAGGGCGTGGTCTCCACGGCGTGGCGGTGGATGTTGCGAAAGTGCTGGGTGCCCGGTACGCGCCCCACTTCGGCGATATGAGGTTTGAAGGTCTTGGTGATGTGCAACAGGACCGACAACACCACGCCGGACGCGACGCCCACCTCCACGCCCAGGGACAAGGTCAGCAAAATGGTGGCGAACACCGCGATGAAGTCAGAGGTGGAGTACCGCCAGGTCGACTTCAGGATCGAGAAATTCACCAGGCTGAGCACCGCGACGATAATTGTGGCCGACAGAGTCGCCTTGGGCAGAAAATAGATCAGCGGGGTCAGAGAGATCGCGGCGAGCGCCAGGCCGATCGCCGTGAACGCGCCGGCGGCGGGGGTTTGCGCCCCGGCGTCGAAATTGACGACGGATCGGGCGAATCCGCCCGTGACCGGATATCCGCCGGTGAACGCCGCGCCGAGATTGGCCGCGCCCAGTCCGATCAGCTCCTGGTCGGGGTCAATGCGCTGGCGTTTTTTGGCGGCGAGCGTCTTGGCCACCGAGACCGATTCCACAAAGCCTATGATCGAGATCAGGACCGCGGGAATGAACAGGGCGCGCATCAGCTCCAGCGACAAGTCCGGCGCGGTCAGGGGCGGCAGGCTCTGG
>JAEPEX010000054.1_pt1 | contig 12411 bp, 15 predicted proteins | sample 9130951 | NCBI WGS metagenome assembly JAEPEX01 (sample SAMN17228542, study PRJNA684324) | microbial mat metagenome | biome: saline marsh[ENVO:00000054]; feature: microbial feature [ENVO:01000007], biofilm[ENVO:00002034], sulphate-reducing...; material: estuarine water [ENVO:01000301]|estuarine... | reverse complement strand
GGTGCCCTGCGAGCAGAGCATTCCGGAATGATCCTGTAAAGGCGCTCGGAGTCCGAGGGTATCAGCGTCTGTCGCCGAAAATCAGCCCGCGATCGGCATCGTAGCGCAGGTCCTGGCAGATCGTCCCGTCGGCCGCGACTGGGCAAAGACGATACTCGGCGCGTTTCCCAGTCCGGCCAGTCTCGGGTGATTGCCACGATTTCTGGAGCGGACTGATCGGGCAAAGGAAGCGCGTCGAGGCGGCTGCGACGGGCCGAGACCTCGGAGAGCGGCCAGCCATCGCGTTCCGCCTCTGCCCAGGGGCGAAGCACCCCGTTCCTTTCCCGCGCGAGCACCAGAACGCGTTGTTCCTCGCCGAGCCGCGTCGGATAGCGCGCGTCGTCGTCGGCTCGCCCGCCCATGCGATAGCCGGCGCTCAGATCGACGATGTTCTGCGCTGCATGGCCGCGGGCCGCAGCACCCATCCCTTCGATTGCGAACTCCGCCCCCTGCAGCACGTCGGGGATGGGCACGGCATCCGCACCGTGAACCGCCTCGATCAGAGCACGCAGACCGGATGGGGACTCGATCTGGGCGACGTCAGTCAGAACCCGTGCCGTGCGCCACTGATCTGCGATGGAGTAGACGTAGGCGCCGCGGTCGAGCACCGCGTGCAGCCACCGATCGTCGGCGACAACGCCCGGATCCGGAGAGAGAACATGCAGGATCGGCGCTGCGACAGGGCGCGACGACGCAGGACGGATATCCATATGCCGCCACATGCGCCCTGCCCGCTGGATCAGCGCGGCCATCGGGGCGAGATCCGACACCATGACGTCGAAATCGAGATCGAGCGAGGCTTCGAGCACTTGAGTCCCGACGACGACAGGACCCGTCCAGTCGCCCCTGCCCTTGCCGGCGCGGGCGAGGATTTCGGCCTCGATCCTCTTGCGGTCCGACAGCGCGAACCTCGCGTGAAGCAGGATTGCTTCGACCCCGGCCTCGCGTAGCGCATCGACAGCAGCGATGGCATCGTCAACCGCATTCCGCACCCAGACGCAGGCCGCGCCGTGATGCGCGCGGGCTGTGAGCAACGCGACGGCCGCATCCGGATGTTCCAAGCGTTCGACGGTGATCGCACCTTTCTTGGACCCGTTAGGCCCCGGCAGATCAGTCACCGCCGTGCCACCCGCCACTGTCAACGCGGGATAGGCGCGACTGTCCGACGAGCCACCGTACACGGACAGCAACCTTGCCCGTTGCGCCATCGGCAGGGTCGCCGTCAGCAGGATGGCCGAACCCCCGGCCGCCTTGTGCATTCGGAGCAGCGCCTCCAGTTCGGCACCGATATAGGGCTCCCCGAGTTCATGCACCTCGTCCACGATCAGGATCTTCGACGAGAGGCCGAAGTGGCGGAGCGTCTGGAACTTGACCGGCAGCACGGCCAGCAGCGCCTGGTCGATGGTTCCCACACCCACATCCGCCAGCAGAGCCCGGCGACGGCTTTCCGAAAGCCATTGGGAGCAGGTAGCATCGTCCTCGCTCTTGACTGCCGCGTCCACGATGTCCCGAAAATCGACGGAAAGCCCGGCTCGTCCATGTGCCAACGTGAGGGTTGCCCCCATACCGAACAGTTTCCCGACGACCTGCACGGTCCTTCGAAACATCGCATCCGCAGTTGCCATCGTCGGCAGGGCAACGAACAGGCCGCGCCCCTTGCCCGCCAGTAGCATTCGCTGAGCGAGGATGAGCGCCGCCTCCGTCTTGCCAGCTCCCGTCTCGTCCTCGATGATCGCAAGCATGGGTCCGGGTGTCAGCGATACGCCGGCGCAGGCTGACTGCATCGGACGCAACTGGAAATCGAACAATTCCGTGCGATTGGTAGCCGCCCCTGCGAGACCCGCCCCGACAACGGCGGCAGACGCAGACTTGCGGGCTCTGTTCAGGTAATCAACGATGCAGGTGCCCGCCGCTTCCGGCGGGAACCACCGGGTGTTCGACCCGATCCAGTCCGCGGCCGTACACAGGCCAGGCAGCCACCAGGACAGCGCAACTGCCTGCTCGTCGTCTAGACGTACCAACGAAGCGTCTGGCCAAAGGTCGCAGAAGGCCAAGACTGTGCGGAGCGCATCGTGGCGCCCAGCTCCGACTGCCTCAAGCGCCCTTCGGTAGTCACGCGGACGCTTGCCTTGGGTGGCGAGCCCACCCACATCCCTCTTCGAGGGGCGGCCGTGATGGCCGGACACGGCCGCGTACAGCATCTGCCGGATCCAGGGCTCGTTCCCAAGCCGTTCGCCAAGGGACCCGTCAGCTTCGAACAGGAGCACCTCGGTCAGTTCCCAATGCCGGAAAGTCTGAGGCACGCCGTCTTCGAGCATGCGCCGAAAGCTCTCGCTGACTTTGCCCAGATCGTGCAGAGCCACGAGCAGCACCAGCGCGTCTTTCAACGCGGGGTCAAAACAAGAAGGTTCGATCAGGCGCTCGGCGACAGCCGCAACATCAAGCATATGGTAAACGGCAGGATGTGACTGCAACCCGCGCTCGACGGGGCTTTTTCCGGGCCAGTCAAGAAGCGCCATGGTGAATGCGATTCCTTACCTGTCAACCTTCGGCCTTAGGTTACCATTGGTAACTGAATTTTGGCGAAGGGGTTTGTCAAAGCAGTCCACGCTATCAGCGCGGGCTCTGTCGACCAGACGTCCTTATAGCCGGATCCCCGAACAAACCTATCCCACGGGTTCTTTGACCGAGAGATCGAGAGCGGTGTAGCGGTTTAGAACGGCTATGCGGACCTGATCTCGGGGACCCGGCGCTCGACGTCCCGTGCCATAAGCCGCTGGCCCACCCGTTTCACGCATTGCTTCTCGGTCTCGACGCCGATCCGGCGGTGCTAGCCACTCCAACATCGCGACAGCACCCAAATAAGGTACTCCAGGGCTGTCGCCGCCTGCATCGAGCGCAGGCTACAGACCCGATCCAGTGTACACCTGCGGGTCCACGCGTTTCAGCTAGAGGGACCTCGTGAAGCGGATCAAGCAGCGATGCGCGGAACTGCGCTTGGGACGCCCCTGACGCGGTGACCGCGGGCCCTGCCCCGCGGTCCGTGACCGGCGGACGCGCCGCCGGGGCGGCGCGGTGTCCTTCCCGTTTCCCCGGGTCCGCCCAACGGCCCGGCCGGGGCCGGTCAAGGGGCAGGCGTCCGCCTGGATGGCGGCCGGTTCCGGGCGCCCGCCCGTGTCCTCGGCCTGACGGCCTGCGGGCCGCGCCACCGGGCGCCCTTCACCCCCTCTGACAGTCCCCGCCCGGGACGTGGGCCGGGCTGCGCCCGCCCCCTCCGTTCTGGGCCGAATGCGGGGGGCGCATTCGGCCGGCACGAAGCGGGCGGCGCTGCCCGAAAGGCGGACAGAGGAGGCGCCACAAATGGCACGACATTCGATCCCTACACCCATGTCACCGACAGCATCCTTGCCGGAGCTCCGAGAACGGCACCGCGCCATGGCGGAAGCCCTGGACCGGTGCGGGGGCCGGGCTTTGCCCTGCCCGAGCGCTGGAACGGCGAGACCTATCGGGGCATCAACATCCTGCTTCTGTGGTCGCAGGCCACGCGCTGCGGCTATCGCGCCGGCCCGCTGGATTGACCTATCGGCAGGCGCAGGAGCTGGGCGCGCAGGTCCGCCAAGGGCGAGAAATCCGCCACCGTCGTCAAATACGGCACGGTGGAGGCGCGCGACCGAGGACGGCGAGGACCGCCGCACGATCCCCTATCTGCGCGCCTATCGCGTCTTCAACGCCGAGCAGATCGACCGGGCTGGCGGCCGGTTTCGACAGCACCGCCGAGGCGCCGCGAGACCTTGGCACCGAGGCCGACCCGGCGCTCGATGCGGTGTTTGCCGCGACCGGGGCGCGGATCGAGACGAGCCCGGAGCCCGCGCGCCTATTACGACCGCGCGGGCGACCGTATCCACATGGCCGCCGATTGCGACGTTTCACGCGCGCGGCGGCTATTATGGCCACGCTGGCCCATGAGGTTGCGCATTTAGACGGGCGCCGCCCACCGGCTGGACCGGTTCGGCGCGCTTCACCACCGCGGGACGCCTATGCGTTCGGAGGAACTGATCGCCGAGATCGCAAGCGCCTTCATCGGGGCGCGGCTGGGGGTGGCGGCGGATTTCGGGCAGAACGCGGCCTATCTCGCCAGCTGGCTCGATGCGCTCCGGGCCGACAAGCGGGCGATCTTCCGGGCCGCATCCCGAGGCCCAGAAGGCGGCCGATTTCATCTTTGCCTGCCCGGAGTGGCGGCCCCTGCGATGCCGATGCCCTGGGCCGCGCGCTTCTCGCGCTGAACCGCCGTGGCGATGCGGCAGCGCTATCCGCAGATCCTCACCGAACGGCTTGAGTGCCGCCCGCACCGAACACGCCGCCTATCTCGACGCGGCGCGGGCCTATACCTACCGGCCGGGTCACAAGGACCCGCGCCAGCGCGCCAAGAGCGCGGCCTGCCTCGCCTATCAATGCGCGAGGGCGATGTGCCCGAAACGCCGCTCGGCAAGCGCCTCGATGCGGTGGAGACGGCGATGGCGGCGGCGCATCCCCTGGCGCCGCGAAGAAGAATGGGTTTCCGCCACGGGAGACCGGTTCGTGCGGGTGTTTTCGGACGGTCTGATCTGGCATCGTGACCGTTCCGAAGGCCCCGAATGGTGGCGGGATGCGGCGCCCGCGGGGGCCGCGCCATGCTGACCCGCGGGGCCTTGCGGCCGACAGACTTCGCGGGCTCCGAGGCACGCGCGACGGGCTGGATCGCCTTCCCGCATCATGGCTGCCGCGCCTGTCGGATCGTGATCTGCGCCACGCCGATCAGCTGGTTTCAGCGGCAATGACTGGCAGCACGAGGGATCGGCGCGGCATCCAGATCGGGCGGTGGATCGCCTCGCCGATCCGCCGCTTCCCGGCTGGCGCGACGGACCCCCGCCATGACCCGGTGGGAATACCGCACGCCGGGCACGGCGCTCTGGTGGTCCGATGTGGCGGGCTGGTGCGCGGCCGCGCGGCGGCTTCTCGGCCCGGCGCTGTTCGGCCCGGCGTTCGGCGGCGCTCGAAGCCCATGCGGCAGCGCTGCCCTTGTCGATGATCGCGGCCGAGACCGATGCCGCCGCCATCGCGGACGCGCTCGACCTGTTGAAGCACGGGCCGCCCGGCCTTGCGCGGCCGCCGCGCGGAGCGCGGGCACATGCCCCGCAGACGCCGCGCATCGTCGCGCTTGCGAACCGGTGCAGCACGGCTTGCCCGCGATGCCGACGCGCTTTCCGGCGGGCGGCAACTGGATTGCCGTTCACGGCCATGGCAAGCCGCCTGCGGTGATCCGGTCGCCCTGCCCCACGGGCGGCAAGTGTCAACCTTGGGTTGACACGTTCACGGGGGTGTTGCCACACTGTTCCCCGTTGCTTGTACCCATGGGCGCGCCCGGCCGGGTCCCGGCCGGGCGCCTTTTTCCCGTCTACGAGCGGTTCTGCGGTCGTTTTCGGCGCCCTTTGCCTGAAATGGACAAAAACCCCTCCTGGTTGCTAAGGTGTTCCCCGCTATTTGCGGCGCGGGACGCGCCCGCTGGCGGCCGCCCCCATAAGGCTGGGCCGCCATCGGGCGTGTTCCGCTCCCGTGCTGTGAGGAGAACACGACCATGGGCCGTGCCTCGAAAACCGATCCGCCGCTGACCGCCGGGCGCAAGCGCCGGCGGCCCCGACCCTGCGGCCTGACGGCGCCGCCCTGCCGCCCGGGCTTGCCGGGCGCCTCGCCGCCTCGGCCGAGCGCGCCGGCGAAGCACCCGAGGCGCATCTCGAACGGCTTCTCGGCCCGGCACTCGATGCCGAAGAGGAACGCCACCCCTCGAAGACCGAGATCCGCATCGCGCGCGGCATCGGTATTGTCCTCGCCGCGCTTGCGCTCGCGATGCTCGTCTATGTCGTTCAAAGCGGCGATCTCATCACCGGAATCGTCGTGCTGGCCTTCGCGACCCTGGCCGGCCGCTTCCTGCTATGGCCAGCTTTCGAAAACGGTTTGAACAATGATGTCGGGCGAAAAGAGATCTGGGGGTGGCTCTCCACCGATGCATGTACGATGAATGGAATGACGAACGACCGTAACGAGGATCTGTCGCAACCGGTCCCCGGCGGACTAGGTCCGTACTCCGAGTTTGTATATGGCCGAGATTCATCGGACGACTAAGCATCGACGCCCTTCCTGGGACGTATTGGTCATCATGCCGTCGAAGTAGTCCGGCCGCAGCGATCCGGCGCCGGGATCGGGGATGCCGTGCAGATCGCGCTCGGCCTGCAGCCAGCGCGGCACCTCGGGCGACCTGTAGCCGGTGACCCCCGACGCCATGCCGCCGGGTGCCGCCCTGCCCTGCCCGCTTTCATACTCGCGGATGGCCGAGGCCAGCGCGCCGCCTGCACGCCCTGGAAGCCTTCCCATTCCTCGCGCAGCCCGGCGATCTTGCCTTCCATGGTCGTCGCCGCACCCAACCTTTGGTCGATCAGCCGCAGCGCCATCGCGTCCTGCACCCGGGGCGAGAACACCGTGTCGTCGGACAGCCCCATCTCGCCCTGCAGCCGGGCAAGCGTCGTGCCGACGATCTGATAGCGGCCCATCGGTGTTGCCTCGCGCGGCTCCTGCCCGCTTTGCGCAAGCTCGCCCATACACATGGCGGCCATAGGCACTCATCCCCGGGCCGACGCCGGCGAAGGCTTCAGCGCGCCCAGGGTCATCTGCGACACCCGCACATCGTCGAACCGCCCGCCATCGGCGCCGCCGGGCCGTTGCGCCATGGCCGAACAGGGTGTCGTAATCGCCCGCCCCCTTCCGTCCGGTCGATCAGGCCGAGCAGCTGGGCCGAAGGCCGCTCGGCGGCCGAGGCCGCAAGCAGCTGGCGCACCTCCTGCATGGTGCCGGCGGGCGCGGCCCAGGACGCCTGCCACAGCGCGGCGCCGCCCTGCGCCTCGCGGCGGGCCCTTCGAGCAGCCGCGGCGTCCCGCGGTCGGAGCACCGATGCGGCGCGGCTCCCCGGCGACGGCGCGGGCGGTTCGGCCGAAGGTGACGGGTCGCCCTCGGCCGCCAGTCCGCGACGGCGCTCTGCCCGTCCGGCGCTGCCAGGCGATGGCTCGGGACTGCCGCCGAGCATGCCACCGAGCATGCCGCCGGCGGCGGCGCCGAGATCCATCAGCCCCTCGCCGATATTTCCCGGGATCTCGCCCACCTCACCGAGCATGCGATCCTGCAACGACTCATCGAGCCCGGTCTGCACATGGCCCTGAACCTCGCTGCTTCCGCGCAGGGCGCCGAGACGATGTGTCTCGTAGCCGGCATCGGCCTCCTGCCGCGCCGCGCCGATCTCCTCGCCGGCCGCCTCCCGCCTCGCGTCGAAGCCGCGCCGGTCGAGCGGCCCGGCCGGGCGGCAGCGTGCTCTCATGAACCGGCAGCTCGGCGGGCGGCGATCCGACCTGACCGGTCGCGGGCCGGCCACCTCGAGCTTCTCGGAGGATCGTCGGCAGGACCTGGTCGAGCGCCCGGTCCTGGGCCATCAGCTCGGGCGCCGGTGCGCGGATTGGCCAACCGCTCGATCTCGGCCTCGGAATAGCCCTTGCGCGCGCCAGGCGTTCAGGATCGGATCGACCAGGGGTCTGGGCGAAGCCCGCACCCCGGGCCTCGATCCGGCGCTCGGCCTCGGAAAGCGTCTCCGCCCGTTCGAGCGCCCGGGCGTGGCGGGTCGGCCAGCTGGCGGCCCTGGTCCCAGCTGTCGCGGGTGCCCTGCGCCTCGGTACTGCCATAGCTTTCGCTGTCGCCGGGTGCGGAGGCTGTCGCTGCTGTCGCGGAAACTGGCGAAGGTCTCTGTGAGACCGGACTGGCGCGCTGCTCTTACAAGCTCCTGCAAGCGTTCTCCTGATCGCCCTGTCAGATTGCCGGCCAGGGACAGGTTGCCGCCGATGCCAAAATTCGCCTGCCCCGCCTCGATCGCTCCCGCCAGCCGCTAGTGTCTCCTCCACAGTGAGCCCGTGTTCGCGCGAGAAGTCCTGTATCCGCGACCAGGCCTGGCGGGCTTCCGAGCGCGCGCTGCCGCCCGTTGTCATCGCGCTTTCGGTGCCGAGGCTCTGGCTGGCCGAGAGCTGCTCGCCGGCCGAGGCATAGCGGCTCGCGCTCTGGCCGATGAACTGCGAAAGCTCCGCGCCGGTGGTCGCGACCTGGCGCTCGGCGCGTTCGCGATGCTGCGACAGCTCGTTCTGCAGGGTGCGCGACGCATTGGCCTGCAGCCGGCATCCGACAGCGCCGATCCCCGGGCATAGGTGACGCTGCCATCGGCGTTCCGGGTCTGCACCGCGCCGGTGGGCATCACCCAGCTCGACCGGCCGGTGTCGGTGACCGGCGAGGTGTTCAGCTTGTTCCAGTTGTGCATCATGAACGAGGTCGAGGCGAGCGTCATTGCGCCGGTCGCCGCCTCGCGCCCGGTTTCGATCGCCGCGCCCTGGGGCGTGACATTCAGCATCGAGGTCGCGAGCCCCGACATCCGCTGCGCGCCGAACACCAGGCGCGGTGGCGAGGAACGGCACCGACATCATCAGATAGCCCGCGATCACGCCGACATCCTGTTCCACCGCCTGCACCCCGAAATGGTTGGCCCAGGACATCACGTATTCCGTGCTTGCCATTGGCGGTGGTCGACATGCCCTCGCGGTAATAGCCCGCGCCCGCCTTCAGCACGATCGAATGCAGCACCGCCGAGAGCGGGTTCCAGGCGGCGAGCCACACGAAGCCGCCGAAATACCCCTTGATGACCGTCCAGGCCATCGGCGTGAACATCAGGATCAGCGGCCAGCGGGGAATGCCGCATAATAGAGCGCCTCGAAGGTGATCTTCAGCAGCGGCACCCAGCGGGTCGCGTTCATCCCCACCGCCGAATAGCTCGCCGGGTCTGCGCCTCGGCGCGGGCCGCCTGATAGACCGACATCGCCGCGTCGTTGCCGCTGGTGGCGATGAAGCGGGTGATCCCGTCATCGAGCGCGCGCACCATCATCGCATGGCGCAGGATGGTTCGCGGCATTGGCCGAGGCCATCCCCATCATGTTCTGGAAATCCTGAATGGTGCCGGTCATCCGGGCCGACATTGGCCGCACCGCCGAACTGGTTCGATCCCTGGTAGGCGGCGTTCGCCTTCTCGGTCAGAACCTTCGTCACCTCGGCGCCCATGGCGGCCAGGATGTCGGGCCAGCCATCGGCGCAGGCCCGCGTGCTGCCGGTGGCGACATCGTAATAGGCCAGCGCCTGGGGCACATTGGCCGCGATGAAGCTGGGCAGATCGCCGGCCCGGCCCAGATCCTCGAGCGGCAGAAGCCCCAGATTGGCCCCGTCCACCATGCAGTTTTCCATGAAGTTGACGAGGTTGTCGTGGATCGCCGGGGTCACCGCCCGCCACCGCGCGGTCTGCGCCAGCAGCGTCGCGCCGACCAGCATGCCGGTCCGCTGATAGGTCAGGTCGTTCGGCTGCGCCATCAGGGTCTCGATCCGCTCGGTCAGGTAATGCGAGACGGTCGAGGTCAGATGCCCGATATAGGCCGGGCGCAAAGGGCACATTGTCGACCGTGCCGTAAATCTGCAGCGGCTGGGTGGTGTCCATGATGATCACCCGCGCCCGCGGCGCGGTCGACAGCCCGCCCACCAGGGCGACCGCGATCATCCAGTTACAACACCTCGCGGAAGCTGCCGAACAGCGCCAGCCGCATGCCGAGAAACAGCATGGTGGCCATCAGCGCGATGTAGGAGCATGTGGCGCAGATCGGGATGGCCGGCGATCGCGGCGAGGTAGTTGAACACATCGTAAAGGGAAGTAGCCGCCGCCGACGGTCCAGATTTCAAATGCCATCAGTCGGTCCTCGCCGCGACCATGGCCGAGAAGCGCGAGCCCGAGAACGCCGCCAGCTCGCCCCGCGCCAGCGTGATCCGCTCGATGTTGCGGATCGCTTCGGCATATTTGCGGGCGGCATCGGCGCGGCGCGCGCCAAGCGCGGCCTTGGTCTGGCGGATGCTGTCGGCGAAATTCGCCGACATGTCGCCAAGCGTGGCAACCCGCGCGGCCGAAGCGACCATCTCGTCGACCGCCTCGTCGATATAGGCCATCGCCAGATCGATCGCGACGAGCTCGGACATCAGCGAGATGTCGTCCTGGACGAACTGGTACTTGTAGGACTTCGCGGTGACCAGCGTGTCGTAGATCGGGATCGTGGTCATGCCGATCAGCGCCACCGCCGCGTCCGCCAGCGCGGTGTCGTTCGAGATCGCATCCGACATCGCCGAGATCACCGCCTCGGTGCGGCGGTACAGCGCGGCATCGGCGCTCAGCGTGACATCGGTCAGCGCCGGGTCGAGGCACAGATCGTCCTCGTCGCAGCGATACATCTGCATGGGTGCCGCCCTCGACCAGCATCCGCACCGCCTGGGGTGTCAGCGCGCGGGCTCGAGCACCCGGCGCCGCGTCCCTCGTCGTCATTGGCCGGCGCGGTGATGATGATCGTGCCGGTCAGCGTCTGGAAGAAATAGGCGAGCGCCTCGTCCGAGCTCAGAAAGGCGTTCTTCTTGATCGCCTCCCAGGCGAAGTTCTTGTCGAGCTCGACCTGCTCCTTCATCTCGGGGCTCGCCGACTGCAGCACGCCATATTGCGACGGCTGCGCCGAGCAGCCATGCCGGGCCGCCACCATGTCGGCAAAGCCGCCCTCATAGCTGCCGATGGTGCGGCAGATATGCGACGAGGCGGCCTCGTAGCGCGGCCAGACCGAGCCGACGAGCAGCTGCGCGGTCTCGCAGCTGTCGATATTGGTGCTGTTGACCTGCCGGGCGAGCGCGCGGAGCTTGGCGACCACCTCCTGCACCGGTGGGCGACATCGATTCGAGCGCCAGTTCGAAGGCAAAGCCGGCGGCGTTCTGCATGATCGCCTCCATCAGCGCGATCAGCTCCTCGGCGTTCAGGAACGAGAACGCGCCGCCGAAAATGTCGATCCCGCCGCAGCCCGCATTGACCGAGGGCAGCTGGATATTGGCCAGCTGGGTGGTACGCGGCCGGGTCCGGACATAGAGCGAGCCAAGCGTCGCATAGCCCGCCCGCTGACCGTCACAGGCATAGGGCTTCGGAGACATTGACCCCGCCGCCGGCGCGTTCCCAGAAATTCGCCAGATCGTCGCCCAGCCCGCCCGCAGCCGCCGCGCCCGGCAAGGCCAGGGACAGCGCGACCGCGATTGCCCGCACCGGGATCGTTTCCGTTATCCGCATGGCAAAGCTCCCTTTGCACCGGGTCTTGACGGGCTCCCAATTTTGTCCATTATGATACACACCTGCTGGCGCAGATCATGGAACGCAACAGCCGCAAACTGATCCGGATGCTCGAGCGGGATGGATGGACCCGTGTTGCCGTGCGCGGGGATCATCATCAGTTCAAGCATCCCGAGCGTCCGGGCAGGGTGACCGTGCCGCATCCGAACCGCGATCTGCCGGCAGGCACCGTGCGCTCGATCTACCGTCAGGCCGGCTGGCGCTGAGAGGAGACGTCGATGATCTATGTCGCTTTCATTCACCAGGACGAGGCACCGGGTTACGGCATCAGCTTTCCCGATTTCCCGGGCTGCGTTTCCCATGGCGACAGCATCGAGAATGCCATCCGGCTGGGCCGGGAGGCGCTCGGCTTCCATGCCGAGGGCCTGCTCGCCGATGGCATGGCCCTGCCCGCGCCCCGAAGCGTCGATGCGATCATGGCGGACGGCGATCTGGCAGAGTGGCGCGAGGGTGCCCAGATCGCCCATGTGCCGCTGATGCTTCGATCTTGGCTCTCCGCGCCGCGTCAATGTCTCGCTCGATTACGGGCTGCTGCAGGCAATCGACGCGGCGGCACGGGCCCGCGGCATGACACGCTCGGCCTTTCTGTCGAGCGCCGCGCGCAAGGAGCTCGCCGGGGGCTGACCGGCCCCGGATCACGGCGGCCCCGTCGGAACCCCGGCGCCCACGGGCACCGCGCGCACCACATGGACCCGTTCGAGGATCTGGTCGCCCGCCAGCAGCCCCGCCCCGATCAGCTCGACGCTGTCGGTGCCGGGGTTGACGAGCGCGATCAGCGGCCGCGGCAGATCGGCGATCCCCATCGCGGCGAGCTGCCCCGTATCGGTGCGCGCGGCAGGGAAGCCCGGCATCGCCGCGCCGTCGGCCGAGATCGCCAGCACCTCGACGCCGTAGCGGCGGTTGAGCCCCGCCAGCACCTCGGCCTGGGCGGCGCAAAGCGGGCAGCGCGCGGGTCCTCGAACACGAACAGAAGACCTTCCTCGGCCGCGACCCGGCGCAGCGTCGCCTCGCGCTCGGCATCGCGCATCACGTCGTAGATCTGGGCGCCGCGCTGGACGAGCGGC
>JAEPEX010000026.1_pt1 | contig 12512 bp, 9 predicted proteins | sample 9130951 | NCBI WGS metagenome assembly JAEPEX01 (sample SAMN17228542, study PRJNA684324) | microbial mat metagenome | biome: saline marsh[ENVO:00000054]; feature: microbial feature [ENVO:01000007], biofilm[ENVO:00002034], sulphate-reducing...; material: estuarine water [ENVO:01000301]|estuarine... | reverse complement strand
TCATCAAGCTCCACGCTGGCCGGGTTCGGCGTCGTGATGATCAGAATCGGCAGCTCGTCAAAAGACAGCGCTTCGCGCCGATTGCGCCCGACACGCTGGTCACGCCAGCCGCCAAAGCATCGCATGCGCCGCATGGTTTCACCGCCGTCCACGTAAAGCGCGGCGTTGGCATTGCGGATATCAGCGCTCGAGCCGCCGCGTTCGTATCGGGCTTCAAGCGTAGCGCCTTGTTCCACACGCACCGTCCCGATGAAGTTTTCAATCTCTACGGACGGCGCGCCGCCCGCTTGCATCGCCGTCGCCAGCGCCAGAACCATGACCGTCATATCGACCCTCACATCTTTGAGTGTTGTTATCATTCAGCGCGGGTTGTTCCCCCCCGGCGCCGTCGCATCAGCATGCTGGCTGATCAGACCCCACCGCAACATTGCGGCAAGCTAAACTTTTCTCCATGTCGCGCCGGTCGACAGCCGCCGCTCAAAGCGCTTTGATGCCAGGCATGAGACATCACGCCCCCCGCACCGACCTCGCCACCCACAGTGTAGAAAACCAGTCCGAACCGCTTGTCGGCGTGAATTGGTATTCTGACGACGCCATGCTCAGGGACGCGTTGGCGCGCAATGGCGCGGATGTGCATGCAGACCGGCTGTCCTCCATGGGCGCCGAAATCGGCTCTGACAGCGTTCAGGACCTGGCCCGGATGGCGAATGAAAACCCGCCCAAATTCAAACCCTTCGACAGGTTTGGTCATCGCATTGACGAGGTGGAGTTCCACCCCGCCTATCATGCATTGATGGAGCTGGGGCTAGCGCATGGCGTGTCGTCCGCAGCGTGGACGGAAGACCAGGCGCCGCATTCGCTGCACGCCGCGCTTCTGATGCTGATGGGGACCGCGGACGCCGGTGTCTGCTGTCCGCAATCCATGACATACGCCAGCGTTCCGGCGCTGAAGAAATCAAACTGGACCGGCCCCTGGATTCAGGGCGTCACGTCGGGGCGCTACGACCCCCGCTTCCTGCCGCCTGAAGACAAAGTCGGGCTGACGCTGGGCATGGCGATGACCGAGAAACAAGGCGGGTCCGATGTGCGCGCCAACGCCACCACCGCGGAAAGCCAGGACGGCGATGTGGTGACGCTGACCGGTCATAAATGGTTCTGCTCGGCGCCCATGAGCGACGGCTTCCTGACCCTCGCCTATGAAGGCTCAGGCGATGATGCGCAGCTGAGCTGCTTTCTCGTGCCGCGCTGGACCCCGGACGGGGAGCGCAACACCATCGAGATCCAGCGTCTGAAGGACAAGCTGGGGGACCGGTCCAACGCCAGCTCCGAGATCGAATACAAGGACGCCTGGGCCCGCCGCGTCGGCGATCCGGGCCGCGGCGTGCGCACCATCATCGAAATGGTCAATCACACCCGTCTTGATTGCCTGGCGGGGTCGGCGGGCCTCATTCGCAACGGCGCCGCCTATGCGGTCTGGCATGCCGACCGACGCAGCGCCTTTCAGCGTCGCCTGATTGATCAGCCGCTGATGCGCGAAGTGCTGGGCGAACTGGCGATGGAGGCGGAAGCCGCCCTCGCCCTCGCCTTCCGGGTCGCGGAAAGCTTTGACAAGGCCGAGACCGATCCGCACGAAGCGGCGCTGGCGCGCTTGCTCACCCCGATCGCGAAATACTGGATCTGCAAGCGCGCGCCGTATCTGACCTATGAAGCCATGGAAGCCCATGGCGGCGCAGGTTATGTGGAAGAACACCCGCTGCCGCGCATGTTCCGACAAAGCCCGCTGAACGCCATCTGGGAAGGCTCGGGCAATGTGATCGCGCTCGACGTGCTGCGCGCCCTGTCGCGCGATACAGCGGCGCGGGACGCCCTCGCCGCCGAGCTGGCGCCCGCCTTCGGCCGACACCCCGCTCTGGACGCCCGCCTGAATGCGCTGACCCAGATGGCCTCAGGCGGCATTGGCGAAGCGGATGCACGGCGATTTGCAGAATGGTCAGCCACCGCTTTGACCGCCAGCGCCCTGATCCGCGCCGGCCTGGAGCCGGCGGCGGACGCCTATATCGGGCGCCGTATCGCCGAAAACCCGACATCGCTGGGCGCCGGCGAAGCGGCGATTGACCATGAATGGCTGATCAATCGCGCGCGTCTGGCAGGCTGATCAGCCCACTCAGATGCGCTTAGGATGCGGCAACAAAAAGATGTTGCGATCCTGACCATCCGGAAAGCTGATCCGCTCGATCACACGCCCGCCCAGCTTTTCGGCGAGGCGCCGCGAGGCTTCATTGTCGTCATCCATATGGGTTTCGACCTGATCCCAGCCGAGCTGGTCATAACCGAATGCAATGGCGGCTTGTGACGCTTCAAGCGCATAACCTTTCCGGCGGGCATGCGGCGCAATCCACCAGGTCAACTCGGCGCGAGGCCAGCCTTCGTGCGCCACAAGACCGCACCCGCCCGCCATACGCCCGGTCTCCGTCTCGATCACAGACCACATCCCATGACCGCGTAAAACCCAATGGCCCAAATCCGCCGCCAGCTTGCGCCAGGCCTGTCCCTCATCCAACGGGCCGCCATAGAACGCACTGGCGTCAGCATCTGCGTAAAAGGCGCGATAAATGGCAAAGTCTTCCAAGCAAGGCGCCCGCAGGCTCAGGCGATCGGTTGTTAGCGTTGGGATTGTTATCATCGTCACTAACTCAGCACGCCATAGACGACCGTGCCGAGCACCGTGCCCAGCGCATAACCCAGAACGCCCACCAGAACGCCCGGCGTCACCAGATCACGCCAGCCTTTGGCCGCCGCCAGCGCCGGGGCGGTGGTGGCGCCCAGAATGGCGGCGTTCGACGCGATGATGATTTCAGGCAGGGACAGTTTGCAGAACTTCGCCAGAACGAACGCCACCACGCCATGAACACTCACCAGGATCGCGATGAACAGCATGATCAGCGGCGCATCCGCCAGCAATTGCGCCACATTGGCGCCGGCGGCGATGGCGCCGAAAAACAGGAAGGCGAACACCACGCCCAGCTCGAACCCGCCATTGAGCTTGGCCATTTGCGTTGGGATGGCGGTGGGCAGGATCAACGCCAGAAGCGTGATGAAGACATATTTGAGATCCCCGAAGGAGACGCCGATCGCCTCGCGCATCGCATCAGGCGACACCAGTCCGTCGCCCACGCTCGACAGCCATGTGCCGATGGCGACGACCGTCAGCGCATAGGCCAGGGTCAGCGCCAGAGACAAGGGCGTGGTCGCGCCCTCGCTGCCCTCTTCCAGCGTCTCCGTATGATCCTGGCTGTGATCACGCGTGACGAAGCGTTTGGCGACCCAGGCGACGCCCGGCAGCACGGCGAGAACGCCCAGATAGGCGGCGCTCGCCAGATGGTCGGCGGCGACAATGGCGGAGACGAGGCTCGGCGCACCCTCCGCCAGGCCGGTCATCTCGGTCAGCGGGCCGAAATTCACCGATCCCCCACATACGATCCTGTCAGAGACGCAGCGACCGCCGCTTCCCAATCGCCCAGCCTGACGATCAACACAGCGGCGAAGACGCCGATCACCGTCGCAAGGGACGCGATCAGGAACGCCCCGGTCATGCGGGTTGTCTCAAAGAAGATGCGCTTGAGGTCAGCCTTCATCAGAAAGAGCGGAATCAGCACAGGCACAGCGTAGGAGAACACGAACCCGTAGGCGGGCGCGTCAAACGGCAGGATGCGCAGATTGGACGCCAGGATCGCCAGCAGGATCGTCCAGACAGTGCCGGTCAGCAGAGCGCCGAATTTGGTTTTTTCAAGCAGAAAGCCGGCAGCGGCGATCACGGTCAGCCCGGCCATCACCGCAAGGTGCTGGTCGGCGGGGATCAGGGAAGCATCCATCATATTATCCTGAATGGGTCAGTCGCCGGGCGGAATGACCGCATCAGCTTCAATCTCAACTATAAACTCGGGCCCGGCGAGCGCCACCACGCCGATCATCGCGCTGGCGGGCGGAAAGTCTGCGAACACCTTGCGATGCGCCTGTCCCACCGCGCGTTGTGTCTCTGGGCTCATATCGGTCACGTAAAGGCGCGTGCGCACCACATGACTGATATGGGAGCCCGCCTTGTCCAGCGCTTGCGCGATGATTTCAAGACATTGTGAGGTCTGGGCGCCGGGGTCACCGGGCGCGAACGGCTGTCCCTTCGCATCGACCGAGACGGTCCCCGCCACGAACACCTGATCGCCGACGCGCACGGCGCGGCGATAGGCGACCAGCTCTTCCCACGGCGCGCCGGAGGTGACGCGCTGGATGTCGTGACGGGGCTTGGTCAAGGTCTACTCGCCTTCAGGCACGCCATTAGCGAACAGATCCAACGCAATCGCGACCATGCCTTCAGATGAGACGGTCACGGCGCCCTCGCCGTCCGGATAGAAAAAGGGCGAGTGGTTGGCGGGCGGAGTTTCACCGCGCGCCTGATACTCCTCCCACACGCTCTGCGGGGCGCCGCCCACCCAGAACATGAAGATCGGCACGTCTTCCTCGGTGCGGCCATAGCGGGAGAAGTCTTCGCCGCCGGTCACAGGGTCCGCGGTCCCCACGGCGTTCTCGCCAAACCGGGCGGACAGCACGGCGCCCGCCTGATCAGACAGCGCCGGATCGTTATAGAGCGCAGGCGTGTAGATCTCTTCGACCTCCATCACCGGCATCAGTTCATCAGGCAGGCCCGCCGCCATCGCCTGACCGCGTGCAATCCGCTCGATCCCGCTGATCAGGCGTTCGCGTACCTCGTCAGAATAGGACCGCACGGTGATCTGAAGATGCGCCTCGTCGGAGATGATGTTGTGCTTGGTCCCGGCGTTGAAGGCGCCGACGGTGACCACGCCCGTCTCAAGCGGCGACAGCTCGCGGCTGACCAGCGTCTGCAGATTGGTGACGATCTGGCTGGCGAGGACCACCGGGTCCTTGCCCAGATGCGGCGAGGCGCCATGAGCGCCGACGCCGCGCACGTAAAGATCAACCGAATCCACATTCGCCATCGCCCAACCCGGCGCATAGCGGATCACGCCCGCCGGCATATAGCCCCAGGTGTGATAGGACACGACGGCGTCCGGCGCCGGGAAGCGCTCATAAAGGCCGTCTGACAACATGGCGAGCGCGCCCAGGCCCACTTCTTCAGCGGGTTGGCCGATCAGCACCAGCGTCCCCGACCAGTCATCGCGGTTCTGGCTCATATAGCGGGCCGAGGCGACCAGCGAGGTCATGTGCGTGTCATGCGCGCAGGCATGCATGACCGGGAAGGTGTTGCCCATCCGGTCCTCGCCCATGACTTCAGAGATGTAGTCCACCGGCGTGTCTTCACGGACCGGCAGCCCGTCCATGTCGGCGCGCAACATGATGGTCGGCCCCTCGCCGTTCTCCATCACCGCGACGACGCCGGTGCGACCGACGCCTTCGGTCACTTCGAAGCCGGCGCTGCGCAGCTCTTCAGCCAGACGGGCGGCGGTTTCGGTCTCCATGAAGGACAGTTCGGGATTTTCATGGAAGTGCTCGTAGAGCGCTTGCAGATGGTTATCCCAGTCGGTGGCGATAGCGGTGCGCAGATCGTCTTGAGCCAAAGACGGCGCGGTCAGCGCCAGCCCTGCGGCGGCGGCCATGAACAAATGACGCATAAGTGCGACTCCCCTTTTTTCTTGGCGGCATTGCAGACCGCTAGAGAGGAGAGGTCAACGAAGAAAGAAATTCAGGGTCAATCAAACAGGGCGTCGGCTGCGGCCTGGGCGGCGGCGCTGTCATCAATGCCTTCGCCCTCGATCCGGCCCTGCACGGCAGCGCGGGCCGCGGCCAGAAGCGATTCAATTTCGCTGCCCGCCATGGCCGAAGCGCCTGCGAAATCGCCGGCCCGGACTTTGGATTGGGCTTCGCGCATTTCATCGTTCACGGCGGCGACGATGGTCTCCAGATGCGCCTTCAAGGTGTGGTCCACCGCGGCGTATGCGGCGATTACGGTTTCCTTGCCCACATAATTGGTGCGCTCGAAATGCTCTTCATAGGGAACAGGCTCCCACGCCAGGACTTCCTCGGCGAAGTCGGGCATATCAGGCAGCATCTCAAGAAGCATGACCACCTCATTGAAATGATTGAGATAGTCCGTAGCAAGACCGGTTTCGGGATGCACGTTGGCCGCCGTCAACGCCTCCGCTGACAGCGCGCCCTCACCCAAGGTCGCCGCTTCGCTCATGATCAGCCCCGTCGTCTGGTCCAGCGCAGACAATGCCAAGTCAGCCTAAACGAAAGACTAACCGTCATGGGCGTATTCAGCGCGCGAACTCGCCTTATTCGGCGCCGCCGAAGCGCTCCGCCCAGTCTGCGACCTGGTCATCCTCGATCTTTGCGAACAGGATTTCAGCCGGCGTGAAGCTCTGACCCGGCTCAAGCGCAGCCAGAAGGGTTTTCGCATCCCCCGCCGGCCAGCCCTGCGCCCCTTCAAGACCCAGCGCTGACAAGATCTTGCCCGCCGCATCCGGAATAACCGGCTGAGCGGCGATGGCGCAAAGCCGCACAAGATTGATCCCCACGCGGACGCCCAACGCCGCCTGGACCGGATCGGTCTTGAAATGCACCCAGGGCTGAGCCTTGGTCAGGTATTCATTGCCCGCCGCCCACAGCGCGCGCGTTTCCGCGGCGGCTTTACGGAACTCCATCGCCTCGTAATGGCTGGCGATGGCGGCAAGACGCGTCTCGACTTCGGTTTCCAGCCAGGCTTCCGCCTCCCCCGGCGTTCCGCCCTCAGGGATCACGCCGTCAAACCGGCTGGCGCCGAATTTCAGGATGCGGTTGACGAAATTGCCCAGAACATCCGCCAGATCCTTGTTCACGCTGGACTGGAAATGATCCCAGGTGAATTGCGCGTCAGAACCCTCAGGGCCATAGGCGGTCAGATACCAGCGCCAATAGTCGGACGGCAAAAGCTCCAGGGCCTGGTCCATGAAGACGCCGCGCTTGTTGGAAGTGGAGAACTTGCCGCCATACCAGGTCAGCCAGTTAAACGCCTTGAGCGCGTCCACCGTCTTCCAAGGCTCCTCCGAGCCCAGAAGCGTGGCCGGGAAGCTGACGGTGTGGAACGCCACATTGTCCTTGCCCATGAACTGCACATAACGGACATCGTCGGCGCCTTTGTCGGTGCGCCACCAACTTTCCCAGTCGCCGCCGCTTTTCTCCGCCCACTCACGGGTCGCGGAGATGTATCCGATGGGCGCGTCAAACCAGACATAGAAGACCTTGTCTTCAAAGCCCTCGCGCGGCTGGCCGTTCTTGGTGACCGGCACGCCCCATTTGAGGTCGCGCGTGATGGTGCGGTCGCGCAGACCTTCATCGAGCCATTTATAGGCGATGGATTTGGCGAATTGCGGCCAGCCGTCGGCCGCGTCCACCCAGGCGCGAATGCGCTCCTCCATGGCCGTTTGCTTGAGCTGCAGATGGCGCGTGTCACGCACTTCGAGATTCTTCGATCCCGACACCGCCGAATAGGGCTCGATCAGTTCGATCGGGTCCAGAAGCTTGCCGCAATTATCGCACTGATCGCCACGCGCTTTCTCAAACCCGCAATTGGGGCAGGTCCCTTCCACATAGCGGTCCGGCAAGAAGCGTTCGTCATCAATGGAATAGACTTGCTGCTCGACGACTTCGGCGATCAGCCCGTTTGCTTCCAGAACTTCAGCGAAGTGCTGGGTCAGTTCAGCATTCTGCTTTGAGGAAGTGCGGCCGAAATAATCCCAGCTCAGCGCAAACTGCTCACCGATGGATTTCTGGATCTCGTGCTGCTCATCACAATAAGTCCGCACGTCCTGCCCGGCGGCCGCCGCGGCCAGCTCGGCGGGAGTGCCATGTTCGTCCGTCGCGCAGATCGCCAACACGTCATGGCCGCTCAACCGCATGAAACGCGCATATACGTCGGCGGGCAGCATGGAGCCGGCCAGATTGCCGAGATGCTTGACGCCGTTGATATACGGTAGAGCGCTGGTGATGAGTATGCGGGCCATGGGATATAGATCCGGTCTGTCACGGGATGAGACGCGCACTCTTACCCAAGCTCACGGCAAAGGGAAACCAGCCCGGTTCAGCGGCCCGCCCCCATCACCTGCATTGTCTGCATCCGGGCGCTTGCCCAACAGACCGGCTCCCGCGTAGAAAGCCCAGACGCGCCGGCTTAGCTCAGCTGGTAGAGCAGCGGTTTTGTAAACCGAAGGTCGGGGGTTCGATTCCCTCAGCCGGCGCCATTTTCTCTGTTTTCTTGAAGTTCCTCGCTACGCTGCGGACGCGCGGTCGCGCTTGCGAACCCTTGCGGGTTCGGGCTCCATCCTCGCTGACGCTGCGGGCGGCCGTTGGCCTTGCGGACCCCTGCGGATTCGGTGGCGCCAGCCTTATTCCCCGCGCTCGGTCACTTGCACGCCATCCTCGATCCGGTCTGAAGGGTAGAGCACCAGGGTTTCACCGCTTTCGAGGCCATTGAGGATTTCAGCGTCGACTCCATTGGCCTGTCCGATCTCGACCTGGCGCAGGCGCGCGCGTCCGTTCTCCACCACATAACAGGCCCATCCGCCTTCGCGCCGGAACAACGCGGCCACCGGCGCGATCAGCACGTCCTCGCCCCGCCAGACCTCAATCGCCGGCTCCACCCGGAAGCCATGGCCCAGGCTCTCCCACATCTGCGGCGGGTCCAGCAGATCCAGCCGAACCCGGACCCGTTGCTCCTCAACACCCAGCGCGGAGATTTTCAGAAACCCGAAGGGCTCCACCCGGCTGACCCGTGCGCGCAAGGGCGGCGCCCCGCCCCAGTCTTCCAGCGTCGCCGCAGCGCCCTCGGTGATGCGGACGGCGTCGGTGGACAACAACTCCACGACGATTTCCAGATCTTCAGGGTCGCCCAGCTCCAGCAAGGGCGCGCCGGGCGCGACAACCGTCTCGCTTTCCTGCACCAGCCGGAGCACGCGACCGCTCACCGGGCTCGTCACTTCCACCAGGCCGCGCGCGTCGCCGTTATCGCCCGGCTCCATCAGTCGTGCCGCCGCGGCATCACGCTCCGCTTGCCGGGCGCGCACATTGGCGCGGGCGGTGTTCAAAGCGGCATCGGCGCTTCTGAGCGCCAGACGCGCCCGGTCCAGCGCGCCTTCGCTGACCGTGCCGCGCTCGTAAAGCGTATTGATCCGATCCATCTCGGTCTGTGCGAAATCAGCTTCAGCGCGCGCCCGCTCCACATCGGCTTGCGCAAAGCCCAACAAGGCCTCAGCCGAGCGCAAAGCCGCCTCGGCCTCGCTCTGGCTGCGCGCGTCCAGAAAGGCCGGGTCAGAGGGCAGGATATTGGCCAGGACCTGTCCTACGCTCACGGTATCCCCCGCTTCAGGCTCCACCCGCAGCAACCGTCCGCCTACAGGCGCTGAGACCGTGTAGACCTCTCGCACCCGCGTATAGCCCTCATCCTGAACGGTCACGGTCAGGATGCCGCGCTCGACAGTTGCGAAATCCGCCGGCACGGGGCGCGGCAGGAAGGCGTAAATGATCAACGCCAGGGCGATCAGCCCGGCTGCAGACCAGAACACCGTTCGAAAGTTCAATGTCATCAAGCGCCTCCTGGGCTATTCGCGAGTTTTCAGCACGGCGATCAGGTCAAGCCGGTGAATGCGCTGGCGCACGATCAACCCGCTGATCAGGGCGATCACGATCAGCACGCACGTCGTATAGCCATAGGTGGACGGCTCGATCACGAACGGCAGGCGGAAAAAGTCCGAGCTCATCGCTTTGGCCATGCCCCAGGCCAGAGCCGCGCCAGCGACCAGAGAAATCGGCAGGGCCACCAGGGTCAGGATGGCGCTTTCGGCGAGCAAGATGTAGCTGACCGCGCCCTTGGTGAAGCCCAGAACCCGCAAGGACGCCAGCTCGCGTTCGCGTTCCGCCAGTGAGACGCGCACCGAATTATAGATGACGCCCAGCGCGATCATGCCGGCGAACAAGGTGTAGATGAAGATCGAGCGACCGATGGACCGGTCCATCAGCTCGGTGAAGTTCTCTCTGGCGATCGTGTGAAGCTGGACGCCCGCCACCAGCGGCGCATCTTTCAGCTCCAGATAGAGCGCATCCGCAAACGCCGGGTCCACGCGCAAATACACGCCTGAGATCACCCGCCCCTCGCCCAGCGCCGCGTTCAGGTCCTCAAGACGCATCTGCGCGCCCGAACCAATCAGCACGTCAGGCGTCTGGACCACCAGACGCTCCAGCCGCGGTCGAGACCCTTCGGTGATCTGGGCGGTCAAGAGCTCTCCTGAGCGCACATGAAGCCTGTTCGCGAGATCCTGAGACAGGATCAGACCGCCAGGCGGCGGCGACACCGTGCGCCCCTGGCTGTCCATCATGCGCGACAGGGCCGGGTCGTCGATGACGCCCGTTAGCCCCATCAGAACCTCGCGATTATCATAGCGCAGACGCGCGCTCGCCGTCCGGAAGGGTTCCGCCTCCACAACGCCCTCACGTCCGGCAAGGTCATGAAAGGCCGCCATGGTGCGCGGCTCGGTAAAGCTCACCGCCATGTCATGCCGATTGGAGAGGTCGAAATAATTTTCGATCATGACCTCCATGGCGTCGAGAAAGTAGAGCGTCATGACAAGAAGGGCGCCGGATGCGGCGATGCCGGTCACTGTCAGCCCTGCCCGTACAGGCCAGCGGAAGATCTGGCGCAACACCATCCGGCTTTGATGGTCGAGCAGGCTCAGCCGGGTCAACATCACCCCCGCGCCGCGCGAATAATCAGGCGGCGGCGGCGCGCGCATCGCCACCGCCGGCTCCAGCCGGGCCGCCTTGAGCACGGACCAGACCGCGCCGCCGCCGACCGCTGCGACCGTGACCAGAACCCCGATGGCGTAAACAGACGGGCTGGCCGAAAAAATCAGAAAGGGGAAGCTGTAGTATTGCACATACATCATCGCCATGGCGTGACCGAGCCAGGTCCCCAAAACGAAACCGATCACCAGCCCCAGCGCGGCGATAACGCCGACCAGCTTGAGATAGTGAAGGGACACGGCTTCTGACGAATATCCGAAAGCCTTCAGCAGCCCGATCTGCTCACGTTCCACCGCGATCAGCCGCGAGATCACGATGTTCACCAGGAACGCCGCGACCGCCAGGAAGATTGGCGGCAAGATCGCGCCCATGGTCTGCAGCTGATCAAGCTCGCTTTGCAAGAAGGCGGCGGAGACATGCTCGCGGCGCGTATACGCCCCCGCCCCGCCATAAGGCTCGAGAATGCGGTCAATCGCGGCGCGTACGGGCGCTGGATCCGCCCCGCGTGACAAACGCACCACCACCTCATTAAAGGCGCCTTGCTGATCAGCGGCGGTCTCCAGCGCCTCGCGGTCCATCCATAAAACGCCAAACAATGACGGATCAGGCACGATCTGGCCGGGGGCGATGGCGTAGACGTATTCAGGCGAGAGGGCGATTCCAGAGATCGAAAGTCGTTCTCGCCCGCCCCGAATGGTGACCGTGACCGTGTCGCCAACCGTCAGCCCGTGCGCCGTCGCGAACCCCTCCAGCACCACGACCTGATCGCGGCGCGCCGGATCGGGCATGGAGCCCGCGACCAGATGAATGTCGTTGACCAGGGGGCGTCCTGCATGTGGCAGGGAATAGATTACGCCGCTGGGCGGTTCGGCCATGTCTGGAATGTCGAACAGGACCGGGGACAGGATGCGCGACTGGGCGGCCGCCACCCCGTCGATCCTGCGAATATCGTCCAGCACCGCATTGGGCGCCCGCACCGCGGGCGCCCAGATATCAGCGAACCGATAGCGCTCGTAATAGGCGGAGCGGGTCTCATCGAGCGAACCCAGCATGCCCGCCATCACCAGATGCACCGACACGCCGCCTGCAATGACCAGCGCAATCGCCAGCGCCTGGCCCCGCATGGACCAGACATCGCGCCAGAGCTTGAGGTCCAGCACAGAGAGCCAGCGTCCGGTCACCAGGCGATCTCCTTGGGATCCAGCTTGTTGGCGTTCTCCCGGTTCTCCCGGATCTGGCCATCGCCGAAGACGATGACCCGATCAGCCATGTCCGCCACAGACGCGTTATGCGTGATGATGAACGTCGTCGCGCCCAGGGTTTCATTGACCTCGCGCAGCGCCTGCAGAACCTTGACGCCCGTCGCGGAATCCAGCGCGCCCGTGGGTTCGTCGCATAACAGGACTTCTGGTCGTTTCGCGATGGCGCGCGCAATGGCGACGCGTTGCTGCTCGCCCCCCGACAACTCGGCCGGGAAATGATGGATGCGCTCATGCAGGCCCACCAGCGCCAGCGCCTCTTCCGGCGGCAGCGGATCGCGCGCCACCTCGGTGACGAGCGCCACGTTTTCCAGCGCCGTCAGGCTCGGCATCAGATTATAGAACTGAAAGACAAATCCCACATGATTGCGTCGGTAACGCGTCAGCTGACGCTCGCTGGCTTCATGCAGCGGCCGGCCGCGAAAGAACACTTCGCCGCTGGAGCCG